>ENA-OQER01000046-OQER01000046.1-human-gut-metagenome-genome-assembly--contig:-NODE-46-length-58117-cov-9.855682_pt1 | contig 58117 bp, 71 predicted proteins | sample MGYA00242797_ERZ504639 | MGnify/ENA primary metagenome ERZ504639 (study PRJEB26092, sample SAMD00036306) | human gut metagenome | host: Homo sapiens | study: EMG produced TPA metagenomics assembly of... | reverse complement strand
CCGGGATTTTTTAGGTTAAAAAATGTTTTATGTTTAAAAAATTAATATTTGTTGCATAATCAAATTACATAGTATAAATGAATATAAAACAAATACTAATAAAAAGGGAGGGTTCAAATGGATACATACATTGTTTTCTGGTTGGCAGCCACCGTAGTTTTTGTTTTAGTTGAGCTTATGACAGTCGGGCTCACATCCATATGGTTTGCGGCAGGCTCATTTGTAGCGTTTATAATCGCACTGCTTGGCGGCAATGTCGTGGTTCAGGGAATTGCATTTATACTCGTTTCAGTCGTGCTTTTAGCTCTCACAAAGCCATGGGCCGGGAAGTACATCAATTCCAGGACAGTGAAGACAAACGTGGACAGTCTGGTTGGAGAAAGAGCTGTGCTCACCGAGGATGCTGACAGCATGAAGCAGACGGGAAAAGCCGTTGTAAACGGTCAGGAGTGGACAGTCAGACCGCAGGACGAGACCCAGGTCATAAGAAAAGGCGAGCTTATCGAGGTAGTAAAGATAAGCGGAGTAAAACTAATTGTAAAAAGGGTAAAGGAGGCTTAATCGGATATGGAAGGATTAATAGCACTTGCAGTGTTACTCGTAATCGTACTTATAGTACTGGTAAACTGCATCAAAATCGTGCCACAGGCACATGCAATGGTAATTGAGCGTTTGGGAGGATATCTCACTACATGGAGCGTAGGACTTCACCTCAAGGTGCCATTTATCGACAGAATAGCTAAGAGAGTCATCTTAAAGGAGCAGGTGGTAGATTTCCCGCCACAGCCTGTAATCACAAAGGATAATGTAACAATGCAGATAGACACTGTAGTATATTTCCAGATTACAGATCCAAAGCTTTACGCATACGGAGTAGAGAATCCAATCATGCAATTGAGAACCTCACAGCCACAACACTTCGTAACATCATCGGAGACTTAGAGCTTGATGAAACACTCACCAGCCGTGAGACAATCAACACCAAGATGCGCGCAACACTCGATGTGGCAACAGATCCATGGGGCATCAAGGTAAACCGTGTCGAGCTCAAGAACATCATACCTCCAAAGGCCATCCAGGATGCCATGGAGAAGCAGATGAAGGCAGAGCGTGAGAGACGAGAGGCCATTCTTCGTGCAGAGGGTGAGAAAAAATCAACAATCCTTGTTGCAGAGGGAAATAAAGAGTCAGTCATCCTCGATGCCGAGGCTGAAAAGCAGGCAGCCATCCTTCGCGCAGAGGCAAAGAAGGAGGCAACAATCCAGGAGGCAGCAGGTCAGGCAGAGGCTATCCTCAAGATACAGCAGGCCAATGCAGACGGACTTCGCATGTTGAAGGAGGCAAATCCGGATAACGCAGTGCTCCAGATAAAGAGCTTGGAGGCATTTGCTAAGGCAGCAGACGGCAAGGCTACAAAGATAATCATCCATCAGAGATTCAGGGGATTGCAGGTCTTACAAAGTCAATTGCAGAGATAGCTGCGGATAAGACTGAGAAGTAATTATAGTTAATTAAAATGAATACCGGAAGATGAGAGCACACAAAAAGCATCGCATGTATCGTATCAATATCAGATATATGCGGTGCTTTTTAGATTGCATAGAATTGTGCTTAGATTACACAGGATTGCCCTGAACTCCTGTAATTCCAAACTGATAAATATAGTACTAGGAATAATCCCCACAAAGTGGTATACTCTCTAGTAGGTATATCAATCGATGCGGCTGCACAAAGGTGTGGCCGGTAACTATTAATTTGTAGTACATTCTCGAAACCGCAACCGTTGCACCGGCAGCATCAGCGCAACGCACCGGGGATAAGGAGAGTAAAATGAAGAAAAAAATAAAATTCAAGGGCAGGCTGAAAAGCTACATGTGCTGGCCGCTATATCTGACGTTTGTGTGGATATGTGCTGACGGAATAGCACTGCGCTATGACAGAAGGCTTGGCTATGGCATGGTAGGCTTTACAGTGTTTTACTTTGCGCTCGTGCTGTTTTTGTATGTCAGAAGCAAGTCAGTCGTTGCAAATGAGCTGATAAGCTTTGCAACACAGTATTCATCGGTGCAGAAGAGGCTGCTTAATGAGTTTGAGGTGCCGTATGCCCTGCTTGAGTACTCCGGCAAGATACTCTGGGTAAATGACAAATTCGCAGAGCTAATGGGTGTGGATAAAAAATATCACAAATCCATCACGACACTTTTTCCGACAGTGACCAGAGAGCTTCTCACCAAGAGTGATGCGCCGACAGACTTCAAGATAGTAAATGAGGAGGAGGACAGCATAGTCCGTCTGTCCGTCAAGCGAATATATTTCAACTCTATCGCAGAGGAAAATGAGATAATCGACACAAATGAAGCAGACGAGTTTTTGACGGCGCTGTACGTATTTGATGAGTCGGAGCTTTATCATTGCAAGAAAGAAATCACAGAGCAGAAGCAGGTCTCAGCGCTTGTATATATTGACAACTATGATGAGGCGCTCGACAGCATAGAGGACGTAAAGAGGTCACTGCTCGTTGCACTTATCGACAGGCGTGTAAACCAGTATTTTGCCAAGTATGACGGACTTGTCAGAAAGATAGAAAACGACAAATACTTCGTGGTGTTCAAGTACAAGTACCTTGACAGCATGAAGGAGGACAAATTCAAGGTGCTCGACGAGGTCAAGGCTATAAAGGTCGGCAACGAGATGGCGGTCACACTCAGTATCGGAATCGGTATAAAGAGCGATAAGTATAATGAAACTACGTTTATGCGCGAAATGCCATAGATTTGGCCCTCGGACGAGGCGGTGATCAGGTAGTTATAAAGGATCACGATGATATCCTGTATTTTGGCGGCAAGTCAAAGCAGGTGGAGAGCAAGACAAGGGTAAAGGCGAGAGTCAAGGCACAGGCGCTTCAGGAAATCATTGAGACCTGTGAGAACGTGCTTATCATGGGACACAGCATCACAGATGTAGACTCGCTTGGAGCAGGCATAGGTATATACTGTGCAGCTAAGAATCTCGACAAAAAGGCACAGATAGTAATAAATGATCCGACAAGCTCAGTCAGACCTCTCATGGAAACATTTTCAGAGGCAAAGGGCTACCCGGTGGATATGTTTATAAACAGCGAAGAGGCTCTTGAGATGGTGAGCAAGGATACGCTTGTCATGGTGGTGGACACCAACAGGCCAAGCTACACAGAGTGTCCTGAACTCCTCAGAAAGACAGGAAAGATAGTCGTATTTGACCACCACAGACAAAGCAGCGAGATAATAGAGAATCCTATACTCTCATATATCGAGCCGTATGCATCAAGTGCGTGTGAGATGGTTGCAGAGGTATTGCAGTACTTCAACGACGGAGTCAAGATCAATGCGACAGAGGCCGACTGCATCTACGCAGGAATCCTCATCGACACCAACAACTTTATGACGAAGACAGGCGTGCGTACATTTGAGGCGGCAGCTTTTTGAAGCGCTCAGGCGCAGAGGTAACACGCGTCAGAAAGATGCTTAGAAATGACATGGCATGCTACAAGGCAAGAGCGAGGCAGTACGCCATGCAGAGGTATACAGGAGCTCGTTTGCCATATCGGTATGCCCTAGCGAGAATGTGGAGAGCCCGACAATCGTCGGTGCACAGGCGGCAAATGAGCTGCTCAACATAATAGGAATTAAGGCATCATTTGTGCTCACGGAGTACAATGACAAGATTTATATCAGCTCTCGTTCAATCGACGAGATAAATGTCCAGATAATCATGGAGAAGCTGGGCGGTGGCGGACACTTAAATGTGGCAGGCGCGCAGCTGACAGGCGTTACTATCGTGCAGGCAAAGCGCATGATACAGGATACACTGGACGAAATGCTAAAAGAAGGAGACATAGAAGAATGAAAGTAATCTTATTACAGGACGTAAAACCATTAGGCAAAAAAGGCGAGGTAGTAAACGTAAGTGACGCTACGCCAGAAACAATATCATACCTAAAAAGCTCGGAGTAGAGGCTACTCCAAAGAACCTAAATGACTTAAAGCTTCAGAACCAGCACGCTGACAAGGTGGCACAGGAAAACTACGAGAGTGCACTTGCACTCGCAAAGGTAGTAGAGAACACAAAGGTAGTAGTAAAGCTGCGCTCAGGAGAGGGCGGCAGAACCTTCGGCTCCATATCCACCAAGGAGATATCGGCTGCAGCAAAGGAGCAGCATGGCTTAGAGCTCGATAAGAAAAAGATGCAGCTTAACGAGTCAATCAAAGCACTCGGAAACTATGAGGTGCCTGTCAAGCTTCATCCAAAGGTAACAGCAAACCTCACAGTATCAGTAGTTGAAGGATAGGAGGAATCCCCTTGGAAGAAGCATTAATCAAACGAATAATGCCAAACAGCCTTGAGGCAGAGCAGTCCGTGGTCGGCTCCATGATTATGAGCAAGGATGCCATAGTGACCGCCAGCGAGATGCTCCTTAAGGAGGATTTTTATCATCAGCAGTACGGCATCATATTTGAGACCATGGTTGAGCTCTTTACAGAGGGGCAGCCTGTAGATCTCGTCACACTCCAGAATCGTTTAAAGGAAAAGGATGTGCCGCAGGAAATACAAAGCCTTGACTTTGTGAGAACTCTTGTCACCAGTGTGCCGACCTCTGCCAACATCAAGTACTATGCCAATATCGTAAAAGAAAATGCCATAAAGCGAAAGCTCATCCATGTGACAGAGGACATAGAGAACGAGTGCTACGCCGGCAAGGAATCGCTCGAGAGCGTGCTCGACAAGACAGAGCACGATGTATTTGAGCTGCTTTCCACAAGGCAGACAGGTGACTACGTGCCAATCCGTACTGTAGTCATGAATGCCCTCGAGAAAATCGAAAAAGCAGCACAGCAGGAGGGCACCGTAACAGGAATCCCTACAGGCTTCATAGACCTTGACTACAGGACAGCGGGACTTCAGCCGTCAGATCTCGTGCTCGTGGCAGCCCGTCCGTCAATGGGAAAGACAGCCTTCGTCCTCAATATAGCACAGCATGTGGCATTCCACGCACATCTGTGTACTGCCATATTCTCACTTGAGATGTCGAAGGAGCAGCTCGTAAACCGTCTGTTCTCACTCGAATCAAAGGTAGATGCGCAGGCACTGCGTACAGGAAATCTGTCTGATGCCGACTGGGAAAAGCTGGTCGAGGGAGCCGGAATCATCGGAGACTCCGAGCTCATCATAGACGACACTCCGGGTATCAGCATATCAGAGCTTCGAAGCAAGTGCCGTAAATACAAGCTCGAACATGACTTAAAGCTCGTCATCATCGATTACCTGCAGCTCATGACAGGCTCAGGACGAGGCTCAGAATCGCGTCAGCAGGAAATCTCAGACATATCACGTTCGCTTAAGGCACTCGCCAGAGAGCTTTCAGTCCCTGTAGTGGCCCTCTCCCAGCTTTCACGAGCTGTAGAGCAGCGACCGGACCACAGACCGATGCTTTCTGATCTTCGAGAGTCAGGAGCTATCGAGCAGGATGCCGACGTCGTTATGTTCATCTATCGTGATGACTACTACAACAAGGACACCGAGCTCAAGGGTATCTCAGAGATCATCATCGCTAAACAGCGTAATGGTCCAATCGGCACCGTAAACCTTGCATGGCTGCCTGAGTACACGAAGTTTGCGAATCTGGAGCATTAAGACTAAAACACAAAAAGAATAAAGAGACAATCCATCCCGGCTTGCGTCATAGGATAAAGTTAAGTATCCTGATGTGGGCCGGGATTTTTCAAAATCTCTTTATACTTAAAAAGAGAAGAAAGCTATAAACTTTCCTGCAATTCATCCGATATATTCCTTAGAATAGGGTAAGAACAACAGTCAATTGCAACATATTTTCACACGGAGGTGTTAGAGATGGCAATAGAGGCAATCAAGGGTGCAGGAATGGTCTATCAGGGAAGTACATCAACTGCACAGATAAAGGAACAGGCACAGGGAAGGACAGAGGTGTCCAGTGCGGACAATCAGGTCGTGTCTGACAGCATCGCAAGGAATATTCAGGCGATGAATACTAAGGAAACAAGCGGTGATTCAGCCGGTGATGCCGGAGCGCAGGGACAGGCACAGCTTGCCGCACAAAAGCAGAATGAGAAGAATATGCAGCTTAAAAAGGCTGTGGATGATATCAACAAGAGCGCGTTGGCTGACCAGTCGGAGGCAGTGTTCGGCATCCATGAGAAGACTAACCGCGTGACAATAAAGATAGTTGATAAGAAGACAAAGGAAGTCATCAAGGAGTTTCCGCCGGAGAAGACGCTCGACATGATAGCGAAGGTCTGGGAGATGGCAGGACTCATGGTAGATGAGAAGAGATAGGAGGACACCATGGCAATCAGATTATCGGGAATGACATCAGGCCTGGATACAGATTCTATTGTAAAGGCAATGGTATCGTCATATACCACCAGAAAAGAGAAATATCAGAAGGCGCAGACTAAGCTTGAGTGGACACAGGATGCGTGGAAATCCCTTAATACCAAGGTGTACAGCTTGTACAGCAATATTTCCAATCTGCGATTTTCTACAGCATACAACTTAAAGAAGACATCAGTTTCGGATACTACCAAGGCCACAGTAAAGGCAGGCTCCGGTGCACCAAGCGGCACACAGTCGCTGAAAATCAAGCAGATGGCAAAGGCCGGATATATGACCGGAGCAGAAATTAAGGCAGACAGTGAGAAGACTACACTTGCACAGCTCGGTTACACAGGCGGTGATGCCAAGCTTGAGGTAAAGATGGGGGACGAGACCAAGTCTATCACTCTCAGCGCATCATCAACCATGAACGACGTGGTAAAGGAACTCAGGAATGCGGGGCTTGATGCAAACTACGATTCAAGCTACAAGAGATTTTATATCAGCTCAAAAAAGACAGGCGTGGCAAACGATTTTACCATAACCGGCAGCAATATAGATGGAGCATCAGCACTTTATAGCCTGGGAATAGCATATGGTGGTGAAAAGACCACTACCGGTACTTATTCATCCAATCCATATGATGAGTATGCAGCTTTACATGGAGTTTCAGACGATGAGACCAGAGCCAAAATCGAGGCAGCTGTTACAAACTACAATAATCTGACAACAGATGCGGCGAAGATGAATGCGCAGAGCAAAAATCTTATGAATGCCGTAAATTATGGCTACTCGTATGTCACACTTCAGGGCATTTATAAGAATCTTGATGAAAAAAATGCAGGCTATAGTGATAAGCTGAAGCTGCTTGAGAAGCTTGGCTCATCTCGTGATGGCGCAGTGATTTCAAAGAATGGTGACAGCTATGATACATATACAAAGACCACGCTGACAGATACAAAGGGTAACACTCTTTATAAGTATATTGACAGCGACAACAATAGCCACTATATTGCAGCCGTTGCTGATAAGGACAAGGATACCACATCGTACTATGATGTGACAGAATCTACGAGGACAGCTTATACGGACGCTGATGGCAAGGAGCTTGAAGCAGTACCTACAGTAGTCGATGATACAACACTGAAAGTCGGTGATAAGACTTACAAAAAGGACGAGGCAGACGGCAAGTACTATCTGCAAAAGGAAGATGGCACAGCTGATAAAACTGATTCCATCACTGTTTCACAAAAGACCGAGTACACTATTGCGGCAGATGCCGTAAACAAGACTGGCATAGAGTCAGCTTCAGTAGCGTATGACACAATCATCAAGTCAATGGATGAAAAGACTAAAAGCTCATACGATGAGGCTCTTGCGTCAGTTCAGGCATTTGAGAATTCAAAGGACGAAGTGCTAGGAAGCGATGACAAGTACTCGGTTGCAAGCCTCACCAAGGCTATTCAGAATGCTTATGCAGGCAATGGAAAGGAAGCCGTAGAGCAGCTTTTAGCAGGAAACGGAAACGAGACTGACGGCTTTGTAAATAAAGCAAACGCTTTGGAGGAGGCCGCAGAGGCCAACACAAAAAAAGCAGCAGATAGCAATATTGTAAAGGAGCTTGCCTCAAAGCAGAAGGATTCGTCTGAGTATACACAGGCGCTAAACGACCTGCTCGACAGGGTAAACACTGCATACACGCTTCAGAATAAGGCACTTTTCAATTCACAGGTGAAGAAGGTCGCAGGACAGGATTCGGAGATTGAGCTGAACGGTGTAAAATATACAGGTGACAGTAACAGCTATTCAATCAATGGACTGACAATCGAGGCACTTGCTGAGACCGGTGATAGCGCTATAAGCATTACAACAAGCACAGATACACAGGGTGTATATGATAAGGTAAAGGATTTCCTGACAGAGTACAACAACATCATCAACGAGATGACGAAGCTATACAATGCTGATTCAGCAGGAAGCTACGAGCCGCTCACGGATGATGAGAAGGATCAGATGTCTGATAAAGAGATTGAGAAGTGGGAGACAAAGATTAAGGACTCTCTGCTTCGCAGGGATTCTACACTTGGCAGCGTAATGACAGCAATGCAGACAGCCATGATGTCATCAGTGAGATAGGTGGCAAGAAGTACTCGCTCTCAAGCTTTGGAATCAGTACACTTGGATTTTTGAATGCAGCGGAGAATGAGCAGAATGCATATCACATTGATGGTGATGAGGATGACGCCAATACATCAGGCAAGACAGATAAGCTCATGGCAGCTATAAACGATGATCCGGATACGGTAATGCAGTTTATGCAGCAGCTTTCAACTAATCTGTATAGTGCAATCGGTGACAAGATGAAGTCTACAGATTTGAGCTCAGCATTTACCATCTACAATGACAAGCAGATGAAGACAGAGTACACTAACTACACCAAGACTATTAAGGAATGGGAGAAAAAAATCTCAGATCGTGAGGATTACTACTACAACAAGTTTACTCAGATGGAGTCAGCTATGACCAAGCTCAACAGCACACAGAGCTCAATTAGCAGCTACTTCTCATAAAAAGATACCAGGGAGGGTATATTATGTTACAAAATAAAGCATACGCAGCATATGCAAACAACAAAATCATGACTGCATCACCGGCAGAGCTTACACTCATGCTGTATGATGGTGCAATCAAATTTTGCAATATCGCTATTATGGCAGTGGAGAAGGAGGATATCCAGCAGGCTCATACAAATATCCGCAAGGTTGAGCGTATCATAGAGGAGTTCCAGTCCACACTTGATGACAAATATCCGGTATCAAAGGATTTTAACAATGTATATACTTATCTTCACAGACGCCTTGTCGAGGCAAACATAAAGAAGGACAAGGAGATTCTTGAGGAGGTACTTGAGCACCTGCGCACTATGCGTGACGCGTGGAAAGAGGTCATGCAGGCTACATGCAACGGAAACAAGTTGCATGTGTCATAGATAAATGTATCATAAATCACCGACAGGATTATAGAGAGTTTTTAACTTAAACAAAACGCAGAGACAGCAGCATGAAGCTAGTTTGTTTGTGCGTTTTGTGCTATTATAGAGATGCTTATAGTTAAAACAATTGGAAATACAGGGAGAACACCATGGAACAGACATACATAGATATAATGATACAAAGCCTGGAGAAAAAGGAGCAGGTACTCGACCGGATAATAGAGCTTGATATCAAGCAGAAGAACCAGCTCGAGGATCCACAGCTCACACCTGACGACTTTGACGAGGTAGTTGAGGCAAAGAGCAGGCTCATCGACCAGCTCAATAATTTAGACTCAGGCTTTGAGAAGCTTTTTGAACGTACAAAGGAAGAACTGAATGGTCACAAAGAGGACTACAAGGAGCAGATACGCACCATGCAGGAGCATATCCGCAGTATCACGGACAAGAGCGTAAAAATACAGAGTCAGGAGGCCCGTAACAAGGATCTCATGACTCTGAAATTTGCGTCCATAAAGAAGCAGGCCCGCGAGGTGCGTGTCGGCACGCAGGCCGCAAGCCGCTACTATAAGTCCATGTCAGGAACCGGATATATGGAGCCGCAGTTTATGGACAATAAAAAGTGAAAAGTTTAATTTAATATTTCACCACAATATCCCCAAGCCCTGAGTCGATAACCAGGTGCTTTTTGGCATGCTCATTTACCTCATACTCATCATCATAGTCATTGCCGTTGATTGTGATATCGCCTGTACCTGAGTCCAGGTCCATCATGTAACCGTCAAGTGACTGTGAGGATGTTACAGTGATGTTACCTGTACCGCCGTCGATATCCATTTCGTCAAAGGCACAGTTTTCAAAGCTAAGATTGCCGGTTCCGCCATCCACATCACATGTGGCAAAGCTGCAGTCTGTGACATATAAATCGCCTATGCCGGTGTCAAATTCTGCATCGCTGCGGTCAGGGAATTAAGGTTTACCTCGCCTACGCCGGTATCAAGGGAGAGCTTGTTCAATGCTGCGCCATCAGGAATGGTAACAGTGATTTCACTCGTGGTGTTTCTTCTATAGTTGGCTCCTTTGCTTTGGGATATTGTGAGGGTATCGCCTGTGCTCCTAATCTTTGGAACCAGTCGCTTGTTGCATTTGTATGAGACCATGTAGCTGTCACCGGTTTTCACATTGATGTTCGATATGGTTGTATCAAATACCAGGTTTGAAAATTCATCGACTGAAAGCTCCTCTGTGCATACGTTTCCGAGAGACTTGTCTGAGCGCGGAATCAGATTGTCAAACAGGCCTAGGGCAAAGCCCCCGATATGGTAGAGACTCCCGGCGATGATGCAGACCACTGTAATTATTGTAATTATTATTAGATATATATTCTTTTTCATGACTTGTCTCCATTTCTGAATTATCTTGTTGCATAATTTGTTTTGTGATTATTCAAAATATGCTACACACATTTTTGACTGTCCTGGTTTCCATTAATTTCCATGTTTATCGCCGAGCAGATTTTCCACCAGCGAATTGATGATTGCAGCTATTGGCCAGATAATCCATGTGATACCCCAGTCAAAGGTAATAAAGCTCCAGCATAGATAGATGCATGTGACAGTTGACCAGTAGACTGACATGATTGCAGCCACAACAGGGTTTTCATAGTGCACCTTGCCATCGTGTGAATTGGCAAAATTACCGCCCATAGTCTGTGCTCCGTTCAGGGAAAGAAGCTTGTCAAAGCTTGATTTCTTCATGTTTGTGAATACTATCATGAATACACCGATTGCTATAAACACGAGCACGAGTCCGCCTGAAAGTGAGTCTGCGAAGGTGCTTTTGGTGTTCAGTGAGCTGATTATGATTGCCGGCACTGCGCAGAGTATGCAGAGCATGATACCCACTGTTAAAAGCATCGCATGTGTGGAGCGGTAGCTTTCCTTTCGCTCGATGACCCAGTTTGCCGTCTCAAAATCTATGCAGTAAGGCTCTTGCTTCAGGTAGCTCCACTTGGATGAGATAGAGCCTGAGAAGATAAAGAAGCCGACTGCCACAGCGATACAAACGAACAGGAAGGTAATGCCGATGGCATCAGATGCGTCAGGGGAAGCGAGTGAACGCGGAATGCATTCGCTGAATATCGGTCCAAGGCTTGCGAGGATGCAAAGCAGCACTCCAAAGGCTGTGAGATATGCTTGTTTTGCCGAATCCCTGAGGAATGCGGCAGCAGCCTCGCGGGAGAGTGTTTTGGCAGCAGGCATTGCCTGACTGGGATTCACGAAGCTCTTGATGCCGAGTGAGTCGGCGAGCTCGTCAAGGTTTCCAAACTCTGATATGACTATGCCTATGGCTTCGTTGTCAGATTTGCCCTCGGATATTAATTCATTGTATTTATCCTCCATCATCTGATAGAGCTCATATTTGGCTTTTTGCACCTCGGGGGTATTCGGGAGGTGCGAAAACATATTTTCCAGATAATTCTTTATAGTTTCCATAAAATGTCTCCTTTAAAATCGTATAAATTTGCTTACTACATCAAGTGTCAGCTTCCATTCCTCGCATTTCATCCTGTAATATTCTCTGCCGGCTCGGTAATCTGATAGTAGGTCCGCCTTTTGCCGCTTGCATTGTCGCTCGAAGAGAATGATGTGATATAACCGTTTTTCTCAAGGCGGGTAAATGCAGAGTAGAGAGTTGTTTCTTTTATGACGTATTTTTCCTCGGATATTAGCTTTATCTGCTTTGAAATCTCGTAGCCGTAGGATGGTCTGTCGAGGAGCAGGTAGAGTATGATGGTATCGTTGTATCCGCGGATGACATCGCTGCTTATATTGAGCATTATTCACCTCCTGTATCAAGTGTTTAATTTCATCATGATGTACATATTTATTAATCCTGAATTATTCATGAGCATATAAAAATGCTCAACACTACAAATCCTTGAACCAGTTCACATGAAAACAATCGATTCATCCACAAAAAAGGGTAAACTACCCCTCTGAAATCCGATAGAGTTATCTTGAACTGTCAAGGTACGTTAATAATTGCTACTCCAACTGTACAGTCAGCTTCTGGATATTTTCCAACGTCCTGTAGAACTCTTTTTTATAAGGTCAGCTACTGCATAGTTTGAATGTTATATATCTTGCTGAACGGACTGCTCTTGCAGCAATCTTTATCAGCTTTAAACGAATGGTATACACCTGTTGTTTTCGCATATTTGCGGGGAGTACCAATCGCCTAAACAAATTGAATAAGTTGTAGGCAAGCATGTGAAGTCTCATGCGGTTGGCATTTACTACTTTGGAATGACTGCTGACAGCAGCAAAGTCAAATCCACTTTTGCCTTCTTTTATGAAATTTTCCATCTTGCCGCGCCCACAGTAATACTGGATGACCTGGTAAGGTTCCATATCCATGTTTGTAACAATAAAGGTGTACATATGCGTCAGCTGACCGTATGGCTTTTCAATCTTGAAAACCACGCGCCTTGGATAATCCCAGGAACCAGCCTGATACAGAAATTCGCCATAAGTTACAGTATAGCTGATCTGATCCTCTTTAGTTGCATTGTATAAATCCTTATCTTTATCCGATGCAAGAGCCATAAGTGAAGAATTCTGTTTTAAGCGGATGGCATAGGAACAGCCATTCATCTCACAGGTTTTATAAAGTTTGGGAGATGAGAATCCACTGTCACCACGAAGATATGTTTTGATGCCTCTTTCCAGATATTCCTGAAAAAGTGGTTCCATAAATTTATCTGCATCATTGCTGCAGTGGAGTGTTCCATCACGAAGTTCTGCCTTTAGCAGATCCCCGGTCAGATCATCATAGCAGAGCAAAGGATGGTATCCGTGTGCCTGATAATGGAAGTTGAAGCCCTCTCCTTCCTGTTTGCCGTAGGTGTCAAATAAAGTACTGTCCAGATCCAGAAGCATATGTTCCGGACGCTTTATAGAATAGATGATATCTCTAAGGCTTTTATCAATATCGTCAAACTGCATGAGTGTATCTTCACCCATGCGGTTGAAAAATCTTGACAGTGTTGGCTGTGAAGCCAGACCGTTCTTTTCAAGAATGGCATTAAAAACAGGATCAAGGGTCAGTTCATCAGAACAATCATCCTCGAAATAGGCGGAGATAATCTGATAAATCATCTGCATCAGGTTCTCATTGTCTTTGTGGAAACGGACTGACGTATCATTGGTTTTAAATTTGGTTTTGATCAGCTTGGTGAAGCCAATTTTAGCAGCGAATTCTTTTAGCAAAAGAAGACCTGCATCTGAGGAGAGATCTCCTCCATCAAAATTTATTTTAATCTGTCTATTGCTTTCTAATGATAAGGTGTTTACAATACTCATAAAGGGCTCCTTTGTTGGTATTTATTTTGTTTAGACACCTTAATTTTACCACAAATGGATGCTCTTTTTTTATTCACTTGATAGATGAAAAGCAGTATTCAGTTAAAATACAGTAACCATATGGCATTCAGCCACTTTCACGATACAACCGTGAATAATTCAGGATAAATATGAAAAACGATGTTTCAGGTGAAGAGTAAGCCACCGGCTAAGCCGGTGGTATTGGATAATTTAAAAATAATAAGTTGTGTGCTATTGGAGAACTTTGGGAAGATTGTTAATTTCTGTCTCAAATATATTTTTTTCCCCCACATAAATAGAAATATCAAAAGAAACAAATTCATCCTGTTGATATATTCTTTACTTTCTACATACTGAACAGCAGACTTTTTCTTTATGGACAAATAATTGGCATATTTGTCTTCAACTATTCGTGCCATAAATCTTTTTTTTGTATGCATGACTTTTATGTTATAATATTTTTCTAAAATGTAAAACATAGATTCTTTTTCTAAATCATGTTTTTCGATTTCGGGAATGTCAGAAGCCCGGTAATATCCATCAACAAAAACAATAGGATCATCGTTTCTGTATCTTAATCGTTGAATTCTAATTAATTCATCTCCAACGTTAAATTCTGATTTCTCAGCAATGTAGTCATTGCAAATAAATTTCTCAATAGAAATAAGTTCCGTCTTGGGTTCAAAACCATACATTTTCATTTCATCATTAAAACTAATAATTTCCTTAAAAAATACATTCTTTTTACTTTGTTGGTTAACAAATGTTCCGCGGCTCTTGTAACGGATAATGTACCCTTCACTCATTAATTCATAAAATGCCTGTCTTGTAACGGTTCTTGACAGATTAAAATGGTTACATATTTCATGTTCTGTTGGAAGTTTATCTCCTGGCTTTAGGGTACCATTTTGAATTGCCTCTTTTATTGATTCTTTCAATTGTGAATATAGAGGAACCAGAGAGTACTTGTTAATTGTAATATAATCCATAATAAAAATCTCCTTTAGCAAATAGAGCTATGACTATATATGCTCTTAATAAAATATTAGCAAAAAAAAAGTTGACATTTCAATACAAATATTATAATATAACATTGTCATTACAAAGTTACAAAATAAGAAAGGAGAAAAAATAATGTATGAGTACGATGTAAGTAAATCTAATATGTGGAGAGAAGTTCATGAACAACCGGAAATAATAAGACATGCAATTGATGTGAATCTGCCTATAATAGAAAATATATGTAAAGAGGTAGATAATAGGAACATCAGTAAGGTTCTTTTAGTAGGAAGGGGTTCAAGTGAGCATGCATTATTAGTGGGAAAATATGCGTTTGAGATTTATACCGATAAATTAACGTCGATGGCTTATCCTTCAATAGTAACATTGTTGAATGGAAAAGTAGATTTGTCAGATGTTTTGACAATCGGAGTCTCTCAATGTGGTGAGGCAAAGGACGTTTATACTGTACTGGAAAAATGTCAGAATCAGGGAGGCATTGCAGTAGCAGTAACCAATGAACGCGAATGCCTTATGAGAGATGTGGGAAATTATTATATAAATTGTGAATGTGGAAAAGAGACAAGTTTCACGGCAGCTAAGTCGTATATGTCTCAAACGGTAATAGCGCTATTATTTGCAGCAGTGCTTTCACACGATGAAAAATTGTTGGAACAGATAAAAAAAGCACCTGATATTATAGAACAAAGTTTGTGTAAGAATATAGAAGAACAGGTAAAGAAAAGCGTTCCTTTGTTTAGAAATGTTCAGGATATTTTATTACTGGGAAGAGGATTTGGTTATGCAGTTGCTAATGAAACTGAACTTAAAATAATGGAAGCTAGCTATACAAATGCAAAGGCATATTCATCCTGTGATTATCCACATGGACCAATAGCAACCACAAAAAGATTTATACCTGTAATATTCTTTTTGACTGACGAAAAAACAAATGATAGTACAATAAAACTTGTTGAGAAAATAAAAAAAAGATTTTTCTGTTAGTACATTAGTTGTTACAAATAATGAAAAATATATTACAATGGCTAACGAAGCGGTTCTTTTGCCGAAAGAAGCGGAAGGCGTTGCAGGAGTGTTTGGAATGGCTGTGTTTTCACAATTATTTGCATGTCTCTTATCTTTGGCAAGGGGATATAATCCGGATGAACCTATTGGCTTATCAAAAACTACAGTAACTTTTTAAATTAATAATAAGGAGGAGGTGTAACTATGAGTGTTACATTGTTGCAGGGACTGATTCTGTCACTGATTGTATTTGCATTTGCGTGGGATGCCAGATGGGAATGCTTCTTTGTATTCCATCCTATTATCATCTGCTTTGTAACAGGGCTTGTATTGGGAGATTGGAAACTTGGTTTGGAAGCCGGAGCAATAGCAGAATTGTCCTACTTAGGACTTACAACAGTAGGTGGAACAGTACCACCTAATGCATTGATTGCAGGTCTTATGACAGTTGTTTTGGCTTATAAGAGCGGAGTATCGGCAGAAACAGCTTTAGGACTTAGTTTACCATTCGCATTACTTATGCAGTGGATAGTTATCGCGTGTCAGTCATTGTTCTCAGGATTTAACGTAAAAGTAGAGCAGGCAATAAAACAAAATGACATTAAAAAATTTAAATTTTATGTGTTCCTACCTGAAATGATTTTAACATCACTTTATGCAGTAGTTGCATTCTTAAGCACATATGCATTACAGAATGTATTATCAAAGTTTGTTAATTCATTCCCTGAATTCGTTTCACACGGATTTGAAATAGCAGGAGGACTTTTACCGGGACTTGGACTTGCACTATTGTTAAAGGTAATGGTTAAAAAAGAAAATGTTCCATATCTGATTATCGGATTTTTAATTATGAGCATTATGAAACCTGACAATGTTTTACCAGTAGCTTTATTTGCAATTGCATTAGTACTGATTGATTTTATGAGAGACAAAGAGGCAAAAACAACATCAGTAGTAACAGGAGGTGAAGATGATGGCGAGGGAATATAATGAGACAACAAATAAACTTACCAATAAAGATTTAAAAAAATTGGGTTTAAGGTCGATGTTCTACCAGACAGGATTTACTTTTGAAAAAATGCAGGGTAATAGTTTCGGCTGGAGCATACTTCCAGGATTAGAGAAAATACATGGAAAAGATAGTGAAGAAGTAAGCAAGGCGTTGGACGAGTACGGTGTTGACTTTATAAATACGGAACAACATGCCGCATCTTTTCTGATGGGATTAGTTCTATCAATGGAAGAAAATAGAGCTGATAGAAAATTAATAAAAAATATGAAAACCGGTCTTTTTGGATCTTTTGCAGGTATCGGTGATGCAATATTTTGGTTTACATTATTACCTATTAGCGGAAGTATAGCAGCCTCATTGTGTAAACAGCATTCAATATTAGGACCGATATTCTTCCTGGCATTTTGGATTTTAATGGCAGTTTCAAGAGTATTTTTCCTAAAAGCCGGATACAAACTGGGAAGTGGAGCAATATCTAAATTAACAGAAAATGCCAAAGCATTAACTAAAGGTGCAGGTATTCTTGGTGTAATGGTAGTTGGAGCAATGATTCCAAGTTATGTAACTTTTGCGTTCCCGGAAAAATTAAAATTATTTGGTACTGTTGGAGTACAATCAATCTTCGATTCAGTTATACCTAATTTGCTTCCAGCATTGTTTGTTGGTATACTATATTATATCTTCAAAAAGAAGAAGGTAAGCATAGTAGTACTAATTTTAGCAATAATAGCATTTGCAATATTAATGTCATTATTAGGATGGTTATAGGAGGAAATATGGTATGTCGGATATAACATTGTTTTTACAAGAGTTGATAATCGTTTGGTGCATGGACAGGTTGGAAATGTCTGGGTTACGGCAAGTGGTGCAAATTTAATTTTAGTTGTTGATGATGAAACATGTCATGATGAGTTATCAAAATCATTAATGAAAATGACTGCAGATGCCGTAGGAGTTCAGATTAGATTTTTCTCAATAAAAAAGACCATTGAGATTATTGGAAAGGCTGCTCCTTCACAAAAGATATTTATTGTTGCAAAAACTCCACAGGTGATTGAACAGTTAGTTGATGGCGGAGTTCCTATTAAACATTGCAATATAGGAAACATGCATAAATCAGAAGGTAAGCATATACTTCATGAAGTCCATGTTTACGTGGATGATCAGGATGAGGCGTGTCTGAAACGGCTGAAAGAAAAAGGAGTAGATGTGTATATCCAGATAACTCCAAATGACAGAAAATACAAGATATAAATTAAAGGGTCCAAAATATTGTATTAAGAGTATTTTGGACCTTTACAAAAGCATTTGAAAGGTTGGTCCAAAATATGGAAAAATTACTTTGCCCATCAATGATGTGTGCCGATTTTAATAATTTAAAAAAAGAAGTTGTAAAATTGGATGAAGCAGGTGCTGATGTGTTTCATATTGATGTAATGGATGGAAATTTTGTACCCAATTTTGCAATGGGATTAGAGGATTTTAAATGTATTAGAGAAAACACAAAAAAAATGGTAGACGTACATTTAATGGTGGAAAATCCGGTAGCATTATCTGAAATATTTTGCAAAATGGGAGCAGATATTGTTTATGTACATTATGAAACGGATGTAAACATTGCACGTACTTATGACAATATTCATAAATATGGGAAAAAAACGGGTTTAGCCATAAATCCAGCAACATCATTTGAAACTGTAAAAAATATATTACATATAGTAGATTATGTAATGATAATGACCGTTAATCCGGGGTTTGCAGGTCAATCATATTTAGAATATATTGACGAAAAAATAGAGGAATTTATTCAAAATAGGAAAAAATATCATTATGAAATAGTTGTGGATGGTGGAATTTCTGAAGAGAAAATAAAAAAATTGAATCAAAAAGGTGTAAAAGGTTTTATTCTTGGAACATCTTCTCTTTTTGGAAAGGGTGACTACGTTCGCACAATTAAGAAATTAAGAGTTTTATAAATAACTAATAGGCAGGATATATAAATGGTAGGAATTATTATAACAGGACATAGCAATTTCGCTACGGGAATTGCCAGTGCAGTGAAACTGGTTGCAGGACAACAGAAAAATCTGGAAACAGTAGATTTCCCGGATACTTATTCAACAGAAGAGTTGAAGATAAAGTTAACAGAGGCTTTAGACAAATTAGAAGAATGTAAAAATATTATATTTTTTACTGATATTGTAGGTGGCTCGCCATTTAAAATTTCAGCAGAAATTGCTGCTACGAGTAGTAAAAATATTAAAATAATAAGTGGTACTAATTTAGGGATGCTGATTGAAAATGTTATGATGCGTGATATGGACATAAATATTGATAAGTTAGTTGAAAATGCCATATCTACAGGAAAACAACAGGTTCTTAAATTTGAAATGTGTAGGGAAATGGAGGCAGACTGGCAAGGAATTTAGGAGGTGGAAATGAAAGCAGTTTTCTTTGATGTGGATGGAACGCTAATTGATTGCGTAGAGAAAAAAATACCGGCTTCTTCTATTAAAGCAATAGAGGAATTGAGAAAAAACGGATATAAGGTTGCACTGGCTACAGGAAGGGATATTAACAGTATACGTGATATAAAGGATTTAGATATATCTGTTTTTGATGCATATGTTTTGAATAACGGTGCTGCGATATATGACAACACGTTGCGATGCATAAAGGATTTTCCCTTTTTGAGAGAAGATGTAGAAAAAATATTAGAGTATTGTAATAACAATAATATGTCTTTGATATTTGATGCAGTTGATGGTCCTTATCTGGCTACTAAAATTACTGATTTTCTGGTTGAGGGAAAAAAATATTATGAGGAAGAAATCCCACCATATATAGAATGGAAAGGTGAGGAGGTTGTGAAAATTAATATATTCGCTCCTATGGGTTACGATTTTTCTGAACTGGAAAAAGATATTTCAGCGCGAATTGTGCCATGTCCTACAGTTTGCTATGATGTTATGGCAAAGGGAATATCTAAACAAACAGGCATTCGTGAAATGATGAAATACTATGGATTTAATGAAGATGATTATATGGCATTTGGAGATCAGGAGAATGACTGGGAAATGCTTGAAAATGCAAAAATAGGCATAGCAGTTAAAGATATAGATGGTTCTGAAAAATTGCAACATATGGCAGATTATGTATGTAATGCACCAAGAAAAGATGGAATATATACTTTCTTAAAAAACAATGGTTATATTTAAAAAACACCATTTTACAACTTTATAAATAATGCTCCAGCCCTACAATCGCCTGTTTTAAGGCGTTTATCACTGAGGATGATTTTATTTGGGTTTCGATATTTTGCACCAAAGTGGCAAAAATTACCTGCTGGTGTATACCCTCGCTTAATTCAAAACGAAAATACTGCACGCTTTTATCTCGGAAATCAGAAAAGCTTTCATCCTGATATGGCAATAACTTCATCGCACAATAGGCAACATTGATCAGATTAACCATCATCTCAATGCCCTTGCAGCTCCGTACCATATAGCTGCATAGCGACCAGAAAGTTTTCTGTTCATAGTAGCTGATTTCAATATTCCAGCGAAACGAATAGAGAAATAGCGGAATATATTTCATCCGGTCGCTTCCGGTTTGATTTAAAGGTGAAGATTCCTGCCATGCACAGAGAATCTGCAGTTCTTCAGGCGTTATCGTACTAAAAAATAGGCGTTTGGTTCCTCCGGTTCTGGCTGTTGATGTAACATAAGCAAGAACCTCGGGTGTTCCAAAAAGATTTGTCAGGACACGGCGAACCCCGGTATAATAATCCCCAACCTTTTCATCGGAGAGAGTAAAATCATCTTCTATCGAAAGACGCCTTCTGTGTTTTGCCGGTCTGCCCCTGTGACCTGTAGGAGCCGGTGCAAGGTCATAAATGACAGAGTCGGGTCTGCGTTTCCAATCAGATCAAGGTTTTCATATTCATCAACAATAGAACCAGGTTCTGTTTCATATATCAGCTGTCACAAAGAATAATTACATTTTTACTATGTGAGAATTCTGGCAGGACCTGACGCACCATGGAAGCCGCAAGCTCAAGTTTTGATTCCTTTTTTTACCACATACGGTATCCGAGAGGAACAGCAATATATGAGATTTTATCATGGTTCCAGACAGGAACACACAGCATCAGACTTACAAAACAGTGCCCGTTAAGATAGTTTGAGCCGTTATGAGCAGCATGGTCAAAAAGTTTAGTTTGAGGCATCATCAGTTTGTGTGAGCGTTTAGCTGCCGCTGATAGCACCTCCATCCTTTTTCTGCTTGATTATTTTTTATCTGGTATTGAATTTAGGGGGCAAGGGGTTCCACGGAGTGGTGCTTGCACCCTTGTGGCTGAATTCAATATTAGATACCCTAATCGAAGAAGAAGAAAGAAGTCCATTCATCTTTCTCCCATGGCAACTTCACTTTGATATCAGAGCATCTAAGCATTATCATGGCCATCATGTTATCTAAGTTTCGAAATCCATAAGCCATTCGAATGGATAGCTTTATTTTATTGTTGATTGCTTCAATCCTTGCATTGGTTAATCCATACTCTATGGTATTTAATATAGATTGCATATGTCTGTTTATCTTCTTCTGAAGTTCAACAAAGGCTGGTATTCTGCAGTGTCTTGCCCATTTAAACCAGGCATCAAGAGCCTCCTTTGCTTCCTTTACAGTATCATTGTAGAAGACAAGACGTAATGCTTCTTTGAGTTTATATGCGCGATACAAACGAGGATCTGTTTTAGCAATCCATTCAACCTTAGCCTGTTGATTTGGCGTAAGATTCTTCGGAGCTTTTCCTAATGCCATTTTTGAATTCTTAAGCTCTGTTGCAGTTGTATCCTTCGAAGGTGTTTCTTTCTTAGGACGTCCTGTTTAGCTTTTGGTTGTTCCGGAGTTTTTGCTTTGGCTTCTCGCCAAGCATCAACTCTTACAGTATCAAGGGCATCCATTGCCCATTCAATTACATGAAATGGATCCACGCAACGGTTAGCATTTGGGCAGTATTCTCTGATGCATTCATCAATCCACCTGGCACCATCGCCAGAGCCTAATTGAATGCTTTCTCTTTGTGCAGGTGTTAGCTGTTTAAAGAATTGCTCAAATATAGTTTTTCCATGACCTTTGGCAACCCAGATAACGTTTCCAGTATCATGATTAACAACAGTAGTAATGTATTTATGTCCCTTACGATAACTGGTTTCATCAACGCCAATACGAACGAGATTATCAAAGCGGGCATTAGGATTAATATCAAGGTCTTTCTCGACACGTTTGATGATAGAACCTACTGTATTCCATGAAATTCTCATGAATGCAGCAACGGCTAAACGAGAACAGTTAACAGCCATCCAAGCAGTCTGTTCTTCAAATTTGCGTGTAAAGCGGGAGCCATGTCTGGTCCAAGGAAAGTGGCATGTAACGACACCATGCTCCTTACAGTTGACTCTGCAGGAAGGGACAACCAGAATAACTTTTTGACCTGCCCAGTCGCAGGCTCTCCAGGTTCTGGCACCTTCATTGCCATTGTCATAGAACTTGGATTTTTTACCACAAATGCCACATCGATATTGCTCGCATTTAGTGGCATGTACCTGAATCATAATAGAGGTATCAGCAAGCATAGTAACTTTATCAATACAAGTGTGCTTGACATTTAGGATAGTTTTGATACAATTTTTGTTAAGCATATGGTGACTCTTTCCTTTACAATTTTTTCTAGGCAAAAAATCATACTAGAGCCCATATGTTTTTTCAATACCTAAACGGCCTTGAGCCAATTTTCTATACAACACATACTAATGAAGAGCCTTTTAAAATAATTAGTTGTGTAAGTCTGTATAAAATTTGTTTTGTAAAAAATGTTCCGGGTGTTTTGATTATTTTAAAAAGTTAGCCACTCCGTACAAAGATTAGCAGTAAAATACATTGACACAGCCCATGTCATTTGATATATTTTTTTAGAAGCAAAGGCGATTAATTAAATACACACTACCTCTGAGGGAGTAGTTCGCGTATCATTACATATACGTGGTTTGTCAACAGACCGGTCAATAGACTGGCAAACATTAAAGAATGAGACTCAAGTATGCAGCACACAATAAAGCTATATAAGCCATAAATTATAGCTTTATAAGGTTTCGTGTCTGCATGCGAGGGTCTCATTTTTTCATATGCATATTGCAGAATTAATTGCAAAATCATAGACAGCCCGGTACAAACGAAAATTAATCGCCGCACACTAGGCAAAAGGGAGAAAAATATGGTATTATTTATTGAAATCCTGCTCATAGGAGTAGGTTTGTCAATGGACGCCTTCGCAGTATCCATCTGCAAGGGACTTGGAATGACAAAGGTAAACAGAAAGCAGGCGCTGACAATCGGTCTGTATTTCGGAGGATTTCAGGCGCTCATGCCGTTTATCGGTATATGCTGGGCATCCGGTTTGAGAAGTACATCACAAGCATTGACCACTGGATAGCATTCATTCTGCTGGGATTTATCGGTGGAAAGATGGTTTATGAGGCAGTAAAGGAAAAGGATGATGACGCGGTCGTGGAAAAAGACCTGGCGCTCAATCAGGGAGAGATGCTTCTGCTTGCAATTGCGACAAGCATCGATGCGCTTGCAGTCGGAATCATGTTTGCATTTACCTATGACAGCTTAAACATCTACTGGGCTATTGCAATCATCGGACTTACAACCTTCGTGCTCTCAATCATCGGAGTCATAGTCGGAAACTTTTTCGGCAATAAATATAAAAAGAAATCAGAGATAGCCGGAGGAATCATTCTCATACTCATAGGTGTGAAGATATTGCTTGAGCACCTGGGAATTATATGCTTTTAAAAAATAAAAAATGGAGGAATCAACATGGAAAATTTCATCAATAATGCACCGTTTATAGTGGTGTTGATCTGCCTGATAGTGGGCTTTGTGTTTTTGGTAAAGGGCGCAGACATGTTCGTGGAGGGCAGCTCAAGCGTGGCAAAGCGCTTCAAGGTGCCGTCGCTTATCATTGGACTGACAATTGTTGCGATGGGAACTTCACTTCCTGAAACAGCGGTCAGTGTGGCAGCATCCATAGCACACAATAATACGCTTGCAGTCAGCAACGTGACAGGCTCAAACATATTTAACCTCATGGTAGTAATCGGCGTGTGCGCTTTGATGACACCGATAGTGGTGGACGGAGCATCATTAAAAAGGGATTTCCCATTTTCGATGATATGTGCCATTTTACTTCTTGTCATGGGAACAATCGGCATGACACTCGGCAGAGTGGACGGAATAATACTGCTCGGCTGCTTTGCAGGATATATTTTCTACCTTATCAGACACACATTAAAGCAGAACAGGCAGTCATCAGATGAGGAGGTCGATGAGATACCTCTCATCTCAATGCCAAAAGCAGTGATTTTCATTCTGATCGGAGCTGTCGGCATCGCAGTAGGCGGAGATGTCGTAGTAGACAGTGCAAGCCGCATAGCGATTGACCTTGGAATGAGCCAGACACTTGTCGGACTGACCATCGTATCTATCGGAACATCGCTTCCGGAGCTTGTGACATCAATAGTCGCAGCCAGAAAAAATGAGGTCGATATGGCACTCGGAAATGCAGTCGGCTCATGCATTTTCAACATACTCATGGTGCTCGGAATTGCATCAGCCATCAGCCCGATAGCATTCATACAGGAAAATATCATAGATATTATCGTGCTTGTGGTATTTTCACTCATCGTGTGGATTATGGCATGGACAAAACGTGAGATAAAAAGAGGCGAGGGCATCATCATGCTGCTAATGTATGCAGCATATACAGCGTATATTATTATACGATAGGGTAAAATACCTTTTGAACCTTTAATGCATAATATTACTTAGAAAATGTGCAGATACTTATTGAGTATCTGCATTTTTTTTAGTCAAATATATGCATAAAGGAGGAAAATATGCAACAAAATATGTCAATGCAAAATATATCAATAGTAAATAGAAAATTTCCCACAAATTTTACACAGCCATCTCAATATATTTTCAATTATTTGTTACGCTTATAAGTGCAGAAATAAAGATTACAAAACATGTACGAATATTTTTATGAAAAGCAGACTATAATTTATGATTAAGTAACAAAACAGGAGGCAATAATTTGACATACGATGAGATAAAAAAGAATAAGGAGGTCTGTGAATGTTTAAAGAAAGGGAATGAAAACCTTGGAGTATTGGGCTTTACAGACCATTCGGCAGCTCATTGCACAATGGTAGCCAAAAGAGCAGCATATATATTAAAGAAATTCGGTTACAGCGAATCTGATATTGAAATGGTAAAAATCGCGGGATTTATGCATGATATCGGAAATGTGGTAAACAGAAGCCGTCATGCGGAATATGGTGCAATACTGGCAAACGAGATACTCAAAGAAACAGATATGAGTCTGAAGGATAGGATAACGGTTGTGTCTGCGATAGGACATCATGATGAGTCAACCGGAGGGGCAACGGATCCTATTTCAGCAGCACTCATCATAGCAGATAAAACCGATGTGCGCAGAAACCGTGTAAGGAACAAGGCAAAAGAAAATTTTGATATACACGACAGGGTAAATTATGCAGTAACAGATGCAGCTCTTAAGATAAATATGGATAAAAAAGTCATAGCGCTTAATCTGCAGATTGATACGAAAATCTGCTCTATGTATGAGTATTTTGAAATTTTCCTGGGTCGAATGATGATGTGCCGTGGCGCAGCAGAGGTGCTAGGTGCAACCTTTAAGCTTACGGCAAATGGTTCGAAGGTGTTATAGAAAATCGTGTCGTTTGTCAGATTTCAGAGGGATAGTTCATCCTTTTTGTGGATGAATTGATTCAAGGATTCAGAACAGGTATTATAACGGTGGCGGAATATATATCATTTTCGTGATTGATCACGCAGAAACCACCGCATGCCTCGGCTGAGTCCTTTACATTTTTCAGACCATATCCGTGAATAAAATCTATTTTTTCAAAATCATCAGGTGCCTTGTCAGGATCTGCAATCACATATGTGTTTGCAACGTGTATGGTAAAGGTGCCGTCTACAGTTCTTACCGCAACCTTGATATTTGCTCCGATTTGTCCACGGCAGGCATTAAGCGCATTATCAAGCAGATTTCCGAGAATGATAGTCAGGTGATAATCATTGACAGGAATAGTGGCTTTGTCAAATTTCAGATTGGTGTGCAGAGTGATACCTTGGGCTTTTGTCTGAAGCAGCAGGTTGCTTACAAAGGCATCTATAACGAGATTTCCTGTATTAATAGTACAATAGCGTGATTCGAGGTCGTGCATAATCTCTTTAGAATAAGGGATTATATCGTCATATTTTTTCTCAGTAACACAATTTTCAATATAAAACAGATGCTTTTTGGTGTCGTGCATAAAGCTACGTATATTTTTGTAGGCAGCACCCAGTTGCTCGTATTTGTTGCGCTGAAATTCAATCTGTTCTTTTTGGATGGTAAGCTGAAAGCGGAGCTCTTCGTTTTCGAGGACGTTGTAAAACAATATATAGTTCATAATATTTATAAACAATACAAAGGCTGCTAAAATGAAAAAGGCAGACGGAATATTTATATTTAGATATAAAATTGGTTTTGATAGTAACAGGCACATAGAAAGTACCGGAATAACCAATAAAATTATTGTATAACTTAAAGAATGAACAAAAGCCTCCTTTTTCCAGATAAAATGAATCAGTATTGAAAAAATAAGGAAAAACATATTCGCCATAAGCGATATATTGGAGAATACTAAAAAATCCATAGTATCTTTTTCAACTCGATATGAGTAAATGCTTGTAATAATGTAATACGAAAAAGCTTCAAAGATAGAGCATAATATAGTAGTACTGATGGATATAAGTATTTTAGTTCGCAAATTGGCTGAATAAAGAAAACTTAGGCAGAAACAAAGTAAAGATGATAAGGTTAAACGTAAATAAACTGCCAGTGTCGATGTATTGCCAATTAAAATAGATGTAATGGCTGCATAAATAGTAAAGCTGCATACAAATATGAGAAGTATTATATAATATGGCAGTTGGGATTTCTTCTTTCCAAGAATTGTCTGAAAAAATATAAAGGCTGCTGCACCGGACATCATGCTGTCCAATAAATTCAACAATACTATTTTCATAAACTTGTCTCCTTAAATTTATAATATATTAATAATGTGCTGAGAGTAGATATTTTGTAATTCCTTGGATCTTCTCCGGCTGATTGGAAGTTCAAAGCCGTTATTCAGTAAAAGCCGCGTGGAAGTAATTGATCTGATCTGGTGTAAATTTACCAGAAATCCTCTTGAAGGTGAAACAAATCCGTGAGAAGAAAGTCGTTTTTCTGCTTCGGATAAAGTGCCTTTGGATATCAATGCTCTGTCAGTAAGTTGATATCTGAGATGTAACTTATTTTCTTTCATTGATGAAATATAAAGAAGATCGCTTAAAGGTACAAAATTTTTTTCACCATCAGTATCAATTATAACGATACTTTTTGAGTTCGATATAATTTTTGATAATATTGTTAAAAAGCTTGTATATAGCTGTATAGTCGACCGGTTTTGTTATGAATTGAAATGGCTGGACTTCAAAGCTTTCGTGCATATATTCCGGATAGGATGTTGTAAATATAATGAGCAGATCATCATCCATATCCCGGAGTTGTCTGGCAAGTTCCATACCATTTATGTCTGGCATTTCTATATCCAGAAGTACTATCTGATAGAGATGATTCTTGTAGTCTGAAAGTATATCACTCGCTGAAAAATAAGATGATACGACAATGTTGTTATCAGTTTCTATTGTGTATTGTAAAATATTCTTTTTCATTATTGCGATATCGTTTGTATCATCGTCGCATATTGCTATATTAAGATTCATGATGCCTCCTTATATTTGAAATATATCCGGTATAAAGACCTGTTGCGCATATTATGAGACTTAAATCAATAAAAATTAAACCTTTATTCCAGTGTAACAAAAGTGACAGAATTGTAAATATGGAATTGAAGAAAAAAATAATATAGGTTTTTTTCCTGGCTGTCTTTTTAGCTGACTTACTAAATACTTTGTTAGGTGTGTCAACAGGTGAAACCACTAATATTAGAATCCAGCAAATAATATATATGGGTATCAAGATATATGCAGAAATCATAGGTATAGTGGCAATAGTTAAAAGATATATAGAAAATACAGTATATGATAGTATATAGCATGAAATACGTGTTTTGCAATGATACCCACCGGTTACAGCACGTAAAGATCCTGTAATAATAATATATATTGTAACAGCTATCGGGTGGTGAAATAAAAAACCTAGAGTTAATAGCGATAAATTGTATAATAAGAAATTAAGCATGTAGTCAAAAATATAAGCATATGCATCTCTAAAACGAGATTCAATAATTCCATTTAAAACATATCTTTCTGATAAGCATTTTCCAATAGATTTCATAGTTTGTCTCCTCGCATAAAATCATGAATAAATCTATTATATATTTTTTTATAAAGAAATTGTAATTTATGGATAAGTGGATGAAAATGAGGAGTGAATGGTTGATAAGAACCGCTCACTCCTCATTTTTGACTATTAAGAAGAAATACAGTTATATGAGAGAAAATGAGGTAATATGAAAGTGTCAATTGACAAGCATAATACTTATGATATAAGGGCCAAAAGATATACTTAAAAATGCAAGCATGCAAGCATCAAGGATACTTTTGGATTTTTCAATCATTTTATTGAATTATAAGTGGTAGGAGAAAATTTATGGATAAGAGAAAAATATTCACTGCAATCATGGCAATTTCAATGCTTATAACCACATTTTCAGGCTGCTCGTCAAATCAAAAACAAAGCTACGGCAACCTGGGTAAAGGTGATGAAAGCGATAGACCTGAGGTTGAGGATATAGTGATAGATAATGAAAGTGATATTTATAATATTGGAGATGAAATTCAGGTGAAAAACGTGGATTACGGCACAAATAGAGAATACGTTGCCAAAAGTTATATTGTAAATAGTGTAAAAATATATGATACTGCGGCTGAAATTGATGGTGTGCAGGATAAACTTATAGAAACCGATTATTATATGGGAGCTGATCCCGAAAAGCCTGCGATACTGAAAAAGGATGAGGTGGCCTGCGGAAAGCTTCTGCTTTGCGATATATCTGTAAAAAATATCGAGGATGAAATATGCACTGTAGGGGATATTTCCCTGGTATATGATATTAATGGTGTCTGTCAGCTTTTAGGCTATCCGGTTTATTTTTCAAATGCAAAGGACAATGAGCATGGGATATATGATTATACACTGGTGCAGGGACAGTCGCTTGACGCTCAGATAGGATTTTGTGTAGATCCGGCATTGCTGCAGATTGATAATATGGACTTAAGCAAGCTTTATCTGTCGGTGAACTTTAATGGTGATGAAGAGAACAGGCAGTTTATAGATCCCGGATTGGAGTAGCATATGAAAAATGTATTACAAATTGAGCTTAACAAGGCGATTAAGACCAGATATTTTGCCATATCTATAATCATAGGAACTATGATAGGCATAGTAGGCTGGTTTATAATGTAAATCTTGTATACAACAGTCAGATATATGATGGTATCAATCCTTGTTATGAGGGATTTACGTTATTTAATCATTGGATTGGTGGTGAAGGCTTTTCGTTAGGGTCATCACTATACTTTTTTGTGTTTCCGCTGCTTATAGCATTGCCGTACGGCTGGTCATTTTGTGGAGAAAAAAACAGCGGATATATGCGTCAGATGCTGGTAAGAGCAGGAGAGAAAAGCTATCTGACAGCCAAATTTCTGGCAACATTATTGCCGGTGGTCTTGCAATGGTAGTGCCGCTAATCATCAATTTTATGCTGACTGCGCTGTTTATTCCGGCAATAACACCTGTTCCTACATACGACACTATGTATGGTGTTTTTGGCAATTCTCTATTTTCAAGCCTGTATTATACGCAGCCATTTGCTTATGTAGCGGTATATATGCTGGTTGATTTTATGTTTTGCGGAGCTTTGGCATGTATTACGATGCTGTCGGCGCAATTTATTAAATATAAATGGGTTAATTGTATTTTTCCGTTTGTTGTCTGCATGGTATTAAATGTACTTAATAATATGTTGTTTTCAAATACTCCTGGGGCAGAAAATTATCAATTTTCACCATTTTATTTTACCAAATGTGTACAGACCGGATATCCGGCAAAACTTTGGATCATAGTTTTAATGTCTATGTTAATGGCTGCTATAACAATTGCGGTTAATATGGTTTTGATGCATAAAAAGGATGTAATGTGAGGATGCATATATGAAAATGTGGAAATTGTTATGTTATGACATAAAATATGGCTGCATAAAAAACCTGAAATTATTATTGTTTCCGGTTATATTTGAAATGGCTGTACTGTTTATGCTGTGGCAGAAAATGAATTCGTATGCGCAGTATGGTATAAGTACACAAAAGCATATGGGAGATGTTCTGCTATATAATTTCGGTGGTATGGAAAAATATAAAATGTCTATGGAAAATGTGTTTCAATTTCCAGTGACATGGATGCTGCTTTTTGTAATGATACTTTTTGTGACTCTGAGTTATCCCATGAATAATTTATGCGGTTTCGGAAATAAGCTTCTGATAAAGGGAAAAAGCCGTGTGAAATGGTGGCTGTCAAAATGTATATGGAATCTGCTCTGCAATATTATTTTCTTTGGGATAATTTTTACATTAATTCTGTCTTTTTGCAGTATAAGCGGCATACAGTCCGGAATGCAGGTAAATACAGATATGCAGACTGTTCTTTTTAATCTGGGGGCAGATACGTCACTTAAGCCAGATGCAATAATGCCGGTTGGAGATATAGTAATGGTGTTTATGTTATCTGTAGCAATATGTCAGATACAAATGGCACTGGGACTCTGGCTTAAGCCGATATACAGTTTTATGGTAATGTGCATGGTTTTGCTGCTGTCAGCATATTTTCAAAGCCTGTTTGTTATTGGAAATTATGCAATGCTGATAAGGCATTTGTGGATAAATGAGGATGGTATAGATTGCAAAGTGGCAATCCCTGCTATGTGTTTGATAATATTTATAACAGTTATAGTGGGTGTGATAAGGTTCAAAAAGTATAACATTATTCAGGAGGAAAACTAGAATGGCACATATAGAGGTAGAAAAGCTTTGTAAAACAATCAATAAAAGTATAGTGCTTGAGGATATAAATCTGGATATGTCATCAGGAAAAGTATATGGATTTCAGGGAATAAACGGCTCGGGAAAGACAATGCTTATGAGAGCACTTATCGGATTGATCCGTCCAACGAGTGGCAAGGTGTGTATTGATGGCAAAGAACTTGGAAAAGATATAGATTTTCCGGAGAGTATTGGATTTTTACTGGAAAATCCTGCATTTTTGGATATGTATTCCGGAGAGGATAATTTAAAGCTTCTTGCAAAAGTGGATGGTAATGTGGATAAAAAGAGCGTGGAGAATGAAATACGTGGATTAATTGATGATGTAGGACTGGGGCAGGCGGGAAGGAAAAAATATAAAAAGTATTCACTTGGAATGAAACAGAGACTGGGGATTGCGGCAGCAGTTCTTGGAAATCCCGATATCGTAGTATTAGACGAGCCGACAAATGCCTGGATGATGATGGAAAGGAAATGGTTAAATCAGTTGTTAGAAAACAGAAAGAGCGGGGAGCACTTGTGATCATTTCATGCCATGATATGCAGACATTGGAGGAATTATCTGATGAAATTGTAAAACTTAAGGAGGGCAGGATATGCGGGTGAGAAAAAGAGTGCTTATTATTTGCGGGTTAATTTTGCTTATTCTGTATACAGCTCGTGTAATTGTGGTTAATAAAAATGCTGATAGAGTGCCGGTATACATATATGATGTGGGAGAAACTGTAGATTTTAGAAATGATTATGTGGATACTGTTGAAGAGTGTATCGACGGATATGCTGTACAGGTTCTGGGCTATGAGGTAGTAGATACAAGAGAACTTTATGAGCGTTATAATATGGGGCAGGCAGATGAAGCAACAGTAAAAAATACTCCATTTTATTGTCTGTTAAAGGTTCGTATCTATAATAAAGACTGCGACCTTGGAGAGGAAGGCGGCTGATGCTGGATCGCTATAGTCTTATGGGCGATAATTATATGGCACTTGTGAGTGAGAATGTTTTTTGCACAATGTACCCTGATATGCCGGGAACATCGTTTTCACTTAGAAAGGAACAAGCATGGAATTTGAGCTGCCTTATCCTATTACAAGGACTGAGGGCTGTACAAAAGAGGATATGCAGAAAAAAGCACCAATGCTGGAAATCTCTGAGTTTCCAAATAGAAAGCTATTGAAAGCAGGGTGAGCCTGCTCTATTATTTTGCAGTTACAAGTACAGAATGCATTTTAAAAGATTGGTAAAAGAAAAGTTGATTTACAACAGTTGACAATTTAAAAGCCACATGCTACTCTAGAAATGTATGAGATAAAAGCGACGAAAAAGAGAGTACTTTTATGGCAGATTTACAGAGAAATCCCACACAGGCTGAGAGGGGATGACCTAAAGTAGGAGGAACATGGCTTTGGAGCAGCAGTATCGAACCATTGGCTAGATACTGACAGGAACCGCCTGTTATAGCGGAAAGAGGCGCAGCAGAGCCGGCAAAAGATGCTGGATGATTTTGATAGCTGTGTGAAGAGAAGTGGTACCACGATATAATCGTCTTCTTGGGAGTTTTCTCCTGAGGAGGCGTTTTGTTTTATTATTACGGCTTCGCACGTAATATATTGAATTGCCGGAGAGCATACAGTTGTTCTGAGGAATATACTGTATGTGATACGGCATTATAGAAGACTATATGTGCGAAGCATTAAAAACAGGAGGAAACTAAATTGGCAAACAAAGGTAAATATTACATGACAACAGCCATTGCGTACACATCAGGCAAGCCTCATATCGGAAACACATATGAGATCATCCTTGCAGACGCAATCGCCAGATACAAGAGAGCAGAGGGATACGACGTATATTTCCAGACAGGAACAGATGAGCACGGACAGAAAATCCAGGAAAAGGCTGAGGCAGCCGGAATTTCACCGAAGGAGTTTGTAGATCAGATTTCAGGTGAGGTAAAGAGAATCTGGGATATGGTAAATTCATCATATGACAATTTTGTTCGCACAACAGATGAGGATCATGAGAAATGTGTAAAGAAAATCTTCAAGAAGCTTTACGATCAGGGCGATATCTACAAAGGTTCATACGAGGGACTTTACTGTACACCATGTGAGTCATTCTGGACAGAGTCACAGCTCGTGGACGGAAAATGTCCGGACTGCGGACGTGAGGTACAGCCTGCAAAGGAGGAGGCATACTTCTTCAAGATGAGCAAATATGCAGACAGACTCATCGACTATATCAACACACACCCTGATTTCATCCAGCCGGTTTCAAGGAAAAACGAGATGATGAACAACTTCCTGCTTCCGGGACTTCAGGATCTTTGCGTATCGAGAACATCATTCAGCTGGGGAATTCCGGTAGATTTCGATCCAAAGCATGTAGTGTATGTATGGCTTGATGCCTCACAAACTATATCACAAAAATCGGTTACGATCCTGACGGATCATCAGAGCTTTTCAAGAAAAACTGGCCTGCAGATCTGCACCTTATCGGAAAAGATATCGTGCGTTTCCATACTATTTACTGGCCTATTTTCCTTATGGCACTTGACCTTCCGCTTCCAAAGCAGGTATTCGGACATCCATGGCTGCTTCAGGGCGGTGACAAGATGAGTAAGTCAAAAGGAACGTTATCTACGCAGACGATATGGTCAGACTTTTCGGCGTAGATGCCACACGTTACTTTGTGCTTCATGAGATGCCATTCGAGAACGACGGAATCATCACATGGGATCTTGTAATCGAGAGATTCAACTCAGACCTTGCAAACATACTTGGAAACCTTGTAAACAGAACAGTTCATGAGTAATAAGTATTTTGACGGTATCGTAAAGAGCACAGGCGCAACAGGCGATGCAGATCAGACTGCCATTGACGCAGATCTTAAGGCTGTTGTTACCGGCACAAGAGATAAAGTGGCAAAGAAAATGGAAGGACTTCGTGTGGCAGATGCCATCACAGAGGTATTTGCACTTTTCCGTCGCTGCAACAAATACATCGACGAGACAACACCTTGGGTGCTTGCAAAGGACGAGGCACAGCAGGATCGTCTTGCTGAGGTGCTTTACAACCTCACAGAGTCTATCACAATCGGAGCAAGCCTGCTTCATTCATTCCTGCCGGAGACAGCAGAAAAGATTGTGGCACAGCTTAACACAACACTCCGTGAGTTCGATGATCTTGACAAATTTGGTCTTTATGAGAGCGGCACAAAGGTTACAGACAAACCTGAGATCCTCTTCGGCAGATTAAAGGCAGAGGATGTGATGCCTGAGGTAGAGAAAATCCAGGCGGTACAGAAAGCAGAGTTTGAGGCTGAGCAGGCTAAGCTTGCTGCAGTTGAGGGTAAGGCAGCATGTGGCTGTGGTGCAGGTGAAAATGCCGCAGATGGTGCAGACCTTGAGCCTATGGATGTGGAAGCAAAGGAAGAAATCACATTTGATGATTTCGAAAAGCTTCAGTTCCAGGTTGGTGAAATCGTAAAATGTGAGGCAGTTGCGAAGTCAAAGAAGCTTCTCTGCTCACAGGTAAAGATTGGAAACCAGACAAAGCAGATAGTATCAGGCATCAGAAAGTACTATTCTCCTGAGGAGATGGTAGGCAAGAAGGTAATGGTTCTCGTAAACTTAAAACCGGCTAAGCTCGCAGGTGTTTTATCAGAGGGAATGCTGCTGTGCGCAGAGGATGCAGAGGGCAATCTCGCACTCCTGACACCGGAGAAACCAATGCCGGCAGGAGCACCTATTGAATAGGACGTAAGCGACGAGAAGTACTGAATTTAAGGCAGACGTAAAATCGTGCTTGCATGATTTTATGTCTGGCTAAATTCAAGTTCGGCGACCGCCGAACCATCCAAATCCTTGATTTCCGGGATAGGTACTTCGATCAGAAATAAGCTATAATATATCTCAAAAAATGCACTTTATTGAGCAGGGAAAGGAGTCTCATATGGAATATTTTGATATAGTGGACGAGCAGGGAAATCCAACAGGACAGACCGTAGAGCGCAAGCAGGCGCACAGAAACAATATACTTCATAGGACTGCGCATGTCTGGATAGTCAGACACCGTGGAAATTCCATACAGATACTTTTGCAGAAAAGGTGCATGGAAAAAGACTCCTTTCCGGGCTGTTATGACATATCAAGTGCGGGACACATACCGGCCGGTGTGGACTATATACCGTCTGCACTCAGAGAGCTTAGGGAGGAGCTGAGCCTGACAATAGATCCGGCACAGCTTATCGACTGTGGACTGCACAGACACCATGCAGACGAGGTGTTTCACGGAGAAAGATTCCTGGACAACCAGATAAGCAAGGTGTTTCTTCTGTGGCTCGATGTGGACGAAGCGGACATCACCGTGCAGAAGGAGGAAATCGACTCTGTAAAGTGGTTTGACTACGCAGAGTGTAAGCAGGACGTGATAAACGGCACGATTCCAAACTGCATAGATGTGGCGGAGCTTGAGATGCTTGAGCCACACTTTGTAGAATGAAATTTTTGTGAAATTGTGTGGCGGTGGCTCTATTCGAGCTATCATGAGACATAAAAATATATTTTACGTTAAATCAATTGGGAGGATACTATGAAATCAACAAAAGACTCTCTCTTAGAGGATATCAAGGCAGAATTTGCCGAGGTCAATGCCATGATGGAGGCGCTCGAAGCAAAGGAGCCGGAGGATGAGGCGAGTGAAGCCTATGACAAGTGGATTGAGGAGTGTGAGCAGCTCGCCATCGAGTCAGAATCACTCATGACACTTATAGATTACAAGATGACACAGGGACTGTAGAGAGATATCCTGTATATATTATACAAAAATAAACACCCGGATATAGATAAATTGCTATATCCGGGTGTTTTTTATAAAGAAAAACTTCAAAAAAATGAAATTAAATATATAAAAAATTGTACAAACCGTGTTATACTTATACGTTACACTAAATTCAGTAGGAGAAAAAGATGTTATCAGTAATAGAAAAAGTCAATGACGTGGTCAACAATTTTATCTGGGGCGTGCCTGCGATGATATGTATCATAGGTGTCGGGCTGCTTTTGAGCTTCAGAACGGGATTTATTCAGATTAGAAAGTTTCCATATGCGATGAAGGTTACGCTTGGCAGGATGCTCAAAAAACGTGAGGCATCTGACGGGGCGCTCACACCGTTTCAGGCAGTGTGTACGGCACTTGCGGCGACGGTCGGTACAGGAAATGTGGCAGGAGTTGCGGGAGCCATCGCGATAGGCGGACCGGGAGCGGTGTTCTGGATGTGGATTTCAGCACTTCTGGGCATGTGCACCAAGTTCTCGGAGGTCACACTTGCTGTACATTTTCACGAGAGAAATGCAAACGGCGACCTGGTAGGCGGCCCTATGTACTATATTAAAAACGGTCTTAAAAAGCACTGGCACTGGCTGGCATATCTGTTCTCAGCGTTTGGCGTGCTCACAGTGTTCGGTACAGGAAACGCTACACAGGTAAACACCATAACCACAGCGATTGATTCAGCTTTATATAATTACGATATAATTTCAAAAGAATCGGCATCTACGCTCAATTTCATATTAGGAATAGTGCTTGCCGCTCTTATTGCGCTTATTCTGCTTGGAGGAATCAAGCGTATAGGCCAGGTTACTGAAAAGCTTGTGCCATTTATGGCAGTGATGTATATTCTGCTGGCACTTGGAGTAGTAATCATCAACTTTAAAGCTATACTGGGCGTATTCGGGGCAATAATAGAGGGCGCGTTCAATCCGTCAGCAGTGACAGGCGGAGCAGTAGGAAGCTTTTTTCATGAGTATGAAAAAGGGAGTTTCCAGAGGAATTTTTTCAAACGAAGCAGGTCTTGGAACAGGCTCTATCGCACATGCCTGTGCAGACACCAAAAAGCCAGTAAAGCAGGGCTTCTTTGGCATATTTGAGGTGTTTGTGGACACTATCGTGATATGTACACTCACAGCGCTTGTCATACTCTGCAGCGGAGTTTCTGTGGGCTATGGAGAAGCAGCAGGCGCAGAGCTTACCATCAGCGGATTTACATCCACTTACGGCGGCTGGGTATCAATCTTTACAGCGGTTGCTATGTGCTGTTTTGCATTTTCAACCATCATAGGCTGGGGACTTTACGGAACCAGATGCATAGAGTTCTTATTCGGAACTAAGGCAAATAAGCCGTTCATGGTAGTATATTCGCTTGTTGCGATTGTCGGTGCGACAATGAACCTCGGACTGATGTGGAGCATAGCGGAGACCTTCAATGGTCTTATGGTCATACCAAACCTTATCGCGGTATTTTTGCTTTCGGGTGTAGTTGTAAAGCTGGTGAAGGAATATTTAGCAGGAGAGGGAGCTGCATCTACCTTGAAGAATAGCCGGGAAGAGGCAAAAAGAACATTTTTATAGAATATGAGGGTATAAGTCATTATGGAAAATAAAACTGATTCATCGTTTGAAAGAAGCTTACTATTCAGAGTAGTTGCAATTATAGTGTGTATAATTATTGCATGTATTTCATTTTTTGGACTTGCAAAGAGCTATTCATCGCCTGAGTCAAAAATAAACAAAGAAACTATAAAGTATCTGGATGAAAAGAAAACAACTGCGCTGGAACTGAGCGCAAGTGCTACAGCAGTTTCAACACTTATTACATTAGCACCGGGAGATGACGGAACTCCTGTCGCAAATAAATTAATGGATCTGGCAGGATATTTTTTGATTGTTGTATCAGCAATATATCTTGAAAAATATCTGCTGACTATTTTGGGCGCGCTGACTTTCAAATGGCTTATTCCGGTATCAATGCTCGCGTTGGCAGTATATTTTGGAAGCAAAAAGGAGCTCTTTTGGAAAATAGGTGTAAAAATATTCATTTTTGGTCTGGCAATATATGCGGTTATTCCGGTAAGCGTGCATGTCTCAAAAATGATTTACAGTACATACCAGGAGTCAATTGATGCGACAATCGATGAAGCAAATGATTTAGCGGATGAATCAGAAGCAGCAAAGGATGATGACAAGGATAGCAAGAAGAGTAAGGATTCTGAAAGCAGCTTTATAGATAAGGCGAAGGATGCAGTAAACAGTGTGAAAAATACATTGTCAGTTACCGCAGATAGTGTAAAGAACATGGTCAACAAGTTCATTGATGGACTGGCAGTGCTTATAGTTACAACGTGTCTTATTCCTGTACTTGTGATAGTTTTTTTTATCTGGCTGGTGAAGCTTGTATTGGGAAGTGCAATATCATCGCCGGGAGCTGTAGCGATGAGGAGAGGAAAGGATAAATAGGAACAGGAACTATGAATATTCCCAAAGATAAGAAACTCTGAGAAATTTAATGACAAACTGTCCTCCCTGTGCTACAATCAACTCAAAGCATTATATTTCTGTAAATACGACACCACAGCAAATTTTTATCGGTGCGTATCACTTTGAAGAGGGCAGACCACTTCGCATTTTTCGACAAAGACATGGAAATTTTCAATGCTTTATGTTACCAGTTAATAGCAGGAAAATTGAAATGTCAGATGTGAAAACATTGCGAGAAAAGCGGGTTGTGGGGATTTTGCCGGCTTTTATATAAGGGATTATTGTACACATTATATACGTGGAAAGCATAAGTATACAGTATTTTTATTCGACTTCAGATTTTCCTGCTCACGCAAGAAGAGGAGGTTAATTTGGGTACAAAGGACTCGAAGGCAAAGGAGTATTTGTCGGACAATACGAGGTTTAGTGAAATCTGTAATTATGTATTGTTTGACGGAGAGAAGGTTATCAAACCGGAGGATTTAAAGGAATGTGACACCACAGAGGTGTTATCAGTTTTCGGTATTGATAAGAAGCAGATTGTTAAGCAGAAATGGAGAGATTTGCTAAAAAGTGTTTCCGTGAAGCATACAGGGCAAATGTATGTTATCTTAATTGGAGCAGAAGCGCAGACAGACATTCATTATGCGATGCCTGTTAAAACTATGATTTATGATGCATTGAATTACGGAGAGCAGGTCAACGAGGCAAAGAAACGCCACCGGAAAAATAAGGATTACAGGTCTTCGGACGAGTTTTTGTCAGGCTTTACACTTGATGATAAGCTGACACCGGTGATTACAATCACACTGTATCTTGGAACTACACAGTGGGATGGGCCAAGAAGCCTTGCAGAGATGATGCCACAGATGGATGAAAGAATACTCCCATTCATCAATGATTACAGGATTAATTTGCTGAATCCACTGGAGATTACAGACTTTTCCAAGTTCGAGACAGGCTCAGGCCATTGTTTGAGTTATTGAAAAATGCGTCAGATGAGGAAAAGCTGAATGATTTAATTACAAACGACGAAACCTTCACAAGGGTTGACGTTGAGACAGTAGCAGCTATCAATCTGTTTGTAGGAACTGACATTAAGTATGATGAAAAGGAAGAGGTGGTAAATATGTGTAAGGCATGGGATGATCATAAAAAGCTTGGCATTCAGGAGGGGATACAACAAGGACTGCAACAAGGAAGATGCCTTGAAGTATATTCACTTGTTCAGGATGGTATATTAGAGCCCGAGGTGGGCGCAAAGAGAGTAAGTATGTCATTAGATGATTCGTAGACGCAATGCAAAAAGCGGGCTACAAAATTCCTGAATTGGTGTAGTTTGATAGCTTAAAAGTATAACAGTAATTGCCCCGGCCTATGTGTGTTGGGGCATGATTTTTATATGACAGGGGAAAGTAGATGTATCTTGTATCTGTATATTTTGACAAGACGGCAGAGCATATTTTACAACGATATATAAATAAAATAGCTGAGAAAACAGGTAATTCATTCATGACGGATAACAATGTGCCGCCACACATGACGATATCGGCAATAGAAGCCCGAAGTGAAAATGCTTTATTGGGAGCAATGGATAATCTGCGAAATTCACTTTCTAATGGGACGATTAGCATTGTGTCAGTTGGACAATTGCTGCCATATGTATTTTATGCCACGCCGGTGCTTAACGGATATTTGCAGGATTTATCGGAAAAAGTATTTGATGAGGTGAAAAGCATTCCGGAATCTACAGTGAGCAGATACTACAAGCCAATGAGCTGGCTGCCACATATTACACTTGGAAAGACACTGACAAAGGAACAGATGCAGATGGCATTTTCAGTAATGCAGGAAAGCTTTGTGCCTTTTGAAGCGGCAATTACGGAGATTGGACTTGCCAGGGTTAATCCACATAGAGATGTGGTGCGATGGGAGTTAAAACAGCAGCAATGAAGCCACTATAAGCCGTTTTTTGAAAGGATAATAAACATGATAATAGATAGAGAACGAGTAAAAAATACATTCGCAGAGTACACATCAGGATATAATGCCACAGACCCAAAGATTAAGCTTAAAATAGACCATACCTATAGGGTAGCGGAGCTTTGCGAGCTGATAGCAAGGGATTTAAAGCTTGATGAATATGAGACAGATGTGGCATGGCTCACAGGAATGCTGCATGATGTCGGAAGATTTGAACAGATTAGGCGTTATAACACATTTAACGATGCACAGTCTGTTGATCATGCCAATTTTGGAGCCAACCTGCTGTTTAAGGAAGGACTTATCGACACATATGTGGATGGATTTCATGATGATAAATACGGCATAATTGTTGAAAATGCGATAAGAAATCACAGTGCTTTCAGAATAGATGAGAGGCTTGACGAGTATACGGTTATGTTTTGCAATATACTAAGGGATGCTGATAAGGTGGATATTTTCAGGGTAAATGTAGATACTCCGGCAGAGGATATATATAATGTGACGACGGAGGAACTGAAAAATTCGCAGGTAAGTCCTGAGGTTATGGCTGCCTTTGATGAGAGGCACGCAGTACTTCGTTCCTGCAAAAAGACCGTGGTAGACCATGTGGCAGGGCATATTGCACTGACATTTGAGCTGGTTTATCCTATCAGTCTTCAGATAGCAAATGAGCGTGGATATCTTGACAAAATGATGGCATTTGAGTCGGATAATGAGGTTACAGGAAAGCAGTTTGAAGAGATAAGAGCGAAGCTAAACGAATATGTGGCGTCAGTCAAACCATTATAGTGACTAATGCAGGGCAGATGAAAAATATAGGGGAAAGGGATATGGCAGGCTGATGGTTGATCATGTTAAGAAGCTTGCCAAAGCGCGTGGCTGCAAGGCAATCATATTGGATTCAGGTATGCCTCGAAAAGCTGCACATACATTTTATGAGAAGTATGGATTTGAGAAAAGCTGTTATGGGTTTGAGTCGTTTTTGGAATAGCAGGTAGCTGAAATATAAAAATATAATGACAAGCTTACTTCTGTGTGCTACAATCAACTCAAAGCATTATATTTCTGTAAATACGACACCACAGCATATTTTTCCGGTGTGTATCACTTTGAAGAGGGCAGACCACTTCGCATTTTTCGACAAAGACGTGGAAATTTTCAATGCTTTATGTTACCAGTTAATAGCAGGAAAATTGAAATGTCAGATGTGAAAACATTGCGAGAAAAGCGGGGTGTGGGGATTTTGCCGGCTTTTATATTAGCATACAGTATTTTAATTCGATTTCGAATTTTCCTGCTCACACAAGAAGAGGAGGTTAATTTGGGTACAAAGGACTCGAAGGCGAAGGAGTATTTGTCAGACAATACGAGGTTCAGTGAAATCTGCAATTATGTATTGTTTGACGGTGAGAAGGTTATCAAACCGGAGAATTTAAAGGAATGTGACACCACAGAGGTGTTATCAGTTTTCGGTATTGATAGGAAGCAGATTGTTAAGCAGAAATGGAGAGATTTGCTAAAGGGGGTGTCTGTAAAATATACAGAATCAGTATACATCGTACTGATGGGGATAGAGGCACAGACAGATGTTCATTATTCGATGCCGGTTAAGACCATGATTTATGATGCCATGAATTATGGAGAACAGGTCAACGAGGCGAAGAAGCAACATCAGAAAAACAAAGATTATAAATCATCAGATGAGTTTTTATCAGGGTTTACACTTGAGGATAGGCTGACACCGGTGATTACAATTACATTATATCTTGGAACAAAAAACTGGGATGGTCCAAGAAGTCTTGTTGAGATGATGCCTCATATGGACGAGAGATTTCGGCCATTTATCAACGATTACAGGATTAATCTGTTGAATCCACTGGAGATTACGGATTTTTCCAAGTTCAAAACAGGTCTGAAACCACTGTTTGAAGTGCTGAAAAATGCGTCAGATGAGGGAAAGCTGAATGATTTAATTACAAAAGACGAAACCTTTACAAGGGTTGACGTTGAGACAGTAGCAGCTATCAATCTATTTGCAGGAACTGACATTAAGTATGATGAAAAGGAAGAGGTGGTAAATATGTGTAAGGCATGGGACGATCATAAAAAGCGTGGCATTCAGGAGGGAATGAAACAAGGAAGATGTCTTGAAGTATATTCGCTTGTTCAGGATGGTATATTAGACCCTGAGGTAGGGGCAAGTAGAGTAAGTATGTCATTAGATGACTTCGCAGACGCAATGCAAAAAGCAGGCTACAAACTTCCTGAGATGGTGTAGTATAATAGCTTAAAAGTATAGAAATTGCCCCAACTGATTTGTGTTGGGGCATGATTTTTATATGACAGGGGCAGTAGATGTATCTTGTATCTGTATATTTTGCCATGCAGGTGATTAATAGATATTTGCAGGAATTTATTTTGAATATGAAAAGGAATAATTTATGAATTATATAGGCACACAGAATTTTGAAACAAAACGATGCTTTTTACGAAGAATCAAACTATCCGATTATACTATGATGTATGAAAATTGGGCTAAGTATGATGAAGTTTGCAGATACTATCCATTTAATCCTGTTGATGACATAGAAATATATAGGGACAAGGTAAAGCATTGGATATCTAATTATGAGTCGGATTCATATTTTCATTGGGTAATTGAGTGGAAAGAAACGGGAGAATTGATAGGAACAATTAATTTGGGAAATGTGGAAGAAGCATGTCATATGTGTGATACATGCTATATGTTGTCTCCCGGATTTTGGAATAAAGGCATTATGACAGAAGTATTGGAGGCTGTCTTAGATTATGCCTTTGATAGAGTTGGATTTAACAGAGTTCAGGCAGAAGTATTCTATGGAAATGATGCTTCCTCTGCGGTATTAAAGAAATGCGGCATGGTGTTAGAAGCATTGCCAGACAAAAATACTATAAAAATGGTGAGTATATCGATACTGCTTTATGGGCAATTATTGTAGGTGATAGGTTATATTGAGACAAGAACTGATATTAAGTATGATGAAAAGGAAGATGTGGTAAATATGTGTAAGGCATAGGATGATCATAAAAAGCTTGGCATACAGGAAGGAATACAACAAGGCAGATGCCTTGAAATATATTCACTTGTTCAGGATGGTATATTAGAACCTGAGGTAGGCGCAAGTAGAGTAAGTATGTCATTAGATGACTTCGCAGACGCAATGTAAAAATTAGGCTACAAACTTCCTGAGATGGTGTAATAATTAGAACAAGGATGTTGATAGTAAATATCAATGTCCTTGTTTCTTTGTAGAGCTGTTATGGGTTTGAATTGTTTTTGGAATAGCAGGTTAATAAAGTGAAATTGAAAAATTTGGACTGCACGATGCGATCCACACCAAATCAGCATAGTGTCATTGACATTTTGCCAATGTGTAGTATAATACTTATACAAGAGATTGCCAGTTTGTCCTCCGGTGTCCTTCGGACCCGGGGGCTTTTTATATATAGGAGGTACCATGCAGATAAATCATACAAAAAGTATTAAAAATTTCTCCGTTTTAGGATTGTACGTGCCAAAGATGGCGCCTATACTTATGGAACTAATGATGCATACGCCATAGCTATAATGTTTGCGCTATTACTAAGCAAATCCGACTTAAAGGACTTTATTTCATCTATGAGAACTGCTTTTGGCAAACTTCAAAAACAGTTACATACCATTCAGCCACAGATATCATGTCCATAATGGGTTATGATGCAAATTGGACGAACTTAGCAAACTTAATATAATATACATTTTGCCAGAGACACTGACCTCTGGCTTTTTTTTATTAAAACACCAGCATGGAAAGGGTTAGGCACTGTTAACATCAAAAGCTATATTCTGTGTAGCTGAAATGACAAATAAAAAAAAATAAAGCAAAAAGTTTTAAAACTTGCAAGCAAAAGGGATCGAATCCGTACTTAATAAATAAAAGAGGGTTGTAATGGACGATAGAGAAATAATTAAACTATATAATTGCCGATCCGAGGATGCATTGCTAGAAACAGAGAAGAAATATGGGAAACTTGTATCATTTATAATTGGCAGGCTGATAAAGAATCAGTTAGATGTTGAAGAATGTACAAATGATACATATTTAGGTGTCTGGTTTACGATTCCCCCAAAAACACCAGATAACTTGAAAGCTTATATTTTAAAAATTGCAAGGAATCAGGCGCTAAAAAGTATGAACATATTCATGCGGCAAAAAGAGATATAGATATGTGTTTGCCATATGAGGAATTGAGTAATTATCTGGCGAAAGTGGGAGAAGAAGATTGGGAAAATAATGAATTGAAAGATATTGTTGAGGATTTTTTGGAATCGTTGCAAAAACCTCATCGACAAGTTTTTGTATTAAGATATTGGTACTTTATGTCGGTAAAAGAGATTATGAAATGTTGTAATATGAGCAAAAGCAAGGTCGAAACAATCTTATTTAGAACAAGAAAAAAGCTGAGAGAACAATTAGCGGAAAGGAAGTATTTATGAAAACTTTGAAATCAGATATTTTTTATGCAATGAATGAAATAAACGATAAATATATCCTAGAGGCTGCACAATGTTTAGAGCAAAAAAAAGAAAACGATATTTCCTTACAAAAGAATAGTAAACTATTTCATGAAAGTAACGCACATAGCCGTAAATGGTTGGCTCGCGTTGCAACTGCAATGGCGGTAAGTATCATTCTTTTTACAACAGGAGGAATTGCCAATGCAGCGACAGGAGAGAAACTGGTTCAATGGATTAATGGGCTGTTTGGTGCGGAATTAGTTACAGATGAAAACGAAGGATTGATCGGAAAAGAAGTCATAGATAATTCGGAACCGGAGGTTACGCATGGTGAAGAAAGCGATATAGGGAATGCTGAGGGAAGAGCTATAACTGAAAGCCATATTATAAAGAGTGTCGCAGATGATAATATTGTGCTGCCATTATCTGTTTCTGAGTTTAAGGTGGAGAATGATACGACACCTGAAATTATTATGACTAACGGAAGTATGGCAGTATTTTATCTGGAGGATTATGCAGGTTGGAATTGTAAAGCAGGGGATATATTAACCTTTTCGTTTGAAAAATATGAGTCAGATGCGGTTTCTAATCAGGCGCTGGTTATAGGATATATTAAAGATGGGGTTATGTATGACGGAGAAAGTTTTGGAAGTCTAAGCGGAAGTTACGAATTAAAAGTTAGAGAGGGGGGAGAATACAATTTATATATTATTAGCGCAACTTCCGATTATTTAACATTGAAACAAGGCACTATCAATCTTAGTAAATAGAGAGGAAAAGTCAAATAAGTTCAATACATATCAGATGGATAATTTTACATCTGCTCAGAAACGGAATGTATGCACACATGAGTTGGGTCATGCCTTAGGATTAGCTCATAATGCGAAAGGCGATGTTATGTATGCGTATGTAAGCTCAGTAACAAGTCTTTCTGCCAACGACAAGGCTTCCTATGACGCAAGTTATAAAAGATATTAAAGAAGGGAGGAATATCTATGAAATTTCAGTCTAAAACCAAAATTGGTATTTTTATCGGAGCTGTTGTGATTTTGCTGGTTATTGGTGTGCTGTTTTTTTGCATTGCGAAACCTTCAACTTCTGACGAAATTAAGACATCATATTTGAGAGGTACTTTTTCGATTGATTATAGCGATCTGAATGCAGTTGTAGGCGATGCTGATTATGTATTCGTTGGTACGGTCGCAAGTGAAGAAGGTACTGTTTATAAAGATGCTGTTACGGTTGAAACAGACGATGGAAAGACTCGTGAAGTTTCCGGCCCATACACAAATTATACTGTGAACGTCACAAAAAATATCAAAGGCAATTTAGTTACTGACACGGCTATCCCGATTCAAAAATCTGGCGGACTTTCGGAAGATGGCTCACAATATTTTGTTTATGAGGGTGATGAGCTTCCGGTTGTAGGAAATGAATATATCTTTTTTGCTTATGCCCAGCCGGACGGGTCATTGTTAATTTCCGGTCCTGTTTCTAACATGAGTGTATCTGACAATACAAGCGATATTGCTCCTTTTAGCGATTCAACGGAATATAGCGACATTGTAGATGCGTATAATAATCAAGTCGATTCTGGACGGACTAGGTTTACTTCTTCTTATGAGGCAAAATAAATTAAAATTGCAGGAAATGTAAGAATGCTTTCCGATAGCTATATGATACTTATAACTTCGGATCAATGCGATCCGAAGTTATTTTTAGGCGTTGAAGAAATGACTTGAACATGTTTATATTGCCCGATAGTATCTTAAAAGGCATATTTTGATATGCTTTTTGGATTCACTTTAGTAATCAGTGTAAAAAGATTGCAGTATGGGCGAATTTAACTCGGTCGCGGAAAAAATAGGGTTTATATTGAAATGAGCTTTGGAGAAAGATGCCAACTATTCCAGCACTTTAAGTTTCTCTGTCAAGTAAGAATATTTTCCAGTAACTATATAATACTTATTTTTTGGAGCATACATGTTTGGTATATGGTAATTAGAGTGATAGGGAAAAAAACAGGAGGGGTCAATATGATTAAGAAAGTCATTAGCGTGGTAATTGCAATATGTTTGATGTTTATTTCAACCATTGGAAGTTCTATTCAGCCGATATATGCAGCATCATCGGCTCGGATTAATCCGGATGATATGTTGACAGTGCTGAACGATATAACAGTAGCGGGACAGTCATGGGAGAATATTGGTTTTGATTCGGAGGATATTGCCAATATAATGCAGATGCAAAGGAAAGATGACTCATATTATGCGTCGTTGAACACGGACATAGCTAGATTATCAGTAGAAACAGTAGAAACAAAGGCATTAGAAAACGCAATAGCAGGGCAAGGGTATATTCAATCTTATGCACAGAACGGTAATCCGCCAGCAACCACACAAGAACAGAATGAAAGGATGCAATATGTTACACAAGTAGCATTAGAGAGATATGGTAATACATATAACACAGCAGATTTTAACAAATATGTACTTTATCTTTATATGTCCCATTATATAGACAATCCTAATTATACTAAAGAAAGTCCAGGATTTGATAATATATATGCTTATGTTATTACTTCAGATGATATTACAGCATATGAGAATTTTATAGCACAAAGTAAGTTTTCTATGTTCTCTACAAATCTGGTTAATTTTATGGATGAGTTCAAGTCTGCGGTAAATAATTCGTCAGACATTCTAACCGCGGTGGATGAGGGAAAAGTTATATCCATAAATACCGCAAATGCGATATATGGTTTATCTACGTTTGATCCGGAAAAAACCGCATCAAGAGCAAAGTTAATTGTCACTTCATTTAAGGACCACTATGAGAGTACGGCTTCTGTAAATGAATTATTAAATGCAATGTATGTAGATTTGGAGCCGGAGGATGTCAGCCAACAGTATATTGATGCATGTGTTACGGGATTTTTAGGAGTATTGGCAGGAACAACATTATTTGGCTTTGGTATGTCAATATCGCTATGTTATTATAACGTGTATGCAAATTTGTACGATAAGGCAAAGCTAACAGCATTGCATTATTCATTGTCAGGAAGAGTGGCTATCAGGCTTGATGAACTGATTGGGGGCTAAGTTATGAACGACGACAATGAAAATGTGTTGATTATTGCATATAACTTGTTCTGCACCATACTAATACCAGCAGTAATAGTATTGACAGGAATTTGGTCTTTGGAGTCGGAGAGCGATTTCACACATGGACGAACAGGAGGATTGCCGATGGGGGCATTGACTGTATTCGTTCCAGAGGTTATATTGGGTTTGAAGTGGAAAATGAAAAGGGCGTTTACAATTCCATGCTGTATTGCGTGGTGTATCTTCCTTCTTAAGATGGCACATTATTTCTTTGCTGTGGTTACAAATGCACCAATTACATATTATGGAACGGTGTGCATTGTGCTGTCTGGATTAATGTGGAGTATAGTCATGGAATTGAAGCAGGAATTAAAAGAATACCTTTTGGGGTTTCCACAGGAATATTGGCTTGTTCCGTGTTCTAATAGTTCGAGATATAACAAGGTGTTTCGCTTTATATGGTTAGTAGGCGTCGTTTTAGGAACGATATTTTTATTAATGATTAAATGGGGATGAGTCTTTGATAAAAGTTATATTTTATTTTTTGCTTGTAAGTATAGGAGCAGGTTCGGTGCAGATGAAAATACCGCTGTTTGGTCGTCATAGCAAGCGGTGGGAAGAACAAAATTATGCACAGCGGTTTGGCGGTATCTTTTTTCCGACATTCATTGCGCTTGTAGTTATCTTTTTATTTAATGAGTATAAGACGGCTCAATTACCCACTTTGAATGAAGAAATGCTGATGAATGGAGCGGAGTATTGTTTGGTAACTGATCTGAATGAGATAGGAGATGCGGATTATGCTTATGAGATAAAAAGCGGAAGCTCACAAGAGGAGATTTGCGGAATTATATCAAGTATATGTATAGACTTAAAAAGGGAAGATGATTTTGTAAATGTCAGATATGAAAACGGAGAATATATTATCATCAACAATGGCATAACAATAGGACGGGCTGTCATAAATGACAAAGCAACAACAGATTTGTTGAAAATATACTTTTGCAACTAAAAGTGGATGAGCGTTTCAGTGTAACCTTTAGGCGAGAATATCAAAAAAATAACAAAAAATACATTTATTCGGTTGACCAAATGATACTTTTGTCATATAATCTAATCAAAAATAGTAATAATTACTAATTTAACTGGAGATTATTAGCAGGAGGTACCTATCATGGACAAGAAGATTACAGACAGCATTATTTACATCGGTGTGGATGACAAGGACATTGATTTATTTGAGAGCCAGTATGTTGTTCCAAACGGTGTTTCATACAACTCATATGTGATTATGGATGACAAAATTGCAATCATGGATACAGCAGATGCAAGAGTTACGGATAAATGGTTTGCCAATTTGAGAGAGGCGCTCGGTGACAGAAAGCCGGATTATCTCGTTGTTTCCCATTTGGAGCCGGATCATGCTTCCAATATCCAGAAGGTTGCAGAGGCATATCCTGATATGCAGATTGTAGGTAATGCAAAGACCTTTAACATGATGGGACAGTTTTTCGATATAGACTTAACGGACAGAAAGGTTGTAGTGGCAGAGGGAGATAAGCTTTCTCTTGGAAAGCATGAGCTTACATTCGTCATGGCTCCTATGGTTCACTGGCCGGAGGTTATGATGGAGTACGAGTCAACAGACAAGGTGCTTTTCTCAGCAGATGGCTTTGGTAAGTTTGGTGCGCTCGATACTGATGAGGACTGGACATGTGAGGCAAGACGCTATTACTTCAATATTGTTGGAAAGTATGGTGCCAGGTACAGGCAGTTCTCAAAAAGGCAGCAGGGCTTGACATTGAAAAGATTTGTCCTCTTCACGGACCGATTCTCACAGAGAACCTTGGCTTCTACATAGATAAATACAATACATGGAGCAGCTATCAGCCTGAGGATGAGGGAATCCTTGTGGCATGTGCTTCTATTCACGGCAATACAAAGAAGGCAGCAGAGCTTTTAGCAGAAAAGCTCAAGGCTACAGGCGTAAAGGTTGCATTTACAGACCTTTGCAGGGATGATATGGCAGAGGCTGTTGAGGATGCGTTCAGATACGACAGGCTTGTGCTCTGCGCATGCACATATGATGGAGGCATTTTCCCACCAATGGAGGATTTCTTACACCATCTCAAGGCAAAGGCTTATCAGAATCGTAAGATTGCCTTCGTGGAAAACGGTTCATGGGCTCCTACAGCAGCACGCCAGATGAAGGCTATTGTTGAGGGCTTCAAGAACATAGAGTGTGTTGAGCCTGTTGTTACAATTAAATCTACTCTCAATGAGGCATCTGAAAAGCAGATGGATGAGCTTGTTGCAGCACTTACCAAATAGAATAATTCATGTGCATGGATTAGATGATATATACTAGATGATATAGATCAGACATAGTTTAATATGGCATAGTATATATGGATCAATGAAGACCCGGGCGTTTGTCCGGGTCTTTATATTAAAGGTAACTATTCAGAATCACTCCCACTCACATTCACAAAACCGCACGATACTCGTGCTTTGTTTACAAAAGTATATATAAATGTGGTATCATACAATCAAAGAAAAAAGCCATAATAGTACAATGTCAAATGAGGTAAACTATATGCAGCAGCGAATTACCATAAATCTTAACACAGATAGCAAAAAAACCGACAAAACCACTATTCTTGAATACTGCCGCAGTCACGGCATTGCAGGGATAGAAACACCGTGCGGTGGAAAAGGCACTTGCGGTAAATGCAAGGTGACGGTGACAAAACCATACTATAAGGACGTGCTGGCCTGTCAGACGAAGATTTGTGACGGTATGGAAATTATTGTTGGAAGAAAAGAAAGCACCGGAACCAAAGAAGACAGCATGGTTGTTCTGACAAATGGAGAAAATGTATCGGAAAAATTTAATGAGCATGTGAATAGGAATGTTGAAGACACTCTGGCGGCCTGTGATATCGGAACCACAACAGTAGTCTGTTATCTGATTGATAAAGAGACCGGGCAGATTATCTCAACCAGAAGCGGTGCCAATCCACAGCGCAGCTTTGGAGCAGATGTACTTTCCAGAATTGATGCGGCAGCGAGGGCGGATGATAACGATAAAGCGAATGGCGGCCTGCAGATGATGCAGACACAGATAGTGTCCCTGCTTAACGGCTGGATATCAGAAATGCTCACGGAATGTGGCAGAACTAAAGTAAGCCGGTTTTCAGTTGCCGGAAACACAGTTATGTGTCATCTGCTTATGGGAATTTCACCGGAAAAGCTTGGCAAGGCACCGTTTATGCCGGATGAATATTTTGGCAGGGAATTTAATCCTTTGGATATAGGACTTGAAAATTGTCAAACCATGATTATATTTCCGGCTGTATCAGGCTTTGTAGGCGGAGATATTACAGCGGGTATGATGGAGACAGTGAACTGCAACGAGCTGACACTATATCTGGATATCGGAACAAACGGTGAGATGGCGCTTGGAATAGGCGACAGATATGTGTGCTGTGCCACGGCGGCAGGACCGGCTTTTGAGGGTTCGCAGATTGAGCTGGGCATGCCGGCGTCTAAGGGAGCCGTGGATAAGGTATGGCTGGAAGGGCGCAGAATTAAGTATTCGGTTATCGGAAATGACAGACCAGTGGGACTGTGCGGTTCGGGGCTTATCGATGCGCTTGCCGTTCTTCTGAAAGCCGGAATCATAGATGAAAACGGCACGATTTTAAGCGGACAGGAGCTTCCTATACTGTTTAGGTCGTATGTGTTTGAGGTGGAAGCGGAGGAGACTGCACAGAGCACAGAGTCCTCTCTCGCCGTTCATATTGCACCGGGAGTCTACATTACGCAGGATGATATCAGGAAGCTGCAGCTTGCGAAGGGCGCGATAGCCGCCGGAATAGAAGTATTGTTTAAGGAATATGGCTGTAAGCCATGCGATTTGGATATACTTACATTTGCAGGAGGCTTTGGAAACTACATTGACAAAGCAAGTGCGGCTGCAATAGGATTGTTTCCACAGGAGCTTTTGGACAAGGCAAAAGAAGTGGGAAATGCGGCAGGAAACGGAGCTGTTTCGGCAGCTTTATCGCAGGAAGCCTGGAAAAGAGCACTGGATATAAGTGGGAACATGCGTTACATCGAGCTGGCATCGTATCCGATTTCAATGAAATGTATGTGGAGCATATGAATTTTTAAATAATTGAAAAATATATATTTTTACTTTATTGTTGAAGAAAATTGTCATATAATGACTTCGGGTGAGATTATATTTTAAAAGAAAAGCTGATAGGGTGATCAGCATCAGGAGGAATATCAATGCGTAAAACAAAAATTATCTGTACTATTGGACCGGCCAGTGAACATGAGGATGTCCTCACCAGGATGATAAAGGCAGGTATGGATGTTGCCAGATTAAACTTTTCTCATGGTTCACATGAGGAGCATCAAGGCAAAATAGATTTAATCAAGAAGGTAAGACAGAAGCTTCATATGCCAATCGCAATCATGCTTGACACAAAGGGACCTGAGTATCGTATCAAGACCTTTGAGAATGGCAAAATAGAGCTCAAGGATGGAGATACTTTCACACTTACCACTGACGATATTGTAGGAAATCAGGAGAGAGTATCAGTAAACTATGAGAATCTGATCAGGGATTTAAAGGTTGGTGACCGTGTGCTTGTTGCGAACGGAATCATCATTCTGCAGGTCCGAGAGCTTAAAGGAAACGATGCAATCTGTGATGTTATCGCAGGAGGTACACTTTCAGACAGAAAGAGCATGAACTTCCCGAATAAGGTCATGAAGCATGCATATTTAAGCAAGCAGGACAAGGATGATCTGCTTTTTGGTATAAAAAACGAGGTGGATTATGTTGCCGCATCATTCGTTTCTACGAAGCAGGATGTAGCTGATCTGAGAAGCTTTTTGGATGAAAACGGTGGAGAGGACATTGAAATCATCGCAAAGATTGAGAACCGCTCAGGTGTAGACCATGTGGAGGAAATTTGTGAGATAGCAAACGGAATCATGATAGCCAGAGGAGATCTCGGTGTTGAGATTCCGGGCGTGAGGTGCCTGCAATACAGAAGTATCTTATCAACAAGTGCCGTATGCTTGGTACACGCGTAATCACAGCAACAGAGATGCTTGAGTCCATGATTCACAATCCGCGTCCTACAAGAGCTGAGCTTTCGGATGTAGCCAATGCTGTATACGACGGCTCATCAGCTATCATGCTTTCGGGAGAGTCTGCAGCAGGTAAATATCCTGTAGAGGCTGTAAAAAATATGGCAGAGACAGCAGAGTATACGGAAAAGCAGATAAACTACGGCAAGAGATTTGCCAATGCGGATTTCCAGACAAAAAGCATAGTTGACGCTATTTCACATGCTACATGTGCCATGGCAATAGATGTGGATGCGAAATGTATCGTAGTCAGCTCACTGACAGGACGTACAGTGCGCATGGTCAGCCGTTTCCGCTGCCCTGTTGATATAATAGGCATGACAACCTCTGAAAAGGCATGGCGCAAGCTGAACCTGAGCTGGGGTGTAAAGCCGGTTCTGTGCGAGGAATACAACTCAATGGAGGTTATGTTCTACAATGCGATGAACGAGGCAAAGAGTGTCATGAAGCTCAAAAAGGGTGATCATATAGTGCTCACAGGAGGTCTTATCAATGGTAAGACAGGTAACACCAATGTGATTAAGGTTGAGACAGTTTAGTACATTTGTGCTATTGATTAAATCGTATATATGTCATATAATTCTTAACGGTTAATAAAAACAATAAATTTAAAATAAACAATTTCGAGATGAAGTTTGCAGGAAAACGGCAGCGATTTTACCTTATCAAAGCCTACCGAAGGAGTAAAACTCTCAGGTGCCGCAGCAGGCGGTGCAACTGTAAATGGATCGACTCTCTGGAGACACCCGCTTGGCGGGGGCCGAAGGTGCAACGTACGAATAGGAAGCAGTAGGAGTGCAGTGACTATGAATATATCATGGCACAGGCTGCTTCTCGTACGAATCTCTCAGGCAACAGGACGGAGAAGATATTGGACAGACATTCTTAAGATAATCTTCTTAATCCCATGTATCAGACTGTATATGCAGCGTATATGGGGTTTTTTATTTCAATTCGCGTAAGTGCTGCTAAGCCTGCTTTTTCAATTGTTTCCGGATGAAATTATTTATATTAATAGTATTTGCTCAAAACACAAAGACTTTGTGTTTAGATAAAAAAGAGAGGCAGGAGTATTTCAATGTGGAACACAATCAACATTTTTCTTAAAGCAGTGGACGATTTCGTCTGGGGAGTGCCGCTCATGGTGCTCATCATGGCAGGAGGTATAATGCTCACAGTTCGTCTGGGGCTTCTTCAGATGAGAAAGCTTCCTCTGGCACTAAAGTGGATGGTCAAAAATGAAGAGGGCGGCGATGGCGAGATTACGAGCTTTGGCGCACTCTGTACCGCGCTTAGCGCAACAATCGGAACCGGCAACATAGTCGGTGTAGCAACTGCAGTCGGTGCAGGAGGACCGGGAGCACTTTTCTGGATGGTGCTTGCAGCCTTCTTTGGCATGGCAACAAAGTATTCAGAGGGACTTTTGGCTGTAAAATATCGTGTCATCGGCAAGGACGGACATAGTCTCGGCGGACCATTCTACTACATAGAGCAGGGAATGGGTACAAAATGGAAATGGCTTGCAAAGATATTTGCATTTTTCGGCGTATGCGTTGGACTTTTCGGAATAGGAACATTCAGCCAGGTAAACGGAATATCAAGTGCTGTAAACAATTTCTTTGATCCAAACAACCAGCATACAGTAAAGGTTTTACCATTCCTGGGTGAGTATTCATGGTCAGTTGTCATTGCTTCACTTGTACTGGCATTCTGCGTGGCAGCAGTGCTTATCGGAGGAGTAAAGCGTATTGCAAGTGTCAGCCAGATAATAGTTCCTTTTATGGCTGTTATATATATTGTATTTGTGCTCGTGCTTGTGGTATGCAATATCACAGCGGTTCCGGCAGCGTTTGCTACAATAGTAAAGGCAGCGTTTTCACCGAAGGCCATAACAGGCGGTGCCGTGGGAAGCTTTCTTGTTGCAATGCAAAAGGGTGTTGCCAGAGGAATCTTTTCAAACGAGGCAGGACTTGGTAGTGCCCCGATTGCAGCGGCAGCAGCCCAGACAAAGGAGCCTGTACGTCAGGGACTTGTCAGCATGACAGGAACCTTCATTGATACAATAGTTATATGTACACTTACAGGACTTTCCATCGTGCTCACAGGCGCATGGCAGGTTGACGGACTCGAGGGCGTACAGGTTACTACATACGCATTCCAGAATGGTCTTCCTTTACCGAAAGAGTTATCAGCATTTGTACTTATGCTGTGTCTTGTATTTTTTGCCTTTACAACTATACTCGGTTGGGATTATTATAGTGAGCGGTGCTTAGAGTATTTGAGTGGCGGAAGGATGAAATATGTAAAGGTTTATCGCTGGATATATATACTTGCAGTTTTCATCGGACCTTATATGACTGTAAGTGCGGTGTGGACTATCGCTGATATCTTCAACGGTCTCATGGCTCTGCCAAATATGATAGCGCTGTTTGCTCTTAGTGGTGTTGTTGTTAAGGAGACAAAGCATTTCTTCGAGAGACATAGAAATGGAGAAATCGAGGATTAATTATGTTTTATATTTTGCGACATGGAAGAACAGATTGGAATGAGGAGCACAGACTGCAGGGGGAGGTGGATATCCCACTCAACGAAACCGGCAGGCAGATGGCTTACGATGCCGCAGAAAAATATAAGGATATAGATTTTGACATATGCTACTGCTCCCCGCTTAAGAGAGCACAGGAGACGGCAAGGATTTTTCTTGCAGACAGAAACCCTGCAGTAGAGATTATCACTGACAACAGGCTTCACGAGATGTGCTTCGGTGATTATGAGGGAGTGAAGAACATCAGGCAAAAGCCCGAATGCCCTGTCTACCTGCTCTTTGAGGAGCCGGAAAAATATGTGGCAAAGGACGGCGCAGAGAGCTTTGAGGAGCTATATCACAGAACAGGCGAGTTTATAGAGCAGGTGCTGAGACCGCAGCTTGAGGCAGGCAAAAATGTGCTTGTCGTGGGACACGGTGCAATGAACTGCAGCATAGTCAATCAGTTTCGCGGCACACCTATAAAGGATTTCTGGAAGGATATGCAGGGAAACTGCGAGCTGCTTAGGGTTGAATAAATTTAGATTATTCTGAATAGCTATATCGTTTGTAATAGATAGGGCATACCGGTTGTGGTGTGCCCTGTTGCTGTCAGAAACTAATTTCAATAGCATTTATTTATAAGTAAATAGATATTATATTATAAGTAATACTAAATTGACCACATAGCCTTATGCACGTAAAATAATTTTGTAAATTTTTTATTAAATTAAGAGTATAATTATTTGGAGGAACCAATGAAAAAGACAACGAACTCTTCACCTTACCAGTTTGAGGGCAGAATACCTCTGTCTCAGGCTATTCCGCTTGGACTGCAGCATGTTATGGCTATGTTCATCGGAAACCTTACACCTCTTATCATTGTTATGGGAGCATGCGGGCTCACAGCGGATGCTGGCTTTGCGGAGCTTAGAACTGCTCTCTTACAGAATGCAATGATTATCGCAGGTATTGTAACATTAGTACAGATGTTTTCCATCGGACCTGTCGGCGGAAAGGTACCTATCGTTATGGGAACCTCTTCGGGCTTTCTTGGAGTATTAAATAATACAGTTGCAGCGTGTGGCGGCGGAGTTATAGCATATGGTGCTATTATGGGAGCCTGCCTTGTAGGAGGTATCTTCGAGGGCATACTCGGAGCCTTCTTAAAGCCTTTGCGCAAGTTTTTCCCGGCAATCGTTACAGGCTCAGTTGTTATAGCAATCGGACTTTCACTCCTTGGAGTGGGAATCAACTACTTCTGTGGTGGAACAGGCAAAAATGATTACGGCTCACTGCCAAACCTTTTTATTGGAATGGTTGTACTTATAGTAATCGTGCTTCTTAAGCATTTTGCACCATCGCGCAGTATTTTTTCATCATCTGCCATCCTTTTTGGTATCCTGGCAGGATATGTTGTAGCAATCATTATGACACTTACCATGTCACACACAGGTGTGACCGCTGACGGTGTTAAATACACATACTCATGGGTTGTAAACTTTGATGAGGTTAAAAATGCGGCATGGATAGCAGTTCCAAGCTTTATAGGCTTTGGAAAGCTGTCAGATGTGGGAATTTCCTTCCATGCCAATGCAATCATCCCAATCGGCATCATGTTTATCGTTACTGCAATCGAGACAGTTGCGATATCTCAGCCTGTGTGGAGGGTGGAATGGACAGAGAGGCTACAGATTCAGAGCTTTCAGGCGGTGTTATCTGTGATGGTCTTGGTTCATCATTTGCAGCGCTTTTCGGAGTACTGCCAAATACCTCATTCTCACAGAATGTAGGTCTTGTTTCAATGACAAAGGTTGTCAATAGATTTGCTATTTCAATGGGAGCTATATTCCTTGTTATTTGCGGCTTCTGCCCAAAGATTGGAGCTCTCATGTCAATCATGCCTCAGTCAGTGCTCGGCGGAGCTGCTGTTATGATGTTTGCCTCTATCCTGATTTCGGGAATTGAGCTCATCACAAAGGAGCCAATCGGCAGCCGTGAGATTACAATTATCTCAGTAGCAATCGGTTTAGGCTACGGACTTGGCGCTACAACCGGTGCTACATCACATCTGCCATACTATGTACAGCTTATATTTGGCGGTTCAGGTATCGTGCCTTGCTCACTTTGCGCTATTCTTCTCAATATTATTTTGCCGAAGAAGTCAAAGAACGCGCCATATATGTGGGATATGGACGAGAAAGACGATGTGAAGCGTGTGGATGACTAACGCTTAGGATTTTGAAGCCGTCCGGTGCATTAAGTACACCGGCGGCTTTATTGTTGTGCGCCTAGCGGCGCACGTTTCTAACGGGTTAAAGTCCCGAATCCGCCGGTAGTGGGAAGGATATACCGAAGGCAAGGGTGTCCATTGTGAGATGGAATCTGAAGGAAGCTGGATGTGAGGAA
>ENA-OQER01000044-OQER01000044.1-human-gut-metagenome-genome-assembly--contig:-NODE-44-length-59259-cov-8.815565_pt1 | contig 59259 bp, 65 predicted proteins | sample MGYA00242797_ERZ504639 | MGnify/ENA primary metagenome ERZ504639 (study PRJEB26092, sample SAMD00036306) | human gut metagenome | host: Homo sapiens | study: EMG produced TPA metagenomics assembly of... | reverse complement strand
ATATAACAATTTAAAACAACTTTGAACTATAAGGGCATATATACCCCCTAGAAAAAAACTGAGGAATTGAGGAACTGAGTCAATGATAGAGACTTAGAATCTTACTCTTGATACTGTTGAATATGTGCTTGTATTAAAAGTTAAGTGTTAGATTATCAGATAGATAAGATACTTGACGCCCTAAAATAGGGCGTCAAGTGTTTATTGTGATACCCATACGTCGTGAAACACGACGTATGGGTATGAAAAGGAGTTTCGTTACATTGAACTTTCAAATCGTAACTTGATGAGATTTGGCTGATTTTACATCTCAACCACTACTTCATGCTTGCCTTCAGAGCAAGGAACGATGGTGCCTGAGATAGGAGTGCCATCCACTGTAATCTGCTTCACACCCTTCTGGTTTCCGCTAGGATTCTTTACTGTGATATGGTATTCGCCACCACGGAACTTGCGGGTTACCTCATACTCCTTAGCGGTACTTGGGAGACAAGGATCGATGAGCAAACCTTCATAATCTGGCTTGATGCCGAGGATGAATTCAGATACAGTATACCACATCCATGCCGCTGTACCGGTGAGCCAGGAGTTCTTTCCTTCGCCCGGTTTGGCTGCATCCTTACCGGCTACCATCTGGCAGTTTACGTAAGGCTCTACCTTGTGAAGTGTCTGATATTTTTCCTCTACATAGCTAGGCAGAATCTTGGCATAATGGCTCCAGGCATCGTTGCCTCGACCGGCTACAGTCTCTCCGATGATGACCCAAGGATTGTTGTGGCAGAAGATACCGGCGTTCTCCTTGTAGCCTTCAGGATAAGAAGAAATCTCACCCATTTCTACATGATAGGTAGTGTAGGCTGGGTTGTTCAGCACCAGTCCGTGCTCGCATTCCAGTCGTTTCTTACTGCTGTCCAGTGCTTTATCGCAGAGTCCTTCTTCCAGACCGATACCAGCCATCGTACACCAGCCCTGGCTCTCAATGAAGATTTTGCCTTCCTCGTTCTCATCACTACCAATCTTGTTGCCGAAGAAATCGTAAGCGCGGAGGAACCATTCACCATCCCATCCATACTGCTTTACAGCCTCGTTCATCTCATCTACAGCCTGCTGCATGCGCTCAGCTTCTGTCAAATAATCTTCCTCTGCAAGACCGGCTATTTCGCCCTCCTTGCTTTCCATAGCTTCCTTGGCAAGCTGCTTGCACAGAGCCACATAATCCTTGCCGGTAACAACGAACAGACCGGCTATCATCAGACTCTCTGCCTTGCTTCCTTCGCCCTTGTTTTCGGTGGTCTGGAAACTCTCGTTAGGTCCCAGGAGAAGCAGTTCAGGTTCAGACAGTCGTTCCAGTCGGCTCTTCCGATGAGTGGCAACTTGTGCGGACCCAGGTTGTTGATAACATGGTTCATCGAAATCTTGAGGTGCTCGAAGAGGCTTGCTTCTGTGCCTGGCTGGTTGTCGAAAGGCACCTGCTCAGCGAGGATAGAGAAGTCGCCCGTCTCCTTGATATAGGCTACGGTACCGAAGATGAGCCAGCAAGGGTCGTCGTTGAAACCGCCACCGATATCGTTGTTGCCGCGTTTGGTGAGCGGCTGATACTGGTGGTAGCAGCCGCCGTCAGGGAACTGGGTGCTGGCGATATCGATGATGCGCTGGCGGGCACGGGTAGGTATCTGATGAACGAAACCTACGAGGTCCTGGTTGGAATCGCGGAAGCCATGCCTCGACCGATGCCGCTCTCGAAGAAACTTGCCGAACGCGACATACAGAAGGTGATCATGCACTGATACTGGTTCCAGATGTTCACCATGCGGTCTAACTTGTCGTTGCCGCTCTTCACGGTGAAGATGTTCAGCAGGTTATCCCAGTACTGGTTGAGTTCTGCGAAGGCAGCATCCACCTTTTCTGTGGTATCAAACTTGGCGATAAGCTGATGAGCCTTCTCCTTGTTGATTACCTTCTTGGCGCTGAACTTCTTGTCCTGTTCGTTCTCCACATAGCCCAGCAGGAAGATGAGGTCGCGGCTCTCGCCTGGCTGCAGGGTAACCTCGATATAATGAGATGCGATAGGGCTCCAGCCGTGGGCAAAGCTGTTGCGTGGCTTGCCTTCCATCACAGCCTCAGGCTCGGCAAACTCGTTGTATAGTCCGATGAAGCTCTCGCGGTCGGTATCGTAGCCCTGAATCTCGGTATTCACTGTATAGAAAGCATAGTGGTTGCGGCGCTCGCGGTATTCGGTCTTGTGATAGATGGTAGAACCCTCTACCTCCACCTCGCCCGTTGAGAAGTTGCGCTGGAAGTTCTCCATGTCGGTAGCAGCATTCCAGAGGCACCACTCTGCAAAGGAGAACACCTTGAGGGTCTTCTCCTCCTCAGTCTGGTTCTTCAGCGTCATCTTCTGCACCTCAGCCCATGTATGGAGCGGTACGAAGAAGAGCACACTCGCCTCCACGCCGTTCTTGCTGCCCGTGATGCAGGTATAGTTCATGCCGTGGCGGCATTCGTAGCTGTCGAGCGGTGTCTTGCAAGGTTTCCATCCCGGGTTCCATACGGTATCGCCATCTTTGATATAGAAATAGCGACCGCCATTATCCATTGGCACACCATTGTAGCGATAACGGGTGATGCGACGGAACTTGGCATCCTTGTAGAAGGAATAACCACCTGCTGTGTTTGAGATGAGCGAGAAGAAATCCTCGTTACCCAAATAGTTGATCCAAGGCCATGGGGTCTTTGGGTCAGTAATCACGTATTCGCGATTGGCTCATCAAAATGACCATACTTTTTTCTGCCATTGTTTTTTTAATGTTATTTCTTGGTAAAATATACGATTTTGGTGCAAAGATAGTAAAAGTTTCACTTTCGGGGTTAGAAAACAGTTTTTTTTGTATTTTGCAATGAAAAGTTTGATGATTATCATCATTCTATAAACATTTTATACAGTTGGCTTATGAAAAGAAACATTTTATCACTTCTGATAGCCCTCTTTGCTACGATGCAGGTAGCGGCTCAGACATACGACAACTTGTGGAAGCAAGCTGAAATCAATGCTCAGAAGGACCAGCCTAAGAGCGAAATCGCGGTGATGAAGAAAATCATCGCCAAGGCTTCGGCTGCCAAAGATTACGGGCAGCTGCTGGCGGCTGAGATAAGACAGATGACACTCTGGAATGAGATTTCGGCTGACTCGCTGACGCCTAACGTGAAGCGGATGGAAGCAGAGGTGCTGAAGGTGAACGACCCTGCATTGAAGGCGGTGAGATATGCCGTGCTGGGTAAGGTGTACTGTGATATGAACGAAAAGAAAAGCCAGGAGTTCTTCAAAAAGGCCTTGGAACAGCCTGAACTTCTTGCTCGACATACATCTACAGAGTATGTTCCATTGACACTGAAGGGCGTGGATGGCAGTTCCTTTAACAACGATCTGCTGCATCTCATCGGATTCGAGGCAGACAGCAAGGAGGCGTATCTGCAGCTGTACACCTATTATAATAAGGTGGGCAATCGGGGTGCGGCTTGTCTCTGTGCCTACAAACTCATTGAGAAATACCGCCAGGACGACGTGAGAGAGGTGAAGAAATCGAAGTATCTGCAGACCATCGACTCGCTCATCCAGGTTTATCAGGATATTCCGGAGGCAGGCGAACTTGCCGTGGAGCATTTCCGCTTCATGGAAGGTGCTACCGATGCCAAACCGCAGGATAAGCTCAACTATATCAACTATGCGCTGAGCCGCTGGGGTGGATGGTCGAGAATGAACGAACTGAGAAATGCGCAGAAGCGACTCACCGAACCGATGTTCCGGGTGAAGGATATGCCGCAGGTGTTGCGACCTGGAGAGAAGGCTTGGGTGCAGCTGGATGTGCGTAATCTCCAGAACCTGAAAATCAGCATCTCCCGCCTCAATATTACGGCAGATAACGATTATAATGCGCAGGATGAGGCTACCTATAAGATGCTCCTGAAGAAGACTACGAAGCTGCATCAGAAGGATTTCAGCCGCAACTACTACGGTCGCCCGGATTACGAAGAGGTGAAGGATTCCATCGAAATCGGTGGCAATCTGCCGCTGGGTGCCTATCTGATGGAGGTGACTTCGGATAATACCGGCATCGCTCCGCAGCGAGAACTCTTCTATGTCAGCAATCTGGCGGTGATGATCCAGCAGTTGCCTGATGACAGGCATCGCTATGTGGTGGTGAATGCTACCGATGGACAGTCTATCGCCGGGGCGAAGATAGAACTCTATGAGCAGCGGTATGATTTCAAGACGAAGAAGGACAAGCGGCAGGTTCATGCCCGGTTGACGACAGATAAGAATGGCGAGGCTTACTTCAAGAATGTGGATGGAGAGGTATTGATTTCTACCAACAATGACAAGTTTATGCCTGCCAAGTACTTCTATCTCAGCCGTACCCGCTATTATGAGAAGAAGGATAATGAGACTAAATATCAGGTTTATACCGACCGTGCTCTCTATCGCCCAGGACAGAAGGTGCATGTTACGGCTATCAGTTTTGTCAACATGAAGGGTATTAATGCAAAGGTGCCTGTTGGCAGAGATGAACTGGTTTTCCGACTCTGTAATGCCAGTTGGAAAGAGGTGGAGATGAAGAAGGCGAAGGTTGACGAGTATGGCACGGCTTCGGTGGATTTCGAATTGCCTCAGGGCGGACAGACTGGTATGTATCATGTAGCCGTGGATGACCGAGCTAACCGCTTCTTCCGTGTGGAGGAATACAAGCGTCCAACCTTCGAGATTACCTTCCCGAAGGTGAACGAGAAATATAACTGGGGCGATACCGTAGTGGTGAAAGCTTCAGCCAAGACCTATGCCGGTATACCTGTACAGGGTGCCAAGGTAACGTATCAGGTGACTCGCAGAAACCAGCTCTGGTGGTGGGGCGCAGGCTCTGCCGGACAGTTGGTGAAGACTGACAGTTGCGTGACTCGTGAGGACGGAACCTTCGACGTAGAGATTCCGCTAGAGGCTTCCTTGTCAGGAAAAGACGAGGCTGATATGAGCGACTTCATGCGCATCGCCCGTTTCTTCAACTTCGAGGTCTCGGCAATCGTTACCGACATCAGCGGTGAGAGCCACGAGGGTGTGATGAGTCTGCCTCTGGGCACCAAGCCAACCATCCTCACGGTGAATCTTCCTAAGCGTATCGAAACAGACAGTCTGAAGACGGTGACCTTCGCTTACCGCAATGCCAGTGGTATGCCGATTTCTAGTAGGTTGAAATATCGAATTGATAAGGGCGAATGGAAGGATGCGAGGCGAATGCACCGGTTTCTATCAAGGAATATGCTTCTTCCTCTGCCTCTTCTTCCCTCGTTTGGAAATCTGGCGTTCATCAGTTGGAGGCAATCTGCGGACAGGATACCCTGCAGCAGAAGTTCACCCTTTTCAGCATGAAGGATACCCATCCGGTGGAGCCAACTACCGAATGGTATTATCAGACGGCGAAGACCTTTCCTCGTGATGGCAAGCCTGTCTATATCCAGGTGGGTTCTTCGGAGAACGGAGCACACATCGTATATTCCATCATCGCCGGCAACAAACTGCTGGAGAAGGGCGCCTGGGAGTTGGGCGACAGTATCGTGACTCTGCCTTTCACCTACAAGGAGGAATATGCGTCGGGCATCGTACTGAACTATAGTTTCGTGAAGCAAGGCAAGTGCTATACCCGAATGATGAGCATCGCCCGTCCTTTGCCTGAGAAGAAACTGAACATCGCCTGGAAGACCTTCCGCAACCGTCTGACCCCTGGTCAGAAGGAGGAGTGGACGCTGAAGATTACCACCCTGACGGCAAGCCAGCCAAGGCGCAGCTGATGAGCGTGCTCTATGACAAGTCGCTCGACCAGATAGCCCCGCATTCCTGGAATCTCTCCCTGGGCTTCTATCAGAGTTTGCCAAACTGCTACTGGAAGCACAACCTCACTTTCCGTTCATTTTACTTGAATGGCGTTTATCCTACCAAGTATTATGACGAGAGGGGACTGGATGTAGATAAGTTTGATGGCAAATTCTTTAGCTATTATGCTTATATGCAAGCGGTGGAACTGAGCAAGTTGGAACGTTCTTCTGGCGGAACCGTTGAGTCTGTTCGTATACAGAAAGACGAGCTGGTTCAGGAAGAAGCGAAAGTCATAAGGATTCGTGGCTCTAAGATGACCCGTGTTGCAGCGGCTGCTCCATCTGCCAACAAGGTTTTTGATGTAGTAGAGGAGATGCCGCAGTTTGTAGGTGGTTCTGGCTCAGACGTAGGACAGTACCTTGACAATGTGCAGGTGCGTGAAAACCTGAACGAGACCGCCTTCTTCTATCCTGCCTTGGAGAGCGACAACAATGGCAACGTAGCCATCAGATTTACCCTGCCGGAAAGCGTGACTACCTGGAAGTTCATGGGCTTGGCTCATGACAAGGAGATGCGCAACGGTTTGCTGGTGGATGAGGCTGTGGCTCAGAAGACCGTGATGGTGCAGCCTAACATGCCTCGCTTCCTGCGTGAGGGCGATAAGAGCACCATCGTGGTGAAACTCTTCAATTCTTCCGACAAGAAGGTGAGCGGCAACACCCGCATGCAGATTATCGACCCGGAGACCAACAAGGTGGTTTGGCAGAAGACGCAGAACTACAGCATCAATGCTGAGGGTTCTGCTACCGTTTCTTTCGATGTTCAAGGTCTGAAAGAGGGTGTATATATTAATAAGGTGGTGGCTGCCGGTAATGGCTACAGCGATGGCGAGCAGCACTATCTGCCGGTTTTGAGCAACCGTGAACTCGTGGTGAACACTCTGCCTATCACCTTGCATCAGAAGGGCGAGCAGAACTTCGACCTGAGCAAACTCTTCCTGAACAAGGAGGGCAAGCAGGCGAAGGGCGCTGAAGATGCCAAGGTAACCATCGAGTACACCAATAACCCTAGTTGGCTGATGGTGAAGGCGCTGCCAGCTATCAGTAATCCGGATGAGGAGAACGCCATCTCGCTGATGTCTGCCATCTACGCCAATACTATCACAAACCATGTACAGAAGCATCTCTCGCTGGAAAATCTCACTCAGGAGAGCATCCGCCTGCAGAATCAGGTGGAGAAGCTGAAGAAATTGCAGAACGCTGACGGTTCCTTCTCCTGGTGGAAGGGAATGAAGGGCAGCCGGTATATGACTACATCGGTAGCCGAATGATGGTTCGATTGAATGCCATCGTAGGTGTGCAGAAATCAACCGCCAAGATGCTGACTTCCGCCATCGATTATCTCTCTCTGCAGACCGCACAGGAAGTAAGAGAGATGAAGAAACAGGAGGAGAAAAAGCAGAAGGTGAGTCCTAGCGAACAGGCGCTGCATTATCTCTACATCCTTTCGATGGATGGCAGAAAGATGAAGCAGAATCTGGAAGCTGATAAGGCATATCTGCTGAAAAAGATGTCGAAGATGACCGGTGATTTCTCCATCTATGGCAAGGCGCGTGCTGCGTGGTACTCGCCAGAAACAGCCAGCAGAATGCTGCTTACCGCGAGAAGGCAGGCGAATATCTGCAGAGCGTGAACGAATATGCCGTTTACCGCGAAGAGATGGGCCGCTACTACGATACCCGCAAGGCACTCTACAGCTGGAGAAACTATAAGATTCCTACCCAGGTATCCGTGATAGAGGCGCTGCAGATGCTGAAACCGAACGACAAGCAGACCATCGAGGAACTGCAGCGCTGGCTCCTGATGTCGAAACGCACCCAGGTTTGGGATACGCCGGTGAACACCATAGATGCTGTCTATGCTTTTATGAAGGGCAATGAGAGCAACTGGAGCAGGAAGGCTGAGAATGCGTGCTGAAACTGGACGGAAAGCTGCTGCCGATGCCGCAGGATTCCACTACTTTGGGCTATGTGAAGACCGAAAGACCGGGCAAGGCATCTAGGCTGAGCATCGACAAAAAGAGCAATTATACCAGCTGGGGAGCCGTCTATGCAGAGTTTAAGCAGCCTGTCAGCGAAATCGGTTCCATGGAGTCGGGCATCAAGATTCGCCGTGTCATCGTTCCAGCCGAATCTGAGGGTAAGGGCAAGGCACAGGCGAAGGTAGGCGAGAAGGTGAAGGTAACGCTCCTCATCACCGCCGACCGCGACTACGACTTTGTGCAGATTACGGATAAGCGTGCGGCATGTCTGGAACCGGTTAACCAGAAGAGTGGTTATCAGTGGGGCATAGGCTGCTATGTTTCTCCAAGAGATCATGCAACAAATTTCTATTTCGATCGTTTATCTAAAGGTATGCACATCGTAGAAATGGAGTATTACGTGGATAGAAAGGGCGACTATCAGAGCGGAACTTGCACCGCTGAGTGTACTTACAGTCCGGAGTTTGGTGGCCGCACAGAGGCGTATGAGTTGAGAGTTAACAATTAATAGTTTATAGATTGATAATTTAAAATAGAATAGTATGAAACGGATGAATATATGGATGCTCTCAGCGCTGTTGGCGCTGCCTGCATCAGCACAGAAGATTACAACCCAGCACGAGGTGGTAGACTGCGGACAGGTGGTGTTCCGCAAGCCTGTAACTGCCGAATTCATGCTGAAGAATGACGGGCACAAGCCGTTGGTTATCAACAATGTATTGAAAAGCTGCGGTTGTACGGAGGTAGATTATCCGAAGACGAGCATTGCTGCCGGCGAAAGTTTCGTCATCAAGGCGGTATACGATGCCAAGCAGATGGGTACTTTCACCAAGCAGGTTTGCCTCTATACCAATGCGGATGAAGAGCCGTTCATCCTCTCTATGAGGGGAAAGGTAGTGGGCAGCGTAGTAGATTTCGCTGGTTCTTACGATGAGATGCTGGGTGTCATCAAGAGTGATGCCCAGGAGGTGGAGTTTGATGACGTGAACCGTGGCGACCGTCCGGTTCAGCGCATCCATATCTTCAATCCTACCGACGAATTACTGGAGCCGGTAGTGATGCATCTGCCATCCTATCTTCATGCTTTCGTATCGCCTTCCAAGGTAGCTCCGCGTCATTCTGCCGAAATCAGTTTCGTGCTGGATTCCAAGAAACTGCGCGACCTGGGCTTGAACCAGACATCGGTTTATCTCGGTGAGCGTCCTGGCGATAGGATTGCGCCTGAGAAGGAAATCGTGGTATCAGCCGTTCTTCTTCCTGGTTTTGAGAACATGACTCCAGCCAAGAAGGCACTGGCTCCGAAGATAGAGATGTCTGCCACCGATCTCAATCTGGGTAGTTTCAATGGAAAGAAGAAGCTGAAGGGTGAGATTCTGATTACCAATAAGGGTAAGTCGGAACTGGATATCCGCAGCATGCAGATGTTTACGATGGGCTTGCAGGTGAACCTGAAGAAGAGTAAGATTCAGCCAGGAGAGACCGTTAAGATGAAGGTGACGGCTGTGGCTGCCGACTTGAAGAAATCGCGTGTCAGACACCCTCGTATCCTCATGATTACGAATGACCCTGAACATGCTAAGGTGGTGGTGAAGATTAATGTACAATGAATTAAAAACGAATATCGTGCAGATAGAAATAGATAACGGCAGTGGGTTCTGCTTTGGCGTAACCACTGCATCAAGAAAGCTGAAGAGGAGTTGGCTAAGGGCGGTAAACTTTACTGCCTGGGCGATATTGTGCATAACGGTATGGAGGTGGAGCGCCTGCATGAAGCGGGACTCATCACGATAGACCATGAGCAGATGGAGGAACTGCAGGGCGTAAAGGTCTTGCTCCGTGCTCATGGTGAACCGCCTGAAACTTATGCCCTTGCCGAGCGAAACAACATTGAAATCATCGATGCTACCTGTCCTGTGGTGCTTCAGTTGCAGCGCCGCATCAAGAAGCAGTATGTCAACAATCCGGAGGCACAGATCGTGATTTTCGGCAAGAACGGCCATGCTGAGGTGCTCGGACTGGTGGGACAGACGGAGAGTCATGCCATCGTGGTAGAGAAGTTTGAGGATGTGAAGCAGTTGAAGGAAACCGGTCAGCTGGATTTCTCTAAAGATATCTATCTTTACTCCCAGACTACCAAGAGTCTCGATGAGTTCCACCGCATCATCGAATACTGCCAGGAGCATATTGTTGAGGGCGCAGTCTTCAAGAGTTTCGATACCATCTGCCGTCAGGTGGCTAACCGCATGCCTAACATCGCTGCCTTTGCCAGCAAGCATGATGTCATCCTCTTTGTGAGTGGCAGAAAGAGCTCGAACGGTAAGGTGCTTTTCAAGGAATGCAAGAGCGTGAATGCCAATAGCTACCAGATAGAAAGTGCCGACGAAATAGATATGAACTGGTTCAAGGATGTGGAAACGGTAGGTATCTGTGGTGCTACCAGTACGCCGAAGTGCTGATGGAAGAGTGCAAGGATAAGATTATCAAGGAAAGTTCTGCTCTTTTGTAGTAAGAGTTAATGCGTTGATTGTTAGTTTGTTAACCCACTTGTTACCGCGTTTTGCGGTAGCAAGGGGGCATCTTTTATAAACTGTCTGAAAATAAAACAGGTGATAAATCTTCTCCCGAAGACCTATCACCTTCAAAAAACAGTAATTAACTCAAAATTTATAATCTATATCATTACTACCTTGTTAATATGGTTGCAAAGATACTTAATTGAAGTTTTTTTTCCAAATCTTTTTCATCGAATAAAATAAATTTATCGGCAAAAGTAGCATATTTAACGTATTTTTGCATTAATAACCCGGCAGTCTCTTTTCTGTAGCTTATTCTGCTATTGCTTTTTGATATTGTTCCATCAGCCATGCCTTCTGTTCAGGAATGGTCATGTTGCTGTTGTCGAGCGTGATGGCATCATCAGCCTTTCTGAGTGGGGACGTCTCGCGGTGGGTATCGATATAGTCGCGCTCCTCTACATTCTTCAGAATCGCATCGAAGTCGGCTGGCATTCCTTTTTCCTTCAGTTCATCGAAACGGCGCTGTGCTCTCACCTGTGAGCTGGCTGTAACGAAAATCTTCAGTTCGGCATTTGGAAACACGGTGGTACCTATATCGCGACCATCCATCACAATGCCCTTGTCTTCGCCCATCTTCTGCTGCTGCTCTACCAGCGCCTCTCTGACGAAAGGAACGGCGGCAATCGGACTAACGTGGTTGGAAACCTCTAACGAACGGATTTCCTTTTCTACCAGTTCGCCGTTCAGATAGCAGTCTGGGCGACCGGTTGTTGCATTAAACTTGAATGAGATGCTGATGTTCTTCATCTCCTTCTGCAGTTCTTCAGTCTTTACGGCTCCATCTGCTTCGAAGAGCTGATGACGCAGCGCATAGAGGGTTACCGAGCGGTACATGGCGCCCGTATCTACATAAACATAACCTATTTCCTTGGCAAGATCCTTTGCCATCGTACTCTTACCGCAAGAAGAGTATCCGTCTATTGCTATTGTTATTTTCTTCATAATTTCGAACTAACTTTAATGTATAATTTATCATGTAGAATTTATAATCTGTAACTTACGTTCAGCATGAGGCTGCTGCTACTGACGTGATATTTGCCGTAGGCAACGTTCAGATGGAAGCGCTCCAGATTGATACCGCCACCCACAGAGAAACCGGCTCCATGACTGCTTTCCTCATCTTCTGAGGTACTGATTTTCATCTCGTTGGCTCTCCTGAAGTTGTAGCCGGCACCTATCCACAGGCTTTCCGAAAGCAGAATGTCGGCACCTACTACGGCATGATTACGAAGACTGCTGTCCCAATGGTTCAGGTTGACCAGTGTGGCTGATACCTGAACGGTGCGTTGGCGAAGCGTTTCGTCACACCCAACTGCAGGTCGATCGGCATCTTCTCATATTCATTGTCGTAAGCTTTCAGCTGTCCACCCAGATTCTTTGCCACGCATGAAACCGACCATTCCGTTTCAGGGTCGTAATAGTTGATACCCAGATCCACTCCCACAGCGATAGAATTGTAATCGCCAATATACGAAGTGATGAATTTGGCGGCAATACCACCCGCAAATTTCTCACCGAGCATATAAGAGAAGTAACCCGCAATGGCAATATCCTTTGCAGAGAACTCACCCATCTGGATGTTGTTCTCATCCGTCTCTTTCATCTTGCCGTAGTCAACAAGCTGAGCCGAAACAGCCCACGAAGCCTTGTCGTTGACAATACGGTTGAAACTAGCCGAGGCAGTGTTCACCCCCGACATATAGTTCATATAATTGAGATTGACCGTCTTGTCGTTTACTGATGACAGGAGAGCCGGATTATGGAATATGAGAGCCTCATCATCTTCTATCAAGGTGATGTTGTCGCCACCCAGAGCAGCTGCATGAGCACTCACCGGCAAGCGAAGGAAATTATACCCCGTTTGGCTCTCTTGAGCATCAATAATTGTCGCAAAAAGCGTCAATATTGCGGAAATTACATATTTTTTCATTTAAATTTTCTAATTCTTTGGCAAAGATACTGCTTTTTTCAATAATAAGAAGTAATTTTGCAATGTTTTCGTAGGAAATAACGATTTTAAACGGTTTTTATTGTGGAAATTAAGAAATCAAATAGCGCACAACTGGAAGATAAGCGGGTTACATTTTTCCTGCTAGGGTTGCTGCTGGCTTTTACTTTCATCTTCGTAGGACTCCAATATCAGAGAGGTCCGCAGGGAGATGATGACTTGTCGGAATCGATGGAAGATCTTTCACAGGATCTGGAAATGTCGGCTCGTCCCGACTGAAAGATATGGTGAGTGCAGAGGCTGTTTCGGCTCCTGCTTCTAAGTCAATTACTCAGGAAGTGAAGGCTGCCGAGCAACAGACTCAGAAGGCACCGCAGAAAATCAGTTCTACAACCAGCGAACTGGTTATCGGCGACGGCTCGGGTGTAGTGGATGGAGCAGAGGTGAAGGAAGCGGTTCCTGAAACTCCCATTGAGAATCCGGGAGCTGAGGCTCCTATCAAACTGACCGTCGTGCAGAAGATACCGCAGTTTCCAGGTGGCTGGTCTGCCTTCATGCAGTGGCTTACCAAGAACCTGAAGTACCCTGTAGCTGCCCAGAAGAATAGGATTCAGGGAACCGTAGTGGTATCCTTTATCGTAAACAAGGATGGAAGTGTTGCCAATATCAAGGTAAGCACTTCGGTAGATCCATTGCTCGACAACGAGGCTTTGAGGGTGATGAAGATGATGCCGAAGTGGAAACCGGGCATCGATAAAGGCAAGGTCTGTCGCACGATGATTGCCATCCCGGTAGTGTTCCAGCTATAAATTGTTCATTGTAAATTATACATTATAAATTATACATTATTATGAAGACAGCAGATGAAATTTTAAGCATGGTAAATGAGTTCCTGGCTAATTTGCCTTACGAAAGAAAGCCAAAGTCTCTTTATGAGCCTATCAGATACGTACTTTCTATGGGTGGCAAGCGTATTCGTCCTACGCTCATGCTTCTGGGCTACAATCTTTTCAAGGATAATCCTGAGAAGATTCTGATGAATGCCGTTGCCCTGGAAACTTATCATAACTATACTTTGCTGCATGATGACCTGATGGACAATGCTGATTTGCGTCGCGGTCATGAAACGGTTCATAAGAAATGGGATGCCAATACGGCAATCCTTTCGGGCGACAGCATGCTCGTTCTGGCTTATGAACGTATGGCTCAATGTGATGAAAAGCATCTTGCCAAGGTGTTGAAACTCTTTACGACCACTGCTCTGGAAATTGGTGAAGGTCAGCAGTTTGATATGGAGTTTGAAAACCGTAACGATGTGAAGGAGGAGGAATATATCGAGATGATTCGCCTCAAGACCAGCGTTCTCCTGGCTTGTGCCTTGAAGATGGGTGCTATCCTTGCCGATGCTTCTGGTGAGGATGCAGAGAACCTGTATAAGTTTGGCGAGCAGATAGGATTGGCGTTCCAGTTGCAGGATGATTACCTCGATGTTTACGGCGATACCAAGGTGTTCGGTAAGGAGATTGGTGGCGATATCACATCCAACAAGAAGACTTACATGCTCATCAATGCCTTCAACCATGCCAACGACGCTCAGCGTGCAGAACTGCAGAAATGGGTGGATGCCGAGGAGTTCGACCGCAAGGAGAAGGTGGCTGCCGTTACCCGTCTATACAACGAGATAGGTATCGACAAAATGGCGCAGGATAAGATTGCTTATTATTTCGAGCAGAGCAAGAAGTATCTGGATGCCGTGAATGTGCCTGCTGAGCGTAAGGAGGAATTGGCAAAGTATGCTCAGAAAATGATGAAGCGCCAGTACTAGTTGATAGTTAATAGTTTATAGTTGACAGTTGATAGGGCAATGTTCAAAGTAATAGATACACATACGCATTTTGATGCGGAGGAGTTTGATGAGGATAGGACGGAGCTTTCGCCCGTGCCAAGGAAGCGGGGGTAGGCAAGGTGTTCTTGCCTGCCATCGATGTGAAAACCACACAAGCGGTCCTGGCATTGAGCAAGGAATATCCGGGCTATGCTTATCCGATGATTGGTCTGCATCCTGAAGAGGTGAAGGCTGACTGGAAGGAACAGCTGGCTGAACTCCGAAAGATACTGGAGGAGCATCGCATGACCGGTAATGCCTGTCAGGAGGGTGGTTCTCCTCAGTTTTCAGACTTGATTGCTATCGGAGAGGTAGGACTTGATTATTACTGGAGCCGTGAGTTCGAAAACGAGCAGCTCGAGGCTTTCGAGGAACAGGTAAAATGGTCGGTAGAAACCCAGCTCCCGCTGATGATTCATTGCCGCAAGGCGCAGAACGAGATGGTACATCTGCTCAGAAAGTATGAGAAAGAACTGCCGGGTGGCGTCTTCCATTGCTTTACGGGCAATCAGAAGGAAGCCGAAGAACTGCTCTCCTTCGATAAGTTTGTATTGGGCGTCGGTGGCGTATCTACTTTCAAGAGCAGCCATCTCAGAGAAGACCTGCCTGCTGTAGTTCCTCTGGATCGCATCGTTCTGGAGACCGACAGTCCGTATATGGCGCCTGTTCCTTATCGCGCAAGCGTAACGAGAGTGCTTTTGTAGTAGAAGTGATGAAGACGCTCGCCAAGGCTTATGGCATAAGCGAAGAGGAGTTTGCCCGACAGACCAATCTCAATGCAGAGCGGGTTTTTCCGTTATCCGTATCGCAAGTATAGGACGTAAGCGTTCAAAACTCCTTAAATAAACATAAAAAAACAATGAAAGTTATGGTATTTCGGAGGAAAAGCAATAATTTTGCACTTCGAAATTGTTGCAGCAGCATGTTGCGGCGATTAAGAAGAGTTCTTCGGAATATGGAAAGGTGCTCGAGTGGCTGAAGAGGCACGCCTGGAAAGCGTGTAACCGGCAAAACCGGTTCGGGGGTTCGAATCCCCCTCTTTCCGCTTTTATATATATAATAAGGTATATGAAGAAAAATACAGCTATTGCACGTTTTGCAATATTGGTTTTCACATGGATGTGTTCTCTGCCTATGATGGCTCAAGAAGAGAACATGGGATTTCATCAAGCTCTTAAGACAAAGTTTATAGAGGGTAATGCGGGATTTATGTCTCTCGTTGCCATCGCCCTCATCGTAGGTATGGCTTTCTGTATCGAGCGCATCATCTATCTGAGTCTTTCTGAAATCAACGCCAAGAAGTTGATGCAGGATATCGACCAGAAGGTGTCGGCGGGAGATGTGGAAGGGGCTAAGACGCTCTGCCGGAATACCCGCGGACCGGTGGCTTCTATCTGCTATCAGGGTTTGATGCATATCAGCGAGAGTCTTGATGACATCGAGCGCTCGGTAAGCGGATATGGTACCGTTCAGGCGGCTAATCTGGAGAAGGGCTGCTCCTGGATCAAACTCTTTATCGCTATGGCGCCATCGCTCGGATTCCTCGGAACCGTGATCGGTATGGTCATGTCGTTCGACCAGATTCAGCAGGCGGGCGATATCAGTCCTACTATCGTTGCTTCGGGTATGAAAGTGGCGCTCATCACTACCATCTTCGGTATCATCGTAGCCCTCATTCTTCAGGTTTTCTATAACTACATCCTTTCTAAGGTGGAGCACCTGACAAGCCAGATGGAGGAGTCGGCGGTTACTTTAATGGATATTATTGCCAAGAATAAATAAACGAAGAGAGAAATGGTTAAATTTCAATTTTCAAAGCAGAAGACGAAGTCGGCCGAAAAGATATCGCAGCAGGTGTTCTATATCATGATAGGACTGGCGGTGCTGGTTTTCGGTCTGTTCTTTTGGTAGGCTACGATTTGCCTTTCGAAGAGAACCCCGACTTTAATGCGCCTCTCTTTACCGATGTGCTCATCCTGCTGATGTGGCTCTTCCTGATAGGAGGTACAGGTCTGGCTGTCTTTTCGATGATCCGAGATTATCGTAGCAGCAAGTCGGAGGCTGTAGTGAATGGCATTCCCGTGCGCCGCATCTTCCGCATCACATGGATCGGAACTTTGGCAGTTTTGCTGCTTACCTTCTTTTTGGGCGGTTCTGCTCCGATGCTCATCAATGGCGAGAATTATGCGACTGGCTCTGGCTCAAGCTTTCTGATATGTTTGTCATCACATCGCTCCTGATGCTGGTGGCAGGAATCGGCGCCGTCTGTTTCGGTGCTACACGTTATATTCGGAAGAAAAACTAAAGAGAGTGCTTTGGGCTCTCTATTCTATAAATAAGGATTAAATATGCTGATTAGAAGGAAGCAACACAAAACCCCGGGACTGAATACCACATCTACAGCCGACATCTCGTTCATGCTGTTGATATTCTTCCTTGTCACCACATCAATGGATGTGGATAAGGGACTGTTGCGCCAACTCCCTTCACCTGAACCGCAGAAGAAGGAACAGCAGCAGTCGGTGGTAGACAAGGCTAACCTCATGGCGCTGCGCCTGACGGCTGGCGATACGCTTTTGGTCAACGGTAAGCCGATGCAGGTGAGCCAGCTCAAGGAAGAAACCATCCGCTTTGTACACCGCCTGGGCAAGAAACATCTCATCTCTATCGAGAGTGACCGCGATGCCGACTATAATCTCTATTTCCAGATGCAGAATCAGCTGATGGAAGCATATAGCCAGCTACGCAACGAAACAGCCCAGAAGAAATATCACAGGATTATGCTCTCTTGAACAATGACCAGAAAGAACAGGTGCGCAACATCTGTCCGCAGCGCATCACAGAGTCGTATGCCAACGCAATGACTCATGCCGACCAGCGTGTTGATGCCAATGCTGAAGAAAAGCAAGGGGAAGAAAATTCGACAGAAACAGCTACTGAACAGCAGAAAGGAGGTAAACAATGATGAATTTTCATAAGAAATCGCATGAAGTGCCAGGGTTGAATACATCTTCTCTGCCAGACCTCATTTTCTCCGTACTGTTCTTCTTTATGATTGTTACCCACATGCGCCAGGTTACCTTGAAGGTAGACTGCCGTTTGCCACAAGGCAAGGAACTCACCCGCTTGACCAAGAAATCGGCGGTGAGCCATATTTATATAGGTAAGCCAACCAAAGAGATGCAGGCAAAGTATGGTACCGGTACCCAGATTCAGTTGAATGATAAGTTTGCTTCGGCTCCCGAAGTGATGGATTACATTTCGGCAGAAAAGAAGCGTATGTCACCGGAAGACCAGAAGCTGATGACCGTATCAATCAAAGCAGACCAAGAGACAAAGATGGGTGTGATAACCGACGTAAAGCAGGCTTTGCGCCAGGCAAAAGCACTAAAAATCAGTTATTCTGCCACAGAAAAAGGAAAATAATATTAATTTATCATGTTTTTCTCTTAAAAAATTGCTTTTATTAATTTTTTGTATTATCTTTGCAAGCAAATTATTAGTATTATGTCAAAACAAATTTTAGATTCATTAGATAGGCAGATTCTGAAGCTGATTTCTCAGGATGCCCGTATTCCATTTTTGGAAGTGGCACGCGCTTGCAACGTGAGCGGTGCTGCCATTCATCAGCGTGTTGCTAAACTTACAAATCTTGGTATCATCAAGGTTCACAATTCATCATTGACCCAGAAAAGATAGGTTACGAAACTTGTGCTTATATGGGACTCTATCTGAAGGAGCCTGAGAAGTTTGATCAGGTTGTAGAGGAGTTGAAGAAGATTCCTGAGGTTGTGGAGTGTCACTATACTACAGGTGGTTTTGATATGTTTATCAAGATTTACGCGCTGAACAACCACCATCTCCTGGAAATCATCCACGACAAGTTGCAGCCACTGGGATTGTCTCGCAGCGAGACCATCATCTCTTTCAATGCATCTATCAACCGTCAGCTTTCTATGCAGGATCTCAAGAGTTTCAACGATGTTGAAGAGGAAACTGATGAGGAGGCTGCAGCAGAGAAATAAGATATAAAAAGAAAAAAAGCAGTAGCTCCCTGCGGGATTACTGCCTTCTATAAAGGGTGAGGAATGTGAACGGTAAGCCGTTTTCATTCCTCATTTCTTTTTCTGTCACTTCCCATTCTGCCGGATTGATTTCCGGAAAGAAGGTATCGGCATGTTCAGGTTCCTTTTCTACGATTGTGAGATAAAGCTTGTCTGCAAAAGGCAAAGCCTGTTCATATATGCTGGCTCCTCCGATGATGAAACATTCATCTGAAGCTTCTTTGCTTTCAATCTCTTCTTTGTTTCCAACCGTTTTTTTGTTTCCAACAGATTCTTTCCTTGCTGCCAGCGCTTCTTCCAGAGAGGTGTATACTTCGCACCCTGTTATCTGCTCTCTTGTCTTCGAGATAACAATATTACGGCGGTTGGGCAAGGCTCCGTTAGGCAGCGACTCAAATGTCTTCCTGCCCATGATGATCGTATGTCCGGTTGTGAGCATACGAAATCGGGTCATGTCCGATGGGATGGCGTAGAGCAACCGGTTCTTGTACCCGATAGCTCTATGCACTTTTGATATACAGGCGATGATGCAGAGCATTTTTTTTATTTTAATGTTAAGTGTTAAATGTTAAATGTTGAATTATTCATTCTTGCTATAAACTGTTAACTATAAACTATTCAAGTTTCGCAAGCTCAGAAGTTAAAGGAGTTAAAGGAGTTAACGCTCCCTACGGTCGCTGAGGAGTTAAGACAACAGTCTTTTTGGCGTAGTTTTTAAGCAGCAAGACATACGTCTTAACTCCTTAACTTCCTTAACTCCTTTAACTTCCTGATATGCGAAAGTTCAGTAAACTATTAACTATAAACAGCTCTCCCGTCCCGTGGCTGCTCTTGATTTTCCACTCCTGCGGATAGAGGTTGTTGGCACGGTTGCCAATGTTCTTTTCCCAGCCTATCGGAACCTGTCTGTAGGTTATCAGAACATAACCCTTAGGCGTATCGGCAGGCAGATTCACAGCCTCCTTGCGAAGGTAGCGGATGGCATCTTCGTAGGATAACTCCACCTGTGGGAAGTGATCTTTGTTGAGCATCGTAGAGAGAGCGAGAGCCTGGTCGGGGATAAGCCCCTTTCCCTTGTCTGTTCCCAGTTTCACACCTGCATGCAGCACCTTCAGGTTCTTTTCAGCCTGGTCGTAGATATCTTTCCATCTGCGCGGAATGGCGTAAACCGTCTCGTTGCTCTCTGCAGGCATCCATTCCGTATCAGCCTTCAGCCAGCCTTCTGGAATCTCCGGTCCCTTTCCTTTAGCCACCTTCTTGTCTTTCTTCTTATCCTTCCTGTTCTCCTTGGCTGAAGAACCGGCTTCCCATTCGCCCTCTTTCTTCAGAATCGCCATAAACAGACCTTCGCCTCGCGAAACGCCAGGAATGAACCGGTAAACAGGGAAGTCGGTGCCCGTGAGGTTGCGGGTGATGTTCCATGCATCTTCTACACCCTCCAGTGCCATCACTTCAGCGCCAAGTTCTTTGCATATCCAGTCCACGTTCTCCTCATCTTCGTGCGCATTGAAGGTGCAGGTAGAATAAATCAGGATACCGCCTGGCTTCAGACAGTTCCAGATATCCGATACGATTTCGCGCTGCAGCTGCCAGCAGTTGTTCACATTCTGGGTACTCCATTCGCCGATAGCCCCTTCATCTTTGCGGAACATTCCTTCGCCTGAGCAGGGAACATCGGTAAGAATCACATCAAACTGCAATTTCGATTTCTTGTAATCGCGGGGATAGTTGTTGGTAACAATCATATCCGGATGACCGAACTTCTGTACGTTCTCGGCAAGAATCTGTGAGCGGGTGCGCATCGGTTCGTTGCTGAAGAGCAGACTCCCTTCCGGCAAGGCAGCCCTTACGGCAGTCGACTTTCCGCCAGGGGCAGCACAGAGATCCAGCATCATCACCGGTTCTTTTACGTACTGTCGGATAGCCATATCTACAAACATAGATGAGGCTTCTTGTACATAATATAAGCCGGCATGCAGCAGCGGATCGAAGGTGAATCCGGGACGCGTAGAGAGATAACGTCCGGTTTCCGGACACCAGGGAATCGGTTCGCCATCAGCATCCTTGCATTTAAAAGGATTGATGCGGATACTGGTTGGTGCCTCCTCTTCAAGGATAGCATGCTCCAGACGCTGATACAGCTTTTCGCCCATCAGTGCCTGCGTATATGTTCTGAAATCTTCAGGTAATGTCTTCATTCTGTTTCTTTTTCTTTAATTTGTTTGCAAAAATAAGAAATTTTTCGTTTCTTTGCAACTAAATAGCGAAGAGATGCGTCTAAGAAGCAGAAATTTTTCAAATAACAAGGTAAAACAATAAAAAATAATGATATGAAGAAAGCAATATTGGCATTAGCGCTCGTTATGAGCATCGGAGCCACCCAAGTGTCTTTGGCGTCTTCAGCTCCAAAACATCGTTATCATCCAACTACCCAACAGGTAGATTCAAAGGCTGCTCCTGCATCTGCCGCACAGCCATCTGCTTCGAAGGATAAAGACGACGAGGCGTTGGAGGCTTATTCTGATACAACCAGTACAGATTCGGCTAACTATGATGATTATGATGAGAATGATAATAGGTCTGTTCATTCTAAATACAGTTTAGAGAACTATGATGATCCTTTCGATTTCATCGGTTCGGTATTTGGTGGCGGAGCGCTGGCTTTAATCATCGTCTTCTGCATCATTTTCGGCTTGTTGTTCGTCTTTGCCCCTTTGATTATCGTCTTTCTCATCGTCCGTTATCTGATGCGAAGACACAATGATCGGATGAAACTGGCGGAGATGGCGATGGAGAAGGGCATCAATGTTCCGGAAAGCGACCGGCCGATAGACAAGCAGAGCGATGAGTATCTGGTAAAGCGTGGATTGAGAAATGCCTTTCTGGGAGCCGGCTTGTGCGCCATGTTTGCCTGGTGGAATGCTGGTTTCCTGGCTGGCATCGGAGCCTGGTCTTCTTCTATGGCATCGGTCAGACCGTTATCGGCTCGCTTCCTGCCATCAAGGACTGGTGGAAGAACCGTCATGGCGACCAGGGCACGGGATATAATGGTACTCCGGTCTAGCAGCCGACATTCAACATATTATGGCTTCTCAATAGGAGGGGAAGTCACAAGGAAAAGAACAACAATTATTAGTTAATATATATATAAGGTGGAAAAGTTATCCGATCTCTCTCTCGTCACGAAGGTGGTGATGCTTCATGACCGCAAGTCGTTCGACCTGCTGGTCAGGAAGTATCAGTCACCCATTCGTGGGTTCTTCCTGCGGCAGACGCTGGGGGATGCGCAGCTGAGTGACGACTTGGCTCAGGATACCTTTGTCAAGGCCTATACCCATCTGTCCGGTTTCAGGGGTACAGCCTCTTTCTCCACCTGGCTCTACCGCATCGCCTATAATGTATGGTATGATTATACCCGCAGTCATAAGGAGACGCAGGACATCGATACGCCTGCCGTTTCCAGTAAGAATGCACAGGGCGCCCATACCGGATTAAAGATGGATTTGCTCAAGGCATTACAGATATTGAATGAAAATGAACGTACATGCATCACGCTGCAGCTGATGGATGGACTCTCTATAGATAAGATTGCAGAGGTGACGGGATTGGCGCAAGGTACCATCAAGTCGCATCTCTCTCGAGGAAAACAGAAACTTGCAAGTTACTTAAAACAGAATGGTTATGACCGATAAGATAAATGATAAGAAGTTGGAGAGCATGAAAGGGGAACCGTTGACCCCTCAGGATGAAGAACTCTTGCAGATGTTCTTTTCCGATTGCCAGATGTCAGAGATTCCTGATGACGGATTCTCCGACAGGGTGATGCAGGCATTGCCGGCTTTACCCGAAACTGATACTGCGATGTCGCTGGTTAAGCGCCAGCGTCTGGAACATTTATGGACGGCAGCCTGTGTGGCAGCAGGCATCATCATAGCAGTAGTCTGTCAGGATGGGAGCAGATTCAGGGATGGCTTTTCTCTATGAAGATAGATTTCCTCCTCTCCGGTTCGCGTGCCCTTACGCATGTGGCAGATTCCATCGCCCACTCTCAGAATCTCCTGATGGTGCTGGCTGGCTTCGTTGTCCTCATCATGGTTTGGGGATATAATGAACTGGCTGATGCACGTCAGTAGGCTTCTTCCCTGATATCAATTGTATGAATGATCAACTCTTTCTATTAGCAGAATAGTTTTTAGTGCTAATAGAAAGAGTTTTTTATTACTATAAATCTCATCTTTATGCTCTTGAAATCTCCGTTCAAAGCTTTTGAATGTCCGTTCAGTGTCTTTGAACGGACATTCAATGACTTTGAACGGACATTCAATGTCTTTGAACGAAGATTTAATATTGCTGAATATAGAAAAACAAATAGGTGCTGCTACTTTTTCAGTAGAGCACCTATGCTTATGATATCGGTTTCTAAAACAATTTATAGGTAGTGCGTAGCACTTTGAACTCGGTTCGGCGGTTCAGCTGGTTGCAGATTTCCTGATGCTCCTTGCTCTGCTTCAGGATAAACTCTTCGCTGAGCACATCGCCTTCCTTGAGCCAAGGATACTTCTCGGTAAGTTTCTTGCGCACATTCTTCGGCTTCTCCTTGCCGTAGCCCACAGGGGTGAGGCGCTCTTTCTCTATGCCGTGTTTTATCAGATAGTCTACTACCGATTGGGCGCGGCGCTGAGACAGATGCTTGTTATATTCGCTGTTTCCCTTGTAGTCGCAATGGGCGCTGAGTTCGATGGTAACGTGCGGGTTCTCTTTCAGCAGCGTTACCAGCTGGTCGAGGGCTGTTGTACTGGCTTCGGTAAGGGTTGCCTTGTCGAAATCGTAGAAGATGTTGTCGATGAGTACAGGGGCTGTGATGGAAGCCAGCGGGAACTGGAGCACGTATTCTTTACTCTCTTTAGCCGAATCAACCCGAAGTTCTTCCTTGTGGTTGAGGTAGCCTTTGCAGGATGCCATCACCAGGTAGTCGACATGCGGATTGATAGGGAGGACAAACGAACCGTCGCCCTTGACTGATAGTTTCCTGTTCGTTCCGTCGTTGCCTACGATTCTCACCTCGGCGGCAGGCAGTTCATAACCGTCTTTCTCGTAGACCCATCCCTTCATCGTGGTAACAATCTCCGGATTCTCGAAGGAGTAGATATGATCGTAGCCTCTTCCGTCTTTTCTGTTAGAGCAGAAGAAACCCTGGTTGTGGAGACCCTCGAAAGTCATTCCGAAGTCATCGGCTTCTGTATTCAGCGGATAGCCGGGGTGGGTGAGTTCATATTTCCGGGTGATGGAATTCACTTTGGCGATATAGATGTCGAGTCCGCCCATTCCTACATGACCGTTGCTGCTGAAGTAGAAGTCGCCGTTAGGACGGAAGGTAGGGAACATCTCATCGCCTGGGGAGTTGATAGGTTCGCCCAGGTTCTCTACACCGCCCAGTCCGGCAGGAGTGATGCGCACTCGCCAGATGTCGAGACCGCCCTTTCCGCCCGGCATATCTGATACGAAATAGAGCCATTCGCCATCAGGAGAGATGGCTGGATGGGCAAAACAACTGAGCGTATCTTTGCTGATTTCCAGATTCGTAGGCTTGCTCCAAGCTGCATCTGAGCGGTTGGAGGTTACTATCTGGGCTAAGCGGGGCGAAGTGGGATCGGTGGTACACTGGGTAAGGTACATCTGCTTGCCGTCTGGGGTAAAGCAGCATGCGCCCTCTTCGTAGTCGGTATTGAGACCGGTTCCGATGGCTTCCGGCTTGCTCCATTTGCCTTTGTCGTTCTTTTCAGAGAAGAAGATGTCGGCAGATTTCGTTCCCGTCACTCCGTTCAGGTCGCTGCCCTGGGCTTCGTTGCGGGTTGAGGTGAAATAGAGCTGGCTGTAGTCATCGCTGAGGAACACCGGCGAATAGTCGTCTCTTCGGGAGTTGAAAACATCCATCCGCTTTACCTTGTACCGGCTTCCTTCCTTCTTCCAGACTGGGGCTTTTCGTGCCGATTCGAGTCCGTTCTTTACCAGCATGTTGTCGGGCATGGAATCGAGCAGGAATTCGAATTCCTTGGCAGCCTGTCTGTAACTTCCGTTCTTCAGGAGAAGCCGGGCGTAAGCCAGGCGGTCGTTGAGGTCTGCCTGCTTGTATCGGATGGCATTGCTGTAGGCAGCCAATGCCTTCGGCGTACTGTTGATTTTATCATAGCAGCGTGCCATCTTCAGAGCCACCTTGCCCCGGGCAGCCCGCTCTTTGGTAGGTGTCTTGGTGTACACCTTTTTATATTGGGTTGCCGCATCGTAGTATTCGCCTAAAGAAAGATGCTTGTCTGCTTTCTTCAGGTTCTGGTCAATGCCGCAACTTATCAGAAAGAAGCAGCTGATTGCTGTTATGATTTGATAAAATCTTATTTGTTTCATATTGATTTACATCTGCGAGAATGGCTGACGATATTGGCAGCCTGCCTTCCAGTTGCTACAGCCGTATGCGGTCTTGCCCTTGATGATGACGCCCTTGCCGCAAAGCGGACATGGTTTGCCAACCATTGGGTCGGTCGCAGGAGCCGGCTGAGCAGGAGCATTCTGAGAATCAGTATTCTGTGCTGCTGCCTTATCGGCTTTCTTGGCTGGAGTTTTCTTGGCTGGAGTTTTCTTGGCAGCCGGTTTCTTCTTGAGGTCTTCTTCTGTCATGATGGTCACTCTCCGGTTGCTGTTGTCTGACAATACATCGATGACTATCTTGTTGATCTGTTCTTTCAGTCCGTTGATGAAGTCGGCAGGATCGTAGGTCTTGTGCTCGATGTCGCGGAGTTTCTTCTCCCAGATACCGGTCAGTTCGCAGCTCTTCAGCAGTTCCTCATGGATGGTGTCAATGAGTTCGATGCCTGTCGGGGTCGCCATCAGATTCTTGCGCTGGCGACGGATGTAGTGGCGCTTGAAGAGGGTCTCGATGATGCCGGCACGGAGGATGGACGGCCGATTCCGTTCTCCTTCAATGCAGCACGAAGTTCTTCGTCTTCTACGAATTTGCCGGCTGTCTCCATCGCACGCAGCAGGGTTGCCTCGGTATAATACTTAGGTGGCGTGGTCCATTTCTCCGTCAGGGTAGGCTGATGTTCTCCCGATTCGCCTTTTGTGAAGGATGGGAGGGTTCTTTCTTCTACTACTTCCTTCTTAGTACCATTACCTGAGTCTGCATTTCCGTTGGTGTTTTCTGAAGCATCATCGTCATCTGCATTCTTTACATCCTTGGCATAGACTACTCGCCAGCCTGGTTCGAGAATCTCCTTACCGCTCACCTTGAACTCTATCTTTTCCGGTTTTGGACCATCTTCGTTGATGACTTCGCCCAAAACGGTGGTGGTGGAGAATTTACAGTCCGGATAGAACACGCTGATAAAGCGCTTGGCGATGAGATCATACACGTTTGCCTCCATATCGGTGAGTCCGGTTGGCGGAACACCGGTTGGGATAATGGCGTGGTGGTCGGTTACCTTGCTATTATCGAAAACCTTCTTGCTCTTCGGCAATTTCTTGCTGATTGTTGCGAGCTGCTGGATGAGCGGGAGGTATTTCTGCTGACTCATGATCTTTGCCTGACTTACTCCGTTCAGAATCTGCGGACATTTCGGATAGATATCGTCGGTCAGGAACTGGGTGTCTACACGAGGATAAGTGGTATACTTCTTCTCGTAGAGACTCTGGATGAGCTTCAGCGTAATATCGGCTGAATAGGCAAACTTCTTGTTGCAATCCACCTGCAGCGAGGTGAGGTCGTAGAGATGAGGCGGCGCCTCGTTTCCCTTCTTCTTGCTTACATCGGTAACGGTGAAGGGTTTGCCGGCGATGGTGCTGAAAGCCTTCTCGCCTTCCTCCTTGCTGGTAAACTTGCCGCTGGTAGCGGTAAACTGGGTGTCGCGGTAGATGGTGGCGAGTACCCAGTAAGGTTCGGAAACGAAGTTGTCGATTTCTTTCTGGCGGTTTACGATGAGGGCAAGGGTAGGGGTCTGCACCCGGCCGATGCTGAGCACCTGTCGGTTCTGACCATATTTCAATGTATAAAGTCGGGTGGCGTTCATACCGAGAATCCAGTCGCCGATGGCACGGGAAAGTCCGGCAAGATAGAGTGACTGGTATTCGGTCTGGTCTTTCAGTTCCTGGAAGCCTGCTTGATGGCTTCATCGGTCATGGACGAAATCCACAGTCTCTTGACGGGGCATTTCGCCTGTGCCTTCTGCATCACCCATCTCTGGATGAGCTCTCCTTCCTGTCCGGCGTCACCGCAGTTGATGATGCTGTCGGCAGCCTGCATCAGTTTCTCGATGGTAGCAAACTGCTTCTTGATGCCTTCATCGTTGATGAGCTTGATACCGAATCGCTGTGGAATCATCGGCAACGCCGAAAGGCTCCAATGTTTCCACATCGGAGTATAATCATCCGGTTCCTTCAGCTCACAAAGGTGGCCGAAGGTCCATGTTACTTGGTAACCATTACCTTCCATATAACCGTCGCGTGCCGTGGTAGCCCCGATGATTCGGGCGATATCCTTAGCCACACTCGGTTTCTCTGCTATACAAACTATCATGTTTTATTCTTATTTCTGTTTGCAAAGGTACAATAAAATAATGAGATAGCCATCATTTCAGCTCCTTTTTCTCATTGCCGGGAATAAAAAAAGCCCTGTAAGGCTTGGGCACAATCTAGAACTTGTGCCTTGCCTTACAGGGCGTATTTTATAAATATCTGCGTAATCTGCGCAATCTGCGTGAGATAAAAATTATTCCCGCGTGCGATTACTCGTACTCCTGCCAGCTCTTAATCTGAAGCTGGTCCTGCCTCAATGTGCAGAATGCCTCGATGAAGCGGAAGCCAGACGGGCATTGGTGATCAGAGGAATGTTGTGGTCGATGGCGCCACGACGGATTCTGTAACCATTGGTCAACTCACGCTTGGTGTAATTCTTAGGGATGTTGACGATGAGGTCGAACTTGTGGTCGGCAATCATCTGCATCACGTTAGGAAGATCCTTGTGGTCTTCATCAGGCCATCCTACGGCTGTAGCCTTTACGTTGTTCTCGTTGAGGAACTTCGCTGTACCGGCTGTAGCGTAGATGGTGTACCCATTCTTCACCAGCGCCTGTGCAGCGTCGAGCAGAGAAGCCTTCTCCTTGGCACCACCGCTTGAAAGCATGATGCCCTTGTCCTTAGAAGGAATCTTGTAGCCGGTAGCAATCAAAGAGTTGAGTAATGCCTCCTCGAAAGTATCACCCATACAGCCTACCTCACCGGTAGAACTCATATCTACACCCAAAACTGGGTCGGCGTTCTGCAAACGGGCGAATGAGAATTGTGAAGCCTTCACACCCATACGGTCGATATCGAAAGCAGACTTATCCGGTTTCTGATATGGAGCATCGAGCATGATGCGGGTAGCAGTCTCGATGAAGTTGCGCTTCAATACCTTGCTCACGAATGGGAATGAACGGGATGCACGGAGATTACACTCGATAACCTTTACATCGCGACCCTTAGCCAGGTACTGGATATTGAAAGGACCCGAGATGTTGAGCTCCTTGGCGATGGCACGTGAAATCTTCTTGATCTGACGGGCTGTAGCGAAGGAAATCTGCTGAGCAGGGAAGGTCATGGTAGCGTCGCCGGAGTGAACACCTGCATACTCTACGTGCTCTGAAATACCATACTCTACAATCTCACCATTCTGAGCCACACCGTCGAACTCAATCTCGTTGGTCTCTGTCATGAACTGGGAGATAACTACTGGGTATTCCTTAGAAACCTCAGAAGCTGCCTCCAGGAAGCGACGCAACTCCTCATCATCGTGGCAAACGTTCATGGCTGCACCGGAAAGAACGTAAGATGGACGAACGAGAACAGGATAGCCTACCTCGTCGATGAACTTCTGAACATCCTCCATAGAGGTGAGGGCGCTCCACTTAGGCTGGTCGATACCCAACTTATCGAGCATGGCAGAGAACTTACCGCGGTTCTCAGCACGGTCGATGTTGACAGGAGATGTACCCAGGATTGGCACAGACTGGCGATGAAGCTTCATAGCCAGGTTGTTTGGAATCTGACCACCTACAGAAACTATCACGCCACGTGGTGACTCCAGGTCGATGACATCGAGTACACGCTCGAATGAAAGCTCATCGAAGTAGAGACGGTCGCACATATCGTAGTCGGTAGATACGGTCTCCGGGTTGTAGTTGATCATGATTGACTTGTAACCCAACTTGCGGGCTGTATTGATGGCGTTTACTGAACACCAGTCGAACTCTACAGAAGAACCGATGCGGTAAGCACCCGAACCGAGAACGATGACAGACTTCTCGTTCTTGTAGTAGTTGATGTCGTAACCCTCTACGGCGTAAGTCATGTAGAGATAGTTGGTGAGGTCAGGATGCTCGCTTGCCACAGTAGGGATGCGCTTTACGGCTGGCAGAATGTTCAACTTCTTACGCAGGGCGCGAACTGCCAGTACCTCCTTCTCCATATTGGTGTTCTGAGTCTTCAATACGAAGCGGCCAATCTGGAAGTCAGAGAAGCCCAATACCTTAGCCTCGTGCAATACCTCGGCTGGAATCTCCTCCAGCGTATTATATTCAGAAAGCTTGTGCTTGTAATCTACGATATTCTTCATGCGCTCGATGAACCAAGGATCAATCTTGGTCAACTCCTCGATGCGCTCGATGGTGTAACCTTCCTCCAGAGCCTGGGCGATGGCGAAGATACGGAGGTCGGTAGGGTTGGAAAGTTCCTCATCCAGGTTATCAAACTTGGTGTGGTCGTTGCCTACGAAACCGTGCATTCCCTGACCAATCATACGGAGACCCTTCTGGAGCATCTCCTCGAAAGAACGGCCGATAGACATGATTTCGCCTACAGACTTCATGGAAGAACCAATCTTGCGGCTTACACCGACAAACTTGGTAAGGTCCCAACGAGGAATCTTACAGATCATATAGTCGAGTGATGGAGCCACATAAGCTGAGTTAGGAGTACCCATCTCGCCAATCTGGTCGAGTGTATAACCGAGGGCAATCTTGGCTGCAACGAAAGCGAGCGGATAACCGGTAGCCTTAGAAGCGAGGGCAGAAGAACGGCTCAAGCGAGCATTGATCTCGATGATACGATAGTCGTTGGTCTCAGCATTGAAAGCATACTGGATGTTGCACTCACCCACGATGTTGAGGTGACGGACGCACTTCACGGCGATGTCCTGCAACATCTTCACCTGCTCGTCGGTGAGAGAACAGGTTGGAGCCACAACGATAGACTCACCTGTATGGATTCCGAGTGGGTCGAAGTTTCCATAGAGGCAACGGTGAAGCAACGGTCGTTCGCATCACGGATGCACTCAAACTCAATCTCCTTCCATCCCTTCAGGCTCTCTTCAACGAGTACCTGAGGTGCGAAAGTGAAGGCAGATTCAGCAATCTCCTTGAACTCCTCTTCGGTCTTGCAGACACCAGAACCGAGACCACCCAGCGCGTAGGCAGAACGGATCATGATAGGGTAGCCGATGTTGCGTGCCGCAGCCACAGCCTCCTCCATGTTCTCGCAAGCGTGGCTTACTGGAACCTTGAGGTCAACCTTGTTAAGCTCCTTTACGAAGAGGTCGCGGTCTTCCGTGTTCATGATAGCCTCTACCGAAGTACCCAACACATCCACACCGTACTCCTTGAGCACACCGTTGAGGTAAAGTTCTGTACCAACGTTCAAACCCGTCTGTCCACCCCAAGCCAGCATGATGCCGTCAGGGCGCTCCTTCTTGATAATTTCAGTTACAAAAAAAAAGTGTCACCGGCAAGAAATAAACCTTGTCAGCAATACCTTCACTTGTCTGAATTGTAGCAACGTTTGGGTTAATGAGGACGGAACTAATACCCTCCTCGCGCAAAGCCTTGAGAGCCTGCGAACCGGAATAGTCAAACTCACCTGCCTGGCCGATCTTCAAAGCACCGGAACCCAGAACGAGGACTTTCTTAAGCTGTTTCTTCATCATTAAATATAACTATAAGTTTGTTCTTTATATGTCTTGTTATTTATGTTTTTAGCAACTAAACTGCATTTGGCTTAGTTCACAATGGTAGACACACTATTTCTAGATGCAAAGTTACGCTATTTATTTGATTATTCCAAATTTTCTGCAATTCTTTACAGTTAAATAACATCAATTCTCATAATTTCTTCCATAAAATCTTTTATTTTTACTATTTTTTTGTTACTTTTGCAGCGGCTTTTAGTCATGTAGAAAAAGAATAAACAAATAGAAAACAAGATAAATATAACAACAATGAAAGTCGGATTATTCGTCCCTTGTTATGTGGATGCCCTTTACCTGAAGCGGGTGTGGCTACATACAAGTTGCTTAAGCATTATGGACTAGACGTGGGTTATCCCGAAAAACAGACTTGCTGCGGCCAGCCAATGGCTAATGCCGGTTTTCAGTACAAGTCGGAGAAGGTCATAGAGACATTTGATGAGCTGTTCAAGGATTACGATTATATCGTAGCTCCTTCTGCCTCATGTGCTGCTTACGTAAAGGTGTATTATCCTAAAATCTTTGAGGGTAAGCACGAGTGTATTTCCTCAAAGAAAATCATGGATGTTGTGGAGTTCCTTCACGATGTGCTGAAGGTGGATCATGTGCCGGGCAAGTTCCCGCATGTGGTGAGTGTACACAACAGTTGCCATGGTGTGCGCGAACTGGGATTGTCATCTCCTTCTGAGCGCCACATCAAGCCTTTCAACAAAATCATCTACTTATTAAATATGGTGGAAGGCATTACTATCCACGAACCGGAGCGCAAGGATGAGTGTTGCGGATTCGGCGGTATGTTCTCTATTGAGGAACCTGCCGTTTCTACCCGTATGGGCGAAGATAAGATCAAGCGCCACATGGCTACAGGTGCCGAGTATGTAACGGGTCCGGATTCTTCCTGCCTGATGCACATGGCGGGAATCGCCAAGAAAGAGAATATGCCGATCAAGTTTATTCATGTTGTTCAAATATTAGCTGCAGGACTATGAGTACAGAACATTCCAAGAGAGCTGCGAAGTTTACGCAGAACGTAGAGAAGACCACCTGGCACGACGCTACCTTCTGGTCTGTTCGTCAGAAGAGAGATAAAATGGCGCAGGAACTTCCTGAGTGGGAAGACCTACGTGAGCATGCGTCTGAAATCAAGATGCACACGATTACCCATCTTGCCGATTACCTCGATATGTTTTCCAAGAATTTGGAGAGTCGCGGGGTAAAGGTGCATTGGGCAAAGGATGCGCAGGAATTTAATGAGATTGTGCTCGGTATCCTGAAGGATCATAACGTGAAGAAGATGGTGAAGTCGAAGTCGATGCTCACCGAGGAGTGCGAGATGAATCCTTATCTGGAGCAGCACGGCATTGACGTGGTAGAGACCGACCTGGGTGAGCGCATCATCCAGCTCTTGCATCAGAAGCCTAGCCATATCGTGATGCCTGCCATCCACCTGAAGCGTGAGGAGGTAGGTAAGATGTTCGAGGAGAAGGGTATCTCCAAGGAAATCGGCAACTACGATCCTACTTACCTGACCCGCTGTGCCCGTCATCATCTCCGCGACCAGTTTATGGAAGCTGGAGCAGGTATGACCGGATGTAACTTCGGTGTGGCTGCTACCGGCGATTGCGTGGTTTGCACCAACGAGGGTAATGCGGATATGACCACTTCCATGCCTAAGCTCCATATCGTAGCGATGGGTATTGAGAAACTGGTTCCTGATTATAAGTCATTGGCTGTGTTCCAGCGCCTGCTTTGCCGCTGCGGAACCGGTCAGCCTACCACCGCCTTCACTTCTCATTTCCGCCAGGCTCGTCCGGGTGCCGAGATGCATGTAGTATTGGTGGATAACGGCAGAAGCGATATTCTTGCTGATAAGGACCACTGGCAGACGTTGAAGTGTATGCGCTGTGGTGCCTGCATGAATACCTGTCCGGTTTATCGTCGTTCAGGCGGTTACAGTTATACCTATTTTATTCCGGGTCCTATTGGTGTGAACCTGGGTATGCTGAAGAATCCTCAGAAGTACAGCGACAATGTTTCTGCCTGCACCTTGTGCCTGTCTTGCGACAATGTCTGTCCTTCCAAGGTAGGACCGGGTTCGCAGATTTACGTATGGCGCCAGAGTCTGGAGAAGTTGGGCAAGGCAGATCCTGTGAAGAAGGCGATGTCGAATGGTATGAAGTATCTCTTCGACCGTCCTGCGCTCTACACCACAGCCCTGAAGTTTGCGCCACTCGCCAATCTGATTCCTGAATGCTGCACGCACTTCAGCAATTGGAATGCCTGGGGTATCGGTCACGCCATGCCTGAGTTTGCAAAGAAGAGTTTTCATCAATTATGGAAGGAGGGGAAAGTAAAATGAAGAAAGAAGATTTCCTGAACAAGTTGCGTAAGAATACGCATGTTCAATTCGATATGCCTGCCGTAGATGTGAAGGGTATCCAGTATGAGGATACGCTGAAACAGTTTATAGAGATGACGGAATCGGTAGGTGGCCATGTGATAGAGGCGAAGGATGGTGAAAGTCTGGATGAGCTGGTGAAGAAGGCTTATCCGGAAGCCAAGGTCTTTGCCTCTCATCTGCAGAAATCACGATTGCCCAGAAGAATCCTGATACGGTGGCTGAGGCTAATGACCTGAATGGTACTGATGTGGGTATTGTTCGTGGTGAAGTGGGTGTTGCCGAGAATGGCTGCGTCTGGATTCCTCAGACCATGAAGGAGAAAGCGGTGCTTTTCATCTCGAATACCTTGTGATATTCCTCGAAAAAGAGAAGATTGTGAACAATATGCATGAGCTTATGCCCGTATTGAGATGGATCCGAAGTACAATTTCGGTATTTTCATCAGCGGTCCTTCCAAGACTGCCGATATTGAGCAGGCACTGGTTATGGGTGCGCAAGCTGCTCGTGGTGTGACAGTTATACTGATTTAGTTTATAGTTAAAAGTTGATGGTTTATAGGTCTTAGCCGTTCGCAAGATTGCTATAAACTATCAACTTTCAACTATTAACTATTATAAGCTCCATTCGTAAGTATCATAAACCACGCCTCTTCCTCCGAAACCTTCTTTCTGATAGATGAGGCTGGTGTTGAGCACCTTTCCTCCTTCTTCATTGGATGTTCCGAAATCGAAATAATCAAAATCCTTATACCTTATATTAATGAGATTCAGAAACAAAGCATCGAGTGCATGCGCCTTTTTTCCCTCTTCTGATGCGGAAATATACTGCGTGTGAACCACTTTTCTGCTGATGTACAGAACGGTTCCGCCTAGCATCTTGCCAGATTCTTCTCGGGCAACATACAGTTTGATATTGTCAGGGAAAGATGTTTTCAGTCTGCTCATCTCTTGCAATGTATGAACAGGATGCGCCTGATAGGTGTTCATCAGGTTTTCGGTTAAAATGCTCCAGAACGTTTCGTAATCCTCACTTTCTTCAATGAAGATTCCTTTTCCAGGGCTTTCCTTGCACCCGATTTCCTGATATTATACCATTTCAGCGGATGCTTCAGGTCGATGATAGCCGCAATGTTTCTGGCGCAGATTTGCGCCCGGCATTCCTTGAAGAGGGCATAGAGGTCTTCTTCAGCTGGCAGTTGCTGGTAAATCCAGGGTATCGGTTTGTAGATGCACTTCCGGAAACCTGCCTGCTTCAGGTATGTGTTGATGGCAACGAAAACCTGACAGATATTTTCTGTTGAGGCGTGTCCGGTAGTGAGCAGTCCGGCATAGGTGAGTCCCTGATGAGAATAGAAAATATCTCCGTCCTCATTGGCAGGGAGCAAGGCATAGAGCTTGTTGTTGTGGAAAATCATGAGCGAATGGTCATGGAAACGGTCGCTGTGATAATCCATGTACGAGCGGTTGAGAAGGAAGGTGGCGTTGCGTGACTGGCCTACAAAAGCATTCCAGACTTCCTTGTCTGCATCGTTGTATTTTCTGATCTCAAACATGATATTTAGCGTTATTGATTCTCGGTCTTTGAGAGATTAGGACTTTGGGATGAACTGATGAATCTGAGATATTCGTCATATTCGCGTATGTAGTCTTCTTCCTCAAACTTGTGGGAAGCCAGAACCAGACACAATGAGCCGGAAGAGAAATCATCCAGTGTTCGCCAGATATTGACATCCACGAACAGTCCCTCCCAAGGGTGGTTAAGATGATAGGTCTTCTTCTGTTCTCCATTATCCAGTGTTACCGAAAAGGAACCGCTGGCTGCTATGATGAATTCCTGGCATTCCTTGTGAGCATGGCCACCGCGACTTTCTCCGCCCGGAACATCATAGGTCCAGTAGGTACGGGCAATGGCAAAGGGAATATGCGTTTCTCCCTCTGCCACTGTCAGGTTGCCTCTAGGGTCGAATATCTTGGGTAATGTGATAATTCTTCCTAATTCTTTCATGTCTATTTCTTCATGTATGGGTCGGTTCCCAATACAGTCTTTGCCAGACGCTTTGCCTTGTCGCGGAGCTGGTTGAGGTCATCGCCCTTCTCGCCGTAGCAGAGTACGACGCCCATGCGGCGGCCTACGTGAGCCTCTGGCTTGCCGAAGATACGGATGCGGGTGTGGTCTTCCTTCAGGGCATCGAGCATATTGTAGTTTAATGGCTCGGTGCTTTCCTCTGGCGAGAGGATAACGGCAGAACAGCCGATGTGCTCCAGATGGATTCCGGCGATAGGCAAGCCCATCACAGCACGGAAGTGGAGCTCAAACTCGCTCAGGTTGGTGGTGTGACCGAGGGTTACCATACCTGTATCGTGTGGACGAGGACTCAACTCTGAGAAGATAACCTCGCCCTGCTTGCTCAGGAAGAACTCTACGCCCCAGAGACCGGCACCAGTCAATGCCTTGGTTACTTCGCCGGCAATGTGCTCAGCCTTCTTCAAAGCCTCTTCAGGAATCTGGAATGGCTGCCAACTCTCGCGGTAGTCGCCGCCCTTCTGTACGTGGCCGATAGGTGGACAGAAAAGGTAGGACCGTCTTTCTGGGTGACGGTGAGCAGGGTGAACTCTGAATCGAAGTCGATAAATTCCTCGATGATTACTTCCTTCACGTCGCCACGACCTTCTTCCATTGCCTCCTTGTAAGCCTCCTTCAGTTCATCATCGTTGTGAACATAGCTCTGACCATGGCCGCTTGAACTCATCAGAGGTTTCACTACGCATGGGAAACCGATTTCATCGGCAGCGTTCTTAAACTCCTCAAAGGTCTTGGCATAGAAATACTTGGCGGTTCGCAGACCCAGTTCCTTGGCGGCAAGGTCGCGGATGGCACGGCGGTTCATGGTGTAGTTTACGGCACGGGCAGAAGGCACAACCTGAATGCCGTCCTTCTCGAAGTCGAAGAGTCGCTCGGTGCGGATAGCTTCAATCTCAGGCACGATGATGTCTGGGTGATGTTTCTCTACCACTGCGGTCAATGCGTCGCCATCGAGCATCGAGAATACTTCCCGCTCGTCGGCTACCTGCATGGCTGGTGCATTGTCATACTTGTCGCAAGCGATGACGTACTGTCCTGCTCGCTTTGCGGCGATGGTAAATTCTTTGCCCAGTTCGCCTGAGCCCAAAAGCATAATCTTCTTCATTTATATGATGTTTTATATTTTATGTCCCTAAAATTAATCCCTAATCCCTAATAATTAATCACTAAGTCCGAACTTCTTTCTGATAAATTCTGCGATAAACTTCTCTGTTTCTTCGATTCCCAGATGGCTGCTGTTGATGCAGAGGTCGTAGCTCTCGCAGTGTCCCCACTTTTTGCCTGTATAGTAATCGTAGTAAGAGGCGCGCTGCTCCTCGTGGCTTTCGATAAACTTGCGGGCGCTGGCTCTGTCGATGTTCTTTCGCTTGCATACTGCCTTAATGCGGTCGTCGATGTTGGCGGTGATGAAGATGTTGATCACATTCTTGTAATCACGCAGCACATAGTCGGCGGTTCTGCCCACAAACACGCAGTTGCCCTCATCGGCAGCCTTTCTGATAGCGTCGCTCTGGAACTTGTACAGACCTTCCTGCGAGAAGTCGTTGTGATAGAAATTGTTATCGCTCAGGAAGGGCAGATGGGTATGGAAGAGAGACTTGAAGAATCCCTTCTGCTCATCGTTCTGCTCGAAGAATTTCTCAGAGAATCCACTCTCCTTGGCGGCAAGATTCAGCAGCTCACGGTCGTAACATTTGCAACCGAAATCCTCCGCCAGCTTCTCGGCGATGATATGGCCGCCGCTACCTATCTGGCGACCCACGTTTATGATAATCTTATCCATAAGTCTAAAATTTTAGCTGTTAACTGTTAACCTCAACCGTTATTCATTAACATTAACTTTCATATTTTCTTTATGTTGTTTCTTCAGCTTGTTCATGTACCACATCATTACGACTCCGGCGATGAGTGCGGCTGAGAAATCGGAGATAGGCATGCTGTACCATACGCCGTCGATATCCCAGATCATCGGCAGGAAAGCCAGGAGCGGCAGGAGGATGAGCAACTGTCTCGACAAGGAGAGGAAGATGCTGATCTTCACCTTTCCGATGCATTGGAAGAAGTTGGTGATAACCATCTGGAATCCGATGACCGGGAAGCAGAACATCACCACTCTGATAGCCTTGATGCCCAGGTCTATCAGATGCTTGTCGGTAGTAAACATTCTCGCGCAGTAGTAAGGCAGGAACATCGCTATCAGCCAGCCTACCACCATGATGGCGGTGGCAGCATGATGCTCAGGTTCAAGACGCGCATCAGACGGTCCAGTTTCTGGGCGCCATAGTTGTAGCCGGCAATAGGCTGCATTCCCTGGTTAATACCAAACACGAACATGATGAACACCATCGCAATACCGTTGGCTATTCCGTAAGCTCCCACGGAGAGGTCGCCTCCGAATTTCACCAGCTGGTTGTTGATGAAGATGACGATGATGCAGGCGCACACGTTCATCAGGAAAGGCGAAATGCCGATGGAAAGGATTTTGTCCACGAGCTTTCTCTTCAGTTTATAGATGCCTTTCTTCATGTGGAGCAGCTCGTTCTTGTTGCTGAAGAGCTTGAACTGCCAGCACAGCGCCATCAGCTGCGATAGGATGGTGGCGATGGCGGCTCCCTGTATTCCCCATTTGAAGACGAGGATGAAGAGCGCATCCAATATCACGTTCATTACCACCGTGAAGATGGTGGCGTACATCGCCTGCTTCGGCTTGCTTGCCACCCTGAGCAGGGAGTTCATGCCGAAATACATGTGGCTCACCACATTGCCCAGCAGGATGATAACCATATACTCATGTGCATAGATGAGCGTCTGGTCGCTGGCTCCGAAGAATCTCAGGATAGGGTCGAGGAAGAGCAGACAGATGATGCTCAGTACGATACCGATGATGAGATTCAGTGAAATCGTGTTACCCAGAATGTTTTGCGCTGTGGCATAATCTTTTTGTCCCAACTTCACGCTGATGGCGGTAGACGCTCCTACGCCCACACCGGCTCCGAAGGCGGCGGTGAGGTTCATGAAGGGGAAGGTGATGGCGAGACCTGAAATGGCCATGGCTCCCACACCCTGACCGATGAATACACGGTCTACGATGTTGTAGAGTGAGGATGCGGTCATCGCAATCATCGCTGGCAGGGCGTACTGAACGAGCAGCTTGCCCACCGGCTTCGTACCTAATTCTAATGTCGCTTGTTTATTTTCCATTTATATCTGTTTTTTCCTCATAGACGCTCGCTCAGCTTCTTTCAGAATGCAATTGCAGCGGCTACTTGTCTGCAAAAGTACAAAAAATATCTGATACCTTATTATATATATGAGAAAAACTTGCATTTCAAGATAAAAACTTCCCTTTTCCTTTGGCGTTTTCGTACAATTTCTGTACTTTTGCACTTCAGAATAAACAATTCAACTGATTAATAAATGCAATACAAAAATATTGCAGCAACAACAATAACAAACCGGACTACCGATATAATGATGAAAAAATATTTGATGCTTTATGCATTTTTAATGACCGCTCTTTCTTTGTTTGCTCGCGAAGACAGGGTTAGCAATTTTGAGCAACTGATGCGGTTGCCCCGCATCGCCGAAACCGATATGGTGTCGTATCCGGGAGGCAAGTGTATGATGTATCGTCTTTATCTCAGAGACAAAGACCTCAGTCACACTCCCTTTTCGGTAAGTCGCCCTGCAGATTTTCTCTCTCCCCGTTCCATAGAGCGCAGAAAGAGACAGAATCTGTCCATCGATGTTACCGATTTGCCTGTGGCTCCTGCTTATGAGCAGGCTGTAAGCGAGGCTGGCATCGAGATTGTGGGCAAGAGCAAGTGGAACAATACCCTGCTGGTCCGTATTCATAAGGAGAAGGAACTACGGAAACTGGATGATCTCGATTTCATCACCCGGAAGATGAAGGTCTTCACTGCTCCCGATTCTGTCAGTCAGCGCGTCAGAAGTAGCGTTCGCAGGGGATTGAACGATTGGACTGGTGGAGTAGGCGAATATGGTGCTGCCGATGCGCAGATTCAGTCGCTCAACGGCAAGCGGCTGCATGGAACCGGACATTTGGGCAGAGGAATGATGATTGCTGTCTTCGACGGCGGATTCATGAATGTGGATAAGATTCCGGCGCTGCATAATATCAGATTGGCGGGCATTAGGGACTTTGTGGTTCCTCAATCCAAGAATGTTTTTGCCGAGATGGAGCATGGAACGATGGTGCTTTCTACGATGGTGCCAACGAACCCGAAAGATTCGTGGGAGTGGCGCCAGAGGCTCAATATCTGCTGGTGCGCTGTGAAGATGAGCGCACAGAGAGTCTGGCAGAAGAGGATTACTGGGCTTTTGCGGCTGAATATGCTGACAGTTGCGGCGTGGATGTCATCAACTCTTCGTTAGGCTATCATGGCTTCGATGATGTGTCTACCAACCATCATTATTATGAGCAGGACGGCAATTCTACTCATCTCCCGCACCGCTTCGATGTGTGCTGACAAGGGAATCATCTGTGTCAATTCTGCAGGAAACGACGGAATGGGAAGTTGGAAGAAAATCAATTTCCCTGCCGATGCACGCAATATCCTTACCGTGGGCAGCGTAAACGAAATGGGCGAGAATGCGGCTTTCAGTGCCGTGGGACCTACTGCTGACGGCAGAATCAAGCCTGATGTGATGGCTTACGGAAGTCCTACCTGTGTGATTACGGGCCGTGGAAATATCATCAATGATAACGGAACGTCTTTCTCTTCTCCGCTCATCGCCGGAATGGTAGCGTGTCTCTGGCAGGCTTTGCCTCAGAAGACGGCTAAGCAGATTATGAAACTCGTGAGATTGGCTGGTAATAATCAGCATCATCCCGATAATGTATTCGGATATGGTGTGCCTGATTTCTGGAAGGCTTATCAGACGGGAAAAGCGATTAAGTAGGCACGGAGAAAAAATAAGGCACGGAGAAAAAAGAATAAGGCACGGATTACACGGATTACACGGAGGCTCGCGCCCTTGTTCTCTGATAAAAAATCCGTGTAATCGTGCCTAAAAAATCCCGTGCCTAAAAAAAATCCCGTGCCTAAAAAAATCAGTGCCAAAAATATAAGAGTATGAAGCAAAGATTTTCTCTCTATGAATTAAACTCCATGGTCCGCGACGTCATTTCGATGTCCTTACCCGACAGCTATTGGGTGGAAGCGGAACTCTCCGAGGCTCGCGAGGGCTACGGCGGGCACTGCTATCTGGAACTCATCGAGAAGGATGAGCGGTCTAATACGCCCATTGCCAAGGCGCATGCCTCCTGCTGGCGAAACCGATGGATGTTCATCAAACCGAATTTCGAGCGCATCACCGGACAGCGCATTCATGCCGGAATGAAAGTACTGCTCAAGGTGCACGCGCAGTTTCATGAGAACTATGGCTTCTCCTGGATAGTAGACGATATTGATCCTAACTATACGATGGGCGATATGGCGCGCAAGAGGTTGGAAATCATCAATACGCTGAAAGCAGAGGGCGTATTCGAACTGCAGAAGGAGTTGGCGCTCCCGATGTTCTGCCAGCGCATCGCCGTCATTTCCAGTGCTACGGCAGCAGGTTATGGTGATTTCTGCAACCAGCTTGCCGATAACGATTATGGTCTGCAGTTTCAAACCCGCCTCTTTCCGGCTACGATGCAGGGCGAGGGGGTAGAGCAAAGTGTGATAGCTGCCCTCGACAGTATCAATGCCGAATGGGAACAGTTTGACTGCGTAGTCATCATCCGAGGCGGTGGCGCTACGAGCGATCTCTCGGGTTTCGACACCCTGGCGCTTGCCGAGAATGTGGCAAACTTCCCGCTGCCTATCATCACAGGAATAGGACATGAAAGGGACGAGAGTGTGCTGGATATGATTTCTTTCCAGCGTGTAAAGACACCGACAGCCGCTGCCGCCTTCCTCGTTAATCATCTTACTGAGGTTTATGCCCGTGTGGTGAATGCGCAAGAGGCTATCGTGCAGAATGTGAAGCACCGTCTGCAGGTGGAGAAGATGAGGCTCGACAGATTAAGCAACACGATTCCTGTCCAGTTTTCGCTGGTGAAGACGAAGCAGGGAGCCTATCTCGACCGCTTGATGAGCCGTTTAAGCACAAATGTCCAGTCGAAACTATCGGAAGCCCAGCGCCATTTCGAGATTCTTTCTCAGAATATTCAGCCGATATTGGAAAGGAAGATGCTCAACGAGAGTCATCGTCTACAGCTTCTTTCCCAGCGCATCCAGGCACAAGACCCCGAATTGTTGCTGAAACGTGGCTACAGCATCACGCTGAAAGATGGCAAAAGCATCCGCTCTGCCTCGCAACTGAAGTCTGGCGACATCATTGAAACGAGGTTTGCCGAGGGCAGCGTGAAGGCAAAAGTTGAATAATAGTTTATAATTTATTGAAGTTTTGCATGTGGTTTAAGTACGGGCTGAAGGCCCAAAAGCTCTTAGCCCAGAGCATCGCCCTGGGTATAATGGCAATCAGCAAGACGCCCTGTAAGGGCAAAAGCTTTAAAATATCCACTGTTAACTCTGTTACCCCAAAACAAAATAAAAATATGGAAAAAGAAAAAATGAAATACGAACAAGCCGTAAGAGAGCTTGAAGAAATCGTAGACAGAATGGAGAATGATGAACTCGATATTGATCAGCTCTCCGAGCAGTTGAAACGTGCCAAAACCTTGGTGAAACTCTGTAAGGACAAACTCACCAAGACCGATGAGGAAATCAAAAAACTCCTCAGCGAGGATTGATTTACTGAGTGGCGGGCCGATTTTTCTTTGATTCTTCATTGGATTCTTTGGATTATTAAGGATAAATGTTTAATTTTGCACACGGATCTCACGGATTTCGGCTCCTTCGGAGTTTTGGCTGTGAGTCTTAGTGAGTACCGTTGCTGCAACGAAGAAGATCCGTGTGAGACTTCTCTTTCTGAATCACATTGCAAAGATACAACATTTCATTTTCCCAATTCACCGATGCTCACTGTTGCTCACCGATACTCACCGATTTCGACTCCTTTGGAGTTTTTCCATTAAGACCAAATGAGAATACCCGTTGCTTGCAACGAAAAAATAAATCCGCGAGATCCGTGAGATCCGTGTGTGACTTAAATACTATCCGCAACCATGATACTTAGCCATCGTAACCATGATACTTAGCGGTCGTAACTATCTTGTTTACGGCCGGGGGGTAACTAGGGTGAGTAGGAAATCGCTTTTTCTGGGAGTCTATATATATACTATATCTTTCCTATAGTAAACGAACCTTTACATAAGGAAACTCTTTAGAAAGTACCCTCCACTTACTTACCCTACCCACCCTTAGAAGGGCAGGTCGGGGGCGGTATCGATTTGATACAAGGAAAGTACGAGAGCATCGTGGCAGCCTCATACATGCTGTTGTTTGATTCTTTTTCCATTTGATTAAAATTGTTTGTTGTTAATGTACTAATCTGTTGTTTCCAACGTTCTCTAACTAAGAGTGTGGGTGAACACTTGGCGATGAAGTCGGTGAAGGGTGAACCTGATGCCAACCTTTAGCGTTAATAATGTGTTAAAAACACTATATAACCCATTATAATAGAGACTCTTATATTTCTAACATGCGCTGTATATACAAAGTTCTTTTTACTAGGGTTCACCCCTGAGCCGAAAAGGTGAATGCTTGGGGCAAGTGTTCACCCCGCTGTTCACCATTCGGTAACTGTCAGCAAAGATACGACAAAAGGGCGATATAGATAATCGAAAATTACCACATTGTGGTAAAAACGAATAATTTAAATATTAATTTTTTAAAACTTTTAAGGATGGAAAAAAGAAATTCCTTCTTTCTGCCGATGAGAAGTTGAAGCTCGCGGCTGAGATTTCGTCGAAGACTGCTGAGCAGCGTTTCGACAAGTTGTCAAACCAGTTAGTGAAGTCTGCCAAGCACATTTATTCAGAGAAGGCGACTTATCATGAGTTGACCGAAGGCATGCGTGCCTGGGTGTTGAAGAAGAGTGACATCAAGAAAGCGTTTCACCTGACTCGCAGTTTCTTCACTCATTTGAACAAGGGCGAGCATATGTTGCTCTCCGAGTTTGTTCGTTTCACCAATTGGATTTTCACCCATTATGCTAGCGAGGAGGTTCGCCTGAAGGTATGGATGGGTATTGGCACGGTGTTGTTCTGTCACACGAAGGAGAACGCCGATTACGGTTGGCATCCTTTCTCCCGTCCTCTCGACCAGATCTACGAGGACATGGTAGAGAAAGAGGTGAAGAAGCGAGTAGAGAAGGAGTTAAGAATCCGCGCTTTGAAGAAAGCCCAGGATGAGATAGGAAAATACTGATTTCATTTTTTTAGATTGATTTAGAACCATTAAGGCGCCGCCTTCCTGCTGGTGAAAGCTGGCTGGAAGGGGGTGCTGTAAAACCAAAAGCTGTAGAGTCTGGAAGTAGTTTGAATCCGTGAGATCCGTGTGAGCCTAATTAGATACGAAAAGTAAAGATTTTAATCCAAGATTCAAAACTCCATACCTCTTGTTTTGAGTAGCTGCACTAACTCATGGGGCGTGGAATATGTTTTTATAAACGGAATTCTTGTTGCCATATACCCATAAAAACAAAAAAGCCCCACGCATTTGAGCATCGTTGAGAGGCTTGGTGGGAACTGACGGTGCAAAGATACGAGTAATCATTGATAATACAAACTTTTCAGCAAGAAAAATCACGCAAAAGTGGAATTCTTTGACATATTCATATTTAATAATGTTAAATCAGACCTTAAAATCATACTTTTCCAGCCAAATAAAGTGGTTTCCAAGATAAAAGTGTTATCTTTGTAACGTCTATACCCATACCGGAAGCCCCGATGGGCAGAGGTTGGGCAGACATATATACATATAAGGCGTAACTGTACGCTTTGGTTTTGACGCGGTAAGAATCTGGCAGTTCGAGCAAAAGTTGTCAAGAACAAAGCAACGGGAACGCCTCATGAGGTGTATTGTATACAGCCCTCATTGGCTTTGGACGATTCTATCGCTCATTGTCAAGAGTGCTTTCTATATACGTACACAGGCGTGGGGCTTTCGGCGTTGCTCGTTTCGACAACTTGGGCGATGCCAGAGCCTTTACTGCGTGGAACGAGTGACAGGACTGGCTCCACGTTTTTTTGTATATATACTAACCTTTTGTAAAACAAGCCAACATGGTAGCCATTGGCGAAAAAAACATTTGCAATATGGCAATAACAAGTATTGAGCATCAAGGCCATTATTATGAGGTATTCGATGCACGAGGCAAAAAAGCAAAAACTATTCCTGACTTCATCGGAGAACTACTGGGGTGGAGTGACAGGTTTTTCATTGTTATGAAAGGTTCTTGGTATGATACCTACGATGAGCAAGGTAAAAAAATAAAATCAATTCCAACATTCATCGGTAATTTCGTTTCTATCTGCGCTGATCAATTCATTGTCAGAAAGGGTTCATATCTTGATACATACGATGCTTGGGGAAAGAAAATAAGCTCTCGTTTTGCAAGATAAAATTTAGTAACCAACAAACTCTCCACTGTCTTAATGGGGAGTTTGTTTTTATGACACCAGAAAAAATAGCTCTTTTATGGAAAACAAAAGATTCTTCACATACACAGCAATTGCAGCTTGTATGATATGTGCTATTGCGGTAGCTTTCAATGTTTTTACGGACTTGGAGTTACCAGGCAGAATCATGGCTGCGATATTAGGTGTTGTCATTACGGCAACCATAACACAGGTGCTTCTTCAGGGACAAACCCAAAAAGAGGGAACGTTGAAACGGGATTCTAAAATTTTCGAGGAAAAATTGAAAATATATCAGAATTTTCTCAACAGTCTCTACAAAGCCGTAAAAGACGGAAAATTAACCGACAGTGAGAAGATGGAGCTTCAATTCCAGACATCTCTTGTAGCCATGCATTGTGACCCTAAATTCATCAAGACTATAAGTGATGCAGTAAATGGCGTGATAAAAAGCACTTGTCCAAACAAAGGTGATGAACATACTCCGCAGACAGCACTAATAGCCAGTCTGTTTGATGTGGTAGAAGCATTCAGACAGGATTTATATCCTGATGAATTTGAAAAATTCGACAAAGAAGACAGGGACTATGCTATTAAGAAATTTGACGATGCATATCAAAATGCAAATGAGGGTGAAGATTCCCCAAAGGAGCATCTCGTTGTTGATGTAAATTTGCTTTCTAATATATCAACGCTAATAATGCAAGCAACAACTCAAAATAGCCCAGAACTTGCTGACGACAATAACCCAAAGGCAAATAGCATAGAGAAAGAAAGTACAGGCAATCTTGGGAGTTTATGGGAAAAAGCTATTGAAAGATGGGAAAACGCAGGATGGACAGTAAACCCCGAGCCAATAACCGAGGAACGTCCTTTGTGGCTGAAGAGGAAGATGGTGTTCTAGGCGAAATATACATGGGATTTCATGATGGTCATTACTATTTGGAGGCGAGTTATGAGAATGATTCCAATTTCTCACAATGCCTGAAATGGAAGAATGGAGGTCGAAGAAGATATGGAGAATGGTGGGAATATCCGCCATTATGTTTTGACACTCCACAAGGAGAATTCTTGCAGAAATTTGAATCTTCCTTAGAACTACGGAAGTATATTATAGACAAGGTGGAATACCTGCAATCTGTCATCATGAAGAATGATCGTACAACCCGTTGGATGAAGGCTGTAGGCAAGCAGAAAGACTGGTATTTGTTCACTTGGTATTGGTCTACTCTTGCCTGTGAATACCAGAATGATGCGGAAGGGAAAATCTATATGGATACTATGCCTATTGAGGGTAAGGAATCAGCAATCATTCAGTTGGGCAATAGGGCTAACGACAGAGAACTGCTCAAACAAACTTTGAATAAAATCGGATTAGCAGACAGAATCAGCGAAATTCAAGAAGACTGCTTCATCAACTTGGAAGAAACAGGCTCGTTAGATCCAAAGGTCGTAGGAAACAAACTGCAGCATTGGATAAAACTGATATCCGAATCTGTACCATCATCCGCCAATTGACTAACAGAAAAAGATTTTTCGAATATGAAAAGTTTTGCAGCAATTGACTTTGAGACAGCAACCAGCACCGCTCCAGCGTGTGCAGTGTTGGAGTGGTAGTTGTGCGCAATGGCAAGGTAACGGACAAGCTGTATCGGCTGATAAAGCCGACTCCCAATTTCTACACTTACTGGTGTACAGAAGTGCATGGAATGACCAATGCGGACACTGATGATGCTATGGATTTTCCAGAAGTATGGGCAGAAATTGCACCGCATATCCAGGGCTTACCATTGGTTGCCCACAACAGTTCGTTTGACGAGAGTTGCCTGAAGGCTGCATTTGAGGCATACGACATGGAATATCCTGGGTATAGATTCTACTGCACATGCCGTGCTTCAAGAAAATTGTTGGGGGACAAACTTCCCAATCATCAACTTCAAACTGTTGCCGCATATTGTGGATATGACCTCACCAAACATCACCATGCAATGGCTGATGCGGAAGCTTGCGCTGCCATTGCAATTAAACTCATAGACTTTTAAATGTTTTCATTATGGACGCTTCAACAACTATAAATCAAATGCTGTCGGGCAACAAAATCTTTGTCCCGACTTATCAAAGAGCATATTCCTGGGAAGACAAGCAGACAAAGCAGTTTCTTGTGGACTTGCAGGATTATGTAGAGAGCCATACGGCATCAAGTTATTATTTCGGACATTTTCTGTTCGAGGATAAAGGCAGTCGCAATTTTGCCATCATTGACGGTCAACAGCGTCTGACCACTATTACTATATTCATCTCCGCCATCTACAGAAGATTGGAAGAGTTGGCAGGGGCTTTGTCTGAGGATGACGTTTTTCTTTATGGCACTCTTGTGAAAGTCGGACAAACCTACAGATTCTCTACTGTTGATTACGACAATCAATTGTTCCGTGACTATGTCATCAATAAAGTAAAAACTGACCGTAATGGGTTGGAGACAGAATCACAAAAACGTATTGTTGCGGCTTACGACTATTTTGTGAGTCAACTGAACACCTATGACGAGGAGTCATTGCACGATATATTAGACGCAGTCGTAAATGCCACTTGCACCACGCATACAGTAAAGGACGAGGCTGAAGCCATCCAAATGTTCATCTTCCAAAACAACCGTGGCAAAAAACCGTCCAACCTTGAAATAATCAAAGCACAATTTCTGTACAACATTCATCTTTATTGCGCATCTGAGGATGAGAAAACAGAGTTGATAAGTGAGGTAAAGAATCGCTTTGAACACATCTACAAATCAATATCAAAGATAGAAGGCAATATCGATGAGGATGATATTCTCACATACACTTTGCGTGTGTACTTCAATAGCCTGGATGCAAGCAATGCCTTGCAAAAAGTGGATGAGGAATTAGGGAAAGATGATTCACGCATCAATTTCATTCGCAGTTTCACCCATTCGCTTGCTGATAGTTTTGAACAAATGACCGTTTTCTTCCACAACGAGCAAACGGATATTATGGCACACACACTGTGGATTATCGGCCAGCCTGCTATTATTTTTCCATTTGTAATCAAGGCTTATAGCAATGGCGTTTCTGATGACGATTTCAGATTATTAGCCAAGGCTCTAACCTCTATATTCTTGCGTCACAGAGTTATTGGTACACGCGCTGTTCTCACATGGAGATTGAATGATGTCTTCAAGGAATTTGAAGGTGACGTTCATGCCGTTGTCAATCATATAGAATGGATGAAGACTACAACAGACGGATGGTGGGATTATTGGAACAACGTGGAGTTCAAGCGTATGCTTGAAGGCAATTTCGATGGAGGGCATGGCATTGCCAAAATCATCCTTTGGCTTTATGAGAATCACCTCATAGAAAAGGGCAAGTCTGGCTATGGGTTGAAACGTTATGATGCTGTTGAGAAATCTCAGTGTGAGCATATTGCTCCAAACACAGAAAATCAAGATGCCAATAGTGGCTATTGTCCATACGATGATGAATTTAGAGAGTCGTATCTAAATTGTCTCGGAAACTACTTGCTGCTTTCTGGCCATCATAACGAATCTATCGGAAACACTACTTTTGAAGCTAAACGAAACACCTATACCCAGTTACTCCAGCAACAGGAAATCCGTAACATGACGGAACAGGATCATCTTTGGGACAAGGCTAAAATTGACAAAAGAAAAGAGCTTATTGTTGATTTTGTGATGGCAACATTCTAACTAATTATGACCTCAATGGAAGTCTACACCTTCCATTGAGGCTGCATATCTATCGCTTTATTTTTCGTCCGCACTTGGGCTTTACCATCCGAGTTGCTTGCCGCAAACACCGTCTTATCCATTCAATCTCATCTTCGTCTTTCTCACGTACCCAATCCTTGGTATCGCTGCCGCCACCACCTTTGCTTTCAGCGAAGTTGGTAGCCTCGTTGACGTAGCCGATGTACAGGTACATTGCACAATAGATAATTTTATCGCCATGATTGATAAAATCCATTGCAAAGCTACCGTCAAATAGGCTGCTATCGTGGATGCTCGTCATACGTGGATAGATGTCTGCTATCTCTGCCAACGCCTTCATGCCAGCCTGTGCCCAAATCTTATTGATCATCTGTTGCTTGCGGCAGAGATATAAACTAAATAATAGGAGATAAGATTATGGCATTAGCAATTAGTGGTATCCCAATGCTGACAGGTGATGAGGCTTTAGCTTTCAGAGAAAAACTGAAGAAACATTGAAGAAGCGTGGTAGCATAGATTTCTCAAAGCAACGTGCTGAGATGAAGGCTATTTTAGCAAAAGCAAAGTTAGTATTTAGTTAATAGTTTATAGTTGTTCTTGTAGTAATTTGCTGATAACTTGCAGATTTCTTGCTTTTTTCTTGGTGGTTTCAAGGAAAAAGCGTAATTTTGGCGGCACCTAACATAAAATACAAAGGTGTGGAAGAAAATAGATATAAATTAACAGAAGATAATGCTGCGGCTGGTATGGTTGCTGAGCCAACTCCGGTCGTAAGGCCTTCTTTGTCTGTTCAGGAAATGAGACATTGTCTTATGGATGCAATATATTCCTCCAAGGATGTTGATAAATTATATTCCTGCTTGGTTATTCTTAAAGGTAAGCCAGCAACAGAATATCGTAGCAAGTATCGTGCTAAGACGGATGCAGAACTTCTGCAGAGTTGTCACAATTCCCATCTTGGGATGAAACAGAACATCCTGATTTGTCGAATATTGATTATCGGCAGTATAAACATAAGAAATCTCCAAGAACAATTAAAGCAATATCAAAATGGCTGTAACTAGAGTAAATCAAGGAGAAATTGTAGAGGTTCCATTTGAATTGCCTGATGGAAGCATCTTGCCACACCCTGCATTGGTTCTTTCAAATGAGTATTTGCAGGATTATGAAGATGGCTTGTTTTATGCCGTATTGTGCGCCTAGATAAAGTTTCGTACCTTTGCACCATAATTTTAAATTATTCAAATTATGGTACAAGGCAAGAAACAATTAAACAGCAAACCAAAGTTTGCCGAGGTTGTAATCGGTGACAATGAGGCGAAGGAAATTGTTCTTTTCTCTTATTCTTCTGCCAGTTCTTTCATCGCATCGTTTAATGTGTTGAAAAGAACGTTGATGTTTTCTTCTTCATTCTTGCATGCCTCCTTGAAGAGGGCAACAGGATCTTCGGTGCTGCTCTTGAGCGGAGTCTCGTTGAGCAGGATGTTGACATTGTTCAGTAACATGCCGTGAAGGGTAGGCATGTGGAGCTGGTGCTGTTCGCCCTCCTTGCTGCCACACTTCAAGCCTGCTGCGTATGCCTTTACGATGATGCGGACCAGGAGATGGATGGCCATCGGCTCATCGGCTAGACTGATGAGAATGCCGTGGGTATAATCGCGTACATGCTCTTCAAGAGTGGTAAACTTGCCTTGAAGAAGCCAGGTGAAGTTACGCTTGTATTCTGACTCCATCGCCTTGTAAAGCTGGTTCGATTTGCAGGCTATGCGCAGGTAGTCGAGCATGGTTGGCTCAAAGGTCGGGTCAGCCTGTTTCATGCTGTCGAAGTTCTTCTTCATGCGCTCGTTGGCTTCCTCGGCAGTCTTGTAGTTGAGGCGTACGAGGGTAGAGAACATGATGTCGAAGAAGTATTGGTTTACCTCGCCATAGTGCTCCAGCATCATCTGCTTGATCTGTTTCGGGTCGTTCTTCTTACTGAAGTCATTGCCTTCGATGGTAGCATCGATGATGCCACGTGCGTAGCTTCGAAGAAACCTCTTACAAATGCAGCTACTGCCTGATAACTGTTGATTCTTTTGCTCATTTCTTGTCTGTGTTTATTGGGCTATTCCTGTTTGGGAATAACAGCTTTTTATTCAAAAGTCTTAAATTCATACCCCTGTTCCATGAGCATTCTATGGCCTGAGGGAGCGCTGTCTTCAGCTTTTCAATGCTCTTCAGCGAGTCGTGGAAGGTGATGATGCTGCCATTGCGGGCATATCGCTTCACATTGTTCACCACATCTTCTGCCGTCATCCATTTGGAATAGTCGCGCGTAACCACGTCCCACATGATGACCTTGTAAGTGCGGTGCAGCCACCAATACTCACTTGGTCGCATCCAGCCGTGAGGTGGACGGAAGAGATGGGCATGGATGATATCGTTCGCCTTATTGGTGTTGAGCACGTAGGAGATGACACGGTGCTTGAAGGCACCGATATGATTGAATGTATGGTTGCCTATCTGATGACCCTCTGCCACAATCTGGTTGTAGAGGTCATGATGGCGCAATACATTCTCGCCTACCATAAAGAAAGTAGCCTTGATATTGTACTTTCTCAGGGTCTCTAAGATGAATGGAGTTGACTCTGGAATCGGACCGTCATCAAATGTAAGATAGACAGAATGGTCTTTCTTGTCCATTCTCCAGATGGCCTTTGGATATAACCATCTGAGCCATTTGGCTGGTTGCTCTATGAACATGGATAAAACAGGTTTATATGAATAATGAAAAGTTTGGTGTCGTGTTTCGCGACACCAAACTTTTTCTATTTTTTACTGATTGCCTTCCGGCATTCTGCCACCTCTGCCATGATAGAGACGGTAGAGGTTGTTGAGCTGCTTCTCATACTTCTGCTCCAACTGTGGACTCACCATTCCGGCAGCCTCGCAGATGCTCTGCATGATCATGATCTGACGGATGCAGTCGTGCTCTGCCTGGAGGAAACGGTCGTTTGGCAGCGAGAGATAGTAGTTGAGGTATTGTGAAGCATTCTTCCATACCGCTTCTATATATTCCTTACCCTTGGCTTTCTGACCGGTCATCAGCCAGCCGCGAGCCATATCCAAGCCACCGCTCATGTAGTCGAGCGTAACATTATAGGCAGGAATCTCGGTATCAGCCTTCTTCAGAATATTGATAGCCTTCTGTTTCTTGCCTTCGGCGATGAGCTGGAGGGCTGTCTGGGCGAGCAGGCGACGGTGGGTATAGCACATACGCATGGTTGTCTCGTCGATGTAGAGTCCCTTCTGCTTCAGGTTGCCGAACTTGAATCGGGTCATGATGTTGTGATAAGCCTTCTCTGTATCGAAGTTCTTGGCACCTGGCTTGTTGGTGGTGAACGGAGTGATACGGTTCACAAGTCCCTCCTGTACGAAGTTGTCGCCGAGGTTCATATAGTTCTCTTCGCCTACGGTGAGTGCTACGTAGAGCGGACGGGTCCAGTTACACTGTGCCAACATTTCGAGCATCATGAGGTCGCCCTTGTAGAGTGCGCTCTTGCCGGCAAGAGAGATGACCATCTTGTCTGGAATAGAATCTGATGCCATCATCATGCCGCTCTTCTTTACAGCCTCCTTGTCGATAGTGACATAGAGGGTGTCTGTAGGGATGAAGTGCATGTCAGGGTTCTTGCTGCGTACCCAATTCTTCAGGATGTTCTTGAGTTCGAACGGTTCGGCACCAAACTGCTTCTTGGCGTTCTCTGGATCCTGCTTGTAGAAGTCGAGAATCTGCTTCTTTGCCTCAGGCTCAACTGATACATATTCGTTGGTACCTGAACAGAAGTCGAGACGTGGCCAGGTGATTGGCACAGATGGTGAGTTGTATGCAGGACGCATCATCTGGTCGATATACCAGTCGGTCTGCAGGTAGCTCAGGTTACATACGCGGGCATCTGTTCCTACTCCTTCTACCTCCTGGTTGTACCAGAGTGGGAAGGTATCGTTATCACCATTGGTAAAGATGATAGGGTTGCCCTTCTCCTGGAGTGACATCAGGTAGTTCTGACCGAAGTCACGGCAGGTGTAACGGTTTGAGCGGTCGTGATCGTCCCAAGTCTGTGATGCCATCTGGATAGGTACGAGAAGTGTGATGACTGCTACGATGGCTGTTACGGCAGTACCGCTGAGCTTCATCTTGCGCTTCAGGATGTCGATAATGGCGAGTACGCCGAGACCGCACCAGATAGCGTATGCATAGAATGAGCCGGCATAAGCATAGTCACGCTCACGTGGCTGCATAGGTGTCTGATTCAGGTAGATGACGATGGCAAGACCTGTCATGAAGAACAGGAAGAATACCACCCAGAACTGCTGGATACCGATAGGAAGAGTCTCCTCAGTCTCCACGCCGTTCTTCATTACCTTGCGTTTGCGGGTATACCAAGCCTGCCAGAAGAGACCGATGAGACCGAGAATCAGCGGCATGCAGTAGAACACGTTGTGTCCCTTGTTTTCCTTCAAATCGTCTGGCAATTTGCTCTGGTCGCCATAGCGTGCATCATCAATGAATGAGAAACCGGAAATCCAGTTACCATGTTCTGGTTCGCCATTGCCCTGAATGTCGTTCTGACGTCCGGCAAAGTTCCACATGAAGTAGCGCCAGTACATGAAGTAGCACTGGTAAGAGAGGAAGAAGCGGATGTTGTCGAACTGTGACGGCATCTTCACCATCATACTCTCTCCGCAGCGGTCGTAAGGAATCTCTGTGCCTTCTACACCGCCAATCCAGTCTTCGTATGCCTGGGCATGAGCCGAACTGTACATACGAGGGAAGAGCATGTTCTGGGCATAGATATACTTATTCTTGTGACTTACTACAAAGTAAGAGTCCTTCTCATCAGCCGAAGCCTTCTCCTTGCGCTGGTAAACCGGTGCGCCTTCTTTCATGACAGGCTTGCACATGTTGCCGTCTACTTCGAGGGCTACCTGTGATGTATAAGCCTGGCCATAGAACAGAGGACGGTCGCCATACTGGTCGCGGCTCAGATAACTTCCCAGGGTAAAGATGTCCTCAGGAGAGTTCTGGTCCATAGGAGGGTTGGCAGAAGAACGGATCACGATGAGTGCGTAGCTGGAATAACCAATCATCAGCATCAGCATGCAGAGCAAGGCTGTGTTCTTGACGCGTGCTGAGATGAGAGGCAGGAGCTGCATCTTCTTTTTGGCGATGCCTGTAGATTCGTCAACGCCTGTTACTACTTCCTGCTTGCGCTTGTAGCCGAGTACGAACCAGAGGATAACCAGCACGATGATGCCGGTGATTGCAGCTGTCCAGCCATATCCGTAGAATGGGATGCCGAGCATGCCGAAACCGAGAACGAAGGCGATATTCTGCTTCTTCTCGTTCTTCTCTGATGCATTACAGGTTTCGTAGATGCCCCAGATGACAGAGGCTACGAGACAGATGATGTATACGATTTCACCGGTGTTGAACGGACAGCCGAGGGTGTTGACAAAGAACAGCTCGAACCAGCCGCCTACGGTGATGATACCTGGAACCACACCATACAGTACGGCTACCACTACGAGGAATGAAAGGAACAGCGCCAGGAGCGAGCCCTTGAGGTTGGCATGTGGCACCTTCTTGTAGTAATAAACCAATACGATGGCTGGGATACAGAGCAGGTTGAGCAGGTGGACACCGATACTCAAACCGGTCATATAGGCGATGAGCACAAGCCAACGGTCGCTATGAGGCTCGTCAGCATGGTCTTCCCACTTCAATATCAGCCAGAATACCACAGCGGTAAAGGCAGAAGAGAACGCATAAACCTCACCCTCGACAGCTGAGAACCAGAAGGTATCGCTGAAGGTGTAGATGAGTGCGCCCACCATACCGGATGCCTCGATGGCAATCAGCTTGCTGGTGGTCAGTTCTTTCCAGTCGCTGATGACGAGTCGGCGAGCCAGGTGGGTGATGGTCCAGAAGAGGAACATGATACAGACGGCGCTCAGCAGGGCGCTCATCGTATTTACCATCTTGGCTACCTGGGTAGTGTCGCTGGCGAAATGTGTGAAGAAATTGCCTAAAAGCATGAAGAATGGTGCCCCAGGTGGGTGACCGATCTCCTGCTTGTAAGCAGTCGTAATAAACTCTGGACAGTCCCAGAAACTGGCTGTCGGTTCAATTGTGGAACAATAAGTGAACGCCGCAATGATGAATGCGACCCATCCGAAGATATTGTCCACTAATCTGTACTGTTTCATTATTGTTTAAACTTTAATGTATTATATTTCTTTCTGAATGCTTTCTCTGTTTCTGAATGCTTTCTCTGTGCCTTTCTGAAAAGGCACATTCCAGTTGCAAAGATAATAAAAAGATGAGATAATATGGATTTTTGCACCTGTTTTTTAGGCATTATTATATAATAAGCCTATACATTTAAGAAATGCTCTTCCAGTTTCTCTCTCGCATATCTGCCGTATCGTGGTAGTGGAGATGATGATTTACGCAGGCGATGTGCTTAACGTTATTGAGCACTTCGGCTACATCATGGCTTACGATGATGATGGCGCACTCCCGGTTGATCTGTTCCAGCATCTCGTACATCTGCTTCTGGAAACGGCGGTCGATGTAGGTGTTAGGCTCATCCAGAATTACAACATCGGGTTTCGAAACAATGGCGCGGGCGAGGAGTACTCGCTGCAGCTGTCCGCCGCTCAAGGCTGCGATATGGCGGTCTTTCAACTCCGTGAGCTGCATCTGTTCCAGACAGTCGAGTACCTGCTGGTGCTGTGCCTGGGTGTATCTCGAAAAGAGACTTTTTGTCTTGCTGAGTCCTGAGAGTACCACTTCATAAACGGAGATAGGAAACTGTTTGTCGAGATGGTTGTATTGGGGCAGATATCCCATGCTGATTTCCCTTACTTCCTCCCCGTCTTTATAAAAGCGGATGCTGCCGTCTGTGGGTTTCATCAGTCCCAGAATGAGGCGCATGAGGGTTGTCTTGCCACCACCGTTGGGACCGATGATGCAAGATAATCGTCTTTGTAGACGGTGAGGTTGATATCGTGGAGCACCTCCTTGCTTCATAGCCAGCAGAAAGATGCTCGATTTTTATGATTGGAGTCATATTATTGTAGTTTTTACTGCCCAACAACGATTTTCTTACCTTGTACAGCTGCTGCCGCTTCCTGCATCGCCCAGTTCCAATCGCCTTGCAATGGGTTGATATTCATTGGCTTGGTGTGGCTCTCCTTGATGAAGGTTGTGGTGTTGCGGTTGGCAAACTCTGCCTGTATCAGGCAGAACTTGATCTTTTCTTTTCTGGCTCTCTCTATGAGGCTCTTCAACTGGGAGCACTAGGCTCCCTGCCTTCTTCCTCTATGGCAAGCTGCTCCAGCTGGTAATCACGGGCAAAGTAGGTGAGGATAGGGTGATAGATGACGAACTTGCGAACCATCTCCGGATTATCCTTGAAACTCTTTCTGATGATGCTGTCCTGCCTGTCGATGCTGCTGAGCAACTGCTGATAGTTTTTCTGGAAGAAAGTCTTGTTTTCCGGTTCCAGTTGGCAGAGTGCTTGAAGATGTTGCTGGAGATGATGCGGGCGTTTTTGCAGCTCATCCATACATGCGGGTCGGTATTGCCGCCTGGTGTCTTGGCAGGCGTGATGCCTGTGGAGGTATCTATCACCTTCATGTCAGGAGCGTTGTCCTGCAGCTTCTTCATCCAAGTCTGTTCGAAACCGATGCTTCCCACTTTCAGATAGAGGGTACTCCTGGAGAGTTCCATCATCTGCTGGCATAAGGCTCGTAAGTTTCAGGATTGTTGCCGTTGGATACCATCACGTTGACATCCACCTTATCTCTGGCAATCTTATCAACGAAAAACCTGTAGGGAGGGATGGTTACGGTAACTGTAGGTTTGCCATGCTGTTGGCGACAGATTCCTTTCCGTTACTTTCTGCGGTGTTGCCTTTCTGCTGGCTGCCTTTACAGCCCGCGAAAACCACACATAATATAATAAGGTATAAATACTTTCTCATAAGCAGTCAATCTATATAAATCAATTCTTTGTTTTCTTTGCAGCTTGTTTAAAAGATGAAACTGAGTCCGTAAACCAGCAGTACATATCTCAACACCTTTCCGATGGTGATGCTGATGACAGAAATCACGATGTTGGCTCTCGTCAGTCCCAAAACGATGGTGATGGCACTTCCCAACAGGGGCAGGAAGGCGAAGAATCCCATCCAGGCTCCTCTGTCGGCCATGAAGTTCTGAGCTTGTCAAGACTCTCTTTCTTTACATGCAGATATTTCTCTATCCATTCCAGCTTGCCCATCCGTCCTACGCCATAGTTGAACATAGAACCGAGCACATTGCCGATGCTTCCATACAGTACGAGCTGGATAGGTTCCAGTCCGGCAGCCTGTAAGCCCGACATGACCACCTCGCTGCTGAAGGGAAAGAAACTGCCGGCAAGGAAGCTGATACCAGCATGCCCCAGTAGCCCCAGCTCATTAAGAAATCTATAATCCAACTCATAGTAATATGCTCTCTGGTACGAGTATGTTGTAAGCCATGATAAGTACCAGCATGATGAGCAGCAGGATGAAGGAGATGTTGGTAAACTTACCTCTGGTGAATGTGATGAAATGGGCGATAAGCGGTGCTGTATTCACAATCAGGATGCCGCCCAGTTCCTGTATATGTTGAGGCTGGAGGACGATGAAGATGATGCAGGCAACCGATATCATGATAAACGTTTCGTAGATCATGCGGGTTCGTATCTTATCGCCGTAGCTGGTGCGTATGAAGTGGATGGAACCGATGATGGTGAGCAGGATAACGAAACTCAGGTTCAGAATCTGATGGTCGGTAACCTGTGAATAATCAAAGAGTTCGCTGTAGTTGATGAATTCACAGAAGTGGTCAGCCAGCCCCTGTATGTTGTCGGTATAGAAGAAATAACCGGCTGCAAACCAATAGGGCACGATGAGACCTACCAGTGTTGCAAAGAATGTCTTTACGCTAAACGAGAGGGTAAACACCATCATCATGATCCATAGGATAGGCATGAAATAGCCTATCTGCACGAAAACCATCGATGCCAGACCGATGCAGGCAAAGGCGTAGAAAGTCCAGCCTGTAGAGCGTTTATCCTGATAGCAATTCCAGATAATGAGATAAAAGGCGATGAAACACATCGTCACAATACTGCTTTTTAAAGAGAGGTGGGGGAGTCCTGTCATCGTCAGTAATGCCAGAAAACTGCAAGATACCATTCGGCTGTAGGTACGCATCAGGGCATTACGGTTGTTCAGTTCCACCATCAGCAGGGTAGACATGGCTGTAAAAGCAAATTCTACCCAGATATTGGATACCAATAAACCTACTGCAACCCAAACCAGTGTGGCAAGGGTTGCAGTAATAGGTAAAGAGTAGCGGCTAGCCGCTACTTTATTTTGAAAAGTTTTCTTTCTTAACATCTAATTCAACATTAAAAAACTAAAGGTCCTGTCCGATATCAGAACGGAAGTACTTGTCGGTGAACTGGATCTTCTGTGCCTCAGCAAAGCTCTTCTTCAAGGCTTCTTCCTTGTTCTTGCCGTAGCTGCTTACGCAGATGACACGACCACCGTTGGTTACTACCTGACCATCCTTCATGGCTGTACCGGAGTGGAATACTACCGAACCTTCTACATCATCGATGCCCTGGATAGGATAACCCTTCTTGTAAGCCTCAGGATAACCGCCGCTTACGAGCATCACGCAGACTGCTGCACGCTCATCAAACTCGATGCTGCGCTTGTCCAAGTCGCCTGCTGCTACACCTTCGAAGAGATCCACGATGTCGCTCTTCAGGCGGAGCATCACGCTCTCAGTCTCAGGGTCACCCATACGGCAGTTGTACTCGATGACCATAGGCTCGCCTTCTACATTGATCAGACCGAAGAAGATGAATCCCTTATAGTCGATATTCTCCTCAGCAAGTCCCTCTACGGTAGGACGGATGATGCGCTCGTCAACCTTCTGCATCCACTCCTTGGTAGCGAATGGTACAGGGGTAACGCTACCCATACCGCCAGTGTTCAGACCGGTATCGTGCTCGCCGATGCGCTTGTAATCCTTAGCCTCAGGCAGAATCTTGTAGTTCTTGCCGTCGGTCAATACGAATACAGAGCACTCAATGCCGCTGAGGAATTCCTCGATGACTACGCGTGCAGAAGCGTTGCCAAACATACCGCCGAGCATCTCCTTGAACTCTTTCTTAGCCTCTTCCAGGGTAGGGAGGATGAGAACGCCCTTACCGGCGCACAAACCGTCAGCCTTCAATACATAAGGAGCCTTCAGTGTCTCCAGGAATTTCAAGCCTTCCTCTACGTGCTCGCCGTCGAAAGTCTCATACTGGGCAGTAGGGATGTTGTGGCGCTTCATGAACTTCTTGGCGAAGTCCTTGCTGCCTTCCAGTACGGCGCCAGCCTTTGATGGACCGATGACAGGGATGTTCTGGGTGCGAGGATCGTTCTTGAAGTCATCGTAAACACCCTTTACCAATGGGTCTTCCGGACCAACTACCACCATATCAACGCCATTTTCTACTGTGAAGTTCTTGAGCGCCTCAAAGTCGTCTGCCTTGATGTCTACGTTCTCGCCGACATTCTGAGTACCGGCATTACCAGGAGCGATGAAGAGTTTCTCACACTTCTCGCTCTGAGCGATTTTCCATGCTAAGGCGTGCTCGCGGCCACCGCCTCCTAACAATAAAATTTTCATTTGCTGTAAGTTATTGTTTGTTATTAAACTTCGCAAGTAAGCCCCACACGCCCTGAAAGGGCAGAAGCCCCTAGCCCAGGGCATCGCCCTGGGTAATTACGGACGCAAACCTGTCGCCCTGTAAGGGCAAAAGCTTTAAAACTCCAGACAAAACATAAAGCTTTTGGCACTTGGCATCCAGACAGGGGATATTATCGCCATGGATCCACGTACTGTCATCACGGAGAGCGGCTATATCAAGAGCCGTTTCCTTGATGATAAGCTGTCAGCCGCCATCTTACTCGGTGTGGCT
>ENA-OQER01000043-OQER01000043.1-human-gut-metagenome-genome-assembly--contig:-NODE-43-length-59335-cov-9.561073_pt1 | contig 59335 bp, 74 predicted proteins | sample MGYA00242797_ERZ504639 | MGnify/ENA primary metagenome ERZ504639 (study PRJEB26092, sample SAMD00036306) | human gut metagenome | host: Homo sapiens | study: EMG produced TPA metagenomics assembly of... | reverse complement strand
GGAGAACCTCTGCTATCCGACCATTGGCGAGGATGGCCGTACATCCTATAATTCGTGCAGATCTTGAAACGTTTCGACATAATGACCGATTTCAAGACGAAGAAGTCAACGAAAAGGCTGTACTCGGCAGTGGTAAGCCCGGAGATAAAGAATTTCATGTTCTCGCTCTATAACCTCTTGGAACTTCAGGATTACCGTAGCCTGCCCAGCCGTTACCGCTATTTCTATCTGGAACTTTCCAAGATGGTTTACCTGATCAAGTATAAGACCACCAAGAATGAGGCTCCTTTTTATGTGCTGACAGTCGATCAGCTGGCTAAAAAGCTCGGCATAGAGATTGCCGAACCCAAAGACCGGAAAAAGAAGGTCGCCTCGATACTGAAAAAGATGAATACTTACCTGAAATATACCAATTTCAATTTCTCTTTTGTGAAAGGCGATCATGAGAGATGGGCATATACCGTGTTGTTCTCGTTTCCTAGGCATACGCTGCACTATTTTGATGAAGGACAATATGCTGTCGTGGTGAAGAAATTCTATAAGAACCTGCTTGGGCTGTATGTCGAGATTGCCTACCGGACACGGATATGGCTGTCAGGAGGAAGAAGATCAAAGAGGTGGAGGAAGATGCCGGACTGTATAAAGAGTTCCTTTTATGGGCAAACTCCCCGGAAAGCGTAGAAAAGAAGAAACAGATATATATCAGTGATTTCGTGGCTGTATTCGGCAGGTTTCCGGAAGGATGGGCACAGGAAGAGTTGGAGAGTGCCAATGGAACGGAAGTTGCTCCTGCTCCTGAAGAGTTCATATCTCCGGAGACGGACGGGGCGGTGAACATGGACGATCCAGCTGTGTAGAACCGTCCACGTTTCACGGTTTTTTATAGAATTAGTTGTGTAGAAGTGTCCCTATTGGGTGATTAGATGTGTGGAGTCATCCGCTTTGCCTGTTTTAGTTGTGTAGAAGTGTCCCGTTTGTTGCTTCTAGTTGTGTAGAACCGTCCACTCCTTTTGCTTTAGTTGTGTAAAAGCGTCCGGTTTCACTTGTCAGCTGTGTAAAACCGTCCACCCGTTAATGAAGGGAATAGGTAATCCCTGTTTTTTTTATATGTCGGTATATCAGTGAAATAAAAGAGAGAAATTTTTAAATAAAAGGTATCGGCTGTGTAAAACCATCCACCAAAATACATAATAAAGACCTAAACTCCTAACCCCTTTAAATATCCCCAAAGCGATAACATAGAAATGACTGGGAAAATAAATTTTCCCTTCACATGCCCTATACGTACTTTCGGAAAAAGATTTTTCGGAAGTATGTGTTGATTTTCACGTTTTTTTATATGATTGGAAGGCGGTTCTGTTCATCTTCTGTATCCGAATTAGTTTTTCAGGGCGTTCCCTTCTGACCGGGCTATTCGTTGCAAGTCCTCGTTACCCTCCAGGCTTTTCCCTGCTATCCCTAACGCTCTACGCTCCGGCTATGCCGGAAGAGAGGTATGATGATTTTTTCCTGACTGATAGGAACATTGCGAAGGTAGGCGTGGCCGGAACGCCCGATATTGAAAAGCCAAATCTCCATCCTCCCATTCCGGGAGGTAGTATTTACCAGTTCAATCCCGTTCTGATCCGTCTTTCCCGCTTTCTCTTCAATGCACTGTTCCCAATCAGTTGAGGAAAAATTTATGGTTGGGGCGACAAGCGATGTTTGCGAGTATTAATCTTTTAATTTTTGGCAGTATGAAAACGAAGAGAACCGTATTTGAAGTGAATGACGTTTATCGGGTGATGGAAAACAGCGAGTTGATTTATACCTTGACGAACAGTGAGAAACTGAAACGTGAAGAATATAAGTATGAACAGATGGAAATAGAAGGATTGTGCTTGTCTGATGTACTGGAAACACTAACACCCAGCCGTAAAAAAGTCGCTTATGCGGCGATTGAGCTATATAAACGGCTGAAAGAAGGGCAAGTTGAAAGTCCTGCGCTTTTATCCAGCAATAATGTTTATAAAATGATGCATCCTGTTTTGTGCGATATAGCTACTGAAGAGATGTGGGTGCTGTTGCTGAACAGTTCGTCCAAACTCATCCGTAAAGTCCGTATCTCATGCGGCGGGATAAATACCGCCCCTGTGGATATACGGGTTATCATGAAGCAGGCATTGTATTATAACGCCGTATCTTTTATCATGGTACATAACCACCCATCAGGAGCACGCAAGCCCAGCAGTGCGGATGACCGCTTGACGGAAGCAGTTAAAAAAGCCGCTGAAACATTAGACATCCGTTTGGTTGACCATGTGATTGTGGCAGGCAATAACTATTATAGCTATGCGGACGAGGGAAGATTGCAAAATAGGTAAGGTGGACGGGAGAAATCCCGTCTGCCCGGGATTTCGGCTTCGGGGTTCTTTTTTGGCAGTCACCCCAAAGAACAAAAATGCTTCCCGGACTATCGGATGCGACATCGTAAAATACGCAAAGACGTGGCTTTTCAGAATAAATACATATCTTCGCGCCAAAGGTGATCGGAATGAATGTATTTTCTACTTTTGATACAGGCGTTATGGTGGCTCTCTTACTGGGCATTGAGTTTCTTAGAAGTGATATCCGAACGATTCTCTATTGTAAAAGGAATGATCCCAGGATTCTTAAGAGTTGCTTATATACGCTGCTTATATTATTGACCAGCCTTTATTCTATTGTGGCCGGAGCCATGCTTCATCCGGAACCCGTACCTGTTTATGAGTTGATACCCGGTTTTCAATATGGGGTTTATGGCTTTTCTTTTTCGTTTATATTGCTCGCTGTTGCATGTCTTTATCGTAAAACATTACCTTTTGTCCTTTTGGGCTACGCTATGATATATGTGATCGGTGTATTGATACCACTACTTAGGTATGTAGTGTCTATGATGGATTATTTCACTCGCACAAGGGTATAGCAGGTTAATTTCTTGATTGTATCGGATTGCCCTTTCTGTGGGCTGCCTCCCCCGGCTTCTTTCCTCCGATCCGAGTCCGGCTTTTTGCTCGGCAAAGGTTTCGGGATTCCGCAAATGGCAAGTTACGGCCATGCGCCTTTACTGTATGGAAAATAACGATGAAGAAGTGTCTTCCCGACATTTTCCATAAGTGAAACTTGGCTTATTGCTTGCAATCCAGACCTTGATATGCCGAAAAAAGGCTCAGAACTCAGATGGGGAATGACATCAAAAAAAAGGTCGGCTGACCAAAGACCTTCCCGATACAAAAAATGAAAAGGTCTTGAATCTAGCTGAAGAATAAATCAGATGTTCAACTTAAATAATGCTAATATGGAAAATTTGATTACACAAATCAACAAAGAGAGATTGGTTAATAGCGACACAGCTCTTATGATGAAGGAATTATACTATTACGTGCCTTGTGAGTATTGGTATGACAAACAGGATAGGCTACGCACCGATATTGAGGGAAGGAATACCCCGATGTATATGTGCGAGTGCCCGACACTGGCAGCATGTATCCAATGGATGATACAGACTCGTGAATATACGTTTCAAACAGAACAAAACGTGGCGGTCTGGCATGTGGTTGTGAGGGCTGGAGATTATGTGTTGTATGACTCCGAAAGTAATGCGGACGCTTTTTGTTGTTTGGAAGAAGCATTGGAAAAAGCGGTACAGGAGTGCATGGAGTTATTGTATTAAAATTAAAAAAATCAGTCCCCGTGAAGGGGACTTTCCTATAATCTTGCTGAGAGGTGGAATTGCAGACGATCTTTGAGAATCATCTTTGAAGGATGGGCAGAGGTTTATTCGTTATTTGTTATTTTTGTTCTCGGATTTCAGCGCAATTCCATTCCTTCTTAATAGGCGATATACTGTTCCGCTACTGCCTATGTTTAATATTTTCTGTATCTCCCTTACCGGCGTTCCGGATTCATAGAGTTGGATGCAGCTTTTCTGCTTGGCGATGTTGTTTTTGTTGATAAGTGTCTTTCTGCCGAATTTGACACCTTTTTCCTTGGCGATTCTTCTGCCTTCTTGGGTTCTCTCATAGATAAGGTCTCTTTCAAACTGAGCGAAAGCACCGAGAATGTTGTTCATCAGTTGGCCGATTGCGCTTCCGTACTGATGTTGTCTTGCAGTGAGGTGAATTGGATGCCCCTATTCTTGAAATCTTCCAATAGCGTAAGGATATTCTTCAGCGAACGGCCAAGCCGGTCCAGCTTATATACGACAAGTGTGTCGCCTTCCCGGAGAAAGCTCAGGCAGGCATCCAGTTCCGGGCGGTTTTGTTGACGTCCGGTCATTTTCTCAGAGAAGATTTTCTCGCATCCGGCAGCCTTCAACGCTTCCAGTTGCATATCCAGATGTTGTTCCTTGGTGGAAACACGGGCATATCCTATTTTCATCCTGTTTTCGTATTTAAATGTGTAATGAAGGTTTTAATTCTTCACTTTTTCAAATATGAAGACATTAATTCTTCATATTCCTCACGACTGTATTGGTTGAACCCCTTTTGCTTCATTGCCAAAAGAAGCCTTTCCAGTTCTCCGATAGTCACTACCTGTTTGCCGATAACGGTAAATTGTTCCCATTCTCCCTTTTCGTTGAGCAGGTATTCCCGGTGTGCAAAACAGTAAAGAGAACCATCGATGTCATTCCGTTTCTGCCATTGACGCAGGTGCTTCAAACTGGTGAAATCACGGGTGACAGTACGTGGAATGGGAACCAATACGTCAATTTCCATCTTGAATTTTATATTCTCTTCCGCTTCTCGCATGGGTGATTAGCTTATTTCATAATACATCAATTATCGTATGGGCAGGAAGTTCCAGTTTGGAGAAAGCAAACATTTTCTTGCCCAAATCCTTTAGCGATGCCCCAATATGATATACTTCCGTATTATCAATGATTAAGAAGCGGTCATGACTACTTTTGTAGGTTCTAGCTTCAATGGGAGGATATTGGTCATTGTGTTTGTTTAAATCAAGTTGGAGCTGTGCGTTTATTTTGTGTATAAATAGTAGCTGATACTCCACTGTTTCGTTTGCTCAACATGAGTAACACGGATTCATCTACATAGTTGTCGATAAGCACAAGTGAGCATTTGGCAGACTTTATTAAATCTGTAGCAAACTTATACGCATCGAATATCTGACCGTCAAAGAATATACCTTCCACCGGAGGCAATGAGGTGCGTACAAAGAAGTCTATCTTTGCATCATGTTCAGCAATGGTTTTCTCTATTTGGAAGAATCTATTGTTCATTCTATATTCCATGTCATTGAGCCGTTGGTTTATAGAATAACCTTTCAATAAATATTCTTTTAAAATTTTATTTGCCCATTGCCTGAATTGCGTACCTCTTACGCTTTTAACTCTGTATCCAACTGAAATTATTACGTCTAGACTAAAGAACTTGACAGGCTTATCGGAATTAGCAATGTGCAAAAAATGCACATTGCTTTTCTCTTCCAATTCCTTTTTCTTAAAACATTATTTATATGTTTGGTAATAACGGTTCTGTCACGTTGAAAAAGTTCTGCTATCTGCGCTTGTGTGAGCCAAACGGTTTCATCTTCTAAACGTACTTCCAACCTTACAGCTTCATCCGGTTGGTATAGTATGATTTCTCCTTGCTTCTCCATTATATGTTTCGCTTTTATTATATTGTTGCAAATGTACGAAAAAGAAACGTTATAAAGTCTGTTTTTTCCGTAAGTATTACCTTAAAAATTTGTTCCCTTTTTATTTTAATAAAACAGAAACATTCTGCTGTCTTGTTGTTCATAGTTGGGGTATCAAATAACTAAAATTCAAATGGAAACATTTTAATGCACGTTTGTTTGTTAGAAGCCGGAGAAAAGGACACAAGACATGATAAGAATCATATGTCGGGGAGCGCGTACGGCAAGGGGATACACCAGCACTCTCGACGAGTGAAGCCGTTGGCCGGGTTATCGGTGAAAATGGGAAAAAGTTAGTTTTTCTTTTGGTGTTGTTATAACTTTATCTATATTTGTATCGTGATAATCAACTTATAAAGTTATAACATTATGGTAACGAATATTATTCAGATTGGAAACAGCAAGGGGATAATACTTCCTTCCGAAATATTGAAACAGTTGCGTTTGTCCTTGAAATCGACTGTGAGCGTTTCTTTGGACGGGAACAATATTGTGATAAAGGCACAACCACGGCAGGGATGGGCGGAAGCTGCCAAACGTGCATGAGAATGGGGATGATGAGTTGCTTATCCCTGATGTGTTTGAGGATGAAAAGTTTGAGGATTGGACATGGTAGAACAGTATGGAGTGTATTGGGTAGAGTTAGACCCTACCGTGGGGGTGAAATGGCAAAGACACGGCCATGTGTTGTTGTCACTCCTTCAGATTTGAATATGTACCTTACAACAGTAGTCATTGTTCCGATAACCTCCACGATAAGGAACTATCCTTACCGGGTTCTGTGTTCTGTAGCCGGGCGTGAAGGAGAGATAGCCACTGATCAAATTCGCACGGTGGATAAAAGCCGTATAAAACGAAAAATTGGAGAACTTAACAACAGGGAAATAGAGGAACTGAAAGAAGTGTTTCGACAAATGTTTTGTGAATGATGGAAGAGAAAGAGAATAAACCTACTTGTAAGGATTTTGCGGAGTATCTTAAAAAATGTGCCGAAGCCTATGCCAAGCATGGGAGCCAGGAACTGACTAACAGTGATGGAGAGTACCAGGATATCTTTGATGATCTGTGCCAGCTTCATGGAGATTTTGACCATGGAGCAAACCGAATCATCTCTTTAAAGGATATGTTTATAGAATACTTTAATGTAAAGTAACACTCCATTGGGCGAGGGCAGGGCTTGCTGCGGATGCCAGACTTTAAATAATCCATTGGATTAATTATCTTTGCACGCTAATTTTCAAATTATAAAGAAATGACTAAATCGGAAATCGTAAAGGAAATATCTGCCAGAACCGGCATCGACGGCAAAGCGGTGCTTGCTGTTGTGGAAGGATTCATGAACGAGGTAAAGACTTCGTTGGGCAAGGAGGAAAATGTCTATCTTCGTGGATTCGGTAGTTTCATAGTGAAGAAGAGAGCGCAAAAGACAGCCCGGAATATCTCTAAGAATACTACTATGATTATTCCGGCTCATAACATACCGGCATTTAAACCGTCTGACGAATTTTTGACAATGGTAAAAATGGGTAAACAATGAAAGATCAGTTACGATTATTGAGAGACTGTATCAATAATGATCGTCCGGCAGTTGTCTTTCAGGGAGACGATTTTTGCGCTCCTGAGATCTTGGAGGCAGCAAAAGAAATTTATCGTAAACATGGTTGTTCCGAAGAATTTCTTTTTGACTGGCAGCTGCTTATCAATGAGGTGAAGGCTTACCAGTTAGAAAGTCCGGCAACTGTCAAATTGCCGAAACTCTCCCCAACAGAAACGGAACTGGTGCGGGAAGAGATGACTAAACGCTAAAAAATATTCTCGTTTAATACGCACCTTTTATTCTTCAGGCAGCGTATTGAAGGGATGGGATTAAAATGTTGGCGAACCTGCTTTTTTCGAAAGTTCCTGCCAATAGTTGAAGTCACCCGGTGAAAGATGCTCTTGCATCCAGTCACGCATACCAATATCGTTTCTTTCGTTCACATATCTCGTAAACGGAATCATTGTCTTACATGCTTCAAATCCGAGCATTCTCATATGGCGTGAAATATTGGGAGGAAGATCTTCCAACCACTCTTTATAATACATTATCAATCTGTTTTCTTGGATTGGAACCGCTTGTTGGTGATAAATATAGCTGGCGTTTCCGATTCTAATATCTCTGGCCTTATTTTCCCGTTCTTCTTCAGGTAGCCGACTTAAATATTCAGCTTGCGCTATTCTGCATTTGGAGTTTGGATGTTCCATGGTATCTTATATAATTAAGACTCTTCAATGATACGGTTCATCAAATCACATATTTTTTGGCAGCTATGACGGTCTGCGCAAGCAGGATAGGGGCATTCCTCAAAGGATGCCTGATTATCCGTAACTATGAAACCTCCGGAACGACATACATAACTTACCGGATGAAAATAAATATCTTCCTTTTTCGGTCTATAAGTACATAGTCTTATAAGGCTGTTCAGCTCTTTGCAAATTGCTCACATTTTTTCTTTTGGGATAATGTGGCAAATCACCGAATGCTTCGTAGGGGACAAAGGCAAATGCTTTGTCATCCCACATGACAGGTGTGTAATTCTGTACCATTTGTTATTTGGAATAAGGATGGCTGGCAGATTCCGTATTTCTGTATCAGTTAGGTAATCCGTCACTATTTAAGTGCGCCTGGGCAAACTCCCGGAGGTTCGTTTCGGCAATGCACTTTTCATAAATCTCATCCAATACTTCTTGCATATTTTCTACTTTATTGAATTTTAAGGGGCTGCCGTTTGTTGCGGCTTGCCTTTCCAGTTGTTCGATGATACTGGGAAATATCCCACGCAATAAACCGACGGTAGCTACGGCTGTAGCTGGTTCTACCTCTATTGTAATCTTTTTCTTTTCCATATCGTTGTATTATGTTATCAAAAGTAATAATTATTAGGATATTGGTAAGCATTTCTTCTGAAAAACTTTTTAAAGATATTGTTTTAAGATGGCATACTGTGTTTTTGCGTTCACGCAGTATTCTTTCCCACCCTCCCCTTCATCGGAATGGCTGTTCTCATTCCCGGCTTTCCCGTAGTCATCCGCTATGCGGCTGATTATGGGTAAACCAGAAAAGAGAAGTTCCAAACGTGGGCGGGATTGCAATGGTCATCATCCGGAGCTTCGGCATTGCCGAAACAACCTCCTTCTTCCGTATTGCAGTCCCTTCCTTTTACCGTTTGTCCCGGCAGTCCGTTGCTAACCCGTTCCCCCCTGCCACCTGTGACAGGGAGATAGGAATACGGTTTTGCAGGCAAACCGTATGGTTGTTTTACTTTCCGTACTGCCCTTTTCCTTGTTTTCTGCCTCCCCTAATGTGCGTTTTTCATAGCTCCATCTGGACCCTTTGTTTTTGAACGGCAAATTTATGTCGGTGGATGGATACGAAAGAGTTCTGGTCTTCGCCCTTTGTCCTGAAAAAAAATAACGCCGGACGGCTTCGCTGTCCCCAACATTTTTTGTCGTCCAAAACTTTTCTCAATCCCTCCTTCCTTCTTGTTGTGTGCCGTAAAAAAAGGCTCATAAACTCAGATGGGGCATGAAAGCTCAAAAAAAAAGTCGGCAGAAAGAAAAGGCCATCCCGGAAAGGGGTTTTAAAAAAAGGTCTTTAAATCTAGCTGAAGCATAAGTTTAATTTTAATAGATAAAAGACTATGGCACATCAGAGTAAATATCCTAGTTTAGACAGACAATGACATAAGATGATGTTTTCTTTTTTTGAATATCTTCCTATGCAATATCGGCAGGCAACGGAAAGAGAATGGCAAATTCGTAAGATGATATGGAGTTTTAAGGATGGAAAATCTTATTTGAATGTAGCTGGATGATAGCGAATAAGTTACATCAAGTTTTTGGTGATGATGTTAAGAATATTGTTTTTGCTTGTGTCCCGGCTTCTTCCGCTGATAAGAATGAACTTCGTTATAAGGGGTTTGCTTCGGCTGTGTGTAAGTTTTCAGGTGCTATCAATGCGTATGAACATATACGTGTCAGTGGAGATCGTTTGGCTATTCATGAGAAATTTGATAGCAAGTCGCTTCAAAAAGTACAAGTGATAGAATTTGACAAGGACTTTTTTCGGGGTAAGAAAATCTTGGTATTTGACGATATTTTAACGAAAGGGTTTTCGTATGCTCGTTTCGCATGTCAGTTGGAAAAAATAGGAGGTGAGGTTTTGGGAGGTTTCTTTTTAGGTAAAACAGTTGTCCGTATGTTATAAGATGAAAGAAAAAGAGAGTTATATAGAGAAGCAGAAGGGTATCTTTGGAGATACTACTTGGTTCACTTATCGTTATGAGGTGAATGGAATGGTGTATGAAACTTCGGCAGGTTCGTTGGATATATGTAGAAAGGCACGTGATAAATGGATGAAAATGATGTCCGTTGCTTTTACCGGTCATAGAACGATACGAACAAATAAATATGCTTTGTCCGTATCGTTGAATGAAGAGGTACGTTTCTGCTATGAGAATGGAATCCGTTTTTTCTATATTGGTTGTGCGGTTGGATTTGACATGATGGCTGCTCATACCATACTTGAACAAAGGAAACAATATCCCGATATGGTTTTGGTGGCGGTTGTTCCTTATGTCGGGCAAGATGTGTATTTCAACAAAGAGGACAAACAGAGGTATGCTGATATTTTGCGCCAAGCCGACAAGGTGGTAGTTCTATCCGAATATTATTATGCTCAATGCTATGCCCACCGTAATGATTACATGATTTCACACGCCTGTAGGCTGATTGCTTATTGGGATGGAAAATCTGCCGGAGGAACTTCTTATACGTTTAACAAGGCACAAAAAAAGAAATTGGTGATACACAATCTGTTTTGATTCAGATTGTATATCACTGTTCTCCAGCGGTATGATCAAACGTGGCGATGTCATACCGTCTGGTTGCTGTAAGTGCTAATATTTCCGGTGCAAAAGAGAGAGACACAATAAATATGAAAAGCAGTGATAGATGAATTTTACTTAATGTGATTGTGTGAAATCCAGAAATGGGGAAGGCAAAGGAGAGAGGCATAGCCGGTCTGCTTTCGGAGTTTCGGCCACGCCGAAACAACTTCTTTCCGGCGGCTATGCCACTCTCCTTTTATTTGCCCGGCAGTCTGTTGCTTACCCATATGCCCCAGCCTTTTAGGGCTGTAGATAGGTAGTCGGATATTTCGCCACCAGATTGGCAGTCCGCTTCAATCGTTTGCTTTTCTCCGAGTGGATGCCTTTCTGTTTTTCCGGTAGTATAATCTTCTTTTTCCGGAAACAGTTGTAGTGGCTGTGTGCCTGTATGGTTATGTTCTCCCCACAGAATCCGTAAGTCTGTTCTTCCGTAGTAGGTTTTTGTTTTATCGAGGAGCCACTTCTTCCGATACGTGGAATATTGTATGCTTCATTCTTCGGCTTCATTTTTTTAAAAGGAATTGCAGAGGTTTCTTCCGGTGTGTCGATAGGCGGCAGACCATATTTTCGGAATGTGCCATGCTTTCTGTCTGACCGGTTGTTTTTTTGCATCCTTTCCAAACCTGTTGCTGATTTTCAAGTTTTGTCTTTTTCATATCATTTTTTAGTGAAGTCAAATCATTTTCCGTTGCAAATATAGATTGTTGCTAACCCCGGTTACGGGGATAAGGGGGCGATTCACAAACACCACGTTGTTATTCGGCTGAAATCTTCCTTTTTTTGCCCTGCACAAAAAGCGTATTTAACCCGAATTATTTGCTGCCATCTTCACCAATAAAAAGTTACAAATCTTCCTTTTTCCGGCTAGCATAAAAAGCGTATTTATATCTTTTTTCATGGTGTCCCCCAAAGCCAACAATCAGTTATTGCACTGTAAAATTGATTAATTAACTTCTAAAAAATCAGAGATATGAAAAAGATTGAAAATTCATTCGCAGTAACAGGTTTTATCGGTAAGGATGCAGAAATCCGTAGTTTTGAAACAGCAAGCGTAGCACGCTTTTCTATCGCGGTCAGCCGTGCAGACAAGACAGGTGAAGAAACCTCTTATGTTTCCGCTTTCATGGGGATTGAAGCCTGGAGAAAGAATGAAGCACTGGATTCCTTCGATGTATTGAAAAAAGGTGAGCTGATAACCGTTGAAGGCTACTTTAAGCCGGAAGAATGGACGGATTCTAAAAGTGGAGAGAAGCGTAACCGCATTGTGATGGTAGCCACCAAGTTTATCCGGCTCCGGAAAAGAAGAAGAAAAACCGGATCAGCCTAAACAGAAGGCTGTCTCTAAAAAGAAAAAAGCAAGCAAATAATTGAAGCGGCCTTGTGCCGCTTTTTTTTGCTATATATCCGAGAGCGTTTTTGCGTTCACGCAGTATTCTTTCCCACCCTCCCCTTTATTTGAATGACTGTTCTCTTCTGGTTTACCCGTAGTCATCCGCTATGCGGCTGATTATGGGTAAACCAGAAAAGAGAAGTTCCAAACGTGGGCGGATTGCAATGGTCATCATCCGGAGCTTCGGCATTGCCGAAACAACCTCCTTCTTTCGTATTGCAGTCCCTTCCTTTTACCGTTTGTCCCGGCAGTCCGTTGCTAACCCGTTCCCCCCTGCACTTGTGGCAGGGAGATAGGAATACGGTTTTGCAAGCAAAACCGTATGGTTTGTTTTACTTTCCGTACTGCCTTTTCCTTGTTTTCTGCCTCCCTTAATGTGCGTTTTTCATAGCTCCATCTGAGACCCTTTGTTTTTGAACGGCAAATTTATTTCGGTGGATGGATACGAAAGAGTTCCGGTCTTCGCCCTTTGTACCGAAAAATAACGCCGGACGGCTTCGCTGTCCCCAACATTTTTTTGTCATCCAAAACTTTCTAAATCCCTCCTTCCTTATTGATGCGTGCCGTAAAAAAAAGGCTCATAAACTCAGATGGGGCATGAAAGCTCAAAAAAAAGTCGGCAGAAAGAAAAGGCCATCCAGAAAGGGGTTTTAAAAAAAGGTCTTTAAATCTAGCTGAAGCATAAAATTAGAAGTTTAACAAACTAATTAACAGAAGTATATGCAAATCATTCAATTTGTTTTTTCGGTCATCATCGCTCTTTGTGCAGTGGCTATGTTTGTCGGAGCGGTAATAACGCTAAGTCCGATAAAGGTTGTGTCGGTTACGTTGTTGGCTCTTATTTGCCTATTCTCCTTGTTTCTCGTGAAATTGGCTTATTGTGAAATGAATCTAAAATGATATACTATGAAAGTGTCAGAACAATTTAAAAGTACCATAAGGCATACCTTGATAATATGGCAGCGGTGGATAGTCTGTTTGCTCCAGTCTATCAAAAACCTACAAAGAATATAGATAATTGCATTACCTATATTTTAAACCAAGTGAAGAAAAGCGGTTGCTGTGGTTTTAGTGATGATGAAATTTTTGGTATGGCGTTGCACTATTATCAGGAAGATAATATTGAGGTGGGTAGCCCATTGAAATGTAATGTAGTCGTAAATCATCATGTTGAATTGTCAGAGGAAGAAAAGAAAGCGGCTCGTGAGGCTGCTATCAAAAAATTGCAGGAGGAAGAATTGGCAAAGTTGAAGAAGCGTCAACAAGCCAAACGTGAGAACAACACCGAAGTACAAACCCAGTTAACTCTTTTTTGATATGAAACCCAAGACAAAATTACAAATGGAAATCGTGAATGGGAGCAGGAAGTTAGCTCCCGTTTCAGAGGCCCAAAAGCGTTATGCCTATAAACATTGCTTTGTGCATTATTTCAAGCGTGATGCAAAGGGGAATTGCTTTTGTTTGGATTGTGGGCATACATGGCGGGATAAGGAAGATAAGAAAAACTGTAAATGTCCTCATTGCGGTATGAATCTGAAATTGGAGAATAGCAGGAAAAGGACGGCTATATATAAAGAATATTTTTGTGTGATTACTACATACAAGCAATATCAAGTTATCCGTTTTTTTATGGTGGACTGCCGACTGAAAAAAGGGTCTCCGGCTAATTACTTTATAATTGAGGCGGTACAGTGTTGGATGAATAAAGAGGGCAAGACAGAAACGCTGTCTTTGCTGCGGGGCATGTCTATATTTTATTACGATGCATGGATATATGGAAGTTCTTTGGAATTGCGTAAGCGGAATGTGCATCATGACCGTATTTATGATATTTGTCCGGCAGTTATCTATCCGAGAATGAAAGTGATACCCGAACTTACGAGGAATGGATTTAAGGGTGTCTTTTATGATATTTGTCCGAGTTCCTTCTTTATGACATTATTAACTGATAATCGGATGGAGATATTATATAAGGCAGGGCAAATGAATTTGTTCTTGAGATTTTTAGAGAGAAAATACGGTATGGATAAGTATTGGACGTATGTAAAAATCTGTTTAAGACATGACTATGTGATACATGATGCGGACTTGTGGCTGGACTATGTGGATATGCTGATAGAAAATAAATTGGATGCGAGAAATCCTCATTATTTGTGTCCGTTGAATGTAGAAGAAGCGCATGATTGGGTGATGGGGAAATGTAAGAAGAAATATTCTGAAAAGGATGAAAAAGACTATATTGCTGCCAAATCACGTTTCTTTAATCTTTCGTTTGCGGATGGAAATATTATGGTTCGGGTATTGGAAAGCCTTTCGGACTTTTACAAAGAGGGAAAGTTGTTGCATCATTGTGTATTCAGCAACGCCTATTATAAGAGAGAAGATTCGTTGATAATGTCGGCAACGGTGGATGGAAGGCGCATGGAAACGGTGGAGTTTTCACTTAGCAGGATGGAGGTGTGCCAGTGTCGTGGAAAGTCTAACCAATTATCAGCCTATCATGACCGGATTCTGAATTTGGTACGGGATAATATACCATTGATAAGGGAAAGGATGGTAGTGTAATGAATAGCCCACACATCTAAATGTGTGGGAGTTCTTTTTGGAATACGCCCAAAAAAGAACCCCAAAAAACGTTGTCGCTACACATCGTTACGCTCGGATTATTTGCTTGCCGGCTTTAGTTTGCCGATACATTTTTCCATGTCGGGAGACAATAGGAAAGAAGCCGTCTTTTTCTGCTGCACCCCTGAGTGTGGCTGGACGATGGCATACCTGCATTTTAATATCTTGCCGATAACTTCCGTACTGTCACGGTGCAGGTACATGGCTTTCATGGCATCCGTTGCTTTCAGGCTTTTTTCGGCTTCCATATAGGCGGAAAAGGACGGTTTGAATAAGGCACGGGGGCTTTCCGCTTTCTGTATGACAGCGGATAATTGTGCGCTTTTGTTGTTCAGGTAGCGCAGGCTGTCCGATACGGTGACGTCTTCTGTTTCCAACACTTCCAGTAGTTCGAACTTTAAATCCGTCCAGGTGCCGTGAGAATCTGTCTGAACCCATTCCGCAATGGCCTTCTCATAGCCGGGTTTGCTGCATGAGGAAAAGGTAATGAGCAGCATACAAAAAAATAAATGCTTGATATTCATATTGATCTGATTTTATAGGTTGTCGTATTATGTGATGGAGCAAATCTATGAGGTTACTGGCCGTCCTCCGTGGAGGAACAGATGCCACACGAGATTTTCAGATCATCGTTCCAATCCTTGTTTTCCGAAAGTTCGACGTTCTTCAGTTCCCGTACCTTGTTGCGGAGTTCATCGTTACTCAGCTCTCGACATCAGTCGTATCGCCATGAAAGTAACGATGCAGCCATAGGGTGTACTTGTGCCCTTGTTTGTCGTTGTCAAAGATGCTCCGGAGCTCCTTTACCTGGTTCTTGTCAAGAATCAGGCGTAATAGCCTCATTTGTCCTTCCGTGAATGTCCCTTCCGTAGATACATATACAAGATTGAGGTCGCTCCCGGAATGGCGTAATTGATAGTGGGAGATACAGTCTATAAATGACTCCCCGATGTAGAGGATGTCTATCGGGCGGCTTTTGTCATGGTTGCTGGTTGCCAGACAGTCGAACTTGCCACCGATAATCCCTTTGAATGTTTCATTTCGTTGAGAAATGGCTTGCACACCGTTTTCATTGTACATCTTGATGCACACGTTGCGGTAAACACTCCCTTTGTTCTTTACCTCACGAATAAATAAAGTGTCTTTGAAGAACCGGCTTTCAATGCTTTCTTTCAGGATACCTCTTTTTTGGAGATAATTGCCCTTGTAGGGTTGTAGCTGGCTCAAGTAGAATTGAAGTTCGTCCGCTCTCATGCTTGTGTTACCTACTTCATATCGGCTTTTTTCGGGTGTCGTGATGCGGTTGGTGTTGATGTAGTTCTGAAGGATCTCCCCCACCTCGCGCAAGGTCGGCATTTTTCCGGTTGTTTCAAATAGATGTTCCTGCATCAGATCCATGATACTGCGGCCACGCACGCTGTCGCTATGCACGTCCCAATAAGTATATTGTTCTGCGAGTTCCGCTTGATGACGATGGTATGCGTTCCGTTGCTCATTTTGGGACAGGAGTTGGAAGAGCCTTCCACGATTTTCCATCCCAGCTCCAGCAGGAAATCGGGCAGAGAAATGGTTGTTTTTATCTGATTGAAATCGACTTTCATACGATTGATGGTTAGATGGTTTCTATAATATCTTCTGGAAGAAAGTACCGGATTGATTCCTGATGTTCTGGTTCTTGCTTTAGAAAAAGGACGAGATGTACTTCTTGACCGTCTTTGATAAACGGAAGATGGGCAGCTTTTTCTGATAGAGTCCGGGCTAATCGTTGAGCATCTTCTTTGTTCGTCCATTTACATTCTCCAATGAGTATATGTTTCTTGTCGAATGATTCTGCAACAACATCCAATTCTATCATTGTCCCCTCTTTGTTGCCTTCAGGAAATATTTTTCCCCACCATCTGGAGGCGATATTATAGACAATACCGTCAATCTCGTTGCCACTTATATATTGTCGGCAAAGATGCTCCCAACAGTCACCTACATGTTGGGTAAATTGTGCGTTAATGAGGTGCATGACGGTATCGATACGCCTTAATTCCAAGATAGAACGGTGTGGAGCGATGAAACGATAATAGAACTGTAACATATTGTCATTGATGCGATAGATACCTTTTTTACTCTTTTTCTCACTTTCGCCGAAAGGTATCTCACGTCTTATATAACCTAATTCTCGTAGTTTACTCAGAGGCTCGGATATCTGAGTTGCTTCTTTTCCCGCTCTTGATGCAATTTCAGTTATGCGGTTGACCCCATTTCCGATGATGGAAAGGATGGTGGAGGTTTGTATTGTATCTCGTAAATCGTCCCGAAGAAGTCGTTGCGGTTCTTCGGCCAATATGCCTTTGGTATCTAAAGCCAATTCCCGTATGGCAGTGTCCATATCTGGATAATCTGCACGTAACTCCCAGTAACGAGGAATGCCACCCCAGATGGAATATTCTTCTACTGCGGCAATTGTGTTTACATTTAAAGCTTGGCCGATGTAGGACACAGGAATTGGAGGCAGTTTGATAATTTCATCTGCCAATCCGTATAGAGGCTCTCTTTTGTCCAATACATATCCTTGCATGAGTTGTTGCGATGATCCGCAAATAATCAGGTCATATTTGAGCGTCTTTCCATTAAGCAACTTCTGGATAACAGAAGGTAATGAAGCACAACTTTTAACCATATAAGGAAATTCGTCCAGACAAACGGTTATACGTTCAGATAGCCTGTCGTTTAGTTCCAATAGTAGTGTTTCCCAATCAGGATAAACGACCTTATCAAATCGAGGTATGCTGTAGGCGATAGCTTTGGCAAACAAGGCTCGTTGGTTGGCCTCATTCGTTTGGTCACTCAGAAAATATACATCCTTGTCTTGCATGATCTCTTTAATGAGCGTGGATTTACCGATACGTCTTCTGCCGTATATGACAAGAAACTGGGGTGTTGTTCTTAAAAGAGCATTGCGCAATCTCTTCAAAGAATCCTGTCTGTCTATAAATTGGTTGAACTTCATCTGTGTTAGTTTTATATTATAAGTGAGAAAGATTATCTTTCACAAAGATAATAAAATCCGTTCAAGTGTAAAAGAGAAAATACCTGATTTTTGAATATGGTTGCTTTTTATTTTATGGTACTGTAAACCAAATCAACAGTAGTGTCTATACCGGGAACGGCCTCTAACTGTTTACTCTGGTTGAACACGCTTTCACCGTCTTTCTTTATTTGCAGGGTGATGGTTGCGTTCTCTTTTGAATAGAGGATGCCTTGCACGGTAATTTGGCTGACCGGCTTTTCCGTACTGTATTCCACTTTATCGGTGAAGGTCTCATCTACGGAAATGCGGAGGTGCCGGTGCGTTCGTTCCTGAATTTCACGTCGTCAAGATTATATATATGTACACTGCCTTTGGGTGAGGTGCCGGTTACGGCTACGGTGATGTGATACATACCGGCTTTGTCTGTTTCCGGTTGGATTTCCTCTCTGTTGCATGAAGCCGCCAATAAGCAGGCTGCCACTAATAATGAATGGATTTTTCTCATGGTAGGATTCTTTTGTTGAATGTTATCGGATGATTTTTTGTTCTGTCTTATGTGTCCCGGCTGCCGGAACTGCTGACTTTTCTTTTAATTTGTCCTCTATCTTTTTAAGGATAGCGTTGACATCTTCAATGATTTTAATGTAGTTCTGCTGGATAATCTCTTCCAGGATTTCCAGTTCCATCTCTTCTTTGCCGTTGCCTAGTCTGACCGGCAAGGAGAAACGGGGTATCTCCTTCTCTTCAAACGGCACATATCCATCTGCACGTTGAAGAATGGCGGCTTGCCTCCGGCAATCTTGCCGATGAAGTGCCCGGCTGCTTGCCCGGCAATGTCCCTTGCCTTTAAGACCTTTTCTTTTTGCAGGCTTTCCGTTACGCTGCCGCTTCCACTTGTCTGGTGGGAATAGGATTCCTGTGCCTCTTTTTTCTCGCCAAGCAGGTTCTCAATGTCCTTGGCCGTCTTCTCGTTTCCGGTCATGCCGTAGGCTTGTGTTCCGCAAGAGGCTTTCAGGATGTTGGCACTCTTCTCTCCATAGTCCCTGACCGCTTGGTTGAAGTCCTGGACGGCAAGGATGGTGGCGACATTGTGTTTTCGGGCGGTACCGATGAAGGTGTCGATGCCTTGTAACAGGATGGTCGGAAATTCATCTACCATGAATACGCTGGTTGCTTTGCCGGGATTGTTCATCTGCGACATCAGTACGCTGCCGATGCAGGAAATGGCGGGAGATACGGCCTCCTTGATGGTGGGCGCATTGCCTACGCATAACAGCGTTGGGTGTTCCTTGTTGGTTATATCCAAAGAGAACTCTTCTTCGGGAAGTGGTGACAACACCCAGAAGATGTATTTGTTGTTCAGGAGTACCAGCGGAGTCTGTGCGGATGATACGGCTCCGGCTGTCTGCTGTTGTGCGCCCAACTTCCAGGCAGTCAGCATCGAGGACATGTTCAATGCGATTTCAGGATCTTCCGACAGCCAATGGAATACCAGGTTGCTGTCCGAAAGGGCAAGGGCTATCACATGGGGCAACGTACAGATGCCAAGCTCCCTCTCCTTGAAACATTTGTAGGCGATTGAATAGACGTAGTTAATGGCATTGTTGGCCCAAAAGTCTGTTTTTTCTTTCCAACTGGCTTCCAGATTTTTCATCAGCGTGATGATGATGTTACGGATGAATAGCGATTCGTTGCCCTTTGACATATATTTCGGAGAGAGTACGTTTACCCTGACCGTGCGTGACATATCCACGAAATTGATATAGGCGAAACGGGGTGTCTCCACTCCTTTAGCCCGGAAGTATTCAATGCTTCCGTAGGCGATACGTGAGAGGATGGGTGACTTGTCCTTGGTGGGATCACCCTCCCAGTCGTACACGAATCCGGCATAGTTGCGCTCGGCGCACTGGTAGATGATTCCCTTGATCCAGCTTTCCGATTTACCGCTTCCCGGACCGCCGTCAATATAGACATTCTGCTGCGGCTTATGGATGACCAACGGCCCGGAGGTGGTCTCAAAGCGGAAGTAGAAAGCTGATTCTTCCCGGCTTAACCCGAAAATGCTGTCATCGGATTGGGCATGGCGCCGGATGAAATAAGGCAGAGTCTTGATGACAAGCAGCGTGTACGCCACAAACACAGTAGGAAACACAAATAGGTTATACCACGCTGATAACCGGCTGAATCCGATAACCAGCATGGATGCCGAAACCAATGTCATACTGGTGTAAACCCATTTCTTGTTTTCGTCTTTCACCTTGCCTACCGGGAAGAGAAAAGCAAGACCGCCGATCAGGATGACGTAGAGAAACCGGAATAGGGCATCCTTTTCCATCAGCCTTTCCCACATGGCCGGATTACGTAGTGGAGCGTATAATCCCGTAACGATAGCCACTGAAACAGTACGGCTGTCCCGATGAGCGTGGATAGCAGGATCAGGATGAATGACAGGTCTTTCTTTTCTCTTTCCATGGCCGTTGCAATTATTGGGGTTGTCCGGTTGCTGTTCCGTCACCGTTCTCTTTTTTCTCAGCCTTTCCCAGTAGCTCAATGCGTGAGACGGTCAGGCTGACGGATGGGATGTGGCTACCGTCATCCTTCTGGAATACATCGGCATACACATCGCCGCAGACATATACCTGTGTCCCTTTTTTCAGATACTCAAAGACCTTACTCTCGTAATTTACGAAGCAGCATACCCATAGGGTCTGTTCCTCGTTGTTCACGTTCTTGTACTTGGTGGATACATGGAAGTTGAATCCTTTTCCGTTCTTGTTCTGCCGGGCATCCGCACCGACATAACCGATAATTTGTCCTGTAAACATAATGATGGTTTTTAAAAGTTTATAATCCGAGCTGTGGCTCATTCGTATTTTTCATGGCCGGTTCCGCTTCCATGACAGGCAGCGAAATGCCGAAAGTGCCGTATAGTGTTTCAAGGTTGCTTGCCGTGGGATGGTTGGCGGCGAGGTTTTCCAATTGTCGGGATGAAGGAATAAAACCTTCATTCTTCATCTGCTCCAATACCGGACGGTTGTCTTGCAGGACGGCCAGCGTAAACCGTTCCTCCGGTGTGAGGTACTGTTCCATCCGTGAGGCGTGTTCCTGAATCATATTACTGGCTTTGCTACATCGGCAAGGATGTTATAGATGAATTTGGGATCTTCTTTCAAGGCTCCCAGCCAGTTCTTTAGATACATGGCATTCTCTTCCCGGATATAGGTGGATATGCCCAGGCTTTGCCCGACGGTAGCGGAGGTGAGTTCGGCAACCAGTTCCTCTTTGGCATATTGCTTGTCTCCGAAAATCACGCCTTTTTCCCGGTTCAGATGCTCAGGCTCCCCAGTCGAGTGCGCCATCTCATGAAGTAGTGTGGAGTAGAAATTCTCTCCGTCCTTAAACTGCCCCTTCAGGGGTACGACGATATGGTTATCTTCTCCCCTTGCATGGTAAGCACTATTTCCTTCCTTGGAATAAATGGGGCAGATCCATTGCTGTTCCCGTACCATCGCATCAATCAGAGGCACGGTGAGCATCCCTTGCTCGTCCTTGATGGCCGGTATCTTGAATTGCTCCTTCAATGCTTCCCATTTCTCCGGTTTCGTTTCCTGAAGATTGGTCTGCTGTACGTTGAACACATTGTATGTCTTCAGAAACGGCGTGACCTTATATTCCTGCTGCTCGTTTTTATCCAGGTTCTTATATACGTCGAAAGGTATTTTCTTTCCGTTCTTGTCTCTTACTGAGAAATTCCAGTAAATGACCGGGAATGACTTTTCTCCTTTCAGTATGTTAAGGCCGCTGTCTTTGGCTTGCATGAAGGTCATATAGACCGGCAGGCTGTACTGCTCTTTTTCCGAAAGTAGAAACAACATGAAGGAATTTACTCCGTTGTAGGTTCTTCCCTCGATATTTTGCGGAAGTCCCCCACCCTTTATCCCGAACCAAGGCTTCTGCCAGTTGTCTTCCACCTGCTTTATCTTTTCGATCATCAGTTCGGCGAAATGCTGTAATGCTTTGTCACTTGCTGTATCCATGATTTATTGGTATAGATTTCTGTTCTCGTAATCAAGCAGCCATTCTCTGGCCGTTTGGTTGTTTATCTCTTGCTGCTTGGCAGCCATCTCTTCTTGATAGGCTTGTGCAAGCTCTTCCTGTGCAAGTAGAAACTCTAAGTCACAGATTTCTCCTGCAATGTTTTTCTGTACTAATTCATCGTAATCCATAATTCCTGATTTTTTAGGTTATAAGTCATTGAAAGCCCGGTTGATGGTGCTGGCTATCGGACGGGCCATTTCCTTGCTGTTGTCGGGTTTGGGTGTGCTGGCCAGTTTGACATCTCCCAGTGTCTTTGTGCTGCCTTCCATCCCGAAAATCTTTTGTACGGCTATCAGCGTGTTGGCTTGCACACCCGTTTCACGCATCCGGGTAAGGTCTTGTTGGGTGAGCCGGTACCCTTCTTTCTGTATCTCTTGGATGACATGAAAGTTGTCGGTCTGTGCGGCATCCAACAGACGTGCGGCCTGCCTTTCATGTTCGCCCTGTTCTTCCGGCTTGGTGCCGAACAGCTGGATGACTTCATGGGTTTGCCTTTCATCCAGACCGTGTTCCTTACCGATTCCTTTGATAAACTCTTCACTGGGTTTATATCCTTCCTCTTTGAGCTTCCCGATTTTTTCAAAGTCATGTTTGCCCACCGCTTCCTTAAACTCGGCTTCCATATTGCGCCCCTCTTCGTGTTTTTGCTCTTTTGCAGCCTCTATGTTGGCCGCATGGGCTTCCAGTTTGGGGGTCATGGCTTGATCAGCTCTTGTGCCTTGCCGGGAGTGATACTCTGTATGTTCTGTATCATGACTCCTTTCCTGTCATCCGTCAGTTGGATGTCGGCAATGAAGTAGCTTCCGGACTGTGCAACAGCTTGTTCTCCAGTGCATGGCCGTTGGCGAGCAGGTATTTGTCGGCTTTGGTTAACTTGTAGCCGCCATATTCGCTGGTCTGCCCGATGATATCGGGAATCTTGATTTCCTGGTTGGTGCGCAGGATGACGGAGTTCAGATCCCGGTCAACTTGCAGCAGGATGTCCTTCTTATTTACGGTGATGGGTACGATGTCACCGGCAAGCAGCTGTTCTTTCTCTTTCTTGCCCAACTTCTTTCCCAGCACCTTGTCCGGGATAACCAACGCCTCTTTGCGGTAGAATACGGAGATTCCGTCATCGTTTAAACGGAGCTTCCCCGGTTTGCCGTGTATCTCCATCAAATCAGACATGATACCCTTTTCCAGCTTGGTGCCTTTCCCGTCGAGGATGTTCCCTTGCTTGTAGGCGTATTCATAGAGCGACTGTCCGGTGTAGCATACCTTCAGGCGATGGTCGATGACGGTAAAGCCGTCCTTGTCATGTCCCTTCAGGTTCTCCCACCGCTTGATGCTGATGCCCTCCTTCTCCAGCTCGGCGACATATTTAGGATCATTGGCACGTTCCTTGTTAAAAAGGGCGGATACACGTTCTTTTGATTGGTCACGAAGGCTTTCATCGTACTTTGCTCCGGCTTTTTCCCTGATTTCGCTTACGCTCATGCTCAGCTCTTCCCCGTCTTTGCGGAACCGGAAATATCCGTCCCGGTATTCGGTCTGATAGCCCAGTGATTCGGCGATGCCGCCGAACTGTCCCACGTTGTCGAACATATAGGTGTCTAATGCTTCTCTCAGTTTCATGGCTGTGGCTTGTATAAGGGTTCTGCGGAAAGGATGTATTCGTTCAACACGGCCAGCTTGATGTGCCGCCCGCCGTTTCGCTCGTAAATCTCGATCTCGAATACCTTATCATCGGGTATCGTGAATTTGTCGAAACCAAGTATCAGCCGGTTCCGGCTCTTGCCCTTGATTTTCGTATCAAAATCTTTCTGATAAATAGGTTCGATGGTCGTTTCTTGCTGGATGGCGTTCTTGCTCTTCTTCTGGTCACGCTGGAAACATTTGACAAACTCGATGTCGTAGTCGATGTATGATTTGTTTTTCAGGTCAAAGATGAAAAACATGAAGTCCTCATGCACATACAGATTGGCCATTGACAACTCAAACTTGTTCTCGATGACCCCCAGGCTGTAGATGTTGCGCTTCTTGGTGCGCAGCTCTTGGATGCATCTTTCCATTTCCTCGCTGTTCACATCCACATGGGCGGTATATTTGCGCTGGTCATCGAAATTGTAGGTGAATACGGAGGTATTGCCCCGTTTGATGGTGATGTGGTAAGTGTTCATGGCCTTATCCACCACAAACAGGTTGGAATATGCCACGGTCATCTTTGGCGTTGATACTTTCAACTGGTTGTTGTAGGCGGCCAGAGTGAAGGACACCTCGTTGCCGGGCGTTCCGTAAGCGATGTCCTCCGGAAAGAAGAACTCGGCCAGATGGAGGTCGCTGACTTCTGCCTGATAGTCATGGTGCTGCCATTTCCCGTTGTCCTCGTAAATGTTCGGGTGCGAATCCGTGCCGCTTTCGGGAAGGTAGCGGATGTGATAGGTGTAAACGCTTCCGTCGATGCAGACTACGGTCAGGTTGGTCTCTTCGGTGAATCCTTCCGCTTGCGCCGAGAGCCTGACGATATGGGGCGCCTCTTCTACCCGGCTGGCCATGACAAGCTCCTGTTCGCCGATGGCGATATCAGATACTTGCACAGGGAATACCAGGTGTTTCACACAGTCGAAAGAGATAAAGATGTCTTTTTGGCTGATGGCTTGTTGCCGGGGAGTGCCGTTTTCCTGAGCGAAGAGCGGCAGACTGCACACAAAGCAGTAAAACAGTAGATAAATATATTTCTTCATGTTGTCGATATGTTAAACGGTTCTTGAAAAAAAGGCGGTGAATACGGTAATGCCCCATAGAAGAAGCAGGGTAATGCCGAAAGAAACGGTCAGCGGACGGATTTCTTTAAAGGCTCGTCCGTTCCGGCGTGATACGTAGATCCGATAGCCGAAAAAGACCGCTGACAGCGCAAGCAGGTAATTGAGAATGTCTATCATAATTTGTCTATCAATGTTTGAAGGGGATGATTTTTCTTGTTCGTTTTCTCTTGTTCCATTTGCTCATAGAGCTTCTGTAACTCCGCTTGCACGGCTTGCCTGCGCAACTTCGATTCCTGACTCTCTTCCTGGATATACATTTCGTAGTTGGACTTGAGATGTACCTTCACTTGTGAGAGGCTCATGTTCAAGATTTGCTTGGCTACCTGGGTGGTGGCGTTGACTACGCTGGTCACTTCGCTGGCCATCGTGCCGATGGAAGAGAGCGGCATGTCGATGTTCTGTACAAGACCTTGTTCCATACGCTTGGCTGCACTGGCTTTCAGGTTATTGGGCAGGTTCAAACCTTCCATGGCATCATTGTCGAAGACAACCACCGATACGGGATTGAGGTTGTCTCCTACCTTCAGGTTGCTGACCACCACATCGAGGCGGTTGGCTCCCAAAGTGGCGACACCGTAAAACAGCGTGTTGGCCGGTATCTTCATGCCGGATAGGGTTACGTCCTGAAGCAACCGCATCCGTACCGTACTGCCCGTGACTACGGTCTGGTCGCCGTGGATGCAAGCCCTGAAGAGGTTGCTGTTTCCCGGTGTGGAGGTCGGTTGGCGGCGTACCCGCTTGCCGTTTTCGGCACGGTAGATCGGGCCTTTTTGCATCAGGCTGTCGGCGGATGGATGGCCGGAAGGGTTGGCAGCGGCTTTCTCCGTTTTTCCCTCTTGGTCATAATTGACAATCCGTTCATACATGCGCTTGCGGTATTTGTCGGATTCTTCCAGTTCCTTGCGGATGCGTGAGTTCTTCTTGGCTTCCCGGATAATCTCGTTGAGCGCCTGCTCGTCCTCCAGTCCGTCCAGTTGGCTTTCCAGCTGATGAGAGAAGCGTCCGTTCCGGCCACCTCCGTATTCTGCCATGACTTCGCTGTACGGATCGTTCTGCATACGGCGGATGCGCTCCAGTGTGGCACGGTCATACCGTTCCTGCTGGTTTTGCAGCTCGAAGTAAAAATCAGATCCTTTGACTTGAGACTCTTTCAGGATGCGTGCCTTCTCCTGCTCTTCCAGTTTGTCCTGCTTATAGGCTTCCATCTTGTCGTTCACCTTGTCGGCCATTTCCGACTGTGGTTCCAGAAAGGCTTGCGAGGCGGTCTGTCTGTCACTCCCTGACGGCACGTTCCCGTCCTCACGGATGAAGAATACATAAAGGAAGAGGATGCCCAGGATTACCGGGATGGCCATCAACAGCTTGTTCTTGTCTTTGATAAGTTTATTCGGTTCCATGGTCGGTTGGTTTAGAGGTTTCTGACTGGTTTTCATTCTTGCCCGGAGAAGCTGCCTGCGATGTGTTGGCGCCGTTGCTTTCCACGGGTTCGGAATAGCGGACAATCCAATCTTCTATCTTGGCTCCGTGCGCATTTTCCTCGCTGCGGGACAGCATATCATAGATGGTGAACTCCGCTTCGATATTACGTGAGATGCTTCCCCGTGCCCGGTACCCGGTCTGCGTGAAGATTATCTTTCCGGAAACGGGTATCGTTTGGGTGTTAATCTCTACATCCTTGATGCGTACCCCGTAACGGATATTCTTTTGTATGAGTGAGTTCAGCATATTCACATCGTTGTACTCGTTCAACAGCTCCTTCCCCTTGTTGCCTATGAGGTTGAGCGCAAGCGAAATGTTCTTCTCGTAGCTGCTTTCGTCAAAGGCATACCAGTGGGTTACGAAGGTCTTTACATGGTTCATGTATTCGTATTGCCGCATATCGCTGGCAGACAGGCTGCTTGCCTCATAGACTTCTCCCTGCCTGTCGATGACGAGAGCCTGGCCGTATGCTTTTTCTATTTTGTTGATAAGGAAGATGATACTGCTGGCAAAAGCGATAGTCAGGATGATGCAGTACCCGGCTGAAAGCCGGATAGTCAGCTTGACCGCATCATCTGCTCCTTTGAATTTCATCAGATTCATAGTTCTATTTTTTATTGTTGTCGTTTATGAAACTTGCCCCAATAGAGGCGGCACCGCTACGTTGGTCAGCTTGCCGCCTGCCGCTGCGCCTCCCATCAGGGCGATGGTGGCCGCCGTGGTGACGATTGACACGGTTTTCGAAATGATTTTCCCGGCATCGCTGTGTCCTACGATTTTGGAGGATAGCCAGAAACAGCTGCAATAAGCACCGATTAAGGCGAGATCCATTCCTAAATATTGTATCTGCTGCGTAGCTGCGTCTACCATGTCGGCACTTTCCGTATAGATGGCCTTGAAGGTCTGCCACATGATTTGATTCAGGATATTGATGACGGTGAATACCATACAGGCGGAGCAGAGCGTACCGAACCAGATACTCAACTGTTTCTGAAAGACCGGCAGCATGCTTACGGCAAAGACAAACGGGCCGAGAATGACCAATAGCTTGACAATGACCACGCCGATACCCAAGATGACTACTTGTATGATTCCTACCAATAGGGCGGAAATGCCATGAAGTACAAGGGTGGCGAGGTTGGCGGGGTTGAGCAGCTGCACAATCTTCTCCACGCTGGAGCGTACACCGGTCATTTCGTCCTCTTCCATCTTTTTATCCAGTTCGTGCTGCATGGCGCCGGTGTTGTCTTCTCCGGCTGCTACCTCCGACTGGAGGCTGTGTTTGTCGTATTCGACAATCATCTCTCCTTGTTCGGTGGCTGATTGTGCCATGAACTGGGCAAATTCCTGCGCACGCTCGGAGGTCAGCGAGGTGGCTTCGTTGATTACTTCCATCGTGCCTACGATGGTTTGGGCGATGGGGGTGTACATGCTTAGGCAGAAGAACAGTACCAGGCAACGGGCGATTTCCATCATGTCGGGAAATTTGTCCTCATTCGGGCTTAACAGCTGGCTGGCTCCGTGATAGAGATAGTTGTATGCCAGGTTGCAGATAAAGCAGATGACACCAACACCGAAGGCGATGACCGTCATTTGCGAAACGAGTTCCATCGTCAGACCGTCCGTGATCTGAAGTCCCCAGAGAAAATTATCTTGATTCATAACGTTTAATTGGTGTGTCGTGTGAAAGCGGCCAACCGTCCCTGGTAATAGGTCTTCCGGTTATGCCCCTTCATGGATTTGTAAATGACCGTGGAACGCACGGATTCGTTAAACTCACGCATCTCTTCGGCGGCTTTTTCCACCGATTCCTTCACCTGCTCGATAAAGGACATGCGCCCTTCCGAGTTCATTGAGAAGTAACTGGTCACGGTGGCCACCTTGAACAGCAGGTCGGTACTCAGGCTCAGATTGACGGTCACACGCTGAAAGTTGAGAAATTTCAGGCAGTGGTAATTCGATCCTACGTTCAGGTAAAAGCTGTAGTCGCTGCTCAGGCAGGCTACGTCGTCCAGCAGGTCGGCAAGCTCTTTCAGTGATTTGAGTTCCTTCAACTGGTCGATCTTTTGCAGGCCGAGCCGCAGTTCCTGGGCATCGATCATTTCATTGATTTGTGTAACCCATTTCTTGACATTGGCGATCCATTCCGTTGAGTTCAGCAGGGTGTGGCCGGGATCATGCACGACGAACTGGGCATGAACACTGCCGGTTCCCGTCAGCCCCATCGAGGCGGCAAGTCCGAGTATGAGAATGATTCTTTTCATGACGGTTATTTGTTGGTGATGAATAATAAGGTGAATATGGCACATACCAGCCAGGCTGTCAGATAGCTCTTGGCATTTTCCTTTTTCGTGGCGAGTGCCCATACCACGAAAATGAGCGCAACGCCCAAAAGTGCGGCGGCAATGCTTCCGGCAAGATTGTATGCACCGCCGTTGAAGTCGGTTGACCAGCTTAGAAGGCGGTCAGCCCTTGGGTGGCGTCATCCATACTTTTTCCTCCTTTCCTCCAGATAGCGGTTGATGGCCGTATAGGTCGAGCCGCTTTCGTTGAACAACTGCTTCAGCCGTACTACCGTCGCCTGGCGCGAATCGAAGGTACGGCGGCGAAGTCGGACACTTCGTTGCGGAAGATGAAGGCATCGTTCGACATCTTGATGAAAAACTCTCTCCAGCGTTCCGTGCGTTGCAACGACTCGATCATATAGGCCTCTTCGTCCGTGATGGAAAGCACGGCTTTCACTTCCGGCAGGTTCTGCCGGTGTTCCGAATGGTCGAGGATAATCTTGGTCGCGCAGTTGATGATGATGGAGTCCTTGATACTGGACGGCATGTTTTTCAAAAACAGGATGTTCTGTGCGGCCAGCGTGATGCTTCCCTCCTTTTTACGGAAGGTACGGTACAGGTAGGCGATGAAGTCTCCGAATTTCTCGTCTTGCAGGAAGTCGAGCGCTTCGTCGATGATCAGTTCTTTGGCAAATCCCTGGCGTTTCTTGATTTTATCCACGATCATTTGCAGGGTGATGATGGCAACGAGCGGAAAGTACTCTTTCTTAGAGGCATCTTCCATATCGAAGGCTATCAGCCGGTCATGCACGATATCCACGTTCTCGGTGGCGTTCAGCAGGAATGACAGCTCTCCGTCTGTATAGGGTTCCAGCAAAAGCAACAGCTCCTCTATCTCGAATTTCTGTTTCTCAAACTCGGTCATCCGTTTGCTGAACACTTCCTTCAGATAAGCCCGGTAAGTTATCAGCGTCGGAAGATACGCTCATGCTTCTCTCCTATTGAAGAGTTGTTCACATAGTCATAAAATCCGATGACGGATTTCCTGAGAATGGCGTTCTCGGCAGGCAGCATGGGTTCACGTACCTTCCAAATGTAGCTGATAATGGCGACGATGGTTTTTATCTGGTCATCGGCGGACTCGGCATCCGTGGTGTCGATGTACAGGTATTTGCCGTTCTTGTCACGGTCACACAAGAAGGGGTTGAACGCAAATTTCTTCTGCTCGGTAGATCGAAGTATTTGCCCCGGTTCAAGGCTATCATCGAGCGGTAAGAGCCGCCGATGTCGATGATCATCATATCCCGGCCCAGCTCATAGCTTTGCAGGATGTAATTGTTCAGCCAGAAAGACTTACCGGAACCGGACGGGCCGATAACGATGCGGTTCTTGTTGTTCAGCGCCGGATAATCCAGAGGTTTATCTTGGCGGGAGTACCGAAACGGTCATGGTAGATATGCCCTTTCTCGTCCGAAAGGTACATCCCCTCTTTTTGCAGATAGCAGATGGCCTGCTTGGTCGTGTTGACGAAGCCCCGGTAATTGGCCCTGGCATTGCCGGGTATGTTGCAGAAGAACAGGTTGCACAGCTCGGCGTTCTCCACATAGCACGAACTTTGGTTCATAAAGCTGAAGCCTTGCTGTACCAGTGCGGTTTTCCGCATGAGCGAGGTGCGGTCTGTATCGTTCAGCACGACATTGAAGGCGGTATAGGCGGTCTGGTAGTCGAACTGGGTAATCTCATCGCAGAAGGCTGCCTGCTCGCGTTGCTTCTCTGCCGCCGGAGGGTAGAAGTTGGTGATGTAGTTCAGCGCGTCTTTCTCCGCACCGATGGCCGTTACGGTGGCATCTGGATCGGTTATCTCTATCACGATGTTTACGATGTGGTTGAACGGCAGGCCAAGTCCTACGGGGTACAGCATCGAGCATTTGCTCCGTATGCTGTCCGGTATCTCTATGTTTCCCCCGTATGCCTTCGACTTGCCGGTGTGCGGCACGGCCAGTTCCTGAAGATGCTCGCCTTCGTTGTCAGCGAAAGGATGGAACGTGCTGCTGCCCTATTTTCATGCTTCCGCTTTCACTGACGGCCATAGGGTTGACGCTCTTCTGCGTGGCATCGTTTTCCGGTGTCTCGTAAGAGAGGTTGACGTAGTCGTAGATGGCGTTGTTCAGTTCCGTATCATCCATCTTGCGTATCTCAAACTGCTGGATGGACGACAAACCGTTCTCAAAGTTCATCAGAAAGGCTTCCATTTCTGTCAGCCGTTGCTGATATTCCTTATAAGGTTGCTTGAACGGGTAGTGCAGCTTTCGCATCAGCGAGGTGCCCGATGCGCTTTTGCGTATCTTACCGTTTCGGCTGCCGTTCGTGAACGTCACATACAGGTTGGTGTAGCTGTTCAGTATCTCCTTGCCGTTGAAATGACGGTTGTTCTCCGCTATCAGGGCATTGGAAGAGTATTCTGCATGATGGTATCGCCCCGTATAGTAGAAATTCTGCTGATGGATGACCGTGCCTGCCGGAAGCATCTTCAAAAGAGCCTCCAACCGCTCGTGGATGTATTGCGCCTCGCTTTCCGACAAGGTGAACACTTCGGGCAGAAGCAGCCGGTAGCCGACGGTGATGTCACCGTTCCCGTTGATGACGGCGTTCTCCGTGATGGTCTGGATAGGCAAGACACTTTCCAGATCCACGGATTTGTCCTTCACCTCTATCTCTGTCTGCCGGATATACAGCAGAGCAATCAGCAGGCACAGCGCACAGATTAGCAGTGATATGAGTATGATGATTCCTATCATGGTTGCTGTTTTAGGATGAATTTGAAAATCTGCCGTTTGTCCGTTATCTGCCGGGGGGTGGCGTTCTTGATCCGGAGGCCGGTCAGGTAGTCCGGGTTACCGGCCTTGTGTTCCTTTTTCAAGGTTTGGAACAGCAGACCGGATAGAAACAGAATGGCGGAAATGATTCCGATGATGAGTATCGGGTGCAGCTGCTTAAATATGCTCACGATGATGATGATGGCCGTCAGCAGCATGAAGATGGCGAACTGTCCCGATGACAGACCGAAGAACTTGATCGGCTTGTTGATTTTACGCATGGTTCTCATGGCTCTTCGTTTTTAGATAATCAGGAAGGCCACCATGATGACTACCACGCGATGATCCAGCCGAGCAGGTATTCCTTGGCATGGGGATTGTTCGTGGCAAGCGAATAGATGACAAAGACCAGGGCGATGCCGAGTACCGCCGCCAAAATGTATTTGGCTACGTCCAGAATGGTGTCCGCACCCTCTTTGGCTTTGTCTGTCACTTCGGATAGGCTGTTAATCTTCAGGCCGCTTTGTGCCTCCGCCACTTGTGCCGTTCCCAACAGCGTGAAGAATATGAGAAAGGTGAAGATAACCTTTCCATAGCGGTTAATGACTTGGTTCGCTTTTTCTCTTACATTTTCGATTGCTTTCATTTTGTTCCTATTTTTTAATTAAACATGAATCGTTTTCAGTCTCTCCCATTGCACATCCTTATACTTGATGGATATGGCTCTTCTTTCGGCTGTTCCGGCAGTGGTTTGCCTGAGTAGTAGTAGGCTCTTCCATGCAGGTACATATCGGCTATCTCGGCAGCCAATTCCTCTTCTTCCAGCTCAGGCTGAAATACCACGCAGATGACCGGACAGGCTCTCTCCTGCCCTTCCTTGCGCACCGCCTCCCTTATCGGCTTCTCTTTCTCCTTTCCGGAAGAAAGTGCTTTCTTCTTTTTCGAAAGTAAAAGTGAAGCGTGACACAGGCGAGTATGGCAACCAGTATCAAATCCACTACGTTCATAAGAGTTGCCAGATAATGAGCCAAGTGACCAATGCCGTGATATAGGTGATGATGGCCTCTTTGGTGCGCTCGTGGTTGCTTATCAGCTTTTTAAGTACCGCTAGTCCGGCACATAGAAAGCCTACCCCTATCAGCATGGCGCCTATTTCACGGTATAAGGAGATCAGGCCGGATACATTTGTATCGGCTAACAATATGATAATAAGCATGGTGATATGATTTGTCGGTTAGTAGAGCAGTATCTTTATTCCTACGTTCCAGACAGTGTTCCACTTGTCAATGGATAGGGGATTCCAATGTTGTTGTATGCGGGCAAGCAATGCCGTTCGGGGCAGGATGAATACTTCCAGTTCCGTTTCCAGTTTCGGGCCGATGATGAAGTTGTATTCCTTATCGGGGTGGCGGACGTATTCTGTACCGATGAATCCTCAGGCCGATGCCCCAGTAAACGGATTTCAGGTTGCAGGCCAGGGTTCTGTAATAACCGCCGTCCACAAAAAAGTCCTTACCCTTGTCATGTATCGTTTCGGGAATCGTTTCTTCCGGGTTCAAGGTAGAGACTTGCGGTAGGTTGGCTGTGTATTCGTAAGGTTTCTCAAAATAGCTAAACCCGGCTTTCCAATAGCTTGTCCGGTTGATGTATCTGGAAAAGGACAGGTTGTAATAGTTGCCTGCATTGCCGAACAGGTTAGTGCCGTAGTTCAATTCAAGTGCCGGGATGTTCTCATAATGGCGTTGCGCAAAAGCGCTTACGGTGCATAACAGCAGGCTAAGGCTGATAGCAGTCAGTCTGATGTGTTCCATGGGAATTACTCTTTAGGTTATTAATGTTATATATTTTTCTATTTGTCTCATACGGTGTTTCCAATTTACGCGGATTCCTGTCGGCAGAACCGAATCAAGGTGCTTATCGCGTTGTTTTCGCTCCAAACATATAGATTATATACGGGAGGACAAATTTTATGAAGGGCTTTTAAAGGGCCTTTCGTGTTTATTTAATGTGCATTAAAAAATACATGTGCCGTAAACCGGCAGGTGTGGAATAATTCTACAGAAAAAAGCCGGATAGGATTAGTTGTGTAAAACTGTCCTGCCCGGCTTATAGGGTTTGGTTTATATGCGCTTTCGGATGTTGCTCAATGCTTGTGGCGTGATGCCGATATAACTTGCTATGTCTTTTAAGGGTATTGAACGTAACAGCCATTTTTCATTGGCCAAAAGCGCTTTGTAACGCGCTTCGGCATCCAGTGTGTAAAACTCCTCTTCCCTTATTATTTTGCGGTTGATGGATCTTACCAAATGTATTCTGGCCAGCTTGTTGAAATTGATGGATAACTCATATAGCTGATGAAGATCTTTTTTGGGCAATCTCCAGATCTTGCATGGCTCCAATGCCTTGATATTGTAGTGGGCATGGTGTTCTTCATGTGAAAGGAAAAAATTGATGAACTCTTTGGCTTGGATAAACCGTGCTGAAATCTCTCTATTCTCTTTGTCCGGAAACCATAACCGGACGATGCCGGATTCCAGATAATAGAGGTAGCATACTTCCTCGCCCCTGGTGACGAGGTGTTCTCCCTTTTTGATATGGATAAGCTCGAAATGAGCATCAAGATACGCCTTTTCTTCGTCTGTCATCCGCACGTGAAGATGGGCGCCCATTACCATGAGCGTCTCATCTATCAGGGTGGCAATTGTTTGAACCATTGAATTTGTTTTATGTTTATATAAGGGTACGGAAACGTACCCTCTAACATGGACGTGGCGTTCCAACAACAAAGGCACGCCCCGTACCAGTTTCATACTGGTACAGGCATGCGCCTGTTGTTGTTAATTCCTTAACGATAGATGCCACTCTTTTGTTAGACAGACGGACGTATGTAAAAAGCGAGCTGCCAATTTTCTGACAATCCGCTGCAAAGATACTATTTTATGGTTTTTGTTCCAACTTTTAGGGATTTAAGTTGACGGCAAGGTCTTCTGGACGAATGCTACTACCTTTATATAGATATCCCGGTAGATGTTCTCCTTAATCTCCTTGTCCTCTTCAGAATAAAGCCATGCGGTAAATTCATGATAATATTCGCCGGTTCCCAATTTAAAGAAATCCTTATATTGATAATGTCTGCTCACGGGAATGCCTTTCTTGTTTAACAAGAAGCATGATTTAAGCGCATCGTGATATTGCGAGGTCAGTATCGCCTTTATCTTTTCGTCGAAATATTCCAATGTTTCCTGGTCAAAGAAAAACTGTACGGTGTAGGGCCACTTCTCCCCTTTTCCTTTGATGTACTGGTATTGGAATTTGGTTCTCTCCAGCTTTTTGTTGATACCGTTTAAGATGCTGGTCACCTTCTTCTTCCGGTCATGGTTGTCCTTTACCGTTACATCAAATTCCTTGGCAAGTTGGTCAACCGTAACGGTGAAATAAGGTGCTTGTCCTTGGTCAATCTTATACTTGATCAGGTAAATCATTTTCGCCAGGTTCAGATAAAACTTGCGGTAGCCTTTGCGGTTGGGCAGGTTACGGTAGTCTTTCAGTTCCAGCAGATTGTATTCGGTAAGCAAAGTATTCATCAGATCTTTGCTCAGATGCACGTTGTAATTCCGCTTGGTGCGCTTTTTCGTGCCGAAGTTATCCTTTATCTCAAAGCGGTCCAGTATTTGAATGAACTTATATTGCGTCTTGCCGTTCATGGCGTATGCTACACTGAGGTTGGATGTCCCTAAACGGTATAACGCCGCTTCAAAGGTGTTCTCTATCGGATGCTCTATCTTTTGGCCGTTCTGTTCGGTGATATATACCGGACGTTGGTTGCTGAACAGGAAATCAAGCTGCTTCTCGGTCAGTTTTCGTTGCAACTTGGTTCGTTCATACCCCATGACCTCACAAAAATCGTTGATGGAGAACCAGCAGTCGCCGAACAGATCTTTCATTTGTGAAGATGCCACGTAAATGATAATGTCAGACATGACAGTGCCGCCTGCATCAAATAGAACTTCCAATACTTCGTGTTGGAAGACTCGCTGAGAGTCCTGGGGACTCTGCTCAACTCTTTTTGTGTATTACTTTCCTTCATAGGCGGACACTTGTTGTTTACTGATGCAAAGATACGTTTTTTTACGGAGATAGTGAATCTAACTCCCTATAAATGAAGATTCCAAAGCATTTTTTTCGTGCTGTTTCTTGATTTAGTTGTGTAAAAGTGTCCCGACTACGGCTGTTTCCGATCCCCCAGTTGTGTAAAAGTGTCCCGAATGGCCGGTTTAGTTGTGCAGAAGTGTCCCGGATTCCTGATTTAGTTGTGTAAAAGTGTCCCGAATGCAGATTCTAGTTGTGTAAAAGTATCCCGACTTTCCTGTTCAGTTGTGCAGAAGTGTCCCGAATAGTCGGTTAGTTGTGCAGAAGTGTCCCGGTTACGAGAAGATGCCAGTAAGTGCTAACTTGCAATAATATAGTTGATTATACGGAAAACCTCCCTTATTAGTTGTGTAAAAGTGTCCCACAAATACTTAAATCCCTAAAAACCTAAATAAAACGAAGAAATGATTTTGTTACCGTATTCTTACTTTCGGAAAAAATTTTGAGGTGGAAACAAGTAGAAGTTTGAATTCTTTAACATATTGTCCAGGATAATAGGCAAAGGGATTTTTCCGCAGTTGTGTAAAAGTGTCCCGGTTCAATGCCGGCCTTCACTAAAATGGCGTGCAAAAATAACGCCTGCCCGACAAATGCAGTCGAACAGGCGTATATATATTTTTCCGAAAGTAGAATCAGATGCTCATATACTTCTTCAGTATCGCTTGAATCTCCTTGTTATGGCTGGTTAATACGTCTTCAAGAATGTTGTTGGCGATATTGTGCATTCCTAATCCCGTGGCCATAGCAATCTGCTTCAGCTTTCTGTGGGTTTCGCTGGATATCCGGATTACTTCGGTATTCTTTAATTTTCGCTCTTCCAGATATTCCGAGAATTTTTTTCCGCAGACTTTGCTTTCTTCTGTTTTTGGAGAAGACTGCACGGAAGGTTTGGATTCCGGCTTTTCCATTTGTTCCGGCTGAGGTTCTTGGACGGTTTCTGTGACCGGAGCCGATTCTTTCACCTCTTCATGGATGGGCTGCTCAATCGCAGGTTGGGGAATGGTGCTTTCCGCAACACTTCCGATCTGCTGGATTTCCTGCTCTTTCTTACTGGCGCTTTGCAGCAAGAGTTTTCTCATGGCGGCTGATGATGTCCTTTCTTTGTTGGTTGCCATAGCTTTATTCTCCTATATGGTTACAGATTAATTCCAATACCTCTTCACAGAACGCATCACAGATGATGGTACGCTTTACTCAGCTACTTAAATTGCGTTGATAGTCAACCCTTGAATCCTTGATGTAGTTTTGCATCAACTCGAAAGGCAAGGTTTTTTTATTTTTCAAAATTTCTTTGAACTCCAGCACATTCGGAAGAACACGGTTCATAACACCACGCATGGTAGTCTTTTTACCAATCTTTCGACGGCTTTCAATAATCCCTTCATAGATGTTATAGTAAAAGGTCAATGTAGGTCTTAAATCGGTCTGGTTCGGTTCGAAGGGAATGATGATCACGTCAACGAAGTGCAGCGTTTCAACTACACCGTTTTGTTTCAGGTTACCCGGAAAATCGACAAGTATAATGTCGTAATTGTCCTGAAGGAAATCCAGTTGGTTGATGAACTCTGAGGAAGAGATATTGATAACCTCATATTCTTCTTCCTTTTTCATGATTCCGTCCTCGGCTTCGTCCTCACGTAATTTTCCGATAGTGTTCTGCATGTCGTCGATATCCACCACGGCAATGGATAAGCCACCCTCTTCGTTTGACTGCGAATGAATATAACCTGCAAACAAAGCTGTCAATGTGGACTTTCCTACCCCGCCCTTGGGATTCTCAAAAGCTACGACTACTCCTGGTAATATTTGTCCCATAATGTACGTTTTTAAGTATGTGCGCAAATATATAAATAATAAATTAAATAATTGCATACTTTTATAATTAATTTATTACACACTTATTTACTTAATTATATAAGTATTTACACATATAAATATGAATATAATTATGTATGTAATTAATATTATAGTTAAGTATGTATGTTCATATTTTGTAATAATATAATTAGTAATTATGTATTTTGTAACTAATGGCTTTTCGTTTGCTTGTTACAATGTGCGTAGTTGCTTTGTAACAAAGTGCGCGGTTAATCAGGATTAAGAAATCAAGACTTTTGTTTGGTTTTATTTCACAGCTGAGTATTATTGTATATCTTTGCTAATGCAAGGTATGTTTTTGTGGGTACAAAAACCCTTGCGACAGCCGAGCTGCCGACCAATGTTCGTTACACTCACATACTCTGTATATATGAAAGAGAATCGAGATATAAGTATAAAGATCCGCTTGACGGAAGCCGAGAAAGAACAGCTTCTTCAACGTTCAAAGGAAGAGGGAAAATCCCTTTCTTCCTTTATCAGAGAGTCTGCCTTGAAAGGCAGAAGCATGTCGAAAACCGATGTGCAAATGATATATGAACTTCGTAAAATAGGAGCCAATATCAACCAGCTTGCCAAACATATCAATACGTTTCCGTCCGATGAAAATATATTGTATTCATTGGATCGGATTAACCAATACCTTTCGGATGTAGAAACCATTAACCGGAAATTGTTATGATAGCCGAGATACAGCCTTCTTTCTCATCCCACCTGTCCATGAGCCGGAAAATCGAATACCAGCTTTCCAAGGTCAAGGAAGGAAACGGAAAAGTGCTTTGCACCTCCACCGGTGACGAACTGGCCGCCATGCCAGCCTACATGGAACTTATCTCCCAGTTGAATGACCGGGTGAAACTACCTTATGCGGAATTTATTCTGAGCCTCTATCCGGGAGAAAGCCTTTCCGATGAACAGTGGCTTTCTCTTGCCGGGGAATATATCGAGAGGATGGGGTACGGAAAGTCCTGTTATGCCGTTGTCCTGAATACCGACAAGGCACACAGCCATGTGCATGTGCTGCTGACCACGATTGATGAAGAAGGCAAAAGCATTCCTTCCGGGAATAATTACAGCCGTTCCGAAAAGATCTCAAGGGAACTGGAGCAGAAGTACGGTCTGTTGCCTTTGGAAAGGGAAGGAGGCAAGAGAACCACGTTGGGAGAGGCGCAATACCGTAACTATTATTTCGATGCGGCCTTGAAGAAAGCCATGCGTAGTTATAATTACAAGGATAAGGTATCGGCTGTCCTAGAACAATCCGATACATACTGGTCTTTGGATAAACCCTTGCAAGAAATGAAACTGGCCAATGAAGAATGGCGTGTCCTGTTGGGGGATGAAAGCTATGACAACCTTTTCGCATTGCTGGAAAAAGGAGGTTTTTTCAACCCCTTGTTCAAGGATGAACTGTTACAACAGCTTGACCGCATCTACTCTTTTTCCGAAAGTACATCCGATTTCCGAAGGAACCTGGAACAAGAAGGATTGTATATGCGTCTGGTCACCAAGAAGGACAAATCCTATTATGTCTATGGCATCAAGGATTCAGGCTTTTACCTGAAGGACGTTTCGCTTCCTCAGAAATATCGCTTCGGTAATATCCGTTTTGATGGGCATGGCATGAGTGCCGATGAACAGAAGCATTATCTCTATGACCACGTGTTTAAGGCTTTGAACGCTTCTTCCGGATATGAGGATTTCAAGAAGAACTTGGCGGAAGAATCGATTCGGGTGACGGAGCATGTAAACGGCAAAGGCGCATATGGGATTTCTCTCTATATGGAAAACGTGGAAAATGCTCATCTCTTTAAAGGTGCGGATCTTTCCCGTAAGCTCACTTATCAGAATATACAGAAGCTTTTCGATGGCGTGGCAGTCGGTCTCTCGTCACATATTAATAGGGTAGGGGAGTTCCGTGAGCGGGTGGATCGTGAGGCTTTCTATATGCAGGGTAGGGGAGTTACGGCCATTCCGGATCTTGACATTACCGGCAGCGGGAAGAAGTCGCAAGAGGATGATCTCATACCGTCTAAAAAGAAACGGAAACGCAAGAGTGGCCCCGATTTCTCTTTATGAATACTAACTTAATATAATATATTTCTTTATGAATTATCAGACCGTTTTACAGAATTATCTTCCGTCGAACAAGGGGATTTCATGTTGAAATATGAGATTGATGACCGAGGGTATGCCATTTATTCACCGGAGAAAGGTTCGTTCTCTTGTATCGAATTACATGGCTTTTCCGAGCTTACTCCTTGGCAATTGGCTTTTCTCCTTTCATTGGATATGCAGCAGATGAAAGAACAGGATGAGTTTTCTCTTTCCGTATGTTGCAAGCGGGAAAAGCTCTTGTCTTATCTCTTTGATGTGGAGGAAAGCGAAACAACTTTAAAGACAAAACATGTGTCCGGGTGGCAAGGCTATCTGATGATGGATATCCATAAGCCGGACAGGGTACGGAACGTGTTCCAGTTCCATCCGGAAACGAAAAAAGCCCGTTTGGTCTTTGACAACCGGTTATGTGTCGCTTCCCTTCGTGAGAAAGAGAAAGGAAAGATCATCCATCTCTGTTGGAGTCCTTCTCTCTTTGCTGCCATCGATAGGGGAGGAGAGCGTACCGCACCGGCTTATCTGTTGGCTTCTAATGCTGCCTTGTTGCATGGGTATGCCATGAAGCAGATTGCGGAATGCTTTGCTGGTACACCGGCTGAAGAACGGGTTATCGGTATTCATGTAGGGGATAATGTCTATGAGGCCTTGTCTTTTGTGTGCTATTACGCCCGTAACGTGCAGGATGAATATTTGGTTATTCCTGAGCGGAAAGATGGGATGATGATTCTTGAAACCCCGAAATGGAATCCGATACGCCAGGCCAACTTCGTGGCTTCACTTAACAAGATGGCGGTTGACCAGGCGAAGAAACGCTATCCGGAAATGGAGGTTCCAAATGAACGGCCATTCACATGTCTCTCTTTTTCCCGGAAGTCTTTCGTCTATTTCCCGGATCTGAAGGTGTATCAGGAGGTGTTCTTGAAGATGTATTTGGGATTGGTGAGGTTACAGGAGGTGCATTTGCTGGGGTAAGGAACAATTGCAGTGCTGCTTATAATATAGTGGCACTACTATTGTTAGAGTACTTCTATCATTCCTTTGGTTACGGCATCGGCCAGTAGTCTTTTTACAATCCTGCCACTGGGAGGATTGGTTATCCCAAGCGTTATCTCAACCCTGTTTGATAGAGGATGATAGTGCAGGTATTGGAGGATTTCATCTTCAATAGTCATGTTATAATTCTTTTATCGGGACAATTTTGCCTAATATTTATGCTTTTGTTTATTGTTCTGTCTGTTGGACTTTACTTTTTTTTTATTTCCGTTCTTCCTTTTCCTTGTTTTCTGCCTCCTTGTGTGCTTTTTCATAGCTCCATCTGAGACCCTTTGTTTTTGAACGGCAAATTTATTTCGGTGGATGGATATGAAAGAGTTCCGGTCTTCGCCCTTTGTACCGAAAAAAATAACGCCGGACGGCTTCACTGTCCCCAACATTTTTTGTCGTCCAAAACTTTTCTCAATCCCTCCTTCCTTCTTGTTGTGTGCCGTAAAAAAAGGCTCATAAACTCAGATGGGGCAATAGCTGCAAATAGCTATAGAACTATTAGTTAAGGGAAGTGTTAATGATTTTTAGTGGACACGTGTGAACCTATAGGTTAGCCTGTATTCCTTAAATCGCCTGCCCAGTTCCGCTATGATTTCCGGATTGGCCATGGCTTGGGTGATGTGATTCGTTGTCATATCGCAAAGGTAAATATATTAACTGTTAAATCAAAATATGATAGATAACAATTAATATATTTACTATTATATTGAATGGTACAGGATGCCGTTTGTGTGTTAATCCCCCAATTCCATGCTACGCTTATTGCCGCCTATAATCGGGCTTTGCACAGGCTTTATGTCCTGAAGGCTTTTTAGCATCCCTTCCATTTGGAAGATTTTGGCGGCAGCGATGAAGTTGGTGGCGGATATATCCGGCTGGAGGCTTTTCAGTACGTTCTCCGATGGCTGATATCCTCTCATCTTCAGTTCCAGGATGGCGTTGAAGTCATCATTTCGCATAGCCTTCATGAAAGCCTGCTCTTGTTCGTTGGCAATGTCCGGCATTTGGATGGTATGCAGTTGCTTGCCGAACAAGAGCAGGTTTTTTCCGATAAAATCGGCGTGTTCCGGCTTGACCCCGCAATCCTTGCAGTCTCATGCCAATACGATACGGTTTCCTGTACCTTTTCGATAATCTGTTTGTGTTCCCGGATGCCCATGTTCTCACCTACCTTTTGCAGATCTTCCATCGTGAAATTGTCTTGTTTGCCGTTGAGTGACAGTTGGTGGCGGTTCGTCCATTTGCCGCCCGGTGTGTATGAGTAGCAGAGGTCGTATGCCGGGGCCAGTTTCCATTTCCCTTGTCTATCCATCAGGAAAGAGAAGTTCTTGCTATGGTCATCATGGTTACGGCTCATGACGTTGAACACCATTCTTCGGTATAGTTCCTCCTGATCTGGATAAGGGAGGTTCATCTGCCGCATGATACGGAATATCTCTTCGTATGAATGGCGTTGGTCACGGTCATAGTGGGCAAGCCCGGCCAATGTCTGTACATGGATTTTCTCTCCGTCTTTCATACGGTCAAAACGGCGTGTCATAAAGTGATATGACTCTTTTTCCTGAAGTAACCGGCATTCCATCATATCGATACCGCAGGCTTTTGCCATCCGGTGATAGGCATATTCGATATTTCCTATTCCTTGTGGATTGTCCGTTATCTGCGTGTGTTCGCTGTATTTGCCGCCATCAAATTTCAACAGCCAATATCCGAATCCTTCAGGAGCTTTTACCTGTCCGGAGCGTACCTCTCCGGTAATATCGTTGTAGGCGATGATGGCCTTGGGCTTGGCACCTCCGGCAGATGTTCCCACTTTCAGTATATCCAGAATGTTTCTTCCTTCCTGGCGCAGTTGGACCTGAAAAGCCATTCTGTCCGTGAATACGGATTTGGCAAGCTCCGTCAGTTCCTCGATATGGAGCACTGATGATTCGTTCATGCCGTTGATTGGCGAGGACGGCTCAAACTCCAGTGCGCCCATGCCACGTTGCCTACATAGCAAAGCCTGTCTAAAGGGGTAATCTCTTCTCCGGACAATCCCTTGCTGGCAAACCATTCATTGATGATCTGGTTTCCGAAAGTGTCCGGCAGTGAATCGGCAAACAGGCCGGGCAACCCCTTGAAACAGTCGGTACGGTTTTCAAGGAACCGGTAGGGGGTGTTCCTGTACTGGCTGATGGGCATGATGATGGGAGAAATGTCAAGACCGGAGCGATGAACTTCCGTTCATAGTCGAACAAGGCGGCATTGCTTTCCTTTTCCCAATAGAGAGAGCCTACGCTTTCTCCCCATAGCTTTACATCTACTATCAAATCATTCATGGTTATCTTGTTTTAAATGGCGTACACGGTAGCGTTTCTTTCCTTGCAGTTTTTTGAGCTCTATCGGGCTGACCCGGATTTCCGGTACCAGTTGCTCCAGGTTCTCCAGCAGGCCGAGCGAGCGGAGTACGCTGATGAACAACAGCAGCGATACCGATTTGCCCTTCTCGATGTTCGCAACGGTCAAGGGGCTTACACCGGAAGCCGTTGCCAGTTCTTCCTGCGTGATATGCTGCCTGATACGTGTCTCTTTGATGCGCTGGCCGATTCTCATCAGCACAGCTGGATTGCTCATTTCATTCCACATGGTTGTTCCTTTTTTGCAAATATACAAATAATCCATGTAAATATATAGATTAACTTGAATATATGATGTTAATCTATATGAATACAATGATTATAGTTGCTTTATCGGCTGTTTTTTTCTTTGAACTAGGATGAAAACTGACTAAAATCACAATGTGTTGTGAATATGAAAGAGCTAGGAAAGATGATTAAAGAGTGCAGGAAGAGTTTGAAGGTCAATCAGCTGGAACTTCTCCGAACTGGCGGGCGTGGGCATCAATACGCTGGTGGCCATCGAGCGTGGAGAAGGCAATCCTAAATTGGCTACTGCTTTCCATTGGAGTTGATTAAAGTGCGGAAAAATGTATAAGATTGCTTCTATTATCTGTTTATTTTAGTATATTTGTGCTTTAAATAAGTGCGGATAAATGTATTATACGCTGTTTTTACATGTATAAAAATGCTGTTTGTAGATGAAAAGATTTGTTTTGCAACAACTTATAGAATGGAAAAATCGTGAGGATAGAAAACCTCTGATTTTAAATGGTGCCCGACAAGTTGGGAAAACATGGCTGCTCCATGAGTTTGCCAAACTTGAATACAAAAAAGAGGCTTATGTGGTATGCCGTAAGAATAACCTTGCACGCCAGCTTTTTTCTCAGGATTTCAATGTTGACAGAATTTTACGGGGGCTGCGTGCGATGACTTCCGTTGACATTACTCCGGGTGATACGCTTATTATCCTTGATGAGATACAAGATATCCCGGAAGCACTGGAATCTTTGAAGTATTTTAAAGAGGAGGTTCCGGAGTATCATATAGCTGTGGCAGGTTCACTTTTGGGGATATCCCTTCATCAGGATGTGTCTTATCCCGTAGGGAAGGTAAATGTCATCAATATATTTCCTATGAACTTGAAGAGTTTCTTGTCGCCAAGGGAGAAGAAGAAGCTTGTAAATTGCTTATGAGTGGGGATTTTGAAACGATAAGCCTCCTGCATGACAAATATACGGATCTCCTTCGGCAATATTATTATGTAGGTGGTATGCCGGAAGTTGTACTCAAATATGTAGAAACGGATTCCTTGCTGGAAGTCAGAAGAATACAGTCGGAGATTTTGCAAGCTATGATCTTGACTTCTCAAAACATGCGCCCAAAGAACAGGTTCCGCGTGTCCGAATGGTATGGAACAGCATTCCTTCCCAATTATTTAAAGAAAACAAGAAATTCATTTACGGAGCTTTGCGAAAAGGTGCCAGAGCCAATGATTTTGAGATGGCCATTCAATGGCTTGTAAATGCCGGGTTGTTGTATAAAGTGCCTCGATGTACCAAACCGGAGCTTCCGCTTGATATTTATGAAGACCTGTCGGCTTTCAAACTCTATATGGTTGATTTGGGGCTTATGGGTGCTATGGTCAAGACAGATCCGGCCCAAGTCTTGATTAAAAACGACATATTTAAGGAATACAAGGGAGGAATGACTGAACAGTATGTATTGCAGCAGATGAAAAGTAAGGGCGTGTCACCGATTTATTACCATAACACAGACAATTCGCGTCTTGAGTTGGATTTTGTTATTCAACGTAATGCCCAAATGGTGCCGATAGAAGTGAAGGCCGAAGGGAATGTCCGGGCCAATTCGTTGACAGCATTACTGGGAAAAAGACCGGAATTGCATGCGGAGAGATTTTCTATGTTGCCTTATAAAGTACAGGGTAATCTTACAAATTTTCCGCTATATGCAATATAGGTGTATCCTTTTCCCATGCCGGTCATACCGTTAGAACTGATTGATAAGTATGATGCGTATGTTGGCCGGTATGTCTATCTTTGTGGCAATGAAAACAGAGAGAGGATTGATTTACGCCTTGTTTTCCGGGACGGAAAGGAGATTGGCACGGATGATCTGAATCTGTATTATAATTGATGTGACGGCTTGGATGTCCCCCGGATGAATGTTCGGGGGATTCTTTTTCTTTTGGGCGTTCCTGTGGGACGGTCAGGCTTTCCGTTGCAAGTCCTCGCCTAAAGGCTGTGGGCTTTACTCTGCAATCCCTAACGCATGGCTGAAAAGTCCTCTTGCCGGTGTTCTTCTTCATACAGCCTCATGCGTTCTTGTAATGCTTCTTTTAAATTGTCGCTTTTTTTCAGTCCGAGTTTGGCACGTATGTTCGCTCGTTGGCTGGTTATGTTTCCGCTACTCCGATGTAATAATTCGCATATTTGGCTGACGGTCTTGTCTTGCAGTATTAAACGGCAGATGTTTAATTCGGACGGGGATAAATAGGGATATATTCTCCTGATCGTATCAAGTTTACTTTTTTCCTTTTTCTGGTGTGCGGCAAGGGCTGTAAAAAGATTTTCTTTGGATTGTTCCCCTATTATGCTTAACAGGGAGTTTGTCTTTTCTTCCGGGTTATTCTCGCTTAACAACTCGGCGAACGCGAATAGTTCTTCCTTTTTCATTTGGAGACGTTTCAAAAGCATTTCCTCTTCCTCTTTTAGCAAGTTGCTACTTTTTAGCAAGCTGCTGATATTACTGTGTAAGGATCTTCCTAATAAGGGGATCATGGTGTATATGATGATGATCAAAGGCAGATAACTGTATAGGAACGGTTCGTCGGTGATAAGTGTGCAGATTGTATAGGAAGCTATGGTAAGGGAGGACAATAGGATGGAGATATTACTCATATAGGCACAGATGGAAAGCATGGTAAATAAGAGAGAGATAGTAATGTTACTCATTATCAATGCTCTTTGATAACTATATTCATATCCGCTACATATTGAGCAATAAATTATCTCGATAAAAATCTCGATATGTATGGCTATCAGTATAATGGAAAAGGTCGTGGTCAGATTTACTCTCTTTTTAAAATAAGCGAGAGTGCACATAATGATAAACAGGAATAATACGCTGTTAATATAATAAAACTGTTCATTGGGAAATGGAACTGAATATATGTATATGGGTGCGCATAAGGCCAGCATGAGCAGGGATAGATGAAAGACACGTTTTTGTTGATACGTTATTATCATTTCGCTTTCTTTTTTGTCGTAAGTTTGAGTTTTTATTGAACTTAGAAAAGTAGCGGCTTTTGTGCTGAATTTCATGTGTTTTATTGTTTTAAGTGTTATTAAGTATAATGTTTCCTGCAAAAATAACTGTTTTTTTTTTTGTATGTTTAAGTACTTTTCTTTATGATGTTAAGTGTTTTTAATTGTTGTGTAAGCGTGATTGGCTGCTGTGGTAAGTGTTGTAGCTGTTGTGTGGTTGTCTTTTTAAGTATTTATAAGTTTAAAATACTTGTTTTTTGCTTTGGAGGTTGGTTTATAGGTGCATATCTTTAGCGGTTGAAATTCAGGGGGTGTAAAAGCCTGGGTTTGGATTGTCATATTAACAAATGATTAAATGACGAAAAGATGTTTTTTTATATTAAATGTGTATTGTTCGTGCTCGTGTTGAGTATAAGCGGAGAAATATCCGCTCAGGAGAAGCGTGATTCGGTAAGGATCTATTTTCATCAAGGAAAGGTAAATATAGATACATGTTTACTTGACAATGGGAACGAGATGGAGCGGTTTGCTAAAATCTGTTCCGCATTGAACGACTCCGTCCGTCTTATCAGGAAAATTCAAATAATAGGAGGAGCTTCCCCGGAAGGAGGGGGGCTGTTGAATGGAAGGCTGTCTGAAAAACGAGCAGAGGTTTTGTGGCGGTATATATCACCTTATATAAAGATTCCGGTATTGGAGAGGGATTTTCATTTTTCGGGAAGCGACTGGAACGGACTTATAACGATGGTGAGAGCGGATGTGAATGTTCCGGAGAGGGAGGATGTCCTTCGTTTGTTGGAGAAGATCGTACGTTTGGAAAACCAGGACAGCCCTTATTTGGGGGGAGAACTGAAAAGACTGAAAGGGGGGAGGCCATACTCATATTTGTATAAATTCCATTTTCCGAAACTTCGTTCGTCGATGGTGAAAATATGCTATGATAGTGATCCGATAAATCCCGTCAGAGATACGGTATATATACATACACGTGATACGTTGTGCATCCGTGATACCGTTACCGTCATAGCTCCGGTAAAGAAACGGCCGTTTTGCATGGCGGTGAAAACAAACTTGCTTTATGACGCTGTTTTGATACCTGACATCGGGGTTGAGTTCTGTTTGGGGAAGAACTGGTCTGTGGCCGGGAATTGGATGTATGCCTGGTGGAAAAGTGATCGGAAGCATAATTATTGGCGTATCTATGGGGGAGATGTGGAGTTGCGCCGCTGGTTCGGTCGGAGAGCGGTGGAAAAACCGTTTTCCGGGCATCATGTCGGATTGTACGGGCAGATCGTCACCTATGATTTCGAATTGGGTGGGAAAGGTTACTTGGGGGATAAATGGAGTTACGGGGGAGGCGTGGCTTACGGCTACTCGTTACCTGTGGGACATCGGTTCAATGTGGATTTCACGTTGGGAATCGGCTACCTTGGAGGATCGTACAAGGAGTACATCCCTTTGGACGGTCACTATGTATGGCAGACCACTAAAAACCGCCGCTGGTTCGGCCCGACCAAGGCGGGTATCTCTTTGGTGTGGTTGATCGGGCGGGGGAATTATAGCCGGAAGAAAGGAGGCAGGCAGTGATACGGATACGCTTTAGTCTGGTGTTCATATTTTTATGGATAGGACTGACGGCTTGTGAGCATAAGGATTTATGTTACGATCATCCGCACTTTGCCACGGTGCGGGTAATATTCGACTGGACCAAGATTTCCAATCATGACAAGCCTGAAGGCATGAGGGTCGTATTTTATCCGACCGACGATGAAAGCAACACGTGGATATTTGATTTCCCCGGAGGAGAGGATGGGGAAGTGGAGCTCCCCGAGAATGATTATCGGGTAATTTGCTTCAACTACGATACCGACGGGATGGTTTGGAAAGAAAACGGCAGTTACACGCTTTTTACTGCCGATACGCGTGATGTTCGGTCGCCGGATAACCAGACAATGGCCGTCACCCCACCCTGGCTGTGTGGCGACCATATAGACAGAGTTATCCTCAAGGACATTCCGGAAGGAAGCACGAAGATAATACGGCTAACTCCCGTAAACATGGTATGTCACTACACGTATGAGGTGAACGGAATTCGGGGACTGGACAGGGTGGCGGATTTGCGGGCCGCTCTTTCCGGCATGTCCGGCTCGCTTAACATGTCCGGCGACAGTTTGCCCGCCGATCTTTCGGAGAGCCTGCTCTTTGATGGAATGGTTTCACGGAATCAGATTATAGGCGGATTCTATACGTTTGGACATTCCGCACTTGAAGGAGAGCCAATGTTTTCCGGCTGTATCTCAAGAACCGTTCAGGCAGCATGTCTGTATTGGAACAGGACGTGAGCGACCAAGTGCATGATGTCCCGGTAGCGGGGCATATCGGTGATGTGCATCTGGTGTTGAATTTTGATTATGAGGTACCATCGAGCCGGGAAGTGGCGGTCCGGGATTTGATGTGGACGTTGATGATTGGGATGATGTGAATGTGGATATAGTGTTGTAATCGAGTTTTATTAATTATATTTATTAACAATTTTATTCATTTTATGAAAAAAAGTACAGTAATGCTTTGGGCAATCTTTGGAGTACTACTGATGAGTTGCTCAGAAGAGGAGATTGCGAATGTGGAAACCTCCTCACGAAATGCGATTGGTTTTAACGTGTTAAGTAATGCGGCGGAAACGAGGGCTACCCCTACTACCAACACCAACTTGAAGAACACCGATTTCGACGTGTTCGCTTTTACGGCGGATGGTACTGCCTTCATGGGACAGGTCGACACGGAATTTGGACATGACGGAGTGCATATCAAGTACAATGGTACTAAGTGGGATTATGTCAATGCGAGCGACCTTCGTTATTGGCCTACCGAGGCTTTGGACTTTTACGCGTTCAATCCCGGAACGGTTAGTCCAGACATGTGGACGAATTATATGTGGGAAGTCGACGGGACTTCTCAAAAGATAAGGTATACCTGCAGCGATGAGTATAAAAACGGTGTTCCAAACTACGACGTGATGTATGCCATGGCCAAAGGCCGGCCAAAAGCCATGGACAACGGAATAGTGAAATTTAATTTCAAACATATTCTGTCACAGGTCGTATTCAAAGCAAAGACCGAATATGCTAACATGCAGGTGGACATCAAGGAGATCAAGATTTATAATGTCAAAATAGCCGGCGTCTTCACATTGCCTGCGGCAGCCGATGGAACGGGGAGTTGGAGTGATCTTGATGATTTACCAAGTGGTGTATCAGATCTGTACAATTTAACCGTAGTGCAAAACGCAAACATCACGGTCAATGGTAATGCCACAGTTACCGATATTACCACAGATACTCCTATGCTGAATAGACCACAGACGCTGACTGCTTGGAACGTTTCCGAAACAGCCACCAAAACCACGACGCAGGCCAACGAAGCGAAGCAATGTTACCTGTCGATCTCCTGCAAAATCCGGCAGTCCGGAGCTTATCTGTTGGGTTCAGCAAGCGAATACAAAACAATTTATGTTCCGTTCGGAGATACATGGGTAGCGGGCAAGCGTCATATCTACACGTTGATTTTCGGTGGTGGTTATAATGATCAGGGAGAGGCTGTGTTGAATCCGATCCAGTTTGATGCAGAGACAACAGACTGGGGTAATGCAGATAAAGCAGATAAAGACGTAAACGTCTAACCTTAATCCAAACGTTTATTAATATCGTACCCGTTGCAGGTTAAACATACGCAAGATTAACCCTGCCAACGGAGGTATGTGTGTCGTAAAAGCCTCTGGAGTACATGCTTCAGGGGATTTTCTTCTTATAAATTTCTAATACATAAATCATAAATATTCTTGTCAGTTCTATATATTTCTCTTAATGTAATATTATTAGAGTAATTTTGGATTATATTTTTAATTACTTTCTTGTGCTCTTCTGGACATAATAAACCAAAGGTTATTTCTTCTATTTTAGACTTGCAACTTTCGTCTTCTGATAAAGATATTCCTAAAAACTTACTTTCCGATTTAATATTATAACTTAATAGACGAACTTCATCTTCATATTCCCATACCTTATTTTTTAAGGCAAAAGAATTGCTTGTGGTTATATTTTGAGTTCCTTCTAAACAAAATGTGTTGTCATATTTTACAGGTATCATTCGTAAATTACAATAGTCTGTATTTTTTTCTTGTTTGATGAAATGTTTTGCTAATCGGTATTTTATGCAGAAACCTTTATGCTCATTTGCATAAAAAGACCACATTAGTATCTTTTTTAAGATATTATCGTCTGTATCATATGTGACTTTGTTGGCTACAAAAGATCTTATTCTAAAATATTGAAAAGATTTACTGTAACTTGATATATGCTGTTCTTCTGTACATATGTTATTAAGGTTACTTTCTGTACTCCATAAATTGGCTATACTATCAAAAGGGTCATTCATTACCGAAGGATGGCATACAGTTATTTCATTATTAATTAAATCGGAAAGACTATATTCATTAAATCTTCTGAAAGAATAAACAATAATACTTTCTTTTTCAGATAGTTCTTTATTATTTACTTGTTCTGTCCAATACTGATTTCTGATAGCATTTTAATGATTCTGCATAGTTCCCGTTTACAGCATATATTTCTCCAGCCAAAAAATAAATCTGACTTTTCTTAGGTTCTACAAACTCTGCCATGAAATCTTCCGTACGCATATAATCGTTAGGATAAATTCTATGTACTTCTTGTTTTTCCAAAAGTTTTATGCATAAACTTATATTCTCTTCTGCCTGTCTAATATCCTTCTTCAATGTATATATACTATGGGCCAATAGATAATAATATCTAAAATCATCATTTATTTTTAGTTCTTTTATTGCATTGTATAAACTCTCATCTGTGTAATTTGATATTGATACTAAAATATCATTAAAAATCTGCTTGTTACTTTTCATGACTCAATATTTTTCCTAAATGATATTCCACAACCCCCTCATTATAAGTAGTATCAATTACCTGTATAAGTGCGTTTTCCCTGTCTTTTCTGTATCCTACATATAAACGTAAGGCATCATATCTTCGTAAATATCGTTTGCCGTCAGCTTCATCTATATAGGTATATTTGTTTAAGGTTGTTTGTTTTAATTCCCGGTATTCTGTTTTCTTTTCTCCTTTTATAATCTGGTCGAAGAAAACTTTCTTTATGTTCAGGTTCAACACCTTCATTCCTGTTGTATCATAATTTGATACTTTCTTTACATTTCTTTTTTCCAGACATTCCATTTGTGGATTATAAGTATAATCAATTATACTTCCATCCATTATTTTTTCTATGACAGTATTTATTACATGCAATGGTACAATAAACCACTCTTTAGGTTTATGTGTATCTCCGTTGTTGTCTGTTACACTTATCTGTAAGTTTACCGCATTGAAAAGCTGATGTATTATAGTTTCAAAAATATGTGAGTTCATGTTCACAATCTTATAGGTTTCTATAATTTCAACTGGTGCCATAAGGTATGTCGGCTCTTTTTCTGCATTGGCTATACGTTCTTCTACTGATGTCGTTGAAAAACCTATTTTGTAAAGATTATTCAGTTTCTTTATTGAAGGATTATTTGATAAAGAACGGAGTACATAAATATATCCGGTTACTTTATCTGTACTTTTAATATCTGATTCTTGGAAGAACTTTTTATGAGTTTCCTCTTGTGGCTCTGTGATTGCATAACCATTCTCCATTACATTTTTACGTAATGTCTGGAGTAGTATGTCTGATTCTGTTTCATTTTCATAAATACATCTTGTTCTTCCATTTTTACCCCTTACATTATCTTTCCATTTGGTTTCTGTATCAAGATAATCAAGGTATAACATCTGCCCATCAATGATGAAGTATTGACCGGCTTCTATATTTTCAGTTTTTGATAACTTAACAAGGCTTCTTATACCTTTTCTGAGGTCTTCATGAACCTTCTCAAATAGAGGCTGATATTTGTAAAAATCTTCACAAGGCTTTCTTTGAGCTACATAGTCAGCTTTGCTTCTCTTTTTCTCAATAACCTTCTTCATATCTTCAGGTATTTCAAAAAGAGAACGCTCCTTTTCAGTCATTTCTAATAAAGGGTCATTCAATATATCTTCCAGTTCTTTATCAATATCCATATTATTCCTCCAATAAATTGAGCCTGTCGAAAGGTTTTAATGAAACTTTATTTGGATTGTTTCGGATGCTTTTAAGTGATGCAAACAGTAGCTTTTCCTGTAAATCGCCTGTTTTCTGTGGCTCTCTACCGTGAGACTCCACCCAATCTGTTATTTCCACAAGTTTCATTGCCAGACGGTCATTAGCTGTTGGTGCTGTTGCTTTTGGTCTGACATCATCCAATAAAGGATCTTCGAATATATCTAAAAGTTCTTTTGGCCATTCCATATGTTTTATTTCTTAAATTCATCAGGATTAAAGTCCAAACCTCTCATTTTTCTTTCTTTCAGATTTTTCATCATCTGAAGTGCAGCTGCCAGCTCTCGAACTTTGGGGTTCGGATCATCAGCTGATGGTATTTTCCCATTATGTTCCTGAATATACTGTTTTAACGGACCTTTGAATAAGGTTATTGCTTCTTCAATGGTCAGATTAGACTTCTGTTCAGCTATGGTATTCTGAATGATTTTCAATGTAGGTGCATCAATAGACTTAGACATGACCTCATAAGCTCTCTGAAATGGGTTTACCGTATCAATCAGGTTAATAGACAATTTGTCAATTTCTATAAACCTGTTTGCTATTTTCAGCAGCTTGTTTCCTTCACTCTCTTTTTCTTGTTTTCCCGGTTCAAAAGTGATAGGTTCTCCCTTATCATCTACAACTTCACCACTTTTGAATATAGTGTCTAAGATTACACGTTGTCTTACTTCTTCCACTTCATCATCTGTCAAATCCGTATATCTTTCCCTTATGACTTTAGGTATAAGTTCTTTATTCAAGCGTTCGGCAGTTGTAGAACCGCTTATAGCTTTTACTACCATTTCATCCTGCAATATCGCGGCTTTAAGGTCATCCAACTGCTCCTGTACAATCATCTTTGTTTTTGCGCTTGATAAAGGTTTCAGCCCTTCTACTGTTATACTCCTTAAATCTTCAGAAGATGGATTTTCTTTATCTTCTTTAATTGTCTTGAAATGCCAGTTCGGTGCCATTACCTGCTCCATAAGAAGAGACGCTGTAATAGCTTTCAAGAAATCATTTACAGCCACCTTTACATCAGCCTGTTCTGCATCAGGCATGGCTATCATGTTTACAAATCCGGCTGTTTCTTTACCCTCACTGTCACGTGTGCAGCGACCTATAATCTGCACAACTTCCGTAAGAGAGCCACGTACACCGATAGTCAGGCAGTTTTCACACCACTGCCAGTCGAACCCTTCCTTGGCTGTTCCTAATGCGATGATAATATCCATATCATCAGCCTTTTTCATGTTCTGAAGATATGTCTGTACCATATTACGGTCTTTCTGATCATCCTCTACCAAGTCGGCTACTTTCAATAACCTGCGTCATTGGTTCGTACATAATATATACCGGTATAGTAGTCCTTTCTTTCTACTTTACCTATCAGGCGCATTATCTCCGCTGTTTCTTCGTACTTCGTTTTTCCTGTTGATGCACGTGAATTTACACTTGGTATATGAATGATTGTTTTCTTATGTGTATCAAGTACTTCTGATATATGGTCAAGATAAACACCATGATAAAAATGATATCCCAAAATAAGATTCTTCAAATACTTGTAGCCATTCAACTGCTGATAGTAGTTGTATGTTACCGGATAAAAGCGTGCTTCATCCTCAGAGCGTAAGACGGGAACGCCATCACCGCGGAAATATGAACCAGTCATGGCTATAATGTGCCCGTTTGTGTGATTCATTACACGGCGTACTATATCTCCCAGTCCTGAATTTGCATCAGCACTGGTGTGATGAAACTCGTCTATTGCAAGAAGACAGTCATTGAATGTTTCATCAGGTAATTGGGTTGAAGCATTACGCAGTGTCGCATGTGCGCAAACCAATATGTTGGCAGCTTTCTGTTTGAAAAACTCACAGAATCTGTCAGCTTTATCCTTTTCATTTGAAGTGTCGCACAAATTGAAATATTGTGCCACTTTCCAGTCTTCAAAGAAGCCATGTTCTTTTAAGTTTGTATTTTTAAATGAACGGCCTATACTCTTTTCCGGTACTGCCACAATTACTTTCTTTATTTCTTGATAGGCCAATTTATCAAGTGCAATAAACATAAGCGCACGGCTCTTTCCTGAAGCTGGTGGTGCTTTAATAAGCAAAAAACGTTGGTTACGTGCTTCGTATGCCTTGGCTTGCATTTCACGCATGCCCAAACTGTTGGTTGCGCTTGATGCACCTGTTTGTTGGTAATTTATATTTACTATATTTTGTACTTCCATGTTATTTTTTATTTGTCATCTTCTCATATAATTTGAACAGACATTCTAGTCTTGCTTCATCATTGGCAAACGGATAACCCGGATAGCAGCTTTCTACTATATCATCAAGCACAGCATGTGCTTCTTTCAAGTCTTCCGGCATTTTGTCCGGATCATATAATTCTGCCAAAGTCTTTTCTGGATAGAAAGCACGAGTTACTAATACATTTTCTGCTGCTTCTTCTATTTGCTTTTTCTTTTCTTCACTGATAGTTGGGAATGGGAAAGAGTTATAACAAATAGATGAAGAGTATCTAAAACTTGTACCTAATCGTCCACATAAAGGTTTCATCCATACTATTTGCATTTTAGACATTATAATACCTAAAATCCAATTGGAATAATCATATATACCATATGCGGCATCTGTCGTTATTGTATTATTATCCAATAAGCCAACAGGTAAATATTCTCTATTCTCACCAGTTGTTCTAGGTATAATAACCATGTGATTTTTAGCTCTCTTGGGAAATCTAAAACAGTAAGATTTATCTACTAATGACTTTGCCACACTACCGCTATTTTGCCTAAAATTCTTGACTTTATCAATTCGTTCTTTTATACTGTTAAACTGTAGCGCATCATTTAAGTCTTTTTCCTCTATCCAAAAAGAGTAACGATAAATGTTGTCTATAAAATCACTACCACTTTGTAGTTTTACAATATACTTTGAAACTTCAGGTTCTTTTTGTAGAATTATTTTTTTTTCTTCCTCATTAAATATTAGATTTCCACCATCATATGTCATATTTTTTTATTTCCATTACAGGAAAACCTTGTAATGGCTTAAAAGACCCCATGACAATACAATTTTCTCCTTCTGATAAATATGGATTTATTGCTCGAACAGCTTTCTTATTATTATCAGAATATATGTATTTATTTTCTAATCTTTTTTTATATAACCCAATAATAACACAAGATACTCCAGCTTTATTTTTCGCATTATTTGACCATTTAAAAGAAGTATGAGCAAAACTTATTTCTATATTATGTTGGAATATCAAAGACCATAACATTGGCACTTGCTCACCTTGAGTGATAGAATTAGTTGTTACAAATGCTGTTTTTATAAATGTTGAGTTTATGTATTTACATGCTAATATAAACCAACATGAAATATAGTCTAAATCTTTGTATCTATTTTTATTTTTACATACAAATTCAATATCTTTTTTCTGTTCTTTCGATTGCAACTTACTCCCTAAATACGGCGGATTTCCAAATACAAAAACCTCTTCTTCCGGTTCATGCGGGCACACTTCATTCCAGTTAATGCGGCAAGCATTACCACATACTATTTGTGTGATATTATGCAAAGGCAATGCACGTGTATTTACCTTAAATTCATCAGAGAACTTACGGTTCATCTGATGTTCTGCAAGCCATAGTGAGAGCATAGCCACCTCATGAGGGAAATCCAACAACTCTATACCATAGAATTGCTTTAATGTGATACAAGAGCCATCTATAAAGTTTAGTTCTTGCTGTCCTGGTTTACATTGACGTATCACCTTTAAAATATCCATTTCCAACAGACGTAATGACTTATAAGTGATAATAAGGAAATTTCCACTTCCACATGCAGGATCAAAGAACTTCATCTTTGATATGCGTAATAAGAGCTGACGACATTTCTTTTCAATAGGGGCACAGGCGTTGCAATAGTCTTTTTGTTTTAATGCACCTAAATCTAATTGTTGCTGTAGCTGCTTTTGCTGTTCTTCCAGTTTCTTATACTCCTCACGAAGTTCATCCAGAAACAAAGGATTGATAACCTTCATTATATTGGGTACACTGGTATAGTGCATACCCTGATTGGCACGTTCCTCAGGATTTACTACAGCCTGGATCATTGAACCGAATATATCCGGGTTGATGTCTTTCCAGTCCAATTCACCGCATTCTATGATAATCTTGCGAGCTTTAGCTCCCATCTTTGGTATTTGGATATGTTTGGCAAACAGTCCGCCATTTACATATGGGAACTGCTTTATTATGGATAGTGTGTCTGAATTTCTCAAATCACAATCCATTATATTAAATGCAGCATCTAAATATTCTGATAAATCGCTACCGTCAGGCTTGGTGTATTGTTGTATGGATGCAGAAAACAGGTTCTCTTCAAATATACCCGTGTCTTCGGCAAAGAAACAAAAAAAGAAGTCGGGTTATAAAGATATTCAGATCATGTAAATCATTATCACTGTTAAACTCGTTATACGCACGAAGTTCATCATGTAGCTTTGCAAGTCTTTCTGCTGCTTTTATATCAGCAGGGCTTTCTTCTACATAATGTACACGTTCTACATCCATTAACGGATAAAAAAAAGCAAAGTCACAATAAAGTCTATCTACTTTATTTTCGTATGTATCCTTTTCTCTAAGGTCGTATGCAAGTATTGTTTTACCATCACTTACGGCTATAATTTTAGGTAAGGCTTTTAGTACCTGGTTATCTGCTTTTAAACTTTCAAGTTCTTCAGATAAATGCAGCGTAGTGGTACTTTTAAAGCAGAATAAACCTTTAATAAGAAGTCCTTCAAAGGTTTTCAATATACCTTTGCCTTCTTTATAGCGGGCAATATCACGCTCCCCTTTTCCAAAAGAGTATAGTATGTGATAGCCTATTTCTTCTGCCGGTACGTGATTGTCTTTTATTATTCTTAAACGCTCTTCTATTTCTTTGTATCCTAATTGTTGTTTCTTTGCCATGATCTTTAATTTTATTCGTTTCTATCCAAATACTCTAATGCCGCTTCTTGAATGACATCCTTTAGAGTTACACCTTTGCGTATCGCCAGCGTTTTCAGGCGTGCATGAATACTCTGGTTTATCACAAAGTTACAGTGTACCGCCTTCTCCTTTTGTGGCTGTTCTTGCTCCTGTATTTTTGTGGTCGGTTGTATCAGGCTGTCGAGTCCGCTGCTCATCCCGTGTGCCATACTGCTTTTCAAATCTTTTTTTATTTGCCATAGTTTATGTTCATTTTTTCCGTTAGTAATTCATTGCATACATTCTCATAATCTTCTGCTCCGGCAGACTTGGTGCATAGTGAAATATGTCCTGTCCCTGTGTTGGTGCTTCGGCAAGCGCAATGGCGTTGCGTATGTGTGTGCTGAAGACCTTTCCCTGAAAGGTTTCCTGCACCAGTTCCGAAACGCTCTTGTTCAGGTTCTTTCTTCCGTCATACTGGGTTATCAGCACCCCGGCTATTTTCAAGTCAGAGTTAAGACGCTGCTGTACCTTGTTTACGACCTGCATCAGCTTGGCCATACCTCGCATGGCGAGATATTGCGCTGTACAGGGATGATAAGCTGATCCGAAGCGGTCAGCGCATTTAAAGTCAGCAATGACAATGACGGTGGCAGTCTATCAGGATATAGTCGTACTTTTCCTTGCTCTCTTTGATAAGATGTGCAAGGATAAGCTCACGCCCTGCCTCATTGATAAGTTCTGTTTCAACCGCCGACAAGTCCAGACACGAGGGTACGATACTCATACCGTCCTTGTGCTGGTATATCGGCAGCGGATATTCACCTTTCATCGCTCCGTAAATAGTCTGTGGCAGTTCCGCAGATAAACCTAATGATTCAGTCAAATTTGCCTGTCCGTCAAGGTCTATTAACAGCACCTTATATCCTTTCTGCTGCAAGGCTCCACCCAGGTTAATGGTGGTCGTGGTCTTGCCCACACCGCCCTTGTGATTCAGAATACATAAAACCTTTGCTTTCATAAATATGTATATATTAGTTTCTTATTATGTCTTTTCTGCAAATATAGCAATAAATACTAAAAGTAGTATATACTAATATACTAAAATTAGTAATATATTATGTGTTTTTTGTGGGGCGTGATATTTTCAATCTTTCTAATCACCTTCTAATGTTTTTTATTGTTTTAATAATATATAAATAACTGTAATAATAGGCTGTTTTTCCAATAAAATTAATACTTTTGCATATAGATTTCATATATGAAATCTAATAGTAAAAAGTTGGCAAAAAAGAATGAACATATTGTGAAAAGTATGATTTCTGATTTTAATTATAATGTAATTAATCAGAAAGAGATAATCGAGTTACTATATTCGGTTAGGAAAGTGTATGGTTTTACAAATTACCGACTTGTGGATTTTATCGAATACATTGAGGATATATGTAATGTTGAAGAAGTCAGTTCTGTTAACGAACGTATGTCTGTTATTCCGTTATATGCAAAACCGAAAGCTGATATTTATGACTTAGCGGCTGCGTCATCGAGATCATCATATTTTAGTTTCTATACTGCCATTACAATACATGGCCTGACTCTTCAGTTGCCTAAGCATATATATATGACTAACGAGCGTAACAGTTATATAAAGTATGATAATACGTTGAAACAGGAGGCAATAGATACAGCATTTAATAAAAAACCGAGACAAACCACAAATATAAGGACTATCCAGAACTATAAACTTCACCTGATAAATGGTCAGTCAAATAACAGGCTTGGTGTAGTTCCATTTCGTAACTGTTATTTTGTTACAGATGTTGAGAGAACTATTCTCGATTCTGTAGCAAGACCTTTTTACTCAGGTGGTGTAACTCAGGTTCTTGAAGCAATTATTAATGCAAAAAACGTAATTGATGTTGATAAGCTGGTCTATTATTATAATCAAATGCATTATATATATCCTTATCATCAGCCTTAGGCTTCTATTTAGAAAAAGCAGGATATGAAAAACAAGCACTTGTTCCTTTTTCTTAAAAATGAAACAAGTGCATAAATTCTATCTTAACTTATAATATGAGATTTACTGAATTGATCCTCGCTGGAATCTTTTTTATCCTCGTGGGTTCTAAAAGGTTCTATAAGATTCTTGACGAAA
>ENA-OQER01000042-OQER01000042.1-human-gut-metagenome-genome-assembly--contig:-NODE-42-length-60344-cov-4.922962_pt1 | contig 60344 bp, 57 predicted proteins | sample MGYA00242797_ERZ504639 | MGnify/ENA primary metagenome ERZ504639 (study PRJEB26092, sample SAMD00036306) | human gut metagenome | host: Homo sapiens | study: EMG produced TPA metagenomics assembly of... | reverse complement strand
AAGGCTTCGGACAGGATTATAACTCTACATCAAGCGGTCATTCGATGATAGACATTAGTTGGAGGCTTCAGATTGTCCCCATATCTGTTTTGATAACCTGAAATGAATCCACTATGAATAATGTAGGCTAAATACCGGCTGGCGGATAAATTCAGTGATTTGTTTGTTGATTATGTACAAGGTTCTCCGGAATCTATTTTTCAATTGAATTTTGCACTTGCAGGTTCTACCACCCGTAACCGGGGTAGCTGGCTGGTCGCTCCTAATGGCTCTTGTAATGGGCAGGCTTGGGACCGCATACGTGCTTCAAAAGCTTTGTATGATTATTTTTGGGCTACTTATCCCGGTGATCCACGTATTGAAAGCACATTCCTGACTTATTGGAAGTCTTATGCCGGAGTAGGAAAAGGTGAGAAACCTAAAGAGGAGCCTATAGCTTCGGCGCGCGATACTGTATATGCATATCCTTATTTTACATATACCATTGGAGGAGAAGAAAAACCTGCCGGATGGAAGAAACCCAAGTTGTATGTAGGACGGATTCCTTACGAGAAATTAGCTGATCCGGCTAGTCCGAAAGCTGAAGAACTTTATGCTATGATTGCCGATACGGCTACTGCGACTCCCGCTGAAAAAGGGTATTTGAAAGGCTTGTTGTCTTTGTTGGAAAATGCGACAAAAAAGCCATCTACCAATACAAAGTCATGGCCCTATTTCAAGAAACCGTGGGATCCTGAGCAGAGTGGTAATAACAGTCATAAGAATTTAATTTTGTATCGTTATGCAGATATGTTACTGATGGCAGCGGATGCATATAATGAATTGGGGCAGACTGATAAGGCGATAACATTTGCCAATGAGGTGCTGAAGAGAGCGCGTCAATCAGGAAACGCGTCTCAGCCGGCTGACTGGAGGAGTGGCTTGTCTAAAGAACAAGTGCGTGAGAAAATTTATTTTGAACGTATTTTTGAAGGTGCGGTGAACCGGAAATGTATCAGAAAATGCGTTTACGCGGCACAGAGTTTCTGAAAAAAGCTTTTGAGGTCAACAATGGGCATGGAATTATTCAAGAATCAGTGGCCAATAATCCTAAACGGAACGGCAATTGGGGAGAACGTATTTTTAATGATGGAAATTTGAATGATGAAAATTTCTTGAAGAAAAATTTATTGCTCCCGGTTCCGAAAGATGAGATAGACACCAATTCAGCTCTTGACTATAGTGACAATAATTATGGTTATACTAATTAAGGAAACATGATAGAACGCTTTATTCAATAGGTCTTTATTGGATTTTTCCGGATGCAGGGCGCACCTGCGCCTTGCATCTGTTTTTTTTTGTCTGTAACCTGTTTCTGGACATTCTCAGATATAAAATAGTCATTTCCAGACAAGAAACAATAATATAACTTGTATCTTTGCGGATGTTAATTCTTTGCTTATTTAAATTTATGAATATGAACAACCTACAATCAGGATTATTTTTTTCTTTGACCGGCATTACTGCTGTGGCATCTCTGTCATCATGCGCTTCACAAAAGAAAACTGAGGAGCAGAAACCTTACAACATCGTGTATATAATGACCGATGACCATACTGCCCAGATGATGAGTTGCTATGACAAGCGTTATATGGAAACGCCCAACCTTGACCGCATTGCTAATGATGGAGTGCGTTTTACAAATAGTTTTGTGGCCAATTCATTGAGTGGTCCCAGCCGTGCCTGCATGATTACCGGCAAGCATAGTTGTGCTAATAAATTCTATGATAATACCACTTGTATATTTGATGGTTCGCAACAGACTTTCCGAAGCTGCTGCAACAGGCCGGATACCAGACCGCCCTTATCGGAAAATGGCACTTAGAGAGTTTGCCCACAGGTTTCAATTATTGGGAGATTGTACCCGGACAAGGTGATTATTATAATCCGGATTTTATTACGCAAGACAATGACACCATTCAAAAACATGGGTATATAACCAATCTCATTACTGATGATGCCATAGACTGGATGGAGAACAAACGAGATAAGGACAAACCTTTTTGTATTTTAATTCATCACAAGGCTATTCATCGCAACTGGCTGGCAGATACTTGTAACTTGTCTTTGTATGAAGATAAAACTTTTCCGTTGCCCGATAATTTCTTTGATGATTATGAAGGACGCCCTGCGGCAGCGGCACAGGAAATGAGCATCGTGAAGGATATGGATATGATTTATGACCTTAAGATGCTTCGCCCCGATAAACAAACCCGTTTGAAGGCTCTTTATGAAAATTATATCGGACGTATGGATGAGGGGCAGCGTGCGGCATGGGATAAGTTTTATGGTCCCATTATTGATGACTTTTATAAAAAGAATCCTCAGGGTAAAGAACTGGCCGATTGGAAGTTCCAGCGCTATATGCGTGACTATATGAAAACAGTGAAATCGTTGGATGATAATGTAGGCCGTGTACTGGATTATCTGAAAGAAAAGGATATGCTGGACAATACCTTGGTGGTTTATACTTCAGACCAAGGCTTCTATATGGGAGAACATGGTTGGTTTGACAAACGCTTTATGTACGAAGAATCCATGCATACTCCGCTTATAATGCGGTTGCCCAAAGGTTTCGACCGGAAAGGTGATATTACAGAATTAGTGCAAAACATAGATTATGCACCTACCTTTCTGGAATTGGCAGGTGCTCCTGTTCCCGAAGATATCCAAGGTGTTTCGTTGCTTCCACTGTTGAAAGGAGAAAAACCTGCTGATTGGCGCAAATCATTGTATTATCATTTTTATGAATATCCGGCAGAACATATGGTGAAACGTCACTATGGTGTACGTACAGAGCGTTATAAATTAATTCATTTCTATAATGATATTGATGTGTGGGAATTGTATGATTTACAGGCAGACCCTACGGAAATGCATAATCTTTATGGTCAGAAAGAATATGAATCGGTTGTGACGGAGCTGAAGACTGAATTGGCAAGATTGCAGGAGCAGTATAATGATCCGGTACGCTTTTCACCCGATAGAGACAAAGAATAAGAAAAATAGCATATATCATGAAATACGCTTGTTTGATTTTGCTATGGTCGTTATTTGCGACTATGGCCTTACCTGTTGACAACCTAATCCAATCTATATCTATTGTTCCCTGCCCGGAGAGTATTACTCCGGGTACAGGTTATTTTACTTTCTCCGGAAAAACAGACTTTACGGTAGAAAATGAGGAGCAGGCAGAGGTTGCACGCTGTTTCTCTGCTCTTTTTACCCAGGCGGCCGGATTTACTCCTTGTGTGAAGGTTGGAGAAAAGAAGGGAAAAATCAGTTTCCTTACCGATGACGCATTAAAGAGTGAGGCGTATCATCTGGAAATAACTCCCAGGCAGATAATAGTTAAAGCTTCAGATACAAAAGGTTTCTTTTATGCCTTGCAGACTATTCGTCAGTTATTGCCTGCTTCCATTGAGGGCACAGCGGTGGCGGAAACTGCGGATTGGAGCGTGCCGGCTATGACAATCAAGGATGAACCTCGTTTCGGGTATCGTGGATTGATGGTGGATGTGGCCCGCTTTTTTATTCCGAAAGAGAATCTGCTTCGTATTATCGATTGTATGGGAATGTTGAAAATTAATACCCTGCATCTGCATTTGGTGGATGATAATGGTTGGCGTATTGAAATAAAGAGATATCCTTTACTCACTGAAATCGGTTCACGGCGTGTAGATCGTCCTGGAAAATCTTTTCCGGAGCGTCGTAATCCCCGGCAGGGTGAACGACTGTAGAAAAAGGATTTTATACTCAGGAGGATATCCGTGAGATAGTGGCGTATGCGCTCGACATCAAGTTGAAGTGATTCCTGAAATTGAGATGCCGGCTCATAGTAATGCGGCGTTGGCTTCTTATCCGTTGCTGGCTTGTCCTGTGGTCGATAAATTTATCGGTGTCCTTCCAGGATTGGGAGGAAATCATGCGGATGTGATCTTCTGTGCAGGAAACGATAGTGTGTTCACTTTCTTGCAAGGGGTGATTGACGAGGTGGTGGAGTTGTTTCCCTCCAGGTATATTCATTTGGGTGGGGATGAGGCTCGGAAAACGCATTGGAAGGAGTGTCCGCTTTGTCAGGAGCGTATGCGACAGGAAGGCTTGGAGGACGAAGAAGCGTTGCAAGGTTATTTTATGGCGAGAATGAGTAAATATGTACAAAGCAAAGGGAAAGAAGCCATGGGCTGGGATGAACTGACCAATACCCGGATTCCCGACGGAGCAATTATTTATGGTTGGAGAGGCTACGGTCAGGCTGCCGTCAAGGCAGCGGAGCAAGGGCATAGGTTTGTCATGACTCCTGCACGTATCATGTATTTGATTCGTTATCAGGGACCGCAATGGTTTGAACCTTTGACCTATTTTGGGAATAATACATTGAAGGATGTATATAGGTATGAACCGATACAGAAAGAATGGAGTCCGGAGGTACGTTCCTTGCTGATGGGAGTACAGGCTTCTATGTGGACTGAGTTTTGCAATAAACCGGAAGATGTGGAATATCAGCTGTTCCCTCGTCTGGCTGCTTTAGCCGAAGTGGCTTGGACACAGCCTTGGCATAAAAAATTGGAGAAGTTTTTTGGTAGCAATGGATAAATTCAACGAGCATCTGTCTGCTAAAGTGATTGTGTTTGCCTGTTCCATGTATAATATACAACATACGGTAACCCCTGTAAATGGAAAGCTACAGGTGAAACTGGAATGTGAACGTCCTGATGTGGAAATCCGTTACACAATGGATGGTAAGGAGCCGACAGACCGGTCTCTGCTATATAAGAGCCCGTTGATGGTGACCGGTACACAAACTATAAAGTGTACGACTTATAGAGCAGGTCGGCAGATGGGAAAAACATTGACATTGCCTTTGGTTTGGAATAAGGCTACCGCCAAACCTGTTTTAGGAAATACACAGGCTGGGAAGATTTTAGTAAATGGTATACGTGGCAGCTTGCGCCAGTCGGATTTCGAATGGCATTCATGGGAAAGCAGTGATTCTGTCGCTTTTACTATAGATTTGCAAAAGAAGGAGTCGCTTCGTTCTGTATCAGTGGGATGCATAACGAATTATGGCATGGCTGCCCATAAACCGGCAGATATTGAAGTGTGGGTCTCAAATGATAATCGGGATTATCGTAAAGTATCCGGTAAACAGTTCACGGATGGAGAGATTTTCCGTGAAGGGACTTTCAAAGAGGATGTGGTACTTGATTTGAATAAGGAAATTGGCCGTTATGTGCGGATTATTGCTAAAGGAGCCGGAGAGTGTCCTGCAACCCATGTACGCCCCAGACAAGAGGCAAGGATTTATTTTGATGAGGTAATGATAGAATAAATAGATATATGAGAAATACATTATTATATTTTTTGGCTGCTCTGGTTATATTTCCAGTAATGGCGCAACAACAACCCGAATGGCAGAGCAATATGCTGTCGGACTGAACAAACTGGCCCCTCATACTTATGTGTGGCCTTATCAAACCGTATCTGATATCCGTAACGGAGATTATGAATCTTCTCCTTATTACATGAGTCTGAACGGTAGTTGGAAATTCCATTGGGTAAAGAATCCCGATAACCGTCCGAAGGATTTTTATAAACCGGAGTTTTATACAGGAGGATGGGCGGATATTCAGGTTCCCGGCAATTGGGAACGTCAAGGATATGGAACAGCTATTTATGTAAACGAAACCTATGAGTTCGATGACAAACTGTTCCATTTTAAAAAGAATCCGCCTTTAGTTCCATATAAAGAGAATGAAGTCGGTTCCTACAGACGTACCTTTACAATTCCTGCCGATTGGGAAGACCGCCGTGTGGTTATCTGTTGTGAAGGAGTGATTTCTTTTTACTATATTTGGGTGAACGGACATCTGTTGGGCTATAATCAAGGTTCAAAGACACCGGCCGAATGGGATATCACTGATAAATTGAAGAAAGGTGAGAATACGGTGGCATTGGAGGTTTACCGTTGGAGCGCCGGATCGTATTTGGAGTGCCAGGATATGTGGCGGTTGAGTGGTATTGAACGTGATGTGTATCTTTACAGCACTCCTAAACAGTATATAGCCGATTATAAAGTAACCTCTTCTTTAGACAAACAACAATATAAAGAAGGTATTTTCGGTTTGGAAGCTACCATTGAAGGGCCTTCTACTTCCATGACTACCTTTGCTTACCGACTGGAAGATAAAACCGGTAAGGCGGTTCTGCAAGGTGAATATCCTATCAAATCGAAGGGATTGAGCCATTTCTTGAAGTTGGATGAACAAAGTTTGCCGGATGTGGAAGTCTGGAGTGCTGAGCATCCGAATCTTTATACACTGATCTTGAAATTGAAAGATGTAACAGGTAAAGTAACGGAACTTACCGGATGTGAAGTAGGTTTCCGCACTTCGGAAATTAAGGACGGACGTTTTTGCATCAATGGTGTGCCGGTTTGGTAAAGGGAACGAACCGTCATGAACATTCCCAATTAGGACGGACTGTAAGCAAGGAACTGATGGAAAAAGATATCAAATTGATGAAACAGCATAATATCAATACGGTCCGCAATTCGCACTACCCTACCCATCCTTATTGGTATCAGCTTTGTGATCGTTATGGACTTTATATGATAGATGAAGCTAATATTGAATCACACGGCATGGGGTATGGACCTGCTTCATTGGCCAAAGATTCCACTTGGTTGCCTGCCCACATGGATCGTACCCAACGTATGTATGAGCGTTCCAAGAATCATCCGGCTATCGTCATCTGGTCATTGGGGAATGAAGCCGGAAATGGTATTAATTTCGAACGTACATATGACTGGATGAAGTCAGTGGAGAAAAGTCGTCCTGTACAATATGAACGGGCCGAACAGAATTATAATACCGATATCTATTGCCGTATGTATCGCAGCGTGGAAGAACTCATGGCCTATGCCCGCCAGACAGAACCTAAAGTCTATCGTCCTTTCATCATGACAGAGTATCTGCATACTATGGGTAATAGTGGCGGAGGATTAAAGGAATATATGCATGTATTCGAAACCGAACCGATTGTTCAGGGAGGTTGTATCTGGGATTGGGTGGATCAATCTTTCCGCGAGATAGATAAGGATGGTAAATGGTATTGGAGTTATGGTGGGGATTATGGTCCGAAGGATGTGCCCAGTTTTGGCAATTTCTGTTGTAACGGGTTGGTCAATGCAGTCCGCGAACCGCATCCGCACCTCATTGAAGTGAAGAAGGAGTATCAATATATCAAATCGGCACTGACCGATCCTAAGAAGCTGACAGTGGAAGTCAAGAACTGGTATGACTTTACCAATTGAATGCCTATACGTTGCACTGGCAGGTCATGGGGGATGATGGGAAAGTGATAGCAGAAGGAACTCGAAAAGCAGACTGTGCCCCTCATGAGGCTGTAACATTCTCTTTGGGTGCTGTAAAGTTGCCTTCTACGATTCGTGAGGCTTATTTAAATCTGTCTTGGACGCCTGATAAGGCAACTCCCTTTATTGGAACTCATGACGAAGTGGCCTATGACCAGTTTGTACTGTCTGCCAACAAAGGGTACCGTGCGCCGGAAATCAAATTGGCTGATAAGGTGAAGATAGATATTGATCCTGCAACCGGCGCTTTACGCTCTTATATATATAAAGGTAAAGAGATGCTTTCATCTCCTGTAGTTCTCAGCCTTTATCGTCCTGTTACGGACAATGACAGTAGGGAAAAACAGGAGGAGCCAAAGTTTGGAGGAAAGAAGGTTTGGATAATATGATTCAAAAAGCTACTTTGTCAAAGCATCTGAAACTGGTGGTAAAGCGGAAGTAGAGTTATGGAATGCTAAAGGCGTAAGTTGGGAATGGCTACCTTTGTATATACCTTGCAGAGCATGGTGCATTAAAAGTAAAGACAACTTTCTTGCCGGATACTTCTGCTGTTACTTCATTGGCTAGAGTGGGCCTGGCATTTGAAATGCCGTATGCTATAACAAGGTTTCTTATTTGGGACGTGGTGAACATGAAACTTATATAGACCGTAATCAGTCTGGATGTATCGGAATTTACCATACAGATGCAGAACGTATGTTCCATTATTATGTGAAGCCCCAGGCTACAGGAAACCGTACGGATGTGCGTTGGATGGAATTTGGCGGATTGAGGCAGGGAGAAGGTTTGTCTTTCCGTTCGGATAAAGTGTTTCAGTTCTGTGTTATTCCATTTACGGATTCTAATGTAGATAAAGCTACTCATATTAATAAACTTGAGAGAACAGGGATTATAAATGTTCACTTAGATGCGGAACAGTCGGGGGTAGGTACTGCGACTTGTGGTCCGGGGGTATTGCCGCCATATCGTGTTCCGGTGGAGAAGCATACGTTTGAGTTTATGATTTGTCCATTAAAATAACCTAGTAATAAAGAAAAATGAGAAAAACGATTCTAACCGCAGCCTTACTTTGTGCTTTTCTGGGAACTCAGGCACAGGAGTATTATGAGAAACACGTAGCTTTTCCGGCAGGAGCGACTACGGCACAGAAGATAGATATGGCTTCCCGCTTGGTGCCTACACCGCAACAGTTGGCATGGCAACAAATGGAATTCACTTGTTTCCTTCATTTTGGTATTAATACCTTTACAGGCCGTGAATGGGGAGATGGTAAAGAAGATCCGGCCATTTTCAATCCTACCGAATTGGATTGTGAACAATGGGTAAGAGCTCTGAAGGAAGGTGGCTTCAAAATGGCTATCATTACTGCCAAGCATCACGATGGTTTCTGTTTGTGGCCTACCCGGACAACCAAGCATTCGGTTGCTTCTTCTCCATGGAAAAACGGAAAAGGGGATGTGGTACAGGAGCTCCGCAAAGCTTGTGACAAGTATGGATTGAAATTCGGAGTTTATCTTTCTCCTTGGGATCGTAATGCGGAATGTTACGGACAAGGAGAAGCTTATAATAAGTTTTTCATCGAACAGCTGACTGAACTGCTTACCAATTATGGAGAAGTGCACGAGGTATGGTTTGATGGAGCTAATGGCGAAGGACCTAACGGAAAGAAGCAGGAATATGATTGGGACGCTATTTTGAAGACTATCCGTCGTCTTCAACCTAAGGCAGTTACCGCTATCATGGGCGATGATGTGCGTTGGGTAGGTAATGAAGGTGGATTGGGACGTACCACGGAATGGAGTGCAACGGCTTTGATGCCTAATTCTTATCCGGGTTCTGATGAAGTCTATAAGAGATTGGGCATAAATGCTATGTCCAAGGATTTGGGAAGCCGTGAATTGGTATCTAAAGCATCGGATTTGTTCTGGTATCCTTCTGAAGTTGATGTTTCTATCCGTCCGGGATGGTTCTATCATGCCGAACAGGATAATCAAGTTCGTTCACTTGCCAACTTGGTGAATATTTATTATCGTTCTGTGGCTGTAACTCTGTTTTGTTGCTGAATATTCCACCCGATAAACGTGGTTTGATGCACGAGAATGATGTGAAACGTATCAAGGAGTTGACGGAATATATAAAAAAAGACCTTTGCCGATAATAAAGTTGAGAAGGGAAATAGGATATGGACAGCCAAAGTAGGAGATACGAAAGAATATAAGGTGAGGAAGAATACACTTGTTAATACTTTCTTAATTCAGGAGGATATTACAAAAGGCCAGCATGTGGAAGGTTTTACAGTAGAAGTGTTTGCCAATGGCGCATGGCATCATGTGGGTGAGGGAACTACGGTGGGATATAAACGGTTGTTGCCTTTCTCAGATAGTTATGCCGAAAAGGTTAGAGTGACAATTACGGGTGCTCGTGGAACCGTCAATATCAGTAACATCGGCTTGTATTATGCTGAACCATTGGTTGATAAAACAATGAAAGTAACCTTGAGTGATGTCCCGGTGGATGGTTGGAAAACAGTGGGCATGGATGCAGCCGCAGCCATTGATGGAAAACAGGAAACTGTTTGGAAAACCGAAACTTTAACTCCCTTGGTGGTTGATATGGGTAAAGAAGTGGAAATAGCCGGTTTTAGTTATGCTCCTGCACAGGAGGAGGATCTGACTGGCACTATCTATAAATACAACTTTTATGTCAGCCGGAATGGTAAGGATTGGATGAAGTGTGACGCTACAGGTGAATTCAGTAATATCATGCATAATCCTGTTCCTTATTTTGTACGTTTCGGAAAGACTTATCCGGCCCGTTATTTTAAATTGGAGCCTGTTACCGAAATAAATAATAAGGCAGTAACTGCTGTTGGTGAGATAGGAGTACTGTTGAAATAAATCAGATTAATATATTTTTTTATTTCAGGAGAAGTTATGTTAAGCCGGGTGAGAGAATCATCTGGGTTTTGACATAACTTCTTTTGTATATAGAGGGCATATGAAGGAATTAGCTAATAATCTGTTAAGAACCTTCCGGATTTTGAGAAAACGTATTATATTTGCATAAACATAACGGACATTCAACTTTTTGATTGATTGTAGAAAGCCTTTGTTTAATCGATATCACTTAAATGAGTAAAATTGAATATGAAAAAAAGCCTGTACTTTCTTTTTATATTAGCCTTGTTCTGTTTGACAGGCTGCAAGGATGCACTTGTCCCGAAACCTATAAAGCTCACTTGCAATATCAATACATTTGACGCTCCTATATCATGTATCAGCCGTTCGACAGCAGATGCGGATAAACTTTATATTGGTCAGGAAGACGGTTGTATCATAGAAAAAGTGAATAATAATTGCCAGACCTATTCCATTAATAGCAACCGGCGTATATATGATATATTGGAATATAGTGAAGATTCTCTGTTTGTGGGAACAAGAGATGCTGGTTTGAAGCTGCTGGCTAAATCCTCTCAGCAGACCCAGACTTACTACATAAAAAATAAGAGGATGAATTATTCGGTATATAGTATGACTTTGGATGATGATAAACAGTGTTTGTATGTGGGGACTAGTAATGGACTGTTTAGATTGAATTTGAAAGATGGTTCCACATCTCATGAACTTACTCCCATTCAACTAGGGAAATGTAGTAAAAACTGTGGGGTGAACAAGGTCGTGATAAAGGAAAAAAGACTATATGTGGCTAGTGAACAGGGGTTGTTCGTTGTCCGTAATCTTGAAACGGATTTTAAACGACCTGTTATAGATTCTCTGGTTACCAATGTCAGTGTTTATAATGATACGGTATATGCTTTGTTGGAAAATTCGGTTTTCAAGATAGCTCCCGATGGAAAAAAAGACGTTTGTACACAAAGGACGGTGCTACTTGTATGCTCAAGGCCCCGACAAGGATGAATGGTTTATCAGTGCTAATTCTATACTTTATGTTAAAGACGGTTACACTTTAAAATATGATTTGCCGAATGGAGTCAGTACTATCGCCAGACAGATAGGCTTTATGGGGAAAGACTTTCTGCATCTGGCATGTAAAGAGGCTATGCTTTCTTTTGCCTTGCGGCAGAACTCGGCAGATTTAGACAATAATGTATTGGCGGTTAGTGATAAAAGGACGGGAGACTCCATTTTCTTTATTACCGATGATCTTCGTTTACATCTGTATAAGTTCGTCTATAATCATCCGGAATTCAAATCAAAGTCTTTAGGAAAGATTGAAGGCTTGGATATTGTGGGTAATGATATTATAAAATTTTTGGAAACCAGTCCTAATACTTTCTTTCTTGCTACGCGTAAGAAACTTTATAAGATTAAAAGCAATAGAGCGGAGTGTCTTTTGCAGTTCAGTAACACGAAAGAGCAGAATAATATCACTTCTCTTTATTATTCCACCGCGGAACATTGTCTTTATGTGGGTACTAGGGAATATTTAGGTATTATAGATGAACAGCAGGACCATATTGTAACTTCTATTCCGGTCGTGTCAGATAAGGGGGAGAAAGATACTATCGACGCTTATATTACCGGAATTTGTGAGAATGAGGACAGTATTTATGTAACGACCTTGAACAAAGGATTGTATGGAAGGCCTTTAAACAGGCCGCAGGAATCTTTCTGGCAGATACGTGATTTATCAGGGTATGAGAGTGTTTATGGTGTGATAGTGAATGGTAGAAATAAATACTTGAATACCTCGTTGGGAATCGTTAATGAGGAAAATGCGACCTTGCTGCCAGTGAAACATGTGAAATCAATATCGGGAGCTCTTGAAAAGAATCCTAATGAGGGCTTTTTCATACTCTATTATTATGGCATGAGTTTTAAGGGATTGGATGATGCCGGTGTTCCAGAACCATTATTCTGCGATTTGGCTTTTAGCAAGCCTTGTATTGCCGTCAATGGACGGAAAGCGGTTTTGGGATGTAAGTCAGGATTATTCCTTTTTGATGGTAAATCAGGCTTGCTTCCTATCTTGATAGAAAAAGAAGAGATGTCCTATGCGCTGTATATCATCCTGTCAATAGCAGTGCTGCTATCGGCTTTTCTTGCTCTTTTCCTTTTGAAAAGACGGAAAAGAGAAACTCGGAAAGCACTGATGGATAAAAAAAGGATAAATCCGGATGATGTCGGGATGAATGGGGAGGAACTGGAAATGGATGTTCATGAGGTTGCCAAAAAGTCAAGACCTGTTTGATGCCTTGGGATACAGAAAAACAGAGGGAGAGGATAAGATGCGTCAGGAACTGAAACAGGTGTGTTTGGATTTTGCTGACAAATATCCTGAATTGGGTAAATTATCCTTTATGAAACGAAGGGGAAAAGAAAGATATTTTATAACGATACTTCTGATGATAGAAGATATTGATGCTACTATTATTTCAAGAGTGCTGGATGTAGATCAGGCAACGGTAACAAGACATAAGTATAATGTAAGGAAAGAAATAGAACAACTTTATCCTGAGGGGGAGTTTGATTGTAAAGTCATCAATCTGCTTTATGACCGTATCAGTCAAGAAGAAAATAAGTTCATCTTTAGAGTTATCTCAATTTACTGTATTTCGTAGAGCCGGTTTCGTGTATCTGTTTTATTATAAGGAATGGTTTTTTTGCCGGAAGTGCTGAAACACTTCCGGCTCTCCTTTTTTCTCTCCTTTTTTCTCTCCTTTTCTCTTCTAGGATGTTTTGGTCATATAAAAGGAAGAAACGGGATTAAAAAGGTATTTTCGGGATAATTTCAAACACTACTTTTGTTTCCGTCAGATGCGGACACTCTGATTGTCTGTCGTATGTTCCGTAGATGATTAAAATGTTTTTCGAAAAACCAATTGAATTTTATTAATTAACCGTTTAAACTAAACTTTTATCATGAAAACAAAGTTTGCCTTACTTCTAGTGTTTTGTGCCGTTTCATTAAACATCTTTGCACAAGAGAAAAAAATAAAGGATAGAAGAACCAATCCCGAACTTTATTATTTGGAAGAATCTGAGGTTGCCAATAGTCTGGAGTTGCTGCCTCCTCCTCCTGAAGCCGGAAGTATTTTGTTCTTGTATGACAAAGCCCGTTACGACTGGGGGAAATTGCAAAGGGATACTCCTCGGGGTGAACAAGCTGCCAGTGATGCCCGTGTAAATGGTGATGGCGTTCCCTTTGCCTTTTCGGAGGCTTTTGGTATTGAAATAACGAGGGATAAAACACCAGAACTGTATAGGCTCATTATTAATATGAGAGAGGATGCCGGAGATTTGGCTACCCGTCATGCTAAAGAGTATTATATGCGTGTACGTCCTTTTAGTTTTTTCAATGAAATGACTTGTAATCCCGAACAGCAGGAAGAACTTTCAACGAATGGTTCCTATCCTTCGGGACATACAGCCATAGGATGGGCTACTGCTCTTGTTTTGGCAGAAGTCAATCCTGACAGGCAGAATGAGATTCTGAAAAGAGGATTTGAAATGGGACAGAGTCGTGTTATTTGTGGGTATCATTTCCAAAGTGATGTGGATGCTGCCCGAATTGTGGCTAGTGCTGCTGTTGCCCGTCTCCATGCCAACGATGCTTTTGTGAAACAGCTTAATAAGGCGAAAGATGAGTTTCCAAGCTGCAAAAAGCAGGACTCGTTCAGTCTGTTTCCAAAAAATAATCCCCTATAACTTAACCATAAGCCGTAACTATTTAATGTAATGTTTTTCTTAGATGAACCGGACAAGCGTTTTTGCTAATCCTAAAAGCATGACTATTGACCGGGTGCTGATGGGAGGAAGAATCTGGTTGATTGCTTTCATTGTGTGGCCTTACAGATTCTTCACTGCCTCAGTATGACAAAAATCAGAGACCGATTGACAAGCACTTAGATGGTTACCATTAAAACTGTATATTATGAAAAATCTTGTATCATTAGGAGTCTTTCTCCTGATATTGCTCTCCGTACAGGTAAATGCACAGGAACAATCAGTCTTGCAAATACGTCCTACGGGACGAATCTTAATGGATGGAGGCTTGTTTCATTCAGATAATAAAAACTTTGTAGATGGTGTAGCGATTCCCGATGCCCGGATAGGCGTAAAAACAACCTATGGAAAATATAAAGCGAAAGTGGATATAGGCTATGCGTATGGAAAGGTCAGTTTAAAAGACATATTTGTAGAAAGACAATTTTCCTCACATGCGTTACTACGTGTAGGGAATTTTGTACATCAGTTCGGACTTCAAAGTTCTACTAGTTCGTCTATGAAAGTAACCATGGAGGAGCCGGCAAGTAATGAGGCTTTTTTTAACAGCCGGCTGATGGGGGCTATGTTTGTGTATGACAAAGATGATTTTTTCGGTACAGCTAGTGTTCATGTGGAGAGCGAAGCTCTTAAGAAGAAATCCAATGAATTGGGTAAAATGGGTTATGGTGCTATGAGCCGCTTGGTCTATCGTCCTTTACACGATACAGGGAGATTGTTTCAGTTAGGTATTTCCGGTGCTTACGAAACACCTAGATACAATAGTGAACCGACACTTGACCATACTAGCTTTGACTTGGGGGCTAATTTTCCGACGCGTATTGCAAAAGTCAGAGCTGTGAATGCCTTGATTCCGGATGCAAAGAACCTGATAAAATTTACACCGGAGATGATAGCAGGATATGGTCCTGTGGCATTGGAAGCACAATATTATTATCTTCAAGTGAATCGGAAAAAGGATTTTAAGAATTATAAAGCGAGTGGTATGTATGGAATACTGAGAGGTTTGCTGATAGGTGGTAATTATAGATATTCACATACGGATTGTGGTATTGCCACTCCGGACTCTGGTTCGTTGGAATGCGTATTCGGATATAACTATACTGATATGTCGGATACCCGGTCCCATATTTATGGCGGGCGTTTGAACGATGTCTCTTTTACTGTCAATTATTATATCAATAAGTATATGATATGGAGATTCCGGTACTCTTATACTAAGATAACGGATAGAGTGGGATTTGAAAATCAGTCATTAAGTGCGTTTCAGACACGTTTTCAAGTGATATTTTAAATAGAGGGTCAGAGTTTCATTTTGTTTCAAGAGTTTGAAGCAAGGTGGAACTCTTATATTTGAAACAGATTGGGTGGCAAGAAGAATGTCCTTTTGGAGGTAGAGGGTAGCATAAACCTGTTACTGTAAGAACGAATATTGAAAAATAGCTTTATCTTTGTATTCTTTATACTAGGAATTAAATGAAAAACAAATGAAAGAAGCAACCATAACTCCTTTTGCAAAGCCGCTATATATAATGACCAAACCTGTAGGTGCGGTTTGTAATCTGGCCTGTGATTATTGTTACTATTTGGAAAAATCCAAGTTATATGAGGAACAGCCGCGTCATGTGATGAGCGATGAATTACTGGAGAAATTTATTAAAGAATATATTCAGTCGCAAACCATGCCGCAAGTTTTGTTTACCTGGCATGGGGGAGAAACTTTGATGCGTCCTTTAGTTTTTTATAAGAAAGCCTTGGAACTTCAGAAAAAATATGCAGGTGGTAGAACCATTGATAATTGCATTCAGACAAATGGCACATTGCTGACAGATGAATGGTGTGAATTCTTCCGTGAGAATAATTTTTTGGTAGGCATTTCTATAGACGGTCCTCAGGAATTTCACGATGAATACCGGAAGAATAAGATGGGGCAACCTTCTTTCTATAAGGTAATGAAAGGGATTAACCTGTTGAAAAAGCATGGAGTGGAATGGAATGCCATGGCAGTGGTCAATGACTATAATGCAGATTATCCGTTAGACTTCTATCGTTTCTTTCGTGACGAGCTTGATTGCCATTATATACAGTTTACTCCCATTGTCGAGCGACTGTCTAACCGTGCAGACGGTCTTCGGCTTTCTTCATTAAAGCAAAAAGACGGTGAACTGGCTTCTTTCTCCATTACTCCTGAGCAGTGGGGGAATTTCCTTTGTACCATTTTCGACGAATGGGTGCTGAATGATGTGGGTAATTACTATATTCAGTTGTTTGATTCTACGTTGGCCAATTGGGTGGGACGGCAGCCAGGAATTTGTTCATTAGCTAAATATTGTGGACATGCAGCTGTGATGGAATTCAACGGTGATGTGTATGCTTGCGATCATTTTGTCTTTCCTGAGTATAAATTGGGAAATATTTATCAGAAGACTTTGGTGGAGATGATGTATAGTAAAGAACAGGAAACTTTTGGTGCGATGAAGCACAATAGTCTGCCACAGCAGTGCTTGAACTGTTCTTATGAGTTTGCCTGTCATGGGGAATGTCCGAAGAATCGTTTCATGTTAAGTAAAGACGGTGAACCAGGATTGAATTACTTGTGTAAGGGATATTATCAATTCTTTGACCACGTAGCACCCTATATGGATTTTATGAAGAAGGAATATCTGGCGGAACGCGCTCCGGCTAATGTGATGGAGTGGGCGAGAGAAAGGAGAAATAAATAGACTGTTTTCAGTAAGCCGACTGTATGGGACAAGCAAGTCAACTTACCTAGTTGTTTCAGTTGACTTATTTGGTCATTTAAGTTACTTTTTCATGGCTGTTTGGTTTAGTCAGAAAAAATAAAAGGAGCAAAGTCTCTGCGACTTCACTCCTTTTGTTTTTTCCGGTCAGATGAATTATTTTCCGTTGTATTCATCAGATACAGTTAATTTCTTACGGCCTTTTGCACGACGGCTGGCCAATACGCGACGACCGTTAGCAGTTGCCATTCTTTCACGGAATCCGTGTTTGTTTTTTCTCTTTCTGTTAGAGGGTTGGAACGTTCTTTTCATTGTATATACTTATTTTATGTTATTATTCACCATGAGTAACGGGCTGCAAAATTAGTGACTTTTTTGAAATAAACAAAGAGATAACTCATTTTTAGTGATTTCTTTTTGCGTTTTTTCTTGATTTACATTACTTTTGCACTCGAAATCACAGCTGTAAGTGAATATAATCTGAAATAATAATCAAATATAAGCAAAGAAAAGTATGATTAATGCTCAAGACATTAAATCGGAACAGCTATCCGTATGGACGGTAAATTGTATTTCTGTATTGACTTCCTGCATGTAAAACCGGGAAAAGGTAACACATTCATGCGTACTAAATTGAAAGATGTGGTTAATGGTTACGTTTTGGAACGTCGTTTCAACATCGGTGAAAAATTGGAAGATGTACGTGTGGAACGTCGCCCGCACCAATATTTGTATATGGAAGGTGCAGACTATATTTTTATGAATCAGGAAACATTCGACCAGATTCCTATTGCTCATGACTTGATTAACGGAGTAGACTTCCTGCTGGAAGGAATGGTGGTGGATGTGGTTTCTGATGCTTCTACAGAAACAGTATTATTTGCTGATGTTCCGGTAAAAGTGCAGATGAAGATAACTTATACTGAACCGGGCCTGAAGGGGGATACGGCTACCAATACGTTGAAACCTGCTACAGTGGAATCGGGTGCTATTGTGCGTGTTCCTTTATTCATCAATGAAGGTGAAACGATTGAAATCGATACTCGTGACGGTTCATATGTAGGCCGTGTGAAGGCATAATCTATTTATATATGCATATAAAAAGGCGGAACTTGTTGCAAGCTCCGCCTTTTTTTATGTTTCTTTGTACTTCTCTGTGATGGATAAAATCAAAATAAAGCAATGAGATATTCTTTTATTATACCGGTTTATAATCGTCCTGAAGAGGTGGATGAGTTATTGAACAGTCTTACAAGGCAGACAAATAAGAATTTTGAAGTCCTGGTAGTGGAGGATGGTTCATCTGTTCCGTGCAAGGAAGTGGTAGATAATTACGCTGACCGGTTGGATATATGTTATTATTTCAAATCCAATTCCGGTCCCGGGCAGACCCGCAATTATGGAGCGGAACGGGGGCATGGAGAATATCTTATCATATTGGATTCTGATTGTATTTTGCCTGAAGGGTATTTGGCGGCTGTCGAGTCAGAGCTTCAACAGCAGAAGGCGGATGCTTTTGGTGGTCCTGACCGTGCTCATGATTCGTTTACCAATATACAGAAAGCGATAAATTATGCCATGACTTCGTTTTTTACTACCGGAGGTATCCGTGGAGGGAAGAAAAAAAAATGGATAAATTCTATCCCCGTAGTTTTAATATGGGGGTACGGGCTGAGGTATATAAAGCGTTGGGAGGATTTTCTAAGATGCGTTTTGGAGAAGATATTGATTTCAGTATCCGTATCTTTCAAGGGGGATATGCTTGTCGGTTGTTCCCTGAAGCATGGGTGTGGCACAAGCGTCGTACCGATTTGAAGAAGTTTTTCAAGCAAGTGCACAATTCGGGTATTGCCCGTATCAATCTGTATAAAAAGTATCCTAAATCATTGAAAGTTGTACATTTGTTACCGGCACTTTTTACTATAGGAATTGTATTCCTGTTGTTATATTCGTTGGTTTGTAGCTGGAGTTTGTCTTTGCTGCTGCTTTTTGCTCTTATCATTTGTGTAGATTCCACATTGCGAAATAAAAGTTTCAAAATAGGATTATTATCCATCCTTGCTTCTTTTATTCAGTTGATTGGCTATGGAACAGGTTTCCTGAGGGCCTGGTGGAAACGCTGTGTGTTGGGGAAAAACGAATTTGCCGCATTTGAGAAGAATTTTTATAAATAGAATTTTACCATAAAGAGGTGTTTAAAGTGATGGACTTTTTATGTATCTTTATGGTGGGGAAAATAAAGAAAGATGGCAGAAAAACTAACCATAAACCAATGGGCGGAAGAAGATCGTCCTCGTGAAAAGATGATGTTGCATGGAGTGGGGACACTTTCGGATGCTGAATTGCTTGCTATTCTGATAGGTTCGGGAAATACGGAGGATTCTGCAGTGGAGTTAATGCGTAAAGTGTTGAGTGATTATCATAATAGTTTGAATGAATTGGGCAAAACGACTGTAGATGAGCTGTGTCACTATAAAGGGATAGGTCCTGCCAAAGCTATCACCATTTTGGCGGCTTCCGAATTGGGAAAGCGCCGAAAGGAGGAAGAGGGAAAAGAACGTAAGGTCATTCTCAGCTCCCGTGATGTTTATCAATATTTTTATCCGTTGATGTGTGATTTGCCTATAGAGGAATGTTGGGTATTGTTGTTGAACCAGGCTTCCAAAGTAATTGACCGTATAAAGATAAGTTCCGGAGGACTGGCCTCTACAGCGGTGGATGTCCGTTGTGTATTGAGGGAAGCATTGTTGAAACGGGCCGTTGCCATGGCACTTTGTCACAACCATCCTTCCGGCAGTATGCGACCTAGTACAGAGGATGATCGGTTGACGGAACATCTTGACAAGGCGGCAAAAGTAATGAACATAAGACTGATAGATCATGTTATTTTAACGGATGGCAAATTTTATAGCTATGCTGATGAAGGAAGAATGTAGAAAATCATTAAATTTGCAATTAAAACAACGAGAGATATGGATGCAGATACCCGTTTAAAAACAGAAGAGAAGATTATAGCCATGTTGAAAACCGTATATGATCCCGAGATTCCGGTGAATATATACGATTTAGGCTTGATATATAAGATTGATTTGCAAGATGATGGAGAAGTAGTGTTAGATATGACATTGACTGCTCCCAATTGTCCTGCTGCAGATTTTATTATGGAGGATGTCCGTCAGAAAGTCGACTCTGTGGAAGGAGTTACTTCATCGGTCGTGAACTTGGTTTTTGAACCGAATGGGATAAAGATATGATGAGTGAAGAAGCTAAATTGGAATTGGGTTTCCTCTAATAAATTGAAAGTTGAGAATTAAAATTGGGGAATAAGAATTGCCAATATGTCTAAGTTATTGGACAAGGTGTTGTTTTTTAATTCTCTATTCTCGATTTTTTAATTTATGAGGTATTTAATTTAGTAAGATTATGAAGAACGTATATTTCCTTTCCGATGCACATTTAGGTTCTCGTGCCATAGCACACGGGCGGACACAGGAGCGCCGTTTGGTGAATTTTCTGGATAGTATAAAACATAATGCTGCAGCAGTGTACCTGTTGGGAGATATATTCGACTTTTGGTACGAGTTCAAACTGGTAGTGCCGAAAGGCTATACTCGTTTCTTGGGGAAGATTTCCGAGTTGACCGATTTGGGAGTGGAGGTGCATTTCTTTATCGGTAATCATGACATCTGGTGTGGTGATTACTTGGAAAAAGAGTGCGGGGTGACTATTCATCGTCAGCCGTTGACCTGTGAGATTTATGGGAAGGAGTTTTTCTTGGCACATGGTGACGGATTGGGAGATAAAGATGCCAAGTTCAAATTGTTGCGTTCCATGTTTCATAGTACCACTTTGCGAACACTGTTTTCTACCATACATCCCCGTTGGAGCATAGAACTTGGCTTGGAATGGGCCAAGCATAGCCGTCTGAAGCGTGAAGGTGGTAAGGAACCCGAGTATATGGGAGAGGACAAGGAACCGTTGGTATTGTTTACTAAAAATTACCTTAAAGACCATCCGGATATCAATTATTTTATTTATGGTCATCGCCACATTATGCTAGACTTGATGCTGAGCCGTACTTCACGTATGTTGATTCTTGGTGACTGGATACAAGATTTTTCGTATGCTGTATTTGATGGTGAAAATATGTTCCTTGAGCAGTATGTTGAGGGAGAAAGTCAATATTCCTAAAAAAGGCTACTATGCATCACGCGTAGCAGCCTTCTATAATTTATATATTTAACCAAACAATAAAATTACTTATTCAGAATAGCCAGAGTATCGCTGGCAATCATCAGCTCTTCATCAGTTGGGATAACAGCTACTGTCACTTTGGAGTCATCGGCAGAAATAATAGCTTCTTCTCCACGAACCTTGTTCTTTTCAAGGTCAATCTTCACACCCATGAATTCCAAACCTTCACAAACTTCAGAACGGCAATTGGCTTGATTTTCACCTACACCACCAGTGAACAGGATGATGTCTACACCACCTAGAGCGGCAGCGTATGCACCAATATATTTCTTGATGCGGTAGAAATACATCTTTTCAGCCAAAATAGCTTTCGGATTTCCGGCAGCAACAGCGGCTTCCAGTTCGCGCATATCGCTGGATACTCCTGAAACGCCTAATACACCACTCTTCTTGTTTAGTAAGTTGGATATGCCGGTTGCATTTAATCCTTCTTTTTCCATGATGAAAGTAACGGCGCCTGCATCGATGTCACCACTACGAGTTCCCATTACAAGACCTTCCAATGGGGTCAGCCCCATACTGGTGTCTATACATTTACCATCTTTGATAGCTGAAATGGAACCACCGTTACCGATGTGGCAAGTGATAATTTTCTTTCCTTTCGGATCAACGCCAAGGAATTCGCATACACGTTGTGAAACATAGCGATGAGAAGTTCCATGGAAGCCATAACGGCGCACACCGTATTTTTCATACAGTTCGTATGGAATGGCATACATATATGCATAGTCGGGCATTGTTTGATGGAATGCCGTATCAAATACACCTACTTGGGGAACGTTGGGCAGAATGGCAGAAACAGCATTCACACCTTTCAGGTTAGCCGGGTTATGAAGCGGAGCTAAATCGTTGCAAGCGATAAAAGCATCCAGTACTTCTTTATTCAGCAATACAGATTCGCTGAAACGTTCTCCGCCATGTACCATACGGTGACCTACTGCGTTGATTTCATCCAATGACTTGATTGCGCCATATTCCGGGCTCACCAATGTATTCAGAATGAACTCGATACCTGCGGTATGTTCTGGGATGTCTTTTTCTAATATTTTCTTTTCACCGTTAGGCAAAGTCAGTTTCAGGAAAGAGCCTACCAAACCGATTTTTTCTATACCGCCCTGTGCCAGGACTTCTTTGGTAGTCATATCAAATAATTTATATTTAATAGAAGAACTACCGCAATTAAGCACTAATATTTTCATGATGTTGTTGTTTGGAGAATGATTATTTGTTTTCTTTAGCGGCAATAGCCTGATTGGCAGTAATGGCAATCATCTTATAAACATCGTCGATAGAGCAGCCGCGTGACAGGTCATTCACCGGACGAGCGATACCTTGCAGGATCGGGCCGATAGCGGTAGCGTGTCCCAGACGTCTACTAATTTATAAGAAATATTACCTACTTCCAGACAAGGAACAACCACGTACGTTTGCCTTACCTGCGATTTCTGATCCCGGGGCTTTGCTTGCACCGATGTGCGGAACCAAAGCTGCATCAGCTTGCAGTTCACCGTCAATCTTCAAATCGGGAGCCATTTCCTTAGCGATTGCCAAAGCTTCCACCACTTTATCTACCACTTCATGTTTGGCAGAACCCTTGGTTGAGAAACTTAACATAGCTACGCGAGGATCAATTCCGGCAACAGCTTTGGCGGTCTGAGCGGTACAAACTGCAATTTGAGCCAGTTGGTTGGCATCCGGTACCGGGGTTACAGCAACGTCACCCATTACAATTACACCGTTATTTCCGTATTCGGGAGCATGAGTCAGCAACAGCATGGCACCGGATACGCAAGTGATACCCGGAGTAGTCTTGATAATCTGTAAAGCGGGACGAAGTACGTTACCTGTTGTGTTGCGTGCGCCGGCCAACTGTCCGTCGGCATCATCAGCTTGATAATGAGACATCCTAGATACAGCGGATCGACAACCAGTTTACGGGCCTCTTCGATGGTCATACCTTTTTTCTTGCGGAGTTCACACAGCAATTGTGCATACTCTTCTTTCTTCGGGTGGTCTGTGGGATCAATAATAGTGGCTTTACCGATATTCCCTAACCCCCATTGTTTAGCCAGGCTCATGATTTCATCGGGGTTTCCCAATAAAATTAGGTCGGCAACACCGTCTGTCAATATTTGGTTGGCAGCTTTTAAAGTACGTTCTTCAGTTCCTTCCGGAAGAACAATGCGCTGTTTGTTTGCTTTCGCGCGCTCAACGATTTGAGAAATTAAATCCATGATAATATATTAATTATGTACGTTCTAAAGACGAGTGTTGTTTTTCACGATGCAAAATTAGCTAATTTGCAATATCTACATTGCAAAATCAATATTATTTTTGGTTTAAAGTATGCTAAAAGTGTATGTTATTGAACACCAAACGGGATGTTTCCTTAACTTTGCGCAGTTTTCAATAAGTATTTAATAAATTTATAAGGTATGATTCGTCAGTGCGCCATATTATTTGGCTGTTTGGCTTTGGGTGAATTGATTGTTTTTTTGACGGGTATCAAGCTTCCGTCCAGCATTATAGGAATGCTGTTGCTCACCCTTTTTCTCAAATTGGGTTGGATAAAACTGCAATGGGTGCAGGGGCTGTCCGATTTCTTGGTTGCTAATCTGGGCTTTTTCTTCGTTCCGCCCGGTGTGGCACTGATGCTTTATTTTGATGTCATTGAAGCACAGTTTTGGCCGATAGTAATTGCGACAGTGGTCAGTACGGTTTTGGTACTGGTCGTAACAGGATGGGTTCACCAATTAGTTAGAAAATCAAATGGAATATTTAGAAAATAAGTTCTTTTTGCTGGCATTCACCTTCGGGGTGTTTTTTTTGTCACGTGTCTTGCAGAAAAAGACTGGATGGGTAGTGTTAAACCCGATTCTGCTTACCATTGCCGTGTTGATTCTGTTTTTGAAATTTACCGGCATCAGTTATGAAATATATAATGAAGGAGGTCACCTGATTGAATTTTGGTTGAAACCAGCGGTGGTAGCGTTGGGCGTGCCACTTTATTTGCAGTTGGAGATGATAAAGAAACAGTTGCTTCCTATTGTCATTTCACAGTTGGCAGGTTGTTTGGTGGGATTGGTGGCTGTGGTGGTCATTGCCAAATTGCTGGGAGCTACTCCGGAGATTATTTGTTCATTGGCTCCTAAATCTGTGACTACTCCTATTGCTATGGAAGTTTCGAAAGCCACGGGAGGAATTCCGTCTTTGACGGCCGCCGTTGTGGTGGTAGTCGGTCTGTTCGGAGCGGTGTTCGGTTTCAAGGTACTTCGGGTAGGTCATGTGGGGAGTCCTATTGCGCAAGGTCTTTCTATGGGTACGGCTACTCATGCGGTCGGTACTTCCACAGCAATGGAAATCAGTGGAAAATATGGAGCATACGCTAGTTTGGGCTTGACTTTGAACGGAATTATGACAGCGATTTTCACACCGACAATTCTTAGATTATTAGGTGTGATTTAACAAAAAAGCTGTTATCTTTGTTATATATATAAAATCATCACAGATTAGAGGATTGATTTGATTTTCAATAGGTATGGTCATTGGGGTGAGCATTGCTTATAAAAGTCTATCCGCATTCAGTAGTAACAGAGCATTCTTACAGCAGTCTGATAACTATTGTCACTTTGAATGAAATGAAGATTCTGTGATTTGTGGTGAGAAAACAAGCAACCCATATTTTATGATAGAATTTAAAGATATAACTTAGCGGATAAAGACTTGATACAGTCCTTTACCTTAGGCAGTTTGCGTCGTAATTGCGACTTGTCGTTTGCCAATCTGTGTAGTTGGATTTTCCTGTACCAGACTAAATATGCCGTGATGGATAATTACCTGTTGCTGCGTTTCTATGCGGGAGAAGAATTGGCCTACATGATGCCCGTCGGAACTGGAGATGTGAAACCTGTTCTTGAAGCATTGATAAAGGATGCTGAAGAGATGGGGACAAATTGCGTATGCTGGGGTATGCGTGGGATGAAAGCGGATATAGAGGCGGTGATGCCCGGACGTTTCACTTTTACAGAAGACCGGGATTACTTTGATTATATCTACTTGCGTACTGACCTGGCAACCTTGAAAGGAAAGAAGTTTCAAGCCAAACGTAATCATATCAACAAGTTCAAGAAGCAGTATCCTGATTATGAATACAAACCGTTGACTCCAGATCTGGTTCCCGAATGTTTGAAGCTGGAAGAGGAATGGTGTCGTGCCAATAACTGCGAGGAACAATTGGCATTGGGGGCAGAACGTAAGTCCATGACATATGCCTTGAACCATATGGAGGCGTTGGGTTTGACGGGTGGCGTGCTTCATGTCAACGGGAAGATTGCCGCTTTTACATACGGTGCTCCCATCAATCATGAAACATGGGATACTTGTGTTGAAAAGGCGGATACGGGAATAGAAGGGTCGTATGCCATGATTAACTATGAATATGCAAATCATATCGACGAACAATATATATATGTAAACCGCGAGGAAGACCTTGGCCTGGAAGGTTTGCGCAAAGCAAAACTTTCTTATCAGCCGTTATTTTACTCGAGAAATGTATAGCAGAGCTCAATGACCACAAAAGATGAAGTGAAAACATTATGGAAACTCTGCTTCAATGATAGCGATGAGTTTACCGACTTATATTTCAAGATGAGATATAAGGATGAAGTGAACAGGGTGATTCGTGAAGACGGAAAGATTATTTCCGCATTGCAGATGATACCTTATCCTATGACTTTTTGTGGTGAGGTGATTTCTACTTCGTATATATCGGGTGCTTGTACGCATCCGGATTACAGGAAGCATGGAGCCATGAAACGCCTACTGAAGGAAACGCATCGGTGTATGTATGAAGATGGAGTTTTGCTGGCTTCGTTGATTCCTGCAGAGGAATGGTTGTTCGGTTATTATGCCAGGTCGGGATATGCTCCAGTTTTTGGGTATGCGGTTGAGCAGGTAAGGGTAGACAGATTACGCCCTGTGCCCAGTTGCCGGATAGAGGTATGCGAATTTCCCGGTGTGGAACATTATCATTATTTTGATTCCCGTATGCATGGGCGCAGGAGTTGCATTCAGCATCCTAAAGAGGATTTTCTAGTTATAATGGCCGATTTAAGACTGGGTAATGGCAAATTGCTGGTTGCCCGGGAAGCGGATAAAATAGTGGGGATGGCATTTACGGTAATGGGGGATGATACATTATATATAAAGGAATTGCTGGCAGATACGGATGCGGTGCAGGATACTTTATTGTATGAAGCGGCCCATATATATAAGGTACAGCGTATGGATTATTTTATTCCATCGTCTGCCGATACTTTGTTTTTGGGGATGGCAAGAGTTATCCGTGCAGAGGAGTTGTTGAAGGTTTTCGCCCATAAGTATCCGGCATCCGAACTTTATATACATATTGAGGGGGATGAAGCTATTCAGGAGAATAACGGCTATTATACGGTACGGGGTGGTATCTGCTTTCGTGAGAGAATACCGGAAAAAAAATATCACACTTATACGTTGGATGGTTTTACCCGGTTGTTACTGGAAGCGGAGCATCCTTATATGAGTTTGATGCTGAATTGATTTTCATTACTGGTTGCACAGGTTGAATTTCTATGTTTAAGATTGATAATCTGTGGAGTAAAAATCCGGATAGGTTATTAGTCTTCTTTTGTCAGAATACGTTCCAGCTCTTCTGCAGTCAGTCTGAGATGGAATTGTCCTTTATAAGCCACGGATATGCACCTGTTTCTTCTGAAACGATAATGGCCAATGCATCTGTTTCCTGCGATACGCCCATGGCAGCCCGATGCCTTAATCCCAATTCTTTAGGGATATTCAAGTCGTGAGATACCGGGAGAATACAACCGGCTGCTTCTATCCGTTTATGGCGGATAATCATGGCTCCGTCATGTAATGGACTGTTTTTGAAGAAAATATTTTCTATCAGTCGTTGGTTCACATTGGCGTTGATAATTTCTCCTGTACGGATGATGTCATTCAGAGGTACACTTTTTTCGATGACAATCAGTGCCCCCACCTTCCCTTTGCTCATGCTCATACAGGCAAGTACAATCGGCATAATATCCGCTTTTTCCGTCTTTTCCTGCTTGTTTCCCGTCAGGAAGCGGAAACGTCCCAACTGTTTATGCGAGCCCAGTGTGACAAGGAACCGGCGTATATCATCCTGAAAAAGAATAATCAGGGCTAGAACACCTACACTGACCAATTTATCGAAGATAGACCCTAGCAGTTTCATTTCCAAAACCTGAGATACAATCAGCCAGATACCTATAAATACTAGGATACCGATGAAGATATTGATAGAACCCGAATCTTTCATCAGACGGTAAGTCTGATAAAGCAGATAGGCTACCAGCAGGATATCGATGAGGTCTTTTATACTAAAATCAATAAACATCTTTCTAGAATTAAAAATTGAAAATTAAGAATTAAAAGGCAGCGGAGTCTTTCATCTTCTGTACTATCTTCACGGTTTCTACAGCAGCTTTTACATCGTGCACTCTGAGAATATCCGCTCCTTTTAGTAGGGAAATGGTATCCAGCACTGTTGTTCCGTTCAAGGCATCATCAGGGTTCCGCCTAGCAGCTTGTAAATCATTGATTTACGTGATATACCGACCAGTAACGGTAGTTCGAACAGGCTGAATTCTTCCAAATGATTCATCAACTGGTAATTATGTTCCACTGTTTTTCCGAAACCGAAACCAGGGTCCAGAATAATATCTTTTACTCCTAAGTCGCGTAATTTCTGTACTTTTTCCGAGAAATAGAGAAAGACTTCTTTCAACAGATTGTCATAATGCGGATTCATTTGCATATTTTGCGGCGTGCCTTGCATATGCATAATAATATAAGGTACTCCCAGCCTGGCAATCATGTTGAACATCTGCGGGTCCATTTCTCCGGCGGCAATGTCATTGATGATTGCCACTCCGTACTCCTCTACACACATCTGGGCTACATCCGCACGGAAAGTGTCCACGGACACCACACAACCGGGATGATAGCGATTGATGATTTCCAGTCCGGTACGCAGACGGCGCATCTCTTCCTCGGGGCTGATGTGCTCGGCATTGGAACGTGAGGAATAGGCACCTATATCAATGATGGAAGCTCCTTCTTCTATTATTTGGGAGGTACGGTTGATAATATCTTTTTCCGTTTGCTGCCGGCTGCCGGCATAGAAAGAATCGGGTGTAACATTCAGGATTCCCATTACTTGCGGATGGGAGAGATCCATCAGTTTCCCATTAACATTAATATATTTGACGGTTTTGGTTTCCATTGTTTACGGCTTGTCATTTAGGTCGTACAAAAGTACGCACAATTCTTGAGTTTTTGTTATTTCATGAACTATTTTTCAGTTATCTTTGTTGCAACTTAATTTAAAAGCAAAGCGAAAGATGGATATTTCAGCTTTATATAAGTGTTTTACGGAATGCGGCAAGGTAACTACCGACAGCCGTAACTGCCCCGAGGGTTCTATGTTCATAGCTCTGAAAGGGGAAACATTCAATGGAAATGCATACGCGCTTCAGGCGCTGGAAAAAGGTTGCCAGTATGCCGTAGTAGATGAAAAAGAATATGCCGCCGATGGGCATCCGCGTATCTTGTTAGTAGACGATTGCTTGAAAGCATTGCAGGAACTGGCTAATTATCACCGGCATAAAATGGGTACCCGAATCATCGGCATCACGGGAACCAATGGGAAGACTACTACCAAGGAATTGATAGCTTCAGTGCTGCAAAAAAGATATGAAGTGCTTTATACACAGGCAACTTGAACAACCATATCGGTGTTCCTTTGACTTTGTTACGGTTGACTCCCGAGCATGAATTGGCTGTCATCGAGATGGGAGCGAACCATCCGGGTGAAATCAAGGCACTGACCCGTATTGTAGAACCGGATTTCGGTATGATTACTAATGTGGGCAAGGCGCATTTGGAGGATTCGGGTCTTTTGAAGGGTCATCAAGACTAAAGGTGAGTTGTATGAGCATCTGCGTTACAATGGCAAGCATATTATTTTCATTGACAAGGACAATGAGTTTCTCACAGCTATCTCTCAGGGCCTTACCCGTATTTGTTATGGTATGGAAGGAGGAGAGGGACTTTATATCAGCGGCAAGCTGGGCGCTTGTGCTCCGTTTCTTTCGTTTGAATGGGAACACGAGGGACAGAAGTTCGAAGTGAATACCCACCTTATCGGCAGTTATAACATGAAGAATGCATTGGCCGCCATTACGGTGGGCCGGTTCTTCAGTGTACCGTCCCGGCAGATTTGTGAGGCACTGGAGGCGTATGTTCCTCATAATAACCGCTCGCAATTGACAGAAACCACGGATAATAACTGATAGTTGATGCATACAATGCGAATCCTACCAGTATGATGGCGGCTTTGGAGAATTTCCGGTTGATGAATGTCGCTCATAAAATGGTTATTCTGGGTGATATGAAAGAACTGGGAGAAACCAGTCATGAGGAACATCAGAAGATTGCGGATTATCTGGATGAATGTAAATTTGACCGGGTACTTCTGGCAGGAGAGGAGTTTGGCAAAGTGATTCCGTCCTTTGAACATTTTCAAGATGTGGTTGCATTGAAAGAGTCGTTGGAAAGATATAAGCCGAAAGGATATTATATTCTGATTAAAGGTTCCAACAGTATGAAGTTGGGCCAGCTTCAGGAAATATTATAGTTAACCGGTTGGCAGTTTCATTCACAGTAGGAGGATGAATGTGTCAAAAGTCCAAAGTAACTATTAAATGTGCTGTTTGCACCTGTATAGGTATATTGTCCCACCTGGTGGAATGGGCATTTCACCTAGGTGAGAGCGTAGTTCCACCTTTGTGAAATGGCAGTTCCACCAGGTGGGATTTCTATATATACTGCATGGAAACATGAATGGTAAAGATCCTTTGGGGAATGATCCTTCATATAGTCTGCCTCTATGGTAAATGTAATCATAGAATCTTTCTTCTTTATTATTTCTCTGAATTTTTCTTTAAAATAGATATAATAATCGGTTTTGACCGTTTTCTGACTCCTTCCTGCCGAATTATTATCCCGTGTTATTACAGAAATCAGTTACTTTTGCAATGTTATCAATAGAATTGCTATGAGGAACTTATTTCTACTAATCGCATTATGCTGTGTGGCTTTTTCTGTTCGTGCCCAACGTCTGGTTGAAGTGGGGAAAGGCTTTAGCAGTACTTCGGTAAATACTACTGTATTCCGTAATAACTCCATTGTGACGCATGGAAACACACAATACATTTCTTATTATGACGCTGAAGGATGGCTGATGTTAGGCAAACGCCGTCTGGGCACTGGGGAATGGATTTTGCACCGTACCCAATACAAAGGACATGTAAAAGATGCACATAACATTATCAGTATGATGGTGGACGGCGACGGCTATCTTCATCTTTCTTTTGACCACCACGGACATAAACTGAACTATTGCCGCAGCATTGCCCCCGATACACTTGTTTTGGGAGATAAAGAGCCGATGATAGGCAACGAAGAAGAAGATGTGACCTATCCTGAATTTCATTTGTTGGCTGATGGCGGTTTGCTTTTTGTATATCGCTCGGGCGCTTCCGGAAGAGGAAATATGGTAATGAACCGATATGATGTGAAATCCCGTAAGTGGGAGCGTGTGCAGGATGTCCTTGTAGATGGAGAAAACGAGCGGAATGCCTATTGGCAGTTGTATGTGGACCAATCAGGAACCATCCATCTTTCCTGGGTGTGGCGTGAAACCTGGCATGTGGAAACCAATCATGATTTATGCTACGCCCGTTCTTTTGACGGAGGTAAAACCTGGTATAAGACCAACGGACAGAAATATGAGCTTCCTATCCGCCTGGGCAATGCCGAATATGCCTGCCGTATTCCTCAGAATGCCGAACTGATAAACCAGACCAGTATGAGTACGGATGCCGGAGGTCATCCGTACATCGCTACCTACTGGCGCAATCCCGATAGTGATGTTCCCCAATACCGCATCGTTTGGCACGATGGTGTGAACTGGCACAACCGACAGGTTTCCGAACGCAAGACCCCTTTCTCGCTCAAAGGGGGAGGAACCAAGATGATTCCCATGTCCCGTCCCCGGATGGTGGTGGACAATGGAGAAGTGTACTATCTGTTCCGTGACCAGGAACGTGGAAGCAAAGTTTCCATATACTATACCAAAGACGTACAGTTTGGTGAATGGCGCGTGAAAGACCTGACGGATTTTGCCGTAAATGCGTGGGAACCCAGTCATGACACGGAGTTATGGAAAATGAAGAAGCAACTTCATATTTATGTACAGGATACCCGACAGGGAGATGGCGAGAAGCAGGTGGAAACAGAACCGCAAATGGTTTATGTGTTGGAATTGTAAATAATGTGCTGATTTGCCAATGGCCATGCGGCATATAGCGCAAGTACATTAGTACATTAGTAAATTGGCAAATTGATAAATTATTAATATGATGAACAAATTATTGAAACAAACCCTTGTTTGTGCAGGTACCTTGCTGCTTTCCATGCAGGTTGTCGCCAAACCTTCTTCCGAAGCCAAGGAAGTACGGGGGATTATAGACAAGGTAAACACTTATTGGCAAACGCATAACAAGCCCGAAGTCCGTTCGTTTTGGGACAATGCCGCTTACCACACCGGAAACATGGAGGCATACTTTCTGACCGGTAATGAAAACTACCGTGCATATTCTGAAACCTGGGCTATACACAATGAATGGAAGGGAGCCAAGGAAAGGATAAGTCTAAATGGAAATACTCTTACGGTGAGAGTGATGAATATGTATTGTTCGGAGATTATCAGGTTTGTTTTCAGACGTATATCGACCTTTATACTATTCTTCCGGACAACTATAAGATAGCCCGTGCCCGCGAAGTGATGGAGTATGAGATGAGTACACCCAATCATGATTACTGGTGGTGGAGCGACGGTCTGTATATGGTAATGCCTGTCATGACCAAACTGTATAAGGTGACGGGTAATCATCTCTATTTGGATAAATTGTATGAATATATTGTATATTCGGATAGTATCATGCTCGACCGGGAAACCGGCCTGTATTATCGGGATGCCAAATATGTTTATCCTAAACACAAGACTTCCAGCGGAAAGAAGGACTTTTGGGCACGTGGTGACGGATGGGTGCTTGCCGGACTGGCGAAGGTGCTGAAAGATCTTCCCGCTGATTACGAGCATCGTTCTTTTTTCGTAAACAAGTATGTGAAACTGGCCGAAGCAGTCGCAGCCATCCAGCAACCGGAAGGCTATTGGACCCGTAGCATGATGGATCCCACTCATGCTCCCGGACCGGAAACCAGCGGAACGGCTTTCTTTACTTACGGCTTCCTTTGGGGAATCAATAATGGCTATCTGGATGAGGCAGTGTATAAACCGGTGATAAATAAAGCATGGAACTATTTGGCAAAGACTGCTTTGCAGAAGAATGGCAAGATTGGTTACGTACAGCCGATTGGTGAGAAGGCCATTCCGGGACAAGTAGTCGATGCTGATTCTGAAGCTAATTTCGGGGTAGGCGCTTTTCTGTTGGCTGCTTGTGAATATGTTCGTTATCTGGAAGCTCCTGAAAATCAGGATCGTGCCTACTGGTGCAATCTGCTTTATAAGATGGCAGCTCCCGTACTGAGCAATATGGCGGAAGGTAATCTGAAAAAGAATATGCTGGTAGAGGTGAGTCCTAATTGGGATGGACGTAACAAAGGAGTGACTTATATGGAAACCTTCGGACGCCTTATGGCAGGTGTCGCTCCCTGGCTGACACTTCCCGATGATGATACGGAGGAAGGCCGGATGCGCAAGCAACTTCGTGAATGGGCTTTGAAAAGCTATGCCAATGCAGTAGACCCTGCCAATCCCGACTATCTGTTGTGGAGAGGACACGGCCAAGCTTTGGTAGATGCGGCATACGTGGCCGAAAGCTTTCTGCGTGCTTACGACCAACTCTGGATGCCTTTGGATGATACTACCAAGAAACGTTATTTTGAAGAATTTACCAATTGCGCCGGGTAGATCCGCCTTACACCAACTGGTTGCTGTTTTCTTCTACCATCGAGAGTTTCCTGGCAAAGGCAGGGACGGAATGTGACGAATACCGTATCAATTCGGCTATCCGCAAGGTGGAGGAATGGTACACGGGAGATGGCTGGTATGCGGACGGCCCTTCTTTCGCTTTCGACTATTATAGCAGTTATGTCTTCCATCCCATGTATCTGGAAACGTTGCAGGGCATGAAGGATGCAGGGAAATACACTCGTATTCATTATAAAAAATATTATGACCGCGCCTTGAAACGTGCTAGGAAATTCAGCCTTGTACTGGAACGCTTGATTTCTCCTGAGGGTACTTTCCCGGTATTCGGCCGTTCCATTCCTTACCGTTTGGCCACTATGCAACCCTTGGCGCTGATGGCTTGGTATCAGCAGTTGCCCGAAGGGGTGAGCAACGGACAGGCGCGTGCCGCACTGACTTCTGTGATGCACCGGATGTATGACAACACCGAGAACTTCAATGAGGCGGGCTTCCTGACCATAGGTTTTGCAGGCCGTCAGCCAATGTGGCGGATTGGTACACCAATAACGGCAGTCTTTATATGACATCACTGGCATTCCTTCCGCTGGGGCTTCCTGCCGCACATCCGTTCTGGACAGATGCCGCACAACCTTGCACACAAGCCAAGGCATGGGGCGGACAGCCTTTCCCGAAAGACCATCACTGGAGTGATGATATACGCACTTGGGATTTATTCTGATTGTTTTCAGATGCGAATGACGCAGAGGTGATACGAAGTTGTTTTTTATACTTATCCGTATCATCTGCGTTGTTCGTGTTTAAAAAATAAAAGCTTTGTGTCATCTGTATCTGAAAATGGCAAAAAGATAGTAGCTTTGTATCCATGAAAACAAAACTTCTCCCTATTCTGAGATATATAGTACTTGCATTGCTTCTTCTGTGCATTGTACTTTGCCGTTTTTTTCCCGTCATGGCCGAAGGGTATGCTCGTCATATTTATCCGTGGCTGTCGGCGGCGTTGTCCGCTATAGCTTCTGTTTTCCCTTTTTCTTTAGAGGAGGTGCTAGTGGTCGTAATCATTTTATGGATGATTATTTATCCTTTTCTTAAACGCCGGAAGAAGAAAAGCTGGAGATTCATTGTGGGCAGGGAAGTGGAGTTGCTGGCATGGGTCTATATCTGGTTTTATCTGGGGTGGGGTTTGAATTATTTCCGTTACGATATTTACCGGCGGATGGAGGTGGAACCTGCCGGTTACGATGAACAGGCATTCCGTCATTTCCTTGCTTCCTATACAGATAGTCTGAATCAGTCCTATACGGCTGAGGTGAAAACGGATCCTGAAAGGATGCGGCAGGAGATAAAGGAGATTTACCGGCGGGTTCCGTCTATGTATGGTTTGGCTCTTCCCCAGGATTATCAGTATCCCAAGCAAGTGTGGTTCAATCCGCTTTATTCGGGTGTGGGAGTATTGGGATATATGGGACCTTTTTTTGCGGAGTCGCAATTGAATGAAGAATTGCTTCCTGTACAATTGCCATTTACGTATGCCCATGAACTGTCTCACCTGTTGGGGGTAAGTAATGAGGCGGAAGCGAATTATTGGGCTTACAGGGTTTGTCGCTCTTCAAAGCGGCCGGCGGTGCGTTATAGTGCCTATTTCGGTCTGTTGCCCTATGTGCTGGTCAATGCATCTTCTGTGTTGACGGAAGAGGAATTCCGTGAATGGATTAAGACGATCCGTCCCGAAGTGGTGAAGGATTATGAATATAAACGTATGTATTGGAATGAGCGTTATAGTACCCTGTTGGGTGAAGTGCAGAATAAAATTTATAACCTGTTTTTAAAGGGTAACAACATTCCTTCCGGCAGAAAGAATTATGCGGAAGTGATCGGGATACTGCTTTCTTTGGAAGAAAAATAGAAACAGAATGTTCAGGCTGGACTTGAATTCGATTGTGACAGTTATAACTTGATCCAAGAGTTCTACAACAAACGAGCTTTATATTGTTGCTCCACTGCTACCACTTTTCATTGGCATTTCAGCAGGAAGGGTGGTAGCAGTGGCAGCAGAAATATAAAACTCTAAAGAAGAACTGTTCAGGATGATTCCAAGCAATGATCAGAATCCGCCGGGGAGTCTACTGTTTCTGTTTCACATAATCCGAAGGCGACATTCCGTATTCGTCCTTGAAACATTGGCGGAAATAGGCCACACTGCTGAATCCTATCATATAGGCTATTTCTGAAATAGTATATTGTCCGGACATCAGCAGTTCCACTCCCTTGCGCATTTTTACCTTACGGATAAATTCGTTGGCGGACATATCTGTCAGTCCTTTTATCTTGCGGTAAAGGGTGGAGTGACTCATGCACATCTTGTCGGCAATGAAAGCGATATCCATCTTTTCCATTTCCAGATTCTCTTCGATTATTTGCGTGATTTTCTGCAAGAATTCATTATCCAGTTTGTTTAACGAACTCACGGCACTTTCCTGTTTGGGCTGCGTATCGGCCAGTGCCAGCAAAGAGGCTATTTTCTTACGGGTTTCCAACAGGTTGTTGATGCGACTGTGCAGTAGCTTGGCACTGAACGGTTTGGTAAGATAGGAATCTGCTCCGGATGCATATCCTTCTTCCTTGTCTTGTAAAGAATCTTTAGCCGTCAGTAAGATTACAGGGATATGGCTGGTGCGCATATCCTCTTTTATTCGCTTGCAAAGTTCGATACCGTCCATGACCGGCATCATGATATCACTGACAATGATGTTGGGAATTCGTGCCTGTGCCAGTTCCCAGCCTTCTTTACCATCTTGGCAGTGATTACTTCATAGATATCTGTAAAAGAGCTCCGGATGTATTCCCGTATGTCGGCATTGTCCTCTACCACCAGTACAATGGGATGATTTTCGGTTGGTGTATCGGTAATGGTGGTTTCCTCTGCATCCATCGGCTTCTTTTCCATATCATGTTGGGCATGGATAGCGTTGGGATACGTATTCTCGGTGAGCAGGCGCAGCGTGAATGTGGTTCCCGTATCCACTGCGCTTTCTACTTTCAGGATTCCTTCGTGCAATTCGCTCAAACCTTTGACCAGAGCGAGCCCGATTCCCGAACCCGATGCCTGATATTTGCTTTTTGCCTGATAATAGCGATCGAAAATGTGTGGTAACGCTTCGGCGTCAATGCCATGACCGGTATCACAGACACTGATTTCCGTGTATTTTATCTGGTTCTCTTCTACTGAACGGAGTGATAAGGTGATATCTCCCTCGGAAGTATATTTGGCAGCATTGCTCATCAGGTTGTCCAGTATGATGGTGATCATGTCCGCGTCATAGAAGATTTCCGTATCTTCTGTTTCGATATGAATATGATAATTTACTTTGTTATTGGGATTCAACTCTTTGTAACGTAATCCCACTTCCTGTACCAATTGTCCCAGATCTCCCTTGGCTACAGATAATTTACGGTTCTGGGTCTCGGTCTTGCGGAATTCCAGTATGCGGTTTATCAGATTCAGCAGACGGGTGGCGCTATCATGAATGATGCTGATTTTGTTGGCGTGTTTGGGAGACAGGGTGGCATCACTCAACAGGTCTTCCAATGGACCTAGAATCAGCGTGAGCGGAGTACGCAGTTCATGGGTGATGTTGGTGTAGAAGCGCAGGCGTTCTTCATTCAGTTCTTGTTTGTTCAGACTTTGCTTGCGCTCCACTTCCAGTGAACTCTCTAAGTCCAGTTTACGTTTATAAAAACGGAGCAATGCATATAATGCGAAGATAAACAATATGACATAACCAATTGGCATACCAGGTAAGCCAAAGGGGAGGAGCAATTACCACTGTCAGTTGTGCTGCATTCTCGTTCCATTCCTGATTGCGAAATCGGGTTTTCACTTTAAACACATAGTTGCCGTGCGGTATGTTACGGAAGGTGACCTGATTATCTCCTTGGGTGCTGTACCATGCATTCTCAAGTCCTTCCAGCATATATGAAAATTCTACTTGTGAACTTTGTGTATAATCCAACACATTGAAAGATATGTTGAAAGTGTTTTGATTATAAGGTAGCTCAACAATTCTGTTACTGATTGGAACCGGTAACCGGGTATCCCTGCTTTCTGTCTGTTTATTATAGATAAAGAATTGGGTGATGGTAACAGGGGAAACTTCGCGTGGTGATGATAGTTCACGCGGATTGAAATAACATGCCCCGTTTTGGGAGCCGAAAAACAGAGTACCGTCTGGAGTGATGCAAGTGGAACCATCCATGAAATCACCCATAGGTATACCGTCATGATAATTATAATTGTAGAATCTTTTGTTTTTTTCATCTAGACGAGAAATGCCACCATTGGTGCTTATCCATATATAGCCGTCATGGTCTTCCTGTATGGCACGTACCTGTGTGTTTTCCAAACCTTCCTTTGCACCGAATGACACAAAGACATTAGGTTGACTTACATCTTTAAAAATAATAATACCTTCCCGGGTGGCAACAAGAATGCGTTTGCGAGAATCTTCCATCATATAATTCACGGCATTGGATGGAAATGAATGGTCTGTTGTGAAATTATAAAGCTTTTTATCATCTTCATCAAACACACATACTCCTTTGCCGAATGTTCCTACCCATAATTTCCCGTTTTTGTCCCGTATGATACCGTGTACCATAATATCGGGTAACTGGGCGTTTAATTCTTTCTCGTACGACAATTGGTTATTAAAATAAGAATAAATTCCCGTTTGGGTACCTATCCATATCTTGCCGTTTATATCCTCACTGAAGGAGCAGATATCGAGGAACTCCGAGCCTTTATCTCCTATGCGGGTGATACGTCCGTCTTTGGGAGTATAAAGCAATATGCCATTTTTATAAGTGCCTAGCACAGTCGTTCTTGTTTGTCTTGGTAAATCACATTGATATGTGTTTGTGGGTGCAGCCGGCATTCGTGTAAAGAGAAGTTTTTGGTTTTCTTTCCTTTTTCATAAATTCCTAATTCACCTTCTCCTCCCAGCCATATTTGGTGATTATCTGCCCATAATCCCCATACTTGTTTATTATTGATCTTACCTTGTTTTTCAATAGTATAGGCAATGGTGTTGAATAATGGCTGTGCATAACTGATAAAATCCACTCCACCGCGGTAGTTGCCAATCCAAATATTTCCGAATGAATCTTGTATGATGCTTCGTGCATTGGGTCCGGATAATCCATGGTTGTCATTCGTTACCGTAATATTGGAGAATGTAATCTTTTCTGGAGATATAAATGTATTTTCCCTGAGATTGAGAATACTCACTCCTCCCATGTTGGTACATATCCATAGAGTGCCGTCTTTCATTTGTTTGATATCAAGAATCTGATCTGACAATAATGAGTTTTCATTTCCTTCTATGTGTTTGAATGTGATGAATTTTTCGCTTTGCGGATTGAAAAGTGCCAGACCGTTGTTGGTGCCTACCCATACATTCTTATTCTTGTCTATGCATAGAGCGCGTACTTCATTATCGGGAATGCTATAAGGATTATTGGGGTCATGCTGATAATTTTTTGCAGTACGGTCTTTAAGGGATACAATGCTTAATCCTCTGAGATGATGGCCAATGTACAGATTGCCGTTACCGTCTTCTTTTGATACCCAGTTATTACCTTCCAGACCTTTTACATTCTTAGAAGAATAGGGGGTAAACAGTTTGGTTTTCCGATCATAGTAATCAACTCCGAAATGATAATGTGTGATCCATAAGCCGCTGTCGGCAGCAACAGATAAGTCTGTGATATCATTACTGAGCATATAATTGCCCGTGGCAGGAATGCGTGATATGGTTTCTGTTTCATAATCAAAATAACAAAGTCCATCTCGTTGTGTGCCTATCCAGACTTTGTTTTCATAGGGGTCTGCAAGTACGACATTCAGTTCGTTACCACTCAATCCTGAATTATTCTTGGTATAGATGTTGAATTGACGTCCATCAAACCTGTTAAGACCAGATTCGGTTGCTATCCATAAGTAACCCTTTTTATCTTGAGTGACACTGACTACATAATTGCTGGACATACCGTCTTCCACTCCTAGGCGTTTGATAACATAAGGTTGTGCAGATGCATGGAACAGATAAATAAAACTTAATAATAATGAGATTGAAAATGAATATGTGTGTTTCATATAAAGGTACTTTTATGAGTACAAATATATAGTATTTTCTAAAATATTTCTGTTAATGTACATGACATATTCAGCATACGACAACTAAAAACTCGTTATGAACGATTTTTATATCCTTCTTGCTCAGTTTTTCTCTACTTGTCTTTTACGATATTTTTATATTTGTCTCGGGAAAATAAAACAGATTAAAAATTCTAATGCTTATGAAAACATAGACTTAGGTTCTTTGCAGGTTTGGTCCGGATGCCTTTATATACAATTCGGAGTTAGGAATGAGAGTTTATTACCTTAATTAAATCTAATTATAAAAGAAAGACGATGAAAGAAAATTCGTTTAAAAGAAATCGAAAGGCTATGATGGCTTTGCTGCTTTGTACAGGTTTCATTGTAACTCAGCCAATCAGTGTTATGGCTGAAGAGATTATGATTTTTGCTCAAACTGCTCAGCAACAAAAACAATCCGTTTCAGGAGTTATTAAAGATGCTACGGGGGAACCTGTAATTGGTGCTAGTGTGCTAGAGAAGGGGACTACGAATGGTACAATTACCGATTTTGATGGTAGATTTACGTTGAATGTAATTCCTGGCACTACACTAATAATCTCTTATATTGGTTATAAGACGGTAGAAATGAAAACTGTAGCAGGACAACCAATAAATTTAACATTGACTGAGGACAGCGAAATGTTGGAAGAAGTGGTAGTGGTAGGTTACGGTACAATGCGTAAGAAAGACTTGACAGGTTCGGTAGTACAAATTAACCCTTCCAAGATTGCTGATCAAAATCCGACTTCTGTTCAAGATGTTTTGCGCGGTACACCAGGATTGCAAATAGGTTATGATGCATCGGCTAAAGGTAGTGATGCTTCTATTTTGCTACGTGGACAGAATTCTTTAGGTACCAATGCAAGCCCAATGATTGTATTGGACGGTATGGCTTTTTATGGTGAACTTTCTGAAATTAATCCTGATGATATTGCACAATTGATGTGTTGAAGGATGCTTCTTCTGCTGCTATTTATGGTGCTAAGGCTGCTGCCGGTGTCATTATTATCACGACAAAGAAAGGTAAGGAGGGTAAGCCGGTTATTAATGTAGGTGCTAATCTTTCGGTTTCTAGAAAATCAGATTATCGCGATTATTTTGATGCGGCTGGTTATTTGAAATTTCATCAGGACTGGCGTAAAATGTATTATACGTATGGACAGGGTGAGGATGGTTTGTATGACTACTATCAAGCAAAAGATGGTAGTGGTAATTTGTTATATCCAGCTGGTTATTATGATGACCCCCGTACCTTGACAGAAGGAGAACAGAAAGCATGGGCCTCCAATATAGGTGTCAGTGGTATTGGTCTTAGTGAAGGTGAATCCATGCTTGGTCTGTTTGCCCGTCGTTTAGAATTCAATAATTCTCCGATGATGATGGAAAATTTTTTGAATGGTCGTATGGTTGATTGGAATGATGCTACTTTCCGCACTGGTTTCAATCAAGATTATAATGCAAGTATTTCGGGAGCTACTGAACGTGTGAATTATTACTTTTCATTAGGTTACATTAATAATGAAGGAGCTGTACAGGGTAATGAATACAATGCTTTCCGTTCTAACATGAAAATCAATGCGAAGATTACAGATTGGTTGGAGGTAGGAGCGAATGTTAATTTCCAGGACCGTTCGGATGGAGATATTCAAGTATCTCTTGGAAGTAATTATTGGGATAATAATATGTTGCGTAATTCTCCATATGCTTCCATGTATGATAACAATGGTAATTATGAGCAATATCCTATGTCTGGTTTGCCTACCAATGGTGGGTACAATTACTACTTTGATCGTCAGTATTACGATTTGGAAAAGGGGTATACCGTATTAAATACTATTTTTAATGCAAAAATTACTTTGCCAGCAGGTTTTTCTTATCAATTCAATATTGCTCCTCGTTATCAGTGGTTCTATGACCGTTATTGGATGTCTGCTGATTTGCCTAATGCATCTGCTGCTGATCGAGGTGTGAATCGTGGTTGGTCGAAAAATTTTGATTGGAATTTGAACAACACCATTACATGGGACAAGATATTTGGCGAGCATCATTTCACCGCAACCTTAGTACAAGAGGCTGAAGAACACCGATATTGGAGTGATAATGTTAATGCACGTAACATCACGCCGAGTGATGCTCTAGGTTTCCATTATACGCAAGGGGCTAACAAGACTCAGAGTGGCTTTAGTACTAATGATACTCATTATACTGCTGCTTCCTATTTGGGGCGTTTATTCTATAGCTTCAAGGATCGTTATATGTTTACAGGAACATTCCGTCGTGACGGTTATTCCGGTTTCGGTTCTAATAATCCTTGGGGTAACTTTGGATCTGTTGGGCTTAGCTGGGTATTCTCTGAAGAAAACTTTATGTCTGATGCTCACGATTGGATGGATATGGGTAAGTTGCGTTTGTCTTGGGGAACTAATGGTAACCGTGAATTTGGAGATGTTTACTCTACGTTGTCTAATTTGTCACTGGCAGGTGGAAGTATGGTATATTACCAAATGGTAACTCGAACGTTGTCAATCCACTTTATATGAGTCGTTTGGCTGCACCTAATTTAGAATGGGAAAAGACTAAAGCGTGGAATATCGGTTTGGATTTTTCATTTTTGAATGGAAGACTTACTGCTAACATGGATTATTATTTGAAGAAAACAACAGACATGATAATGAGCCAGCGTTTGCCGAGTTTTTCTGGTTTCGGTTCCATCATGGCCAATTTGGGTGAAGTACAGAACCAAGGCTTTGAAATCGCTTTGAATTCTACAAATATTCAAAATAGGAATTTTACATGGAATACTTCCGTAGGATTTTCTATTAATAAGAATAAAATTAACCATATCTACTATGATTATGACGAGAATGGTGTAGAGAAGGATGATACCTCCAATGGTTGGTTCATCGGTCAGGCAATCGGTACTATATGGTATTATGAAACCGATGGAATTTGGCAGAATACTCCTGAAGACATTGCTTCTGCTGCTTTGGTAGGGCAGAAACCGGGTGATCCGAAAGTGGTGAATCACTATACTGAAGATGACCGGATTTTGGAAGATGGTACTCGCATACCTGTCTACAATGATAATGATAAGGTTTATCAAGGGACTACAGCTCCTCCTGTTTACTGGAATTTACGTAACGATTTCACTTTGTGGAAGGATTTGACTCTTTCTGTTTCATTATACTCTTATATGGGACACAAGAGCCGTGCTGGTTATTGGTTGAATCAGGAGAACGGAGGGTCACAGGTAACTAACGGCTTTAATGTGGCAGCTCGTAAATATTGGACTCCTGATAATCCGACTAATGATTATTGTCGTTTGAATGCTGCAGGTCCCAATACGGGGCTGGCTAATGGTGTAGATAAAGTTTACAACCGTAGTTTCGTTCGTTTGGATGACATAACTTTGGGTTATACTTTGCCACAGAAATGGACTAGGAAATTTATGATAGACCGCATCCGTCTTACTGCAAGTTGTAAAAACGTCTGCACCTTTGATAATTGGGAATATGGTGATCCCGAAACTGGCGGATTGGCTACACGCACTTTTAACTTTGGTATTAATGTAACACTCTAATTTCTGAAAAATATTATGAAAACAAGCAATATGATATTTACAAAAGCATGTATGGTACTGGCTGCGACTGCTTTGGTGAACGTTAGCTGTACGGATGATTTTTTGAAACAGGACCCTTTATCGTTTTACAATCCCGAAAATACTTACACAACAGAATCTGGTTTGCAATCAGCCTTGGCTATGTGTGATTATGGCTTGAAAGAAATGCTGATGGACGGAAATGGTAACGTGATGCCTATGGCTTCCCTTTATTTCATGACAGATATTGGTCTGTATGGGAAAACCGATGCGGCGATATGCAAGACGATTTTGCCAATAAGATAACTCCGACATCCGGTATGAAAGGTGGTGGGGATGAGAATGCTATGTCACGTTTCTGGGACCGCACATGGAATAGTGTGACTTTTGCAAATACTATTATCTCCAATGTAGGTAAAGTAGAAGGGTTGGATCCCACTTTGCGCGATGAATATTTAGGACGTGCTTACTTTCATCGCGCCTATGCCTACTATCACGGTGTATTATTGTTTGGCGATATACCTTTAATTACGAAGCTGATTGAAGTACCTAAACAAAACTATAAATCCACGAGTAAAGAGGCAATCTTCCAAATGTTGGTGCATGATTTGGAATTCGCTGTAAAACATGTGTCTCCACAGAAAGAGATCGGTTATATAGGTACTGTCAACCAAGAAGCATGTAAGCAATTGCTTATCAAGTGTTATTTAGTTGTAGGTGAATATCAGAAAGCTGCACAATTAGCTACCGATTTGATTAACAATCATGGTTTGGCTTTAATGAATGCTCCGTTTGGAACGAATGTTTCTTCTGGTAATCCGGAAACATGGCCGGTAGAACGTAATGTAATTTGGGATTTGCATCGTGGAGTAAATATAACTGATGCTTCTAATACGGAAATGATTATGCCTATTTTGAATTATTATGCTGAAGGTTTCATCTCCTATCCGCAGATGCGAGCTATGTGTGTGCATTGGAGTAATGGTATTATCCGTGATCCTCATAACTTAGGATCTCCAACTTATAATTATGCACGTACTGCTGGGGAATATGATGCGAAATTAGATTGGGTACGCGCTATGGGACGTGGTATTGGTTGTTTCCGCACTTCTTATCATTATAATCAGACCATTTGGAATTATGATGGTGAAACAGATTGGCAGGATATGCGTCATAATCGAGAAATAGGTAATTGGATGGAAATGACGGATCTTAAATACAATAATCCAAATTCTGCTTATTATGGGAAAAACATGATGCTTTATGCACCAGAAGATTATTATGATCCGGAATCAGGTGATTTGTTGGTGAGAAAAGGGGATTTGCTTTGTTCTGATACTATTCGTAGTTGGTTCCCGACCCCATTGTACAAAGTATATATACTTGATCAAAATGCTGAAGAAAATATGGGGGCTAATCAGTTTAATGGAGCAACCAAGGGCAATAGTGTGTCTAATGGTAATCTATACTTGTTCCGTTTGGCAGAAACTTACTTACTTCGCGCTGAGGCTAAGTTCTACCAAGGTAACCCGATTGGCGCTGCAGAGGATGTGAACGTAGTTCGTCGTCGTGCTAATGCCAAAAAGATGTTTACTACTGTAACTATCGGTGACATTGCTGATGAACGTGCTCGGGAATTGTATTTGGAAGAATGGAGACAGCCTGAATTGACTCGTATTTCTTGGTGTCTTGCTCGCAGTGGTCAGCCGGATGAATGGGGAGAAACTTATAATCTGTCTACTTGGGATAAGCAGAGTGGTACGGATTTGAATGGAGGAAGCTACTGGTATAAGCGTACTACGCGCTACAATATTTTCAATCATGGGCCTATTGTTTCCAACAAGGAATTGAATTATCAAGTAGATAAACGTAATCTGTTTTGGCCGATTCCCAACTCGGCTATTACTGCTAATACAGGTGCGCGGTTGCGGCAAAATTATGGATATGACGGCTATGATGAAGCGATTCCGATGTTTACTAATTGGGAAGAATCAGTGGCTGATGAAGAATTGACAAAATAATGATAGTTTTCAACAGGCGTTGTTGATACTGATAAAGCAAGTCTGATTAACTTGCGAATTAGATTATAGGAGGATTACGGCTTGAAGTGATTTTAACCCGTAGTCCGTTTTTATCCCTTTTAAGTAGAGGAATATAAAATTTCGGAATTCACTATAGAAAAATCGTTCATGCTTAATTTTTCTACTACTCTTGATTATTTTTTAGCCTTTTTTATTCTTTTAAAGCTTTAAGTTTGCAATGTGAAAAATAGATAAAACGAACTTTAAATATAATGCTTATGAGGAATAAATCTGCTCCCGATTAATATTGGGAATGTGACAAAATTCAGCCCAAGGAGTTTCTAATCACAACTCTATTCGGATAATATTATTACCTATAATCTAATTTAATTAAGAAAAACGATGAAATCAAACTCGTTCTTAAGAAATCGAAAGGCTTTGACTGCCTTATTGCTTTGTACAGGTTTCGTTGCGACCCAGCCGTTCAGTGTGATGGCTGAAGAAATTGTGACTGCCGTACAAACTGTCCAGCAACAGAAACAATCCGTTTCAGGTACTATTAAAGATCCGGCAGGGGAACCGGTTATTGGTGCCAGTATTTTAGAGAAAGGTACTACCAATGGTACAATTACTGATTTCGATGGTAATTTTACATTGAATGTGGCTCCAGGAGCTACATTGGTTATTTCTTATATAGGATATAAGAATCAAGAAATGAAAGTTATTCCGGGAAAATCACTTAACATTATTTTGCAAGAGGATACAGAAACGTTGGAGGAAGTGGTGGTAGTCGGTTATGGTGTGCAGAAGAAATCAGATGTGACCGGTTCTGTTACTTCAGTAGGGAAGGAGCGTCTGGGAAAACTTCCTGTGACGAATGTATTACAAGCTGTTCAAGGTGCGGCAGCAGGTGTTACTATTACACAAACATCTTCCATTCCGGGCGATGCGCCGGATGCTTTGGTGCGTGGCCAGAATTCCATCAATGCTAATTCCGGGCCATATATTGTTGTGGATGGTGTGCCTATCAGCAAGTCGGGAGGTACATTGAATGATATCAATCCGAATGATATTGAATCTATGGAAATTTTGAAGGATGCTTCGGCCACTGCCATTTATGGTACAAACGGTGCGAATGGTGTTATTTTGATTACTACTAAGCGTGGTACTTCCGGCAAGCCGACCATTCGTTATAACGGATATTTCGGGGTGGAGGATTTTTCTCATAAACTAGATTTCTGTGATGGTTCGCAAATCACTCAACGTTATAGAGATTATGTGTCACAGAATCCCGGAGAAACCATGTACAATGACTATGTGAAGAATGCATACGAAGCAGAAAATCAGGCCAATGGTATAGAGAACGATTGGATTGACGCTGTATCGCAAACAGGTATCATCCAAGACCATAACGTAAGTATCGGCGGTGGGGCGGATAATGTGAAGTATTACGTTTCTGCCGACTATATGAGTCAGAAAGGTGTGTTGAAAGGGTTCAATTACAAACGTTACTCCATTCGTACCAACATTGATATGAGTGTGACTGATTATATGAAGGTAGGGACTAATTCATATATAGTATCTCATAACCGTGACGGTGGGCGTGTTAACTTTCTGATGGCTGAGGCTATGTCTCCTTATGCAAAAATGTATGAAGAAGACGGCAGCTATTGCATCAATCCGATGTACAGTGAAACTTTGTTTACCAATCCGTTGATGTGGACTACTACTAATCCCGAACGCCGTCAGTGGAATATTAATATAAACGGTTATGCCGAAATTGATTTCGAAAAATTGATTTCTCCTCTTAAAGGACTGACTTATAAATTCAATGGCGGTTATGCATATATGCCCAAACGTTATAATAATTATGAAGGTAAGTCGGTAAATAATCAGACTGGTTATGCTGAAATAAAGAATGAAGAAACACAAAGTTATACCATAGAGAATATCCTTGCTTATAATCGTGATTTTGGAAAGCATCATTTGGATTTGACAGCTTTGTATGCCGCTTCACGTAAGAAATATCAACGTTCGCAAGCTATGGCCAGCAAATTTATTAATGACGACCAGCAGTGGCATAACATGGGTAGTGCGGAAACACCTAGCGTAGCTTCATATACCGACCTTTATACTACTGTTTCACAAATGGGACGAATTAATTATTCTTATGACAGCCGTTACTTGTTTACATTTACAGTGCGTCGGGACGGTTCTTCTGTTTTCGGTGATAATAACAAATACGGTGTATTCCCTTCTGTCGCTTTAGGTTGGAATATTGCCCGTGAATCATTTATGGAATCTTCCAGTAATTGGTTGAATACATTAAAGCTGCGTGCGTCTTATGGTAAAGCGGGTAACGAGGCCATCGGAGTATATCAGTCACGTGTGAAGATGGATTCGGGCATGTTGGCTTTAGGCGGAGCTTCGAATGCAGGTTTATGGCCCAATGATTTGATGGGGAATGCGGATCTGACTTGGGAAACCACAAAGAGTTTCAATGTCGGTCTGGACTTCGGACTTTGGAATAACCGTTTGACAGGTAATATTGATGTCTATTTCTCAAAGACCAACGATTTGCTTCTGAAACGTAATTTACCTAAAGTAACTGGTTACAACACCGTGTACTCCAATATGGGTGAAACAGCTAATAAAGGTGTGGAATTGACATTGAATTCTCGTAATATTGTTTCAGGCGACTTTACATGGAGTTCCAATTTGGTCTTTTCATGGAATAAGAATGAGATAAAGGACCTTTATGGGGACGGCCAGAATGACTTGGGTAACCGTTGGTTCCTTGGACATCCGATAGGCGTGATTTATGATTATACAATGGTTGGAATCTGGCAGGAAGATGAGATAGCCCGTGGCGACCATTTGAATTGGGACCCGATTGCAGAAGCTGGTGATGTGAAGTTGGCGGATATCAGTGGCCCTGACGGAGTACCTGATGGCAAGATTGATGACAATGACCGTACCATCAAAGGGCAGACAACACCGAAATGGATTGGTGGTCTGACGAATACGTTCACTTATAAGGATTTTACATTGAGTATCTTTATCCAGACTACACAAGGATTGAAAAAGAACAATTCATTGATCGGTATGGCAGGTGATGAAATGGGACGTCGTAATACCACTACTGAAATAGGTTATTGGACTCCGGAAAACAAGAGTAACGAATGGCGTTCATTGCGTAAGAACTCAAACAAACATGGATATGGTTTCCCTTGTGATGCCAGTTATACACGTATCAAAGACATCACATTAAGTTATACTTTCCCACAGCGCATGATTCAGAAGATGGGTATCGGTGGTTTGCAGCTTTATGTGAGCGGACGTAACCTGTTTACTTTCACGGATTGGGTAGGTTGGGATCCTGAAGCTCGTCAGGTAGCTCGTGGTAATAGTTCATGGGATAGTACAAGAGGTGAAACTGTATATGACAGCAGTAACTACCCGATGACTAAGAGTTGTGTATTTGGAGTTAATTTAACATTCTAAAAAACGAAGAACTATGAAATTTAGAAATATATTATTAACAACTTTTGCTGCATCGGCATTTGTTATTGGGACTACATCATGCAGCGATAGTTTTCTGGATGAGAAAATGTACTCTAGTTATGGTCCGGAAGTATCAGATGTAAATGCGAAATTGGTAGGTCTGCACCGTCAATATGCTGCTATATGGGGAATGTCCAGTCAGCAGGGATTTGTAGGATGCTGGCAGGTAGGTACGGATGTAGGTGCTCCCGGTGACACTCAGGGGGTAGAGGTTCCTTTTTACAGATATCAGGAATTGAATGCAGAGAATGCAGGGGTAAGTTTCCTTTGGGAAAAATTATATGAGCTCATTAATAGTGCGAATCAGATTATCGCTTCACAAGCTGAAGGCGGTGATGCGGCGGCAACAGCCGAAGCCATGTTCTTTCGTGCTTATGCATACAATATGTTGGTGACATTATGGGGAGATGTACCTTTGGTGACAGAATCTACTAGTATTCCGCGTACAGATTATACCCGTAATGCGGTTGCGAGGTGGATGGAGTCATTGATTCTGACTTGGTTTATGCCATGTCTAATCTTCCGGTAGTGGGAGCTGCCAAAAATGAAAGCCGTATAAATCAGGATATGGCAAGACAGTTGGCAGGAGAAGCCTATCTTCGGATGGGTATGCGTGATGCTTCCTATTTCAAGAAGGCGGAAGATGCGGTGACGCCTATTATAACAGGTGGTAAATATGAACTGATTTCAGCAAGATATGGTAAATATGCGGCCGAGCCGGGTGATTATTATCATGATATGTTCCGTTGGGGGAATCAGCGTCGTTCACAGGGGAATATGGAGGCTATCTGGACTTTCGAAATGGAGTATAACCGTGATGTGAATGGCGGTACGATTGACAATCCGCAACAACGTCGTAACTGGGTTCCTGCTTTCCATAAACTGGATGGTATGGTGAATGCGGATTCCATAGGCGGTCGTGGTAATGGCCGTTTGCGTATCAGCAATTTTGTGAAATACGGATTGTATGAGAAAGGTGATATCCGTAATTCTAATTATAATATCCGTCGTGTAATGTGGTATAACAAGCCCGGTTTTTCAAAAGAAGTTGGTATTGATGCTAAAGGGTTCTTGGTGGATAAAGACAAAGGTGTAAGAAATGTGACATTAAAAACGGGCGACCAGGTCATCCCTCACGAGGGAGATTCATTGAACGTATTTTATCCTCATCCACTAAATGGGGGGCTTATGATGAAACCGATGATTTTGGTTATGCTGTAGTGAAGGACTGGCCTGTGATGCGTTTGGGAGAAACTTACTTGCTTCGTGCAGAGGCTCGTTTCCGTCAGGGGAATACACAGGGGGCGCTGATGACATCAATGTGTTGCGCGACCGTGCCTTTAAAGACTATCGTGCGGTGGCTCCGGGTGCCGGTAAAGTAACGGCTGATCAGATTGACATTGACTTCATTTTGGATGAACGTGCCCGTGAATTGATTAGTGAGGAGAACCGTCGTATGACTTTAGTTCGGACCAATACGTTGGCCGAACGTATCAAACTGAATGGGGATGTGGAACCTGCTGCACCAAGCAATAAGGTGATTACAGGTTTTGATGCCAATATCCATACACTGCTTCCGATACCTCTCACCGAGATTCAATTGAACAAAGATGGAAATTTGAAACAGAATCCAGGTTATTGATTCTGTCGGATATAAGTAAGATATATATAAAATATTGAAAGAGCATGAAGGCATATCTCTCAAAGAGAATGCCCTCATTTTATTTCCTCCAGTTTGGGAAATTCGACGTGATTTATTTCTTTAGAAAGAATAAAAAGCGACTTTTGGCTGATTTCTGTCCCATTTTGCACGAATTATACCCCCTTTTTTATTAGCAGAATATGTATTTTTGAAGAATAAAAAACAGCTGTATCGGGTTGGGACTCGATGACAGGTAATGAATAACCCCATAAAATACTATGATGCGACTTTTATTATCCCTTTTATTGCTTTTGTCATTCTTGCAGATGAATGCACAGACTTATCCTAAAGTGATTCTTCCGGGTGATTATCCTGACCCTTCCATTATGCGTGACGGCAAGGATTACTACATGACTCATTCTCCTTTCTATTACGCTCCCGGATTCTTAATCTGGCACTCGCAGGATTTAATGAACTGGGAGCCGTTATGTCGTGTCATGCCTCAATATGAAGGTTCTGCCATGCGCCTGATTTGTTGAAATACAAGGATACTTATTACATCTATTATCCTGCCGCAGGAACCAATTGGTGATGTGGGCGAAAAACATCCGTGGTCCGTGGAGCCGCCCCGTTGACTTGAAGGTGGGAGGGATTGACCCCGGTCATGTGGTGGATAAGGAGGGTAACCGCTATCTTTATTTGGATAAAGGGGAAATGATCCGATTGACAGAGGACGGACTTGCCACCGTCGGGGAAAAGAAGAAAGTATATGACGGATGGAAATATCCTGACCATTGGGATACGGAATGTATGTGTCTGGAGTCCCCGAAACTGAATGAACACAACGGATATTATTATCTTACTTCCGCCCAAGGAGGGACTGCGGGACCCGCAACGAGCCACATGGTTGTGTCCGCCCGTTCAAAAAGTGTGACCGGCCCCTGGGAGAATTCACCTTACAATCCCATTGTGCATACATATAGTGTAACGGATAGTTGGTGGTCTAAAGGCCACGGCACGTTGATAGATGATGTGAACGGCAACTGGTGGATCGTTTATCATGCGTATGCCAATGACTATCACACGTTGGGACGCTCCACCCTGATTGAACCGGTAGAATGGACGGAGGACGGCTGGTACCGTACCGTATCTGCCGCTACCCCTGTCACTCCGGAGCAGGAAATCAAACATGGATTGGAACTGTCCGATGATTTCAAAGGTCCTCAATTGGGACTTCAGTGGACTTTCTGGAAAGAATATGCTCCTCAATCCCTGACTTTCAAGGAGGATATCTTATGGATGAAAGCCAAAGGCCGGACTCCTGCTGACGGACGGGTGTTGCTGACCACCGCTGAAGACAAGAATTACGAAACACAAGTGGAAATCCGGACAGGGAATGGAAATGTGGCCGGGCTTATCCTGTATTATAATGAAAAGGCTTACGCCGGAGTCGTTTCCGATGGAAAGACATTCTATATTTACCGGGATGCGGAGCACAAGACGGAACTTCCCAACCGCATTGGGAAACATTTCTTTGCCAGACTGCACAATTGCGGTAACCGTCTGTCCGTAGAGGTGAGTAAGGATGGGAAAGAATGGACTCTTCTAACTGGTGATATGGATGTTTCCTCCTTGCATCACAATAATTATGGTGGTTTTTATGCTTTGCGTGTCGGTCTGTTTTCTGCCGGAAAAGGAAGTGCGGGTTTCAGCCGCTTCCGTTATCGGAATGCGGTTCCGCAAGAGAAAGATATGAGCGCCTATCTGATGGTCTTCCACAAAGACGAGGACCATGGACTTCACATGGCAATCAGTCCCGACGGCTACACTTTTACCGCTTTGAACGAAGGAAAGCCCGTCATAGCCGGAGATACGATAGCCGAACAGAAAGGTATCCGCGATCCGCATATCTTCCGCGGTCCGGATGGAGCATTCTATCTGTCGATGACCGATTTGCATATTTATGCGCAGCGTGACGGATATCGTGATACAGAGTGGGAACGCGACGGAAAAGAGTACGGATGGGGTAACAACCGGGGGCTGGTATTGATGAAATCCTGGGATCTGATTCACTGGAAGCGTACCAATCTGCGCTTTGACAAGTTGTCTGCCGTTTTTAGTGAGATTGGTTGTGCCTGGGCTCCCGAAGTGACCTATGATGATAAAAAAGGAAAGCTGATGATGTACTTCACCATGCGCTTCAAGAATGAGGCGAACAAGCTTTACTATGTATATGTCAATGACGACTTTGACAGGTTGGAGACTTTACCCCAGCTTCTGTTTCAATACCCCGACGAGAAGATCTCTGCTATTGATGCGGATATTACCCGTATAGGAGATAAGTATCACATGTTTTACGTTTCACACGACGGGGGAGCCGGTATCAAGCAGGCTGTTTCGGACAGGGTAAACAGTGATTACGAGTATAATGCCCGTTGGTATGATCCTGAACCCACGGCGTGCGAAGCTCCGAACTTGTGGAAACGCATCGGTGAGGATAGATGGGTGTTGATGTATGATGTGTACGGGCAGAAGGTTCATAATTTCGGATTCAGTGAAACTTCCGACTTCGTACATTTCACTCCTTTGGGACAGTTTAACCAAGGAGTGATGAGGACTACTAACTTCACTTCTCCCAAACATGGGGCAATCATTCATCTTACCCGCCAGGAAGCGGAACGCCTGGCAGAACATTGGGGGATGTCTTACGATGCTTTGCTTCCATCTGAATAAGAAACATTTTATATAAAAATAATTTATGATGAGTAAACTGAGAAACAGCTTGTGTGAGTTGTGCACAGCTTTGATTTTCCTTTGCGGATGCAGCAATGAACGTTGCAACCCATTCGTTCAGGCGAGATGTGGCCTGATAACAACGGAGAGCATATCAATGCCCATGGGGGCGGAGTAATGTACTATGACGGAACATACTACTGGTTCGGCGAGAATAAATGTGATACTACCAGCAGTGCCATGGTGGGAGTAATGTGTTATTCTTCTCGGAATCTTACTGACTGGAAGAACGAAGGCGTAGCGCTTTCTGTTGTTGATAACGACAGCAGCGACATAGCGCGTGGATGTATATTGGAACGTCCTAAAGTGATATATAATGCGAAAACAGGGAAGTTTGTGATGTGGTTCCATCTGGAATTGAAAGGAAAAGGTTATGCAGCCGCCCGTGCCGGGTGGCAGTCAGTGATACCCCTGCCGTCCTTACCGTTTCATCCGTTCGGGACGTGTCAATGCTGGTAAGCTGCCTGTTAATATGGACGGGCAGGCTGTTGCAGTGCTGGATACTCTGAATGCCAAGAATTATGAGAAATGGTGGACTCCCGAATGGACGGATGCTGTGAACAAAGGCTTGATAGTAAAGCGTGATTTGGATGGCGGACAGATGTCTCGCGATATGACCCTTTATGTAGATGAGGATGGTAAAGCCTACCATATTTACTCTTCTGAAGAAAACCTTACACTTCAAATAGCGGAATTGAGTGATGACTATCTTTCACACACAGGGAATTATGTGCGTGTGGCTCCGGCAGGACACAATGAGGCACCTGCTATCTTCAAAAAAGACGGAACCTACTGGATGATCACTTCCGGTTGTACCGGTTGGGCTCCCAATGAGGCCCGTATGTTCTCGTCTTCTTCCATCTTCGGACCATGGTCTCAGCATCCTAACCCTTGTGTGGGACCGAAGTCGGAACTTACGTTCGGTGGACAGAGCACTTATATTCTGAAGGTGGAGGGGAAGAAAGATGCTTTTATATTTATGGCAGATATCTGGCGTCCGGAGCATCCCAGTGATGCCCGTTACATTTGGTTACCTGTTCAATTTAAGGAAGGAGTTCCATACGTGGAGTGGATGGACAACTGGACACTGGATTTCTTTCAGTAATCCCTGTTGAAAATAGTCCTGAAGGATGGAAAATAGTGCAATAGTCTGTTCTTGACCGATTATTGCATCCATCTTGCTCGATTTTACCTCTATGGTTGTCAATTAGATTTTTTATCTTTGCTATTGGTAAAAAGAGATAATAGGTATTAAAGATAGGGTTTTAGGAAGAAGGTTAACATACTGTGATGTGATAATAGAATTTTAGGTTAGGTTAAGTTAGAATTGAAGGCATATTTCGTGAGGAAATGTGCCTTTCTGTTTTCATAGCCCTTCTAGGTTCGTATATTTGTAATGTTGAATTTGTGAAACTTAAAATAGAATATGCATGAAAAAGATTGGATTGTTTTTATTGTTAGGTGTTTCTCTTTCATGGTTGGTGTCTGCTTGCCAAGGACGTCAGCAGGAAGTGCGGAAGGAAGTGCCTTTGGATTCTATTGTGCTGAGTGACCCTTGCATTCTAGCAGACAGGAAGACGGCTATGTATTATATGACTGGAACCGGAGGTATGCTTTGGAAAAGCAAGGATTTGAAACTTTGGGAAGGACCGTTCCATGTGGCAAAGACTGACTCTAACTCATGGATGGGACCTGATCCCATGGTCTGGGCCGCTGAGTTGCATCCATATAAAGGCAAGTATTATTATTTTGCCACTTTCACCAATCAGGCGGTGAAGATTGATACGGTACAAGGGAATGTAATAGAGCGTCGTGCCAGCCATGTTTTGGTAAGCGATAAGCCGGACGGACCTTACGTTCCGATGAAGGACTCTACTTATTTGCCTGCTGATAAACCGACCTTGGACGGAACTTTTTGGGTGGATAAAGACGGAAAGCCTTATATGGTATATTGTTATGAATGGTTGCAAGCCTTGGATGGTACGATAGAGAAAATAGAACTGAAGCCTGACTTAAGTGGAACCATAGGCGAAGGGAAATTACTGTTCCGTGCCAGCGAATCGCCGTGGAGCCGTGAAAAAGATGCGGATGGCAAGGATAAACCGAATAAAGTCACTGACGGTCCGTATCTGTTCCGTACAGGAACAGGTAGACTCGGTATGATTTGGACTAGTTGGATTTATAATGTGTACACTCAGGGAGTGGCTTATTCTGAAAGCGGAACCTTGGATGGACCATGGATACAGGAGAAAGACCCGATTACTCCTCCCGATTTCGGTCATGGGATGTTGTTTCAGACCTTGGACGGTAAATGGTTGATGTCTGTACATCGTCATAAGGATGTAAACGGACGTTATATTCGTATTCCTCGCTTGTTTGAAGTCGATTTTTCCGGAGATAAATTGATGGTGGGAAAACCATATATTCCTTGAAAGTGCTTTATCTTTTTTCGAGAGGAAAGGTAATTACTTTTGCCTTCAATGAAAAGAGATGTGTAGAAAGAGTTGGAGGGACAGCTTTATGAGCCTGTCCCTCCAAATAAATGGCCGGGTTAATCCCAACCCGGATTCTGTTTCAGTGCACCCTGAGCCAGGTCTACCTCTTCCAAGGGGATAGCCCACAGATAGTCACGGTTGGCATTGAATTTGCGGGTTTCAATAAAAATGCTTTCTCCTTTTGCATTTATCCCGTATACTGGTTTAGTAACATCCTTTTCGGTTGTTTTATAGCTACGGGTATCAAACAGGTGCATTCCCTCGAAAGCAAATTCCAAACGACGTTCCAAACGGATAGCTTCGCGCATTTGGTCTTTGGACAAGCCGGAGGGCAGAGGAGGAAGACCTACGCTGGGACGCTGACGGATTTGATTGACCGCATCATATACTTCCGTATCCGGAGCAGACAGATTTTCGTTACGAGCCTCGGCGAAAGTTAGCAGCACTTCTGCATAGCGGATATAGATAAAGTTGGTCCAGTCGTAATTATTGATACCGTCATTGTCCGGATTGATATACTTTTTCATGCTATATCCTGTACGGGTATGGCTGCCATCTCCCATATTGTTCAGGTTGAAAGTCTTTCCTGCTATTTGCGAACCGTTCCACAGTACGGAGAAGCCTAGACGGGGGTCACGGTCGGCAAAAGGGTCTTCCGGATTATAGAAAGGAGACTCTCTGATTGATTTGCCATCCTTACATGGATAGGAGTCTATCAAGTCTTGAGTAGGTGATAAAGCTTCCCACCCTCCCATCATGACGGGAGCGAAGAACTGTCCTATATAACTGCCTTCATTGGAGTTTTTCGGGTTTTCCAGATATTCGCGATCAAAGATGATTTCATTACATAACTCTGCTACAGGTTGGAACAAGTCACCATAGTTATCATACAGTCCATACACATTCATGCCCATTACTTTGCGTGCGGCGGCTTCCGCCACATCATATTTGTGTGCGTAGAAAGCAACTCTGGCTTTCAGTGCGTAGCAGGCTCCGGCACTCGGTTTTCCGTGGTCACTGTTGCTGCGGATATCGGGCAAGCTGGCTGCTGCTTTATCCAATAATCCTACTATATGATTATAAGTCTCCTCTTCAGAACTGCGTGAAGGAAGTTTCTCGTTCAGTTCCAACGGATGATCCAGCAGGGAGGCGCCACCCATATATTTTAATATGTTAGCGTATGAGAAAGCTTCGAGAAACTGTACTTCGGCTGTCAGTTGCGCTTTTTTCTTTTTTCATCCATCGGCACATCGCCTATATGCTCGTAAAATACCAGGCATCTGCGGATGCATTGATAGGCATTTTTCCATAATTGTAGGAAATGTGGATTGCTGGAAGTAGCCGTACCAGCAGACAACTGCCCCTGTTCGGCTGTGACATGTACCGGAATAGCATTGTCGGTGTAGCAATCTGTCATGATAGTATGGTTCTCCGGTTCTATCAGATACAGATAGATTCCGGTTGCGAATTTCTGGGCATCTTCTGCGTTTTTCCAGAAAGATGCGTCGGATAATTGGTCTTTTGGATTTCTGTCCAGAAAACTGTCATTGCAAGAGCTCAGACCAAGGCCACATGCCAATATTAATCCTATAAAGTTATATTTTAGTCTCATAGTTGTCAGTGTTTAGAATGTTACATTCAGACCGAATGAATAATTTCGGGTCAATGGATAATAGTTGCCGCTGATGGCTTCGGGGTCTACACCGTCGAAGCCGGAAATCATAAAGAGATTGTCGATACTGCAATACACTCTCAGACGGCTGATTCCGTATTTGGATATCAGCTGTTTGGGCAGGCTGTAACCTACTTGCAGATTTCTCAGCTTGGCATAAGAGGCATCCTGCATCCAGAAACTGGAAGTCACGCGGTTTTTGGAGTCACTCATGGACAATCGGGGATAAGTGGCATTCGGGTTTTCCGGAGTCCAACGGTCCAGATGCTGTTCCGTTACTTTACCGCCATTGTAGAAGGCGTATCTGATTTCGGCTACAGGAGCGCTCTTTACATCAGCCGCACCTTGCAGCAGTGCACTTAGGTCGAAATCTTTATATTGAACTGAAAGATTCAGACCGAAGTTGATTTTCGGAAAGTAGGAACCAATACTTGCCGGTCTTTGCTGTCTACCACTTTGTCCCCGTTCAGGTCACGGTATTTTAAGTCACCCGGAACCGGAGTACCCATGCTCTGTGTAGGATGATTCTTGATCTCTTCTTCGTTTTGGAAGATGCCGTCGCATACGTAGCCGTAATATGCCCACAGTGGATCGCCTACAGATTGTCCTGGTGTGTCACCGCCTTTCAAATCTATAATTTTGGTAGTTACATAACTGAAATTGGCTCCGATAGAATAGCTCCAATCATTGATACGGTTGTTATGTCCTAGTTGTAGTTCGATACCAGTATTGCGCACTACGCCGGCGTTTTGCATCGGAGCACTGACTCCCATCATGTTGGGAACGGGAAGTTGCAGTAATATGTCCCGTGTTTCCTTGCGGAACCAGTCTGCGCCCAAGGTCAGTTTATTACTCCAAAAAGCGGCGTCCACACCTACGTTCCATTGGTCTGTTTTTTCCCACGTAATGTCTTGGTTGGCCATCGGGCTGGAAATGGAGATACCTGGAGTCAAAGTGTTTCCGAAACTGTAGTCATAACCGAATAGATAGGTGTTCTGGTACGGATAATAGTTGGAACTGTTGTCTGAGTTTACGGTTTCCTGATTACCCAGCAATCCCCATGATGCACGTAGTTTCAAATTATCCACCCAATCAACTTTGAAGAACTCTTCTTCTGAGATTCTCCATCCGATGGAGAAAGAGGGAAATGCGCCGAAGCGGTTGTTCTTAGGGAAGCGTGAAGTACCGTCATAACGCAGGTTGGCTTCCAGTAGATAACGGTTATCGTATGAATAATTCACGCGTCCGAAAACTGAGCGAAGAGCGTATTCTATTTCTGTACCGTATGTTGTCTGTCCCGTCACTTCGCCGGCGTTGATCTGGTCCAGCGAATTGGAGTTGGGCAGGTTCTTACGGTAAGCTTGCAGGTAGCGTGTCTGTTTATAAATTTGTGAATAACCCAGTAAAGCTCCTACAGTGTGTTTACCGAAGGTTTTGTTATAGTCCAGATAAGCTTGCAGGTTTAGTTCCATACTTTTGATATCATACTCTGTGATGGAGTTGGTGGTTTTCTTTACCGGAGTGTCTGAACCTGCTTGATAGAATGTCATGGTATTGACGTGGGTGGGATTGTCGGTCAGGTTGAAAGTCGAAGCGGCAATCCCTCTCAGTTTCAGTCCGTCTATAATGTCTAGTTCCATTCCTACGTTACCTTGGAAATTGCTGTTTGTTTCTTTGTAGGTTCCTCCTTCACGTGCATAGGCTACGGAGTTGTGCTCGTTTTTGAACAAAGCATAGTTGCCGTTGCTCAGTTGGATGGGAGTAACCGGAGTTTCACGGAAAGCATAGTGCATCAGGTTACTGATACCTGCTGCTGGAGCAGTCATATTACTGCGGTATACTGCCATATTTGTAGTCAATTTCAGACGACTGTTTATCTGAGCGTCAATGTTGGCGCGTACATTGAACTTGTTGTAGTTGGTATTGACTATCAATCCGTCTTTATCGTGATAGTTGAATGCCAGCGAGTAAGTTACTTTGTCTCCACCGCCTTTGATACTCAAATGATGGTTGTTGAACAGGCCGTTTTCACTTAGTAGTGTACCCAGCCAGTCGGAATTGGGATAAAAGTCGGGATCACTTCCGTCTTTGAACTTTTGCAAGGCTGTTTCGTCATACGGACCTTTCAAACCGTCATTGGTGTAAGCTTCATTCATCAGCACTGCATAATTGTAAGAATCCAAAAAATTGGGCATACGTGAGGCACTTTGCCAGCCTGCATATCCATCGTAAGATACAATGGCACGTCCTTTGGTTCCCTTTTTGGTTGTGATAAGAATAACACCATTGGCAGCACGTACACCATAAATGGCTGAGGCGGCTGCATCTTTTAATATAGAGATGTTTTCAATATCGTTGGGGTCCACGCTACTCATGGTAGACTCTACTCCATCTACCACAACCATGGCACTGGCATCTCCAATGGTTCCTAGACCACGTACACGCAGTACTCCGGCATCAGCTCCTGGCTGACCGGTATTTTGGATAATGGTGACACCCGGCATTTGTCCTGCCAGCATGTTGGTGACATTGGCACTAGTGCGGTTGACTAGTTTATCGGATGAGATGGTTGCCACAGAACCTGTCAGGTTTACTTTTTTTGAGTACCGTATCCCACTACTACCACTTCATCTAAAGATTCAGTATCTTCTTTCAAGATAATGGTGTAACTGTTGCTGTTACTTACGGTAATTTGTTGGTCGTTGTAACCGATATACGAAACTTTCAGTTTAGCCCCTACGGATACATTCAACGTGAATTTGCCATCCACATCTGTAATGGTACCGTTGGTGCTTCCCACTTGTACTACATTGGCACCGATTACAGGATCTCCGTTTGCATCTTTTACGATACCCGTAATTTGTTTAACATGCTGTTGTACGATGGCAGTTGACAGCGAAGCCCACAAAGGCATTGGGAAAGCCATTCCGGCAAATAGTGTAAGACATGCGTAAAAAGAGGCTTTTTTTCAGAATTACATGTGTCTTTACACAATTTTCCCTTGTTTTTTGGTAGAATTGCATAGATTAATAAGGTTAAATTAGTAAATAGTTTGGTTTAGGGATTTTATTCCCTTTCTATTTCGGTCGCTGCAAATGTATTATTTTATAA
>ENA-OQER01000041-OQER01000041.1-human-gut-metagenome-genome-assembly--contig:-NODE-41-length-60624-cov-5.009372_pt1 | contig 60624 bp, 50 predicted proteins | sample MGYA00242797_ERZ504639 | MGnify/ENA primary metagenome ERZ504639 (study PRJEB26092, sample SAMD00036306) | human gut metagenome | host: Homo sapiens | study: EMG produced TPA metagenomics assembly of... | reverse complement strand
ACTGGCTCCTGCCATCCACATCTCATGTCCGGTCTGTGATTTGGTGGATGTGACGTAGATGATGGCTCCCGAATACTTCCGCTATGGCTTTTGCCTCGTTCAAATCACCTACAGGAGTGGATGTGGCATGTGCATTGATGTATGCAATCTCTTCCAAAGGATACCCGCATCCTTGACTGCCATCTGCAAAGAGCGTCTGGGGCCATCCACATTGTACGGAAATGTGATCTCCGTTGGATGAGAAGCCGTATCCTATGACTTCTGCCAGGATAGTCGCTCCGCGCTTTACGGCTGATTCATAACTTTCCAGCACCAGACTGCGCCTCCGCCGCTAGGTACTAGTCCGTCACGGTTTTTATCGAATGGACGGGATGCTTTTTCCGGTTCGTCTTCCCGGGCGGAGAAGGCTCCCAACCCGTCGAAACTACCCACGGAATAAGGGTTCACTTCCTGTGCTCCTCCGCACAGAATGCAGTCCTGAAGTCCTGATTTGATAAGCAGATAAGCCATGCCGATGGCGTGTGAACCACTGGCACAGGCTCCCGATATAGTGAAGTTAATTCCTTTTAGATGGAAAATAACCGAAAGATTCATGGTAATGGTGGAATTCATGGACTGGAAAATAGAACCGGAACCAACCAATGCCGTATTCTTTTTCTCGCGGATAATATCTATTGCTTGAATAACCGGAGCAGCACTACTGTCATTGCCATACAGTATTCCGACTTCGTTCTCCAACAGGAACTTTTCTTCTATCCGGCTTGCCGGAATGCTTCCAGGGTAGCCATATAGGCGTATTCTCCCTGCTCGGCAAGGCTATGGCGTTTCTTGCGGTCCAATAATTTCTTCAAATCGGGACGTTCGACAAGACCGGTTAACGCCGAGAAATAGCCCATTTCTTTGCGAGCCGGAGCAATTCCGATGCCTGACTTTCCTTGAAACAGTGACTCTTTCACTTCCTCTTGATTCCTGCCTATGCACGAATAGATGCCCATTCCTGTAATAACTACTCTTTTCATCTTTTGCTTACGTATATAATCCTCCATTGATGGAAATCACTTCTCCGGTAATGTAGGAAGCTTGCCCGGATGCCAGGAAGCCTACCAGTGCGGCTACTTCCCCGGGCTCGCCGAAGCGTCCTGCCGGGATGTGTTTTTTCCACTCGTTCTCATCAATTCCGTCTGTCATATCTGTACGGATAAATCCCGGTGCTATGGCATTTACCGTCACGTGTTTTTTGGCAACTTCCTGCGCCAACGCTTTGGTAGCGGCTATGATTCCACCTTTGGCTGCCGAATAATTTGTTTGTCCCGGCATTCCTTTGATCCCCGACAGGGAGACGATGTTGATAATACGTCCGAATCGCTTTACCAGCATATTCTTCAGCAAGGGTTGGGTGACGTTAAAGAAACCGTTCAGACTGATATCCAGTACCCGGCTCCATTCTTCCTGTTCCATCCACAGCATCAAGTTGTCACGGCGTATACCGGCATTGTTCACCAGTACCTCAATGTAAGTATCGGGATGCTGTTCCATCCATCCGTTCAGTGCGGCGTGTGTGGCTGCTGCATCTGTCACGTCAAATTTCATCAGTTCGCCATCCGAGCCTTGTTCCCGTATTTGTTGCAGGGTGGCTTCAGCTTCCGTATTGTTGCTTTGGTAGTTTATCAGTATATGATATCCCATTTCGGCCAGTTTCAGACAAATGGCTCGTCCGATTCCCCGGCTTCCTCCTGTTACTAATGCGTATTTCATTTTTCTTGAAACCTCCCTTTTTTAAGATATACCATCATGCTTTCTATCTCTTTATATTTAGGTGTATCTTCGGAAAACAGGGAAAAATGCTCGTATTTCTTTATATACTTGTTGTGACCGGGGGCTTATCCGGTCGGCTATATCCAGGCAATCAATGGCTTGTACAATACCCATCATCAGGATAGCCATCACCTGATAAGCATTTTCAATGACTGTTTTTGCCATCAAGGCGGAATTGGTACCCATGCTTACAATGTCCTGGTTGTCATTGTTGTTGGGGATGCTATGCACATACATCGGATTGGACAAAGTCTGACATTCTGCCGTGGTAGAGGTGGCTGTGAACTGGGAGGCCTGCAAACCATAATTCAGCCCCAGCACTCCCATATTGACAAAGGGGGGGAGAATGCCGTTGATGCGGTCGTGAAACAGGTAATTAATCTGCCGTTCGGCAAGCATCGTCAGTTTGGTGACTGCTATTTTCAACTTGTCCATTTCAAAAGATACATAATCTCCGTGGAAGTTACCACCATGATATACATTCTGTGTGTCAGGGTCCACTATCGGGTTGTCACAAACTGAATTTATTTCGTTTATCAATACTTTTTCAGCATTGAGTAATTCATCATAAACCGGCCCTAGAATTTGTGGAATGCAACGTAGCGAATAATAGGGCTGCACTTTATGGGTGAAGATCTTCTCTTCGTGCTTCCCATTATAAAGTTCATTCTCTCTTTTGCGTACACACAGGCTGCCTTTTACCCATTGGCGCATCATGCGGGCTATCTCTTGTTGTCCTTCATGCTGTTTGGCCCCGTTCAGCGGTTCAGACATGAAGTCATCGTATGAGGCGGCTATTTCATTCATCATAACAGATGCACCTACCGCCCACTGCATAAGTTGGCGTGCGTAAATCAGATTGACAATACCTATACCTGTCATGACTGAAGTGCCGTTGGTCACTGAAAGCCCTTCGCGGATGTGCATTTGAAAAGGTTGCAATCCGTTTTCCGCCAGCACAGAGGCCGTATCTCTTTTCGTGCCTTGGTAAAAGACTTCTCCTTCTCCAATCAGAGTGAGGGCGATATGGGCGAGTTGTACCAGATCACCACTGGCCCCCACACTGCCGTGTTCGGGTACGTATGGAATAATCCCCCGGTTGATAAACTCGGTAATGAGCAACGCCAGTTCTTTATGTACGCCGGATTTCCTTGCAGAAAAGTATAGAGACGCGCTATCATGGCAGCTTTGACATAGAGTTCCGGAAGGGGTTGCCCTGCTCCGGTAGCATGGCTGCGGATGATATTATACTGTAATTGTGACAAGGATTCATTTTCAATACGGTATTGGGCCATCGGTCCAAAGCCGGTATTGATGCCATAGATGATCTTGTCGTTGGAGAATGTTTTTAGAAAATTGAAACTCTCTTCCAATTTTTGCATACATGGGTCGGAGAGTGTCAGTGGCTCTTCTTCAAACAAAATCTTATACAGGGACGCTAAAGTTATCTTATTCTCAGCTAGCATTGGATTGGTGTGATAAGCAGTTTTGTATAATTTCTGCAAAAATAGTTATTTAAAAATAAGTATTACCATCCGAAGGGAGATTTTTCAGTTTTGATGGTTATCTGAAAGGTTCACCACAGATTATACAAATAAACGCAGATGCTTCTTAAATCATTGATTGTTAGGTTGGATAATCTGTGTGAATCTGTATAGTCTGTGGTGAAAAAATATAGTACCGCTCTACGTATTCTATTTATTCAGTCTCCATGTGAAACCATCTTTGGTATCTTTCACTTCAAAGCCAAGAGCGGCTAGCTCATCACGGATTTTATCACTTGTAGCCCAGTCTTTATTGGCTTTGGCTTTCATACGTTGTTCCAGCAGCATATCTACTACTTTGCCATATGCCTCTTCACGTGCCTCGTTATTGGCGGCTTCTTCTTTTATACCCAGGATTTCATACATAAAGAGATGGAACACACTTTTCAGCTCTTCCAGATCTTCGGCGGAAAGGGTCGCTTTTTTATCAAGCACTGTGTTGATCATACGGGCGCCGTCAAACAGATGGGCGATGACAATCGGTGAGTTCAGGTCATCGTTCATGGCTGTATAGCATTTTTCACGTAAGTCTTTTACGCCTTCTATGCCGGTGGTTTGTGCGCTTGGGGTGATGCGTTCAAGACCTTTTACAGCTTCTGTCAGTCGTTCCAATCCTTTTTCGGCTGCTTGTAATGCTTCGTTACTGAAGTCCACTGTACTGCGGTAATGTGCCTGAAGGATGAAGAAACGGATGGTCATGGGGCTGTAGGCTTGTGTCAGTAACTTGTGAGTACCGTGAAAGAACTCATCCAAGTTAATAAGTTGCCGTATGATTTTCCCATCTTCTGCCCATTAATGGTAATCATGTTGTTGTGCATCCAATAGTGAACCATGTCATCTCCTTGTGAAGCCACGCTTTGTGCGATCTCACATTCGTGGTGTGGGAAAATTAAGTCCATTCCCCCTCCATGAATATCGAAATGCTCGCCCAAATATTTTTTGCCCATTGCGGTACATTCACAATGCCAACCGGGAAAACCGTTACTCCACGGGCTTGGCCAGCGCATGATATGTTCGGGTTGTGCACATTTCCACAGAGCGAAATCGGCAGGATTACGCTTCTCGCTTTGACCGTCCAGTTCGCGGGTGGTGTTCAGCACATCGTCCAGGTTACGGCCGGACAGTTTGCCGTAATGATGGTCTTTGTTGTATTTTGCTACATCGAAATAAACGGAACCTTCACTTTCATAAGCATAGCCGTTTTTCAGAATTTCTTCTACCAGCTCTATCTGTTCAATGATATGACCTGATGCATGTGGCTCGATACTGGGTGGAAGTACATTCAAGGCTTCCATTGCCTTGTGGTAGCGATTGAGGTAATATTGTACTACTTCCATGGGTTCCAATTGTTCCAAACGGGCCTTTTTGGCGATTTTATCTTCACCTTCGTCTGCATCGTGTTCCAGATGACCGACATCGGTAATGTTACGGACATAACGTACCTTGTATCCCAGATGGGTAAGATAACGGAACAGGATATCGAACGTGATGGCGGGACGTGCGTGTCCTAAATGGGCGTCGCCATATACGGTAGGACCGCATACATACATACCTACATGAGGGGCATGCAAGGGAACGAAAAGTTCCTTTTGACGGCTTAATGTATTGTAAATGGTTAGTTTATTTTCCATAATTCATTCTATTAGAATTGCAAAGTTATAAATTAAAGTGTGTATTTGGCTAATAATTAACAAAAAATCTGATGCTGGTGTCCTCTGCTTGTCTACAAATGATGTTTGTTGGTTTAAGGAATAGAGATTTATGGTGATAAATAAAAGTAAGAATTAGGATAAAAGGTTGTCTTTGAACGTAAAAGAACAAAATAATGATTTTTTGTATGGAGATTAGGGAACCTAACTCTTTTTCCTTTTCATGAAATAGGTTTCTCTTGTATCTGTTTAATGATCTTTAATTTCTGCTATTGACTTGTAAAACAGGACCACTGCCCCATAAACATTGGTGTTGTTTTGAGGGGCAGTGGTCCTGTTTCTATATGAAGTTTGCGTGCGGGAGCGGGAATGTTATTTGGATTTCTTTCCCCAATACGTCTTGTTGTTGGCATAGCCGGCATAGACGATGGTATGGGTACGTGGATTGGCTTCCCAATCGGTTTCACGTTGCAGATAAAGTTCCACTCCGTTAACAGTCAGAATCTGTTGGCCGGCGTCATAGCTCCACATACTGCCTTTCCAGGTACCTTCGGTGATAGTGTGGTCGGCGGCGAGGGTCATTGTTGCTGAAGTTCTCTGCTCTCCATATTTGTATGTAAGGTCGATGTGTTCCCAATTGCCGGGCAATTCTTCTTCGGTGATGGCTACTTTGGGAACGGCTCCGTAACGTTCGGGCATTACGAGAGGCCAACCGTTTTTCGTCCAGCGGATGCTGTGTAGATGTCCCATCATGATGGCGTTACTGGCGTTGATGCCCGGAACATCCTTAGGCATGCGACCTTGTGAGACGTAGAACCAGTTGTCTTTGCCATCATCGAAGATAGCACAGTGGGCGATGCTACCCAGCCGTAGCCTTTGCTGAATTTATAGGGATGGGTCACTATGGGCAGTGCATCGGCACCGGCGGTCACATCTTTGCCGTCAATGCTACGTAGGGACCAGTGATGCTCTTCGAACGGACTACACGGGTGTTGTAGGGCACGTCAAGGCGTCGTAGGCCAGGAAGAGGTAGTAGTAGCCATCACGGTAAATAATTTCTGGACCTTCACTGGCTTGCCAGCGGTTACCTGTCTGGCGGGTGGCGATTAACTGACCATACTCAGCAGGTGCTTGGCCTGTAGCCCAAGGCTGGCCCAAAGTTTCGGCAGGCTTGCCTGTCTCGCCATTGAGTTTGAGAGCAGCTATGCCGCTATGCATGAACCGTAGACCAACCAGTGTTCGCCTTCGGGCGTGATGATGTAAGAGGGGTCGATGGCATTCCATTTGTAGTAGCAATTGGCCCAGTCATTTGGCTTTATGTTGAAGTTAAGTCCTTTGTCAGAAGCATTGGTGATGACGTAGCCTTTGTCCACCCAGCCGTTGTTGTTGGCGGGGTCGTTGTTTTCCATCAGGCCGATGAAGGCGCGCTCCGACCAGGTGTTGGCACCGTTGAGTGTGCAGGGCAGACGATGGAATAGTACATGCGATAGAGGCCGTTCTTTACCTTGCGTACTACGGGAGCCCAATAGCCGAAGTCATTAATATTAGGGTTAACTTCGGCAAGTCCCATTTCTTTGCGTATTTCATTGAGCTAGGTACTACCCATTCGCAGGTTCTTCATTGTACCGCGAGGTATTCCCAGTTGACAAGGTCTTTGGAACGACGACTGTGGAAGTGCCCGCCTGCCGTGTGGGCGTTTCCATAGGAAGCATCTGTCTGATACATGTAATAATAACCATCTTCGGCCAATACCACCGAGGGGTCGTGTACGTTGGCAAGATTCCATTGAGAGCGTTTGCTCCAGTCACTTATCGAGGTATAGTCATCGGCGTAGGTGGGGGCCACATAATTCTTGAGTTCATCGTCTAAGCTTAAGCTTTCTGTGGTGGCCGTGATCACCTCAGAATAGACATAGCGGCTGTCACAGTAGACGTATGCACGGATATAGTAAGAGGTACCGGTGGTCAAGGTTGAGAGGGTGGCGCTGAAATTCTCATCGGCATTCACCACGTGGTCTTTGATAGTCGGTGTGGAAGTTGCTGTACTGTAACAGAAGCCTTTCTTGACTATTTGGTTCAGATCACCCGTAACCGACGCGGTGACGGTCAATGAGGTGGGTGTGGTTGTAGTTACTTTCGGAGTACTTACAGTTGCATAATAGCGGTCTATATCTTCGCTGTTGTCAGAACAAGCGGCTAAAACAAGGAATATTGGTAAGAACATCCACAGGGATAATAGTTTTTTCATCTGTTGATAGTTTAAAGGCCATGCCGCTTCTTCTGGTTCCTGAGGAAAACGGCATGGTTTGTGTGATTACTGATTCGGCTTAGAAGACGAGATGTCCGCCTTCAATCGTTAAAGCGAAGTTCAAGTCGTTCATATCTACTTTGTTGATCCCTAAATAGTATTGGGCATAGGAGGTACCTGAAGTGCCTTCCATTACCGCCTGAATGTCGGTTGTACCATTGCCGCAATTGGTCACGTAGACGGTGACTTTGGCTCCGTTCATATCGGCAAGCCAAGTAGCCCAGTCGCCTTGTGTACCGTTGTGAACGAGGCTGGCATTTCCATCGTATCCTGCACCCCATCCATAGTTGTCGGCGCGTACCACTGCATATTCGGCAAGATCGGCTTTGCGGAGAACGACAGCGAAGTTGCTCCAGTTATTAGCCAGGCTGGTGTAATTGGTGAAGCTGATGGACTTAGTTTCACCGGTCGGCACGTTGAAATTGTCAGAAAAGACAGTCCACCACTCCGTTGTATTGTCTTCGGTTCCCAGAATGTCTGCAGAGTTGCTGACAGTGGAAACTGTTGATTCGGCCACTTTAACTGCTACGGTAGCGGTAGCTTCATCGGCAGTAATGGTTACGGTCTGTGTACCGGCTTTGGCGACAATGGCAGAGAAACTGAGTTTTGTGTTGTCAATAATTTGGGTGCTTCCGTCGGCATAAGTAGCCGTTACTTTCAATCCTTCCGGAAGGAATGCCAGCGTACGATCCGTCATCGCTTCGGTTGCAGCCGAAGTATAATAGTAATATTGTGTATGTGTAGGTTGAGCCGTCACTTGGATGGATACAATCTTTTCCACTACTTCAAACGTAGCATTGGCTACCACCGGCAAGTTGCAATTCTCACCCTTGAAGGTCTTGTTATAGATGGCTACTAGTGTCTTCGTACCCAGTTCTTCCATATTGGGGATGGCGGTGAACTGGAGTTCTTCGGCGGTTACGGTCTTAGTCACCCCTTCTTCGAAGCTGACGACGGCAGTAATACCGACCACGCTTCTTCGAGTGAAGTGCCGGCATTGACCTGATCGGGTACATTTTGCAGTACCATCGAGAGCGGATTCTTGTCCTCGGCAGAAGTAAGGCCACCGATAGGAATGATGTTTGATTGTAAGAAGTTGATATAAGAGCCTTCAGGTACTAGGAAACAGCGGATGTTGGTATTGCTCTTGTCTATATTCAGATTGGGTAACTTGTACGGCTGTTTGTAGGTTTTGGTTGCCGAGGCGTTCTGGATTTTGATAGAGAAGGCATTTTCACTGGTTCGGTCTACGGTGAGTGTCACTTTGCCGCCCAATTTCTGTACAGTTTCGTCCAGATTATCAACGGGTGACAGCATCAGCGTGCTGGATGTGTATTTGAAAAAAAGATGGGAACCCCATTGGGAGTTATAGGTCAAAGTATCGTTTGTAGTGTCAAAACGATAAGCACCATATTCCGTATATCCTTCTCCTCCACGGTCTGTATCGTTGGTAATGACGAGGGCGAAGTTTTTATAATAGGTATTGTCGGCGGGATTGATGTTGAGATTGAACACCCCATGCCATTTCTGCCCGTCGGGCACGACGTAATACTTGGAGAAAGCTGTCCAGAAACCGGAGGTGTAGTCTGTGTTACCGAAGGAGTAGACATCTTCCTGCATACCTTCCAGTACTTCTTCTTCCGGCTCTTTCTTTGAATCTGCTATAGAGTCCACTTTCTCGGAGATCCAGTCAGGGGCGTTTACATCATATAACTCGCCACCCTCGCAGCTTGACAATGCCATCAACCCCAAGGTGATGGAACAGCAAACGTATACTAATTTTCTGAGTATTCTCATTGTCTTAAATTTTAATAGGTTTGTTTATTTGCTTAAGTCAACAACCGGACGAACTGTCCATCCATTTTCACTGAAATAAGTAGAGTTGTCTGTGCTGAAGTTCGCGGAGTTACCACTCAAATTGGGGTTTTTGTTCAACAACTGCTGTACGATGGGCAGGAATTCGTGTCCGGGTAAGTAAGTGTCGAAAGAACTTTTCAGTTCGGGATCGGTTGCGATATCGTTGTAGTTTACAGGGTCCTTGGTTCCGATTAAAGAACGGCGTACGACGCTGTGTTCCTTGAGTTGTTGCAAACGGTCATTTTTATAGAAGAATCCCCAGCGGATAAGGTCGAATCCGCGTCCGAACTCGCACCCGAATTCCTTCGGACGCTCCACATTGGCAATCTGCTCGAAGAGTTTGTCGGCTGTAGGGAAGTCAGCCAGTTCAAGGTCGGGCAAGTCAGCACGGTTGCGCACTTCGTTAATCCAGTCGATGGCCTGTTGTGTGGGGCCGTTGACTTCGTTTTCACATTCGGCGGCGCGGAGCAGCACATCGGAGTAACGCATCAGACGCAAGTTGATTCCATCGTGCAAACCTGTAATAACCGTGCTATAGAGACCGGTACGAAGGTTTGTGAACTTGGCGATGGGCAGACCACCGTATGTGTTGTTGGTTACGATGTTGTCAGTGGCTGTAAGCTTGTTCGTATAAGCTACATTACCGAACTCGAAATCTTCCCAGTCGGATTCATAAGTACCGATGGTCCAGTACAGACGTGGGTCGAGTTTCCCGTCAGTTGTACGTTCAGCTTTGAAGAGATGGTAGAGCCACGGGGAAGCCGAGATGTCTGCCCAACCACCATAATTGCCGGGAGCGAAGTTACTCTCGATGGCCGAACCTTGGGTGGCATTCGGACTGGTGTTCACCGGAGTCCACTCGTCATCGGTTCCTTGTGATTCCAAGTCGAGGAATTGCACTTCGAAAAGGCTTTCTTTGTTGTTCTCATAGGCAGGACCTTCACGAAAGTTGTCGCCATAGTTATCCATCAGTTCATAAGTACCATATTTCTTGCCGATAATGTCTTTCAGCACAGTAAGGGCATCTTTGAATTTATGGCGTGTCATGAGCGCACGGGCATAGTAGCCGGCTGCAGCACCGCAGGTGGCACGTCCTTTTTCCCATTCACCACCTTGATCTCGTGAGGGTAACAATTCCATGGCTTCTTTGAAATCACTTTCCACTTGGTCGAGTACGGCATCGTATGTGCTGTTGCCGGTATAAAGTCCATCCAATGAAGAATAGGTAGCATAATCTGTGATGAGGGTGGGTTCTGGTAATAACCAACCAGATTGTAGTATGACAGGCCACGCAGGAAGAGTACTTGTCCTTTGATGCGTTTCATTTTCTCGGAAAGCTGGCTGTTGTCTTCATCGCAACGGGAAATGGCAAAATTACATACATTAATGGTATAGTACCATTCGCGCCAGGGCCACCACGTGATGTCCGAGGTTACTTCCGCATTCAGGTCATCGAAAGGCAGATACCATACTTGTGATGAGTTCCATGCTTCATCACCACGACACACGTCGATGGTGTAGCCTACACGGGCGTAAGAACCTTCCATACGGATATGGTTATAGGCGGCAATAACGCTCTCTTCCAAATCATCGGCATTGAAGCCGAATGTGTTTGAGGTTTGCTGGTTGGGATTCAGCAGCTCCAAATTATCATTGCAAGAAGCCAATGTGCCTAATCCCAAAATGAGAGCCAATGCATATTTATTGAGTTTCATATTGTTATGTTTTTAGTGATTAGAAAGTGAAATGAACACCACACATGAAGGTACGTGCGGTAGGATAAGAACAGAAGTTATATCCCGGTGTGAATGTACCTCCTGCATAGTCTACATTATAACCTTTGTACCGGTGAATGTGTGTAAGTTCTGTGCTGACACATAGAGACGTACGTCGGATATGTATTTGCCAAACCATTCGTTGGGGAAGTTGTAGCCCAATTCTATATTGGCAATTTTCCAATAGCTGCGTTCTGAATTTTGCGGTCGCTGAAGAGATCGTTCCAGGCCAAGCTGGCACTGTTGGTAACATAGGTACGTGGCACGTTGGAAAGATAGGTACTGCCGTCTTCACTGAAACGGTTCGCGTCAAGCATGGCTACATCTTTGTTGCCCCAGCCGTAGCAGGAGTTCAGAGAGTTGTGGATATCATCGCTTACGTGATAGTTGAGTGCACCGAACGTAGCGATGCTTAGATCGAAACGTTTGTATTCAAAGCGGGCGTTCAAACCGAAGTTGATCTTAGGCATACCGCTGCCCAGTACTACTTGGTCATAGGCATCCACCTTTCCATCGGGCTTTCCGTCGGGACCGCTTACGTCCTTATAGAGGCAGTCACCAATCTGGGCACCTTCTTGTGTGGCATGGTTGTCCAGGTCGGCTTGTGTGCGGGCGATGCGTCATAAACCCATCCGTAGAACTTACCGATTTCTTCACCTACGTTGGTGATGTAGGCACCGGATATATATGAATCGGTACCGAAGCCCAATGAGGTTACGCGGTTACGGATGTGCTCAAGTTGGCTGACACTTCATATTTGAAGTCGTGGTCGCGGTTGCGGTAGGTAGTCGTAAATTCAAAACCTGAGTTATTCATCGAGGCGGCATTCATCGTTACAGTGGTGTTGGATACACCGGCTTGCTCAGGAACTGGAACGGCATACAGCAGGTCTTCACTGGTATTTTTGTACCATTCAGCGGTGAATTCCAAACGGTTGTTGAAGAAGGCGAGGTCGATACCTACGTTGTAGCTTTTCTTCTTTTCCCAAGAAAGGTTATTGTCTACGAAAGTAGAAATGGCAGAACCGGTGATGGGTGTGTTACCAAAGCTATAAGTCATGTTGTTACGTGCCATTACAGCCTGATACATGTATTCACCGATGTTTTCGTTACCGAGTTCACCATAGCTGGCGCGTACCTTGAACATGTTGACAATGTTTCTGTTGAAAGGGAAAAAAGTTTCCTTGTCAAAACGCCATCCTAAAGATACGGAGGGGAAAGTACCCCAACGGATATTCTTGGACAAGCGGGAACTGCCGTCGCGGCGCACGGTTGCCGAGAACAGGTAACGGTCATCGTAGTTGTAGTTGATACGCCCGATGTAAGAGAGGATGGTGTGTTTGTATTCGAAGCTTTCGGCATAAGTGTTGGCGGCATTCTGAAGTTGCAGGAAGTAAGGCTCGGTGAAGTTGACGCCCCAGCCTGTCAACAGGTCGGTGTTTTCTTCTTCGTAAGTCTGGCCGGCTACCAGGTTAAAATGGTGTTTGCCGACGGTAGCATCATAAGTCAGCACGTTTTCAATCAAAGCATCGGCATAAGAACGGCTAGCTTGGTGAGGCGTTCGTTGCTCTTGGCCAGATAGACACGATTGCTCTGTACCCATGCGGGAATCCAGGTGAAGTCCTTGCAATGGGTTTTGCTGTAAGAGAGATTGACTTTATAGTTGAGCTTGTGATTCTTGCTGTCAACGCCAATCATCTTCAGGAGATCCACATCGGCGGAAGCTGTTCCTACGAAGCGGTCCACGCGGGTGTTGCGCTTCAGCAGATTGTTGACTAGCAAGGGGTTGGAAGCCGAAATGTCACCATGTACAGTATCGTAGTAAACACCATAGCCGTAAGAGTCATAGTTGAAGTTATTGGCGATACCTACCAGATTGTCAAGTACCCAAGTAGAGTTGTCATAGGCTTTGATGGTGGGCTGCATCAGCAAAGTACCACGCAGCACATTGGTTACGTCGCCATACAGACCTTGAACGTATTCGGAAGCGTTTGACAACCCCATGTTGTCTTGATCGGAGTGAGAGTAGACAAGCTGGTATGGAACTTGATGAATTTGGTGTCCATCGTGTTGTTGACACGTGCCGTGTAACGTTCGTAATTAGGACCGGCGCCTTCCAGTGTTCCTTTCTGGTTGTAGTAGTCTAATGAAACATTATAGGTGTTGTGGCGCCGCCACCGGAGAGATTCACATTGTGATTCTGACGGATACCTGTTTTGAATACTTCTTTAAACCAGTTGGTATTGGTGTTGTCCTGGAAATGATATTTTCCGGTGGTACTGTCCAGCTTGTAACCGCCGGGCAGCGGAGTGTTGGAGTTGGTACATGCCTGACCGATGTATTGGCTGTATTGGTCGGCATCCATTACATCATAGACATTACTGGGGATATAGTCCATACCCACGTAGCCATTGTAGTCTACTTTCAGCGGTTGGTCTTTCTGACCGCGTTTGGTAGTGATGATGACCACACCGTTGGCGGCGCGCGAACCGTAGATGGCAGCGGCTGATGCGTCCTTTAGGATCTGGATGGTTTCAATATCGTTTGAAGAAAAATCGCGGATGGAAGTACCCATAGGAACACCATCGATAACATAAAGAGGAGAAGTGTCACCGAAAGATCCGACACCACGGATGCGGACAGTAGGGTCGGCACCGGGTTGTCCGTCAGAAGTGACTTGTACGCCTGATACTTTACCTTCGAGCATGGTGGAGATATTGGAATGGGATGTCTGTTTCAGGGCTTCCGCATCTACTACGGCTACGGAACCAGTCAAGTCGGATTTCTTCTGTGTACCATAACCGATGACAACTACCTGCTCAAGCATCTGATTGTCGGGTTGCAATTGGATGGATTCAATGATGGCGCGGTTGCGAACAGCTACTTCACGATCCTTGTAGCCTACATAGCTTATCGAAAGGATAGCGTTACCGGCAACCTCCAATTGGAAGTTTCCGTCCACATCGGTAATGGTTCCGCTTGTCCGTCTTTGATTCTGACGGTAGCTCCTGTGAGGGGTTCACCTTGTTCATCGATAACTTGACCGCGAACCTTGATAGTCGGAGATTGCGCCACGTAGCCATAACAGGTGTGGAATACACCATCATGCCACCCATAGCACACAGACTAAGCATTACGGAAAATAATAAATGTTTCCTCATTTTTTTAAGTATTAAATTAGTAGATTAAATTGTTGCTGATATATTGAATTGAGATGTTGGATTATTGTACAATCCAATGTTGAATACTCTAGGTAGACAAACCACAGAGTTTATAAATATGCTGGAGCTATTCTTCATAATATTTAAGATTAGGATTAAATTTTAAAAGCAGGGGTCTCTTCCGAAAGTTGAGTACCGATTGCATGACAAAAGTAAAATTTATGCCGTAAACAGGGGTGGACAAACGGTTTTATAGGGTGGACGAATGAATAATGGGAAAAAATGTATTTATTTCGCTTATAGTTTATGTCTTTTGGAGGCGGTGAGATAGGCTCAGGAGAAGGCTTTTTTATAAAAAATCATGTAGCCGGACAACCTGATGAAGGACTGTCCGTACATGAGGGATAAAATACAATTCTCTGAAAGGAATTATTTCACAAGTAAAAATCCTCCTTCCGCCTGCATCGTAATGCTGACTTCATCATTCCTTTTTAATGTTATCTCTTCAGCGTGAGGATTTAGTTTTTTATCGTCCTGATAAAGCATCACTTTATCTCCTTTAGTACACATGGGAAGGTTCAACTTTAATTTCAGCGGTTCTTTTTGTGCATTGATTCCGGCTATATACCATTGATCGGCATGCGGCGTGCCAGTACTACGTATTTGCCGGATAGCCGTCAATGAATCTTGTTTCGTCCCATGTGGTGGGAACTTGCTTCATGAAATCCAAACAAACTTGAGGGGCATCGGTCAGGTTATTAGGCGCCAACGCAAAATTCTGAATAGGATTTTGGAATAAAACGGCTGTTGCCAGTTGGAATACATCAGTGGTCTTGCGTATGCTTCCTCCGTCATTGTTGCGGTTGAGGCGTTTGTTGAGGAATGTGCCACCAAACTCCATGCAACCGATGGTGTTGCGGATAAATGGATGTAGACAGGCATTAAATGCTTCTTCATCGCAAAAATGTTGTTGGAAAATCAGGTTTTCCGATGCGAGCACGGCTTCACTTCCTACATAATTAGGATACATACGCTCCCATCCGCGAGGAAGGGTACAGCCGTGGAAAATGACCATCAGTCCATGATCATCCGCATCGCTCAGGATGGCTTCGTACAGACGCATGGTTTCCTGCTTGTCACCTCCGAAGAAGTCTACTTTGATTCCTTTTACTCCTATATTATGCAGCCATTTCATTTCCTTTTTACGGATAATGGGATTGTCCATATAATTGGTAGGACCTTGCACTATATCATTCCAGTAGCCGCTGGAACTATACCATAAAAATACATCAACCTTCTTGCTGTGTGCATAGTCTATGAAGTCTTTCATACGTTCACGGCCGATGTTGGTATCCCACCAGTTGTCTATCAATACATATTCATATCCCATGGCGGCGGCGAGGTCTACATATTTTTTCTGGTCATCGAAATTGATGCTTCCATCTTGCCAAAGTATCCAGCTCCAGGTTCCGCGTCCCATTTTGTATGTATGCTCCGTTGGGTAAAGAGGTTCCACGACATCCCATGGAATCGTTGTCTCTACAATCGGCTTTAGGTTTTCGCCTACAGTAATAGTACGCCAGGGAGTGGAACCGGGCAATGCAAGGCCGGGAGATGCCGTGCCGTTACCGTTGTTTTCTTCGGGCATGGGGAAAGCGATGGTATAAAGTCCGTCGGCAGTAGCATCGCTTAAGTGTGAGCCACAGTATTTGCTGTCTACTCCGGTTTCACTGATAAGTGCCCAGCCATTTTCTCCTACATGGAACAGACAAGGAAATGTGTAACCGTGCCCATATTGTGAACGTACATTCATAGGAGCGTCAGCCTTATATTCTTCCTCATAGCTGGGTTTGGTGCGTTTCCAACCTATCATGGCGTCACTTTGCGGGCACAGGAAAGTAGTGGTGAAGGATGGGAAGTCAAAACCTGTCGTTTCTTTTTCTATCACTATGCTTCCTGTATCGCCATATTTGGGCATTTCGTAGCGGAAAGCAATATCGTTGTTGCTTACGCGGAATATTATATTTATATTTTTCTTTTCTTTATTGGTAAAGGTGCATGTAAGTTCATTGGCTTGATAATGAATTTGTGATTGTTTGATACGGTCTTGTGTATAGGTTTTATCTATTTTATTCTCTTTTTGTCCGGTGAAAGTCATATCCCGGCTGAAGTCCCCCACATTGGCAATGAAACCTAAAGGTGAATCTTCCAGGATGGTTCTGTCCTTATAGGTGACGGAATAAACGGGGATGCCTTGTTTTACGGATACATTTACTCTTAAAAAGGAGTCGGGTCCTGTAACTGTAGCTTGTTGGGCAAAAGCTGACATTGTAGTGATGGCAAGCAGCCAAGTCATAAATTGTTTTTTCATGGGTATTAAATATGCTATTATAATGTAGGGCAAAGATAATTTATTTAGCAAGACGAGAGCGTAGAAAAACGGAGCATTTATGGTATACAATCCGTTCATTTTACGCTCTGGAATAAGTCAGTCGGTTCCATTCTCCATCATCGAACTGGGGGTTGTTCCGAAATGTTTTGTAAAGCAGCGTGTGAAGTATTTGGGATCATTGAATCCTACTTCGTATGCTATCTCAGATATATTCATATTGTGCGTCAGCCGGTTACGGATAATAAGTTCCCGCGCAAGATTCAGCCGGTAGTTACGCATGAATTGTCCGGCAGACTGTCCCGTCAGATTTTGCATTTTTTTGTTCATCAAACTTTTGCTTACCCCCATTGCTTCGATGAAATCGCTTATTTCGTAATAAGAGTTCTTATAGTTTTCTTTCACAATCTGCATTGCTTTGTCCAGGAACTTCTTGTCACTGGATTCTTTTTCGATATTCAGTGCATCCACGTCCATACTGTATGAGAACTTTTGTTGGAAACGTTTGCGGTTTTCCAGTATATTGGATATCCGGGCCAGCAGCAAAGTGTCATCAAATGGTTTTAAAAGGTACTCGTCTACACCTATACGGAAACTTTCAATGCGCGATTCGTTGGATGTTTTGGCCGTAAGCATCAGGAAGGGGATATGCGAGATGGCAAAATTGGATTTTACCCGGCGGGACAGTTCCATACCATCCATGACAGGCATCATCAAGTCACTGACTATGAAATCCACGTTCTGGGATTGGAGCACAGTCAATGCTTCTTCACCTTGGGATGCTTCGAGCACGTTATAATATTCGGCCAGAATGGAACGGATATAGTCGCGCATATCTTTGTTGTCTTCTACTACCAGAATCGTCAGTTTTCCATTGGTGGCAGGTTGCAATGTCATCGGAGAGTCGACCGGTTCTTTAACTTGCTCTGTTGGTGTGGGCAGACTGTCCGCATCGGCATATTGCAAAGGAAGTAAAATACGGAAAGAACATCCTTTGCTCTGATTATTCTTGGCACAAATTGAACCTCCATGCAACTGGACAATTCGTTTGCATAGATAGAGACCGATTCCAGTCCCGCTTTGTCCGTTGATAGAGGAATGCGTCTTATTTTGTGATTGGTAGAAGCGGTTGAATACTTTGTCTATCTCTTCTTCGGGAAGTCCTGGTCCTGTATCCCGAATACAGATGAATAACTTTTCCTGCTCTTCCTGGCGGAGGGGGGTGGCATAGATGGTAATTTGTCCTCCTTTGGGGGTAAATTTCAAAGCATTTCCTATTAAATTGACAATCACTTTATGCATGGCATCCTCATCGTACATTATTTCACATGAAGGAAGGCGGAAGCGACGTTCGATGGTTATTCCTCTTTCGGAAGCATATGCGTCGAAGGGTACTAGTAGTTCATTGAGTAATTTGGCAAAATTGCCCGGGTTGCGGACAATTTCCATTTTCCCTGATTCTACTTTGCGGAAGTCCATTAATTGGTTGACCAGTGAGAGCAAGTATTTTGAGTTGCGCTCCACAAAATGTAATTGTTCAATGACTTGAGGATTGTAGCTTAGTTTCAATGCTCTTTCTATAGGTCCTACGATTAATGTCAACGGAGTACGGAATTCATGGGTGATATTGGTGAAGAAGGCGAGTTTGTCAACCGTCAATTCCTGCACCTTTTTTGACATTTGGATCAGTTGCCCTTTTTGTTTGGTTATTTTTTCGTTTTGCTGTTTTAATAGTTGGTTTTGACGATAGAGCTCGCTTGCCTGAGTGGAAAGCAGTTTTTTCTGTTCTTCCAGTTCACGGGTACGTTCCTCTACTTTGATGTGGAGTATTTCTTGTTGTTCTTTTAACGAACGAAGCCTCCATGATAATACCTTATATATAAGGAAAGATAGAAGAACCAATATGGACAGAATGAACCAGATGGTTTTATAGAAATAAGGTGATACGGCAATGTGGAGTTCTGCCATTTCTTCCAGCCATTGTTTGCCGTCGGGTGCATAACGCAGTTCGAAAGTATAGTTGCCGGGACGCAGATTGGTATAGGCGGCTTGTCGTCTGTTGGCCGGTACTTTTATCCATTTGTCGTCAAATCCTTTCAAGCGGTAATAATAATTGGCAAATGTCGATGCATCATAATCCAATGCGGCAAATTCAATATAGAGAGATTTGTCGCGTTCGTGTAACTGTAAGGTACCGTTTGTGTACAATCGCTCTTTATTTGCCACACGGACATGGGTAAACGCCAAGGGAACAGCTTCCTTCGGGTTTATATCTATGACCGGCTTGACCACAGACAGTCCTTTGGTACTTCCTATATATAAATCTCCATTGGCGGCACGGCATATTGCGTTCCAATAGAACTGGTTGGATAATAGCCCGTCTTTCCGGGTATAGTTAAAGAAGCTGTTGTTGTTAGGATTGAAGCGGGAGAGTCCGTTGGTGGTGGTAATCCAAAGATACCCTTCTTTATCTTCCGATATGCAGCGGACACTGTTGTTTATCAGTCCGTCTTCGGTGGTGAAGGAGCGGAAGGTATATTCTCCGTTTTCTGTTGGTGAGGATTTGTAGAAACATATCCGTTGCTGCCTATCCAAAGGGTTCCGTCTTTAGACTGGGTGATGTAGGTTACCCTTTCCTTTAACTTTGACTCCGGTTCGTCTAGCTTGATCCTCCAGAGTTGATAAATCAGTCTAGGGGTTTTCAAACTGCTTAAATCTATTCGGCAAAGTCCTTCTGTAAGTCCCAGCCACAGGTGGTTATCCTTATCTATGTAGTATCCTGTACAACCTTCAATTCCACCTAGGTTCATGCCCTTGAATGGTTCGGTGAGCGTTTGTGTTTTCAAATCGTAAACATAGATATTGATACTGGTTCCTACCCAGATGGCATTATTCAAGTGGTCATAGCAGATACTTCCGGCCCATCCCCATGAGAAGTCTCCGCATTCGGGTATTTCTATGTGGTGAAATTGTTTGTTCTGCGGATTTTTCATATCTATCCATCCTATGCCTCCTCCCCAAGTTCCCATCCAAAGTCTTCCATCGTTATCGCTGGTAAAGCAACTGACGGTATTATGGCTTAGGTGGGCGGGTGCATCGGTAGTATAGTGCTCAAAAGTGTTGCTGCCGGGAGCCGCCGGTTCAAACCTCCTTCTACGGTTCCTACCCATAAAACACCCGACGGGTCTTCATAAATGGCATTGACGGGATTTTGGGAAAGACTTCCGGGAATGGCGGGAGTATGATAATAGTTTTGTACGAACAGCATCCGGCGGCTCATCTTGTTCAGACCTCCCACTTCGGTGCCTACCCAGATAATATCACCATCGGTCAGCAGACAGTTTACGAAGTCACAGTTTAATGTGTTTTGTACGATTTCTCCTTCTCCGGTATCTTTATTTATCCGCTCAAATTTGTCTGTCAACGCATTATAAAGGTTTATACCTTTTAGGGTGGCAACCAGCATGGTATGTTCTCCTGTTTCTGCTATGTCTGTGATAAAGTTTTGGGAAAGCGAACTATTGTCATTCGGATCATACATATAATGCTTCATCAGTTCCGTATCCATATTGTATCGGAAAAGGCCTTGTGCGCTGCCAATCCAAATTTCATTTTCTTTCCGGCAGATTACTTGTATGGACACACCGGGTAATTGAAGGGCAGATGAAATGAATGTGGGTTCCTGTACTTCCATAGCCGATTCTTTGATGCGGTAGATACCGTCTTTGTAGTTTATCCAGAGATAGTCTTCTACTTCACAAATAGTCCGGATGGATTCTCCTGCCGGTACTTCGCATGTTTTAATGATTTGTTTTATATCTCCTTGTTTGTCAAAGGTAATTTTGAATAAATTGTTTTCCGAACAAACCCAAATATTTCCCGCTTTGCTATGGAGAATAAGATGAGAGGGGCGGTTACACAGTGAAATAAGTTTGTCTTTCATATCAGTGACTTGTACTGTCTGCATGGTTTGTATATCCAGTATGTCAATACCCATTTCACTGACAGCCCAAATACGCTTGAAGTTATCCTCACACAGTTTGTTTATAAAGTTACTTCGTAGCTTGATACGGGTGTTTCCCATATGGAAGGCGGTGAATTCATAACCGTCATAACGGGCGATTCCTTCCCCGCGGGTAGCGATCCATAAAAAGCCCTGACTGTCTTTCAATATATCATCCAAAAAGTTGTGAGGCAGTCCTTCATCCATCGTAATGGCAGTGAAATTATAACGTTCGGACCATTTTCCGGCTGTTCCTTCAGCTTGCATATACAGACTAGATAAAAAGATGAACAGAGCGAATAGAAAACAATGTTTTTTCATAGTGTGTTGTTCATTAATGACGTAAGAATATACCGTTACTTATACAAAGATATACCTTTTCGTTTTTCCTCAAAAACAAATAAATCATTTTTATCCCTCTGCTGCACAAATGTCCACCCTTTAAGCGATATTGTCCACCTGGCGAGCTTTTGATTGCAGTTATATTTGCATTAATAATAGTTAGTCAATGTGACAGTTGGCTGCGTTATATGCCGCATGTCATTGACAAATTAGTACATTAGCAAATGGTCACATAATAAAAAAATACTATGAAACAGCAATTTTTCCCTCAAAGATTATTCATGGACATGAAAAGGTTAATAATAAATAGGTTGGTCGGTTTAGGCCTGTTGGCCGTAGGGATATTGGTATCATGCAGTGCACCTACGGCTTTCGTGCCTGTCCCTTCTCCCAATCCTTGGGCTGATGATTATACCGCTCTTTCATCTATGGAGAATTACAAGCAGTGGGGAACATATAATGTACACGACCCGGCTTGTAAAAAAATAGGAGATACTTATTATCTGTATTCTACCGATGCTATTTTTGCTGAGAACCGGAAAGAGGCGAAAGAGAAGAATGTGCCTCTGGGTTTTGTCCAGGTACGCAAATCAAAGACTGGTACATTGGGATTTTGTGGGCTGGGCTTTTCCCGAGATTCCTGCTCCGGCTATGGAATGGGTTCATAGTCAGGCGGAGGGAAAAGGGGCGACTAATATCTGGGCTCCTTATTTGATGCCTTATCAGGGTATTTATCGTTTGTATTATTGTGTTTCGGCATTCGGCAGGAATACATCCTATATCGGTATGGCCGAGTCGGATTCTCCCGAAGGTCCCTGGATACAGAAAGGGTGTGTGGTTAAGACAGGAGAAGGGGATGCGATGAATGCCATAGACCTTCTGTGGTTGAGGATCCGGAAACCGGAAAGTGGTGGATGCACTATGGCTCTTATTTCGGTGGTCTGTACTGTGTGGAACTGAATCCCGAAACAGGAATGACTGTGCAGCCGGAGGATCATGGGCACTTGATAGCACGCCGGGCCAATTACCGGAAAGATAACTTGGAAGCACCGGAAATCATGTATCAACCCAACTTGGCAAATATTATCTGTTTACATCCTACGATCCGCTGATGACTACCTATAATGTACGTGTCGCTTATTCCGGTTCTCCCGAAGGACCTTTTGTGGATTTCTACGGAGAGGATATAAAAGATACAACGAATAATGTTCCTATATTGACAGCTCCTTACCGCTTCGAAAATCATCCGGGATGGGCGGGAACGGCTCATTGCGGTCTTATTGATGCCGGTGACGGCCGTTATTTTATGGTCCATCAGGGACGGCTTTCCCCCCAGAACCAGTTGATGGATTTGCATGTGCGCGAAGTGTTCTTTACGGTGAATGGATGGCCTGTGGTTTCTCCCGAACGCTATGCAGGTACTGCTCCACGTTCTTTCACTAAAGAAGATTTGGTAGGTGAGTGGGAAATTATCCGTATTCAGGAACCGCCTTTGGAACGTAGTTTGGAAGCTGGACAAATATTGTGGGGTGAAGGGGACTTGCGAAATGGGGAGCAGGCGTTATCTGCCGTGTTGTTTTGGAAGCAGATGGCAGTGTTGGAGATGCAACTTGGGATTTTAATGTTAAAAAACAACTTCTTAATATAAAAACAGCCACAGAAGATATTAACAATTTGATTATCTTTGCCGGACACGATTGGGAAAATGAAACAGAAACCATTCTTTTTACCGGCCTGGATGCTCAAGGGCATTCTGTGTGGGGAAAGAGAATTGACTAATAAAAATCAATAATATTACTATCATGAAATTACACAGAACTCTATTCACAGCATGGGTATTTGCTGCCGGAGTAGCGCTACATGCACAGAATGCGCACAACATGGTCGTGCAGACCAATAAATTAGGTGCGGAAATACAACCAACCATGTATGGTTTGTTCTTTGAGGACATTAATTATGGGGCGGACGGAGGCTTGTATGCCGAACTGATAAAGAACCGTTCATTTGAATTCCCGCAACGTTTTATGGGTTGGAATATTTTCGGCAATGTGACCTTGATGGACGACGGGCCGTTCGAGCGAAATCCGCATTACGTCCGTCTGGGTAATTCCGGACACAGGGAAAAGCACACAGGAATTGAAAACGAAGGTTTTTTCGGCATAGGTGTCAAGGAAGGGGCTGAGTATCGCTTTTCCGTATGGGCACGTGGTGAGAACCAGAAACTTCGTATTGAATTGATCAAAAATGATACGATGGAGGAACGTCAGGCTTTTGAGTCAAAAGAACTGATAGTGAATTCGAAGGATTGGAAACAATATGAGGTGATATTGAAATCGCCGAGAACGGAGCCCAAGGCTCATCTTCGTATTTTCCTTGAAAGTGCGGGAACGGTGGATCTGGAACATGTTTCTCTTTTCCCTGTAGATACTTGGAAAGAGCGTAAGAACGGTCTTCGTAAAGACTTGGTGCAGGCTTTATATGATATCAAACCCGGTGTTTTCCGTTTTCCCGGCGGCTGTATTGTAGAAGGTACGGATGAGGCTACCCGTTACGAATGGAAAAAAACAGTAGGTGCGGTAGAGAATCGCCCGTTGAATGAAAACCGCTGGCATTATACGTTCAAGCATCGTTTCTTCCCTGATTATTTCCAGACCTACGGACTGGGCTTCTTTGAATATTTCCAGTTGTCGGAGGATATAGGCGCCGAACCGCTGCCTATTCTGAACTGCGGATTGATATGTCAGTATCAGAATGACCCCGACCAGCAGGTCAGCCTGTCAAAGCTTGATTCATATATACAGGATGCATTAGACCTGATTGAGTTTGCTAATGGCGATGTCACAAGTACTTGGGGAAAAGTTCGTGCGGATATGGGACACCCTGCTCCCTTTAACTTGAAATTCTTGGGCATTGGTAACGAACAATGGGGACCGGAATATCCGGAACGTCTGAAACAGTTTGTCGAGGTGCTTCGTAAGGCTCATCCTGAAATCAAGATTGTTGGTAGTTCGGGACCTCAGTCTGAAGGTAAAGACTTTGATTACTTATGGCCGGAAATGAAAAATCTGAAAGTGGATTTGGTGGATGAGCATTTCTATCGTCCCGAAAGCTGGTTCCTGGGACAAGGCAACCGTTATGACAATTACGACCGCAAAGGACCGAAGGTCTTTGCTGGAGAATATGCCTGCCATGGCAAAGGCAAGAAATGGAACCATTTTAACGCTGCTTTAATGGAAGCTGCGTTCATGACCGGACTGGAACGGAATGCTGATGTGGTGCACATGGCTACTTATGCACCTTTGTTTGCCCATGTGGAAGGATGGCAATGGCGTCCGGATTTGATCTGGTTTGACAATCTGAACTCGGTTCGTACTTGTAGTTACTATGTGCAGCAGCTTTATGCTCATAACAAAGGTACTCATGTGTTGCCCCTGACTATGGATAAAAAAGCTGTGAGTGGTCAGGAAGGACAGGATGGTCTGTTTGCCAGTGCCGTATGGGATAAGGATGAAAAGGCTTATATCGTGAAAATTGCCAATACTTCGGAGCAGACACAGCCAGTATCATTGACTTTCAACGGGTTGAAGAAGAGTGATAAACTTGTGGAAGGTAAATGCATCACACTCCAGTCTGCCGATTTGGATAAAGATAACACGGTAGAGCATCCGAATGTCATCACTCCGAAAGAAAGTGCTGCTACGGTTGAGGGTAATGTACTGAATGTAGAGATGGCGCCCAAGACTTTCGTGCTTTATAAGTTTGTTAAGGCAAGTAATAAGTAAAAGATGAATCATTCCTTTAAATACTAACACAGAGGATAGAGAAACATAAAGCAGCCGAAGGGCTGCTTTATAATCCCAACTGCATCCGGAACTTTTAAAGGAAATGTATACCTGCCTCCCTTGGTTGTACCAAGGGAGTTTTTTTTGATTATACGTATATTATCATCTTGGATTATGCGCAGCATTTTGCTGTAAATCAGTGATATGTTGTGCAAATACATTCTAAATCCCCCTGAAACGGTTTGCCATTTTCTGCTGCCAAATTTGGTTTGACGGATATCGGTTGTTCTAATTCCTGTGTCATAGCTACGGTTGTTCCTTTACAGGGGAGCGTCATAAGGCGTATTTTTGTTCGGGTGCGTTCGTTGCTTCACTAAGGTGAAGAGCTAGCTTCACTTAGGTGAACAGCCGCTTTCACCTAGGTGGAATAATTGCTTCACCTTGGTGAAATATTAAATGGAGTGAGGTGAAGATAAGATGAGAATAGGTTCTTATGATGCCTACGAGTTGCCGGGAGGTAACGAGGGGGTGATTTTACATTCTGTCCGAGAGAATCCCCGAAGCAGATTTATTTCGCCACCGGCATACCGATTGAGGAGGATTTGAAAGACTATTACACAGAAAGTGGTTGGTAATGAGTGAGTTGCTGTGACGGAATGTTTTTGTACTTTATGTAAATGTGTTAAAAGTGATTTTTGTTGTCGTTATGTTGTAGGGGCGGACTCATGGGTCTGCCCTACGGTGGAACATTTGATAGTTACTTCGAACTTTTGAAATATCCTCTTATTGGATGAGTCCTGTTTACATCTTTATTCTCTTATTGCGTACTTGCCTCAGAATTGTCTGCAACTCAAATACTTTCTTAGGATACTTTTCTGCTACATTCTCTTGTTCGCTCACCTTTTCCATTTCATATAACTGGGGAACGTTCAGGTTTCCGGTCTCTATTTTTTCTGCCTTCATGAAAGTGGTCGGATCATCATTCGGTTCAATGTATTTCCAGTCTTTGGTACGGACGGACAACGTGTGGTTCATGGATTGTTCCACAATCATGGGCGGTCTGTCTTATCGGTTCCTATCAAATTCCCTAAACGGTCATAGCTGTCCGGAGCGCTGCCTTTAGGTAATCTGGCGTTGACCAAAGCTCCTAAAGAGGCTAGCCAGTCAATCTGTGACATTAATACGTCCGAGTCTCCTGCCTTTTTTATCTTCCGTGGCCAGCGGACGATGACCGGAACGGCTGTTCCACCCTCGAAAGCGCTGTATTTGTTCCCTCTCCATGGACCGGAAGGTGTATGTCCGTTCAACAGCTCTTCTGCCTTGTCCTTATATCCGTCGTCTACAACCGGACCATTGTCGCTGGATAGAATAATCAGCGTGTTTTCAGTTAGTCCAAGTTGGTCCAATGTTTCCATCAGCTGGCCTACCGTCCAGTCGAATTGGGCGATTGCGTCTCCGCGTAGTCCCATAGGATTCTTTCCACGGAAGCGGTCATGAGGAAAACGGGGAACGTGTACATCATTGGTCGCAAAATACATAAAGAAAGGCTCGTCTTTATGCTGTTTGATAAAATCGATGGCATGAACGGCGATGGAATCGGCAATGTTCTCATCTTTCCAAAGTGCCTTTCCACCCCCTTTCATAAATCCGATGCGGCTGATGCCATTGACGATGGACATGTCATGTCCGTTGCTGGGATGTAGGTTATACAGTAGTTCGGGATTATCTTTTCCGGTCGGTTCTCCCGGAAAGTTCTTGGTGTAACTCACTTCTATAGGATCGGACGGATCATAGTTGGCTACCTTGCCGTTTTCTATAAATACACAAGGTACACGGTCGGCTGTAGCGGCCATGATATAGTGATAGTCAAAGCCTAAGTCACCCAAAGCGGCTGGTAAAGGAGCATTCCAATCCTGTCCGCCTGTCTTGTCTCCTAGTCCCAGATGCCATTTGCCGATAGCGGCTGTAGCATATCCGGCACTTTTAAACATATCTGCCATGGTGTATTGTTCGGGACGGATAATCATTTTTACATCTCCTGCGGCAATATCCGTATCCGGTCTGCGCCATGCATATTCTCCTGTCAGCAAGGAGTAGCGGGATGGGGTGCTGGTAGCGGCTACAGTATGTGCATTAGTAAAACGGATGCCTTCCGATGCCAGTTTGTCAACATGGGGAGTTTCTACATTCTTGGCTCCGTAACATTTTAAATCTCCATATCCCAGGTCATCTGCCAGAATAACGATAACATTGGGCTTTTTCGGGTCTTGCGTACTGTTTTTTTGAACGGTTTCTGCTGTTGCAGAGTTACAAGCGGCTAATGAGGCAAGTAAGGATATGCCTGCATAATTTCTACTTTTCATCTCTATCTATTTAAGGTTTGATTCGGATACATCTCTATTTTCACTTTCCGGTTTCTCGACCTGAAGGTGAAAAACGACGGAAAGTTATCAAGAAAATCTTGAAGCAGCAAAAAAGAGGGCCGAAATATGATTTGAAAGTGTCTGGAATTAGATGATAATGCCCCCACCCAGTACTACATCATCCCTATAAAAAGCGGCTGCTTGTCCCGGGGCAATGGCTGTCAGCGGCTCATGCAGTTGTACATGCAGGGTGTTATCCGGTTGCAGGGTTACTGTGCAGCGGTTTGCTTGTTTCCGATAGCGTATTTTGACGATGATGTCGTCCTTATTTAGTAATAAAGCGGGATTGGTGATGCGCCATTCTTTCAGTCTCATTTCTGTTTTTTCCAGTGCTTTCAAGTCGCTTAGTATGACTTTGTTTTCTGCCGGAATGATTTCTTTGACAAAGACAGCTCGGTTAAGATCTATGTCCAATCCTCTCCGCTGGCCGATGGTATAGAAAGGATAACCTTTGTGCCGTGCGATAAAATTCCCCATTTCATCGAAGAATTTACCCGGTAGGATACTTCCTTCAGGCAATTCCTTATGCAGGAATGTGCGGTAGTCCATGGGGCAGAAGCAGACTCCCAGACTGTCCCGTTTATGGGCGGCTTTCAGAAAACCACGCTCTGCCGCGATCTCACGGACACGGGCTTTAGTCAGGTTGCCATAGGGAGAAGCATACGTTGCAGGATTTCTTGTGGCAGCCCCCATAGGAAAAAGGATTGGTCTTTATCCGGGTCGGCACCGGTAGTGATGTGATAGTATCCATTGATGAGGCGTCGGCGTACATAATGTCCTGTAGCGAAGTGATAGATCCCCATTTCATCGGATATTCTCTTCAAAAGAGGCCATTTCAGGTAGTTGTTGCATAAAGTACAGGGAACCGGGGTATGACCTGCCATATATTCGTTGATGAAATAGTCAATGATGGTTTTCCGGAAGGTACCACGAACATCGTATGTGAGATGGGGGATGCCCAGACGTTCACATAAAGTGCGGGCATCCTCCAGATACTCTGTATCATTTCCTTTTTCATAAAAACGGAAGGTGATGCCGGTTACCTCGTATCCTGCATCCTGCAATAGAAGGGCGGCTACGGAACTGTCTGTTCCTCCGCTCATGCCTAGTAGGACTTTATTATTGGGTTCTGCTTCTTTCATCTTTATAGCAGTTTTGTGAGGATAGATGCTGGGATATCCATTTTGGAGAAGGCAAATAGTTTCTTTCCCAAATCTTTCAAAGAGGCTCCGATGTGATATACGTCGGATCGGTCTATAATAAGAAAACGGTCATGTGCCTGGCGGTAGGTTCTTATGTTTATAGGAGGATATTGATTGTTGTGTCGGGTAAGGTCTAGTTGAAGTTGCGGTGTGATTCGTTGTGTATAGATGGTGGCATCTACTCCTGTTGTGCGTTTGGAAAGCATGAGAAGTGTGTTTTCATCTATATAGTTGTCTATCAGGATAAGGGAATTCTTGGCAGATTTGATAAGGTTCGTGGCGAAAGCGTATGCGTCGAAAATCTGTCCGTCAAAGAAAATTCCTTCGACCGGAGGAAGAGAGGTGCGGACAAAAAAATCTACTTCTCATTTAATCTGGTCAGTTGCATATCATAAGAAAGAAACTTTGCATCCACCTTTGTTCAAGGTTGCTGATGCGTTGGTTGATGACATGACCTTTTAATAAATAATCTTTTAAAACTTGGCTTGCCCAACGGCGGAACAAAGTGGCATTTTTGCTGTTGACACGATAGCCTACAGAAATGATAGCGTCCAAATTGTATGTTTTGGTTTTGTATGACTTGCCATCCGAGGCAGTTAGTTCCAAAATGGAACATACTGAGTTTTCGTTCAACTCGCCGCTTTGGAATATATTTTTAAGATGTTTGGTAATAGCTTGGCGTTTGGTCTCAAATAACTCTGCAATTTGTGCCTGAGTCAGCCACACTGTTTCATCTTCAATGCGCACTTCCATCCTCACCGATTCATCCGGCTGGTAGAGTATGATTTCTCCTTGTTGTTCCATGTGTTCGATTTTTGGGGTACAAAGCTAGCAAATATAAATCAGACTGATCTTGCTTTCAGGCTATAATTGAAATGTAGGATGGGAAATGAAACTCCGATGACAATCTATATGATAGCGCCATCGGAGTTCTGACACACTCTTCTTATTAAGGAAGGAATGCTTGCGATATTTTTATTTTATCGGCATCAATGTGAATCCCCAATGATATTCCTTATTGGCGGGCAGGGTATGTTCCGGCAGTGGGCGGTCTCCCCAGCTGTCATAACCGGCTACACCTTGCTGTTTCATATCAATACATACTTCAACGAAATTACGTGGAGTGATATCGTTGACGTGGGTCATGCGGCGTATTACATTTTTAGCCTTTGCCTCGTCGTGGTTGGCAATCTCTTCGGGGGTGAAATTAGTCCACTGGCGAGGACGGTTAATGGCTTCTTCCGAATCAAAGTCCTCTACAGAATTGCGCAGTGCATTGAAACCGATGGTACTGTCAGCGCGTATTAACAGACCTTTTCCGCCTTTACGGCTCAGTTCCACCCAACGGGTGTCGGTGCGGTGTCCGTTTTCTTGCGGACGGACGTAGTTGTTGGTGTACATCTGGTCGGCTGTGGTGCGGTAGAGGTCGACGAAACTACTTGCATTACGGTCGATGTAGTTTTCACCCGGTCCGCGGCCGAAATATTCTACCTGATTCATATCCGATGGCAAGCGGAAACGTACACCGATACGTGGTACGTTCAGTTTGGAAGAGGCCAGACGCTGGGCATCCTGTCCCGGTGTGAAGGTAGCCATCAGAGTTGCTTCTGACACTTCGGTACTGGCGGCTTTCATATCCGTAGAAGTAAAGGTGATATCTGCATGAACCACTCCGTCAGGATAAATGGTATATTTCATGATATACAGGTTACCTGCTGCCAGTAAATAGTTGGCTGTTAATATAGTCTTGTTGCCGTCTGTTTCTGTAGTGACATCCGCTACATTGAAGTTCTTGCTGGACTGTTTCCATATTTGCTCGCGCTTAGGCCCACCGTTACCATAATCATTGTCTGTCGGTGCGCGCCAGAAGTTAGGTTGAATACCAAAGCCTTCAGCGAAATATTCTGTACCGTTTACTTTGTATGAAGTCACGAGTCCACTTTTCTTGTTGAAAACGAACTGCATACGTGATGATAATACGGTGATGACGTCACCATCCGTGCTGACGGTAGTCTTACCGCTTGCTTTATGTTCGGCTATAGCCAATGGTTCTATGGGCAGGCGGAATTGTTCGGAAGCAATATCGTGCCCTGCAGGAATCAAGGGTTCCGGCTCTGTGGTGGTAACTACAAAATTTACAAAATATTCTGTGCCGGCCTTGGGCTTCAATCCGTTGAGGTTGATGTCCAGTTCTTTGGAGCTTTGCGGTTCGATATCTAATGATACTTTTCCGCCTTTAATTGTTTTTCCGTTTGCCTTTACGGTATAACTGATCATATACTTCTTCAAGTTGGTGAAGTAGAAACGGTTCTTTACCAGGAATTTGCCGGCAGCCGGTCGATGGCTTCAAAACCTACATTCTGATGTGCATATTTCACTTCTGTCATGGCCGGATGCGGAGTGCGGTCCGGAGCTACGATTCCATTGCATAGGAAGTTTCCGTCGCTGGGTGCATTGGTCCCGTAATCACTCCGTAGGTCCAGTAGGTACGTCCATTTTCGTCTTTTTCCAGAATACCTTGGTCTACCCAGTCCCAAATGTAACCACCTTGCAAGTTCGGGTACTTGTAGATCGCTCTCCATTGTGCTGCCAGATTACCATTGGAATTGCCCATAGCGTGTGAATATTCGGATGGCGCAATGGGACGGTCGCTGCCTTTTTTGCCTATTTCTTCCAGCCAGGCGGCACTAGGTATTGGGGTACATACATATCTGTGTTCCATTCCCAAAGGCGCGTTCATAATTTACAGGACGGTTCATCCCTTTTACTTCGCGTTCTTTCAGCCATAAATAGGTCTGATAGAAATTATAACCGTTTCCAGCTTCGTTTCCTAATGACCAAATGGCTACAGAGGGATGGTTTTTGTTACGCTCGTACATATTAATGGTACGGTCCATGTGCGGCTTCAGCCATTCGGGATTGTTGCCCAATGTTCCGCCTCGGCTTAAGTTATAATACATACCGTGGCTTTCGATATTGGCTTCATCATATACATAGATGCCATATTCATCACACAATTCATAGAACTTGCGGTCTTGCGGATAGTGGCAGAGACGTACACTGTTGATGTTGTTCTGTTTCATCAGGGTGAAGTCCTTGCGCATCAGCTCTTCGGGAACATAATGTCCTGTTTCGGGATTATGCTCGTGTATGTTTACGCCTTTCAGCTTGATGGGTTGTCCGTTGATGAACAAGCAAATGTATGGTTTGCCGTTTTCGGCTATCTGATCGGTTGGTTTGATCTCGAAACGGCGGAAACCTACCGTATAAGGAATGATCTCGCTTGTTTTTTCTCCGTCTTTCAGAGATATCAGTAACCGGTACAGGTTAGGGTGTTCTGATGTCCAGGTCTTGACGTTGCTGAGGGTGGCTTCAAAAGAGATACTCTTCTGCCGTCCGCTGTAACAGGACAGGGGGTGTTACCTTCTGCCACCACTTTCTTTGCGGCATCCAGCAATTCGTATGCTACGGTTACCTCTTTGTTGCCTGCTGTATGGTTGGTTACGTCTACATCCAGTTTGAAGATACCATTTTTATAGGTGTCGTCCAGCGTAGACATCACGTTGAAATCTTTGATGTGAGTTTTGGGCTGTGAGAACAGAAATACATCACGTTCAATACCGCTCATGCGCCAAAAATCCTGGCATTCCAGATAAGAACCGGTACTCCAGCGGAATATTTTAATGACCAGCGAGTTTTTACCGGGTTTCAGGTAGTTGTTGATTAAAAATTCTGCCGGATTCTTGGAGTCTTCGCTGTATCCCACTTCCTGTCCGTTGACATATACGTATACACCGGATTTTGCTCCTTCCAAACGGAGGAATATGTCGCGTCCATCCCAATCGGCGGGAATTTCGATATCACGCTGATACACACCGACCGGATTGGCTTCGGGTAATTGCGGCGGTTGTGGATTTCTGGGCTTGAATTCGTATCCATGATTGGTGTAGATGGCCACTCCGTAGCCTGTACCTCCCAATTGCCGGGTACTTTAATCTCCTTCCAGGCTATGTTGGCATCCGGTTGCTCAATGTTGGCAGGCAGATCTTTGTATGTATCTGCATAATAAAAGTTCCATGTACCGTTTAGTAGTTTGTAATAAGGGCTGTTTTCATACTCGCCGGTCAGTGCCTGGTCCCGGTTGTCATAAGTCATGAAAGCTGTACGCGGATATTCCTTGTTGACGGCTACGGTCTGAATATCTTTCCAATAAGGTAGTTTTGTATCTTCTGCATGAAGAACTTGTGTTGAAAAAGCGCATACAGCGGCGCCAATCAGGCATTTAAATAAGGTTGTCATTTTAGGTTTCATAGGTTCAAATAGAAAAATGAAGAAGAAAGGGCGCTAGTACCGGCGCCCCTTTCCTTAAGTCCTTTTATGTAAAATAGCAATTATTTAATTGCGTCTGCTAGTTCAGCACCTGGTTTGAACTTGGTTACTTTTTTAGCAGGAATAGTAATCGTTGCTTTTGTGGATGGGTTGATACCTGTTCTTGCACTTCTTTCAGCAACAGAGAATGTTCCGAATCCGATTAATGATACTTTGTCCCCTTCTTTGAGGGCCTTTGTTACAGTTGAAACGAAAGCTTCAACTGCTTTTTTTGCGTCGACTTTGCTCAAGCCGGCTTCAGCGGCGACTGCGCTGATAAGATCTGCCTTATTCATAACGAAAATGATTAATTATTAAATGTAACACAAAAGTTTTACCAAAATCAGTGACAAATATATGCTTTCAAAATTAGAAATCAAACAGATAGCCTAAAAAAGATGCTCCAAAAATCAAAAAAACGTAAGAGAACTCTTGTTTTCTGTTATATAACAGAATAAAATTGTAAATTTGCGCGCAATCAATGTTTTATTAGACGAAGAATATTTATGAACAGTATACCTACAGTAACCAAGAATTTATTGATAATAAATGTGTTGTGTTTCTTTGGAGGCGTGGTAGCATGAAGTATGGAATTAACCTAAACGACCTGCTGGGACTACACTTTTTTATGGCATCTGATTTTAATCCTGCCCAGTTGATTACTTATATGTTTATGCATGGCGGTTTCCAGCATATCTTTTTTAACATGTTTGCCTTGTGGATGTTTGGACGTACGCTTGAACAGGTTTGGGGACCGAAACGTTTCTTGTTCTATTATATGGTATGTGGTATAGGTGCGGGATTGGTGCAGGAGCTGGTGCAATATATACAATATGTGACCGAATTATCGCAATATGACAGTGTGAATACGGGGATTGCCGTGATTCCGATGGCGGAGTACTTGAATCTGATGACTACAGTTGGCGCTTCGGGAGCGATATATGGCATTTTGTTGGCATTCGGTATGCTATTCCCCAATAGTCAGATGTTTGTATTCCCTATCCCATTTCCTGTCAAGGCTAAATATTTTGTGATGGGATATGCTGCTTTGGAGATATTTTTGGGATTGGGTGCTTCGACCGATGCGTTGCCCACTTTGCACACTTGGGAGGTATGATTTTTGGTTTTATATTAATAATGTATTGGAGAAAAAAGAATAATAATGGGCAGTTTTATTACTGATTTGAAAAATAGCTTCAACAAAGGGAACATATATATCCAGTTTATATATATTAATGTAGGGGTATTCATTGTAACTTCCTTATTGGGGATTTTATGGATGCTGTTCAACCGGAATGGAGCATTTGTGCTTCAATATTTGGAACTGCCGGCCTGGACGTTGCAGTTTGTCAAGCAGCCTTGGTCTTTGCTGACTTATATGTTCATGCATGCAGGCATTTTGCATTTGCTGTTTAATATGCTGTGGCTTTATTGGTTCGGGCAGATGTTTCTGTCTCTTTTCTCGGCAAAGCATTTCCGCGGACTCTATCTGTTGGGAGGTATTTGTGGCGGTTTGTTGTATATGATCGCTTACAATGTTTTTCCTTATTTCAGTGATTCTTTGTATTATTCTTATTTGTTGGGAGCATCAGCTTCCGTACTTGCTATTGTTGTAGCTACTGCGGTACGTGCACCGGAATATAGAGTAAACTTTATGTTTATTGGGACTGTTAGGTTGAAGTATGTGGCTTTGTTTATGGTTGTGACCGATTTGCTGTTTATGACATCGGGCAATGCCGGTGGCCATATCGCTCATTTAGGAGGTGCTCTGGCCGGATGGTGGTTTGCTTCCGGATTGTCCCGCGGACATGATGCTACGTCATGGATAAACCGATGCTTGGATTGCTTCTCAGAAGGCCTTTCGTTTCGTCGTCAATCGAAAAAGCCGAAGATGAAAGTTCATTATGGTGATAAGGCAAAAGATTACGATTATAATGCCCGTAAAAAACAGCAAAGTGAGGAGATAGATCGTATATTGGATAAATTAAAGAAATCTGGTTATAACAGTCTGACTACCGAAGAGAAGAAAAGCTTGTTTGATGCGAGCAAGAAGTGATATATGAAATATATTGGTCGTTTTTTGGGATGGATACTACTGGGCATAAACTTGTGTATGGTGGTATTGTTACTGGTATGTGCTTACAGCCCTTATATTGATCCTGTGGCTCATCCGGTATGGTCATGTGCCGGTTTGGCTTTTCCTGCTTTTTTGATTGTTAATCTTTTGTTTCTGGTCTTTTGGTTGGTGATTTATCGTAAATATGCGTTGCTTTCATTTTTAGGCTTGGTATGTTCCATTGGTGCTATCCGTACTTATTTTCCAGTCAATGTATTTGTATCTGATGTACCGGAAGGGGCAATCAAATTCTTATCCTACAATACGATGGCCTTTGAGAAGAACCGTGCGAACACCAAGGATAATCCGAACCCTGTGTTGGAATATTTAAGAAACAGCAATGCGGATATAATCTGCCTGCAGGAATATATTGTAGGGGGACGGTTAACCAAGAAAGAGGTGGATTATGCTTTAAGAGATTATCCTTATAAAAATTATTATAAGATATCGGGGGCTAACGGTTTGGGTTGTTATTCCCGTTTTCCTATTTTGTCGGCACATCCGGTGAGATATGCCAGCCTTAACAATGGTTCCATTGCTTATAAAATCAAAGTGAATGGTGATACCTTGCTGGTTGTTAATAATCATCTGGAATCCAATAAGCTGACTGAGAAGGATAAAGAAGTCTATCGCGAAATGATGAAGGACCCTGATAAGCAAAAGGTATCGCAAGGGTCTCGTTTGCTGATCAGAAACTGGCGGAAGCATCGGCTATACGTGCCGTTCAGGCTGATTCCATAGCTCGTTTGGTGGCCGGTTACAAAGGGGGAGGCATAATTGTATGCGGTGACTTCAATGATTCTCCTATATCATACACTCACAGGGTGGTAGGGGAAGGTCTGAATGATGCTTTTGTGGAGTCGGGAAACGGCTTTGGCATATCTTATAATCAAAATCATTTTTATTTCAGAATAGACAATATTTTATTGAGCAAGAATTTAAAATCTTACCGTTGTACGGTGGATAATACGATAAAGAGTTCGGATCATTACCCCATTTGGTGTTATGTGGCGGAGAAGTGATTTTACATACCTTTAATTGACAGATTATGAAAAGACTATTATTTACGTTAGCGACGTGTTGTGTAATGTGTGCATGTGAACAGAAAACAGAAATGAATCCGTTCTTTACGGAATTCCAGACCGAGTACGGTGCTCCCGATTTTACTAAGATCAGACTGGAGCATTATGAGCCTGCTTTCTTGAAAGGAATAGAGGAGCAGAATGCGGAAATTAAGGCAATAGTTGATAATCCCGAGGAACCTACTTTTGAAAATACCATTGTGGCGCTGGATAAAAGTGGCGGGATTCTGGCGAGAGTAAGTGGGGTGTTTTTTGCATTGACCGAAGCGGATACAAATGATTCGTTGACGGCCTTGAATGAAAAGATGGCTCCTGTACTTTCAGAACATAGTGATAATATTTATTTGAATCAGGATTTGTATAAACGGGTGGCTGATGTGCATCAACAGGAAAAGGAAGGTAAGATAACTCTTACGACTGAGCAACACCGGCTGTTGGACAAGTATTATAAAGCTTTTGTCCGTTCGGGTGCCGGACTGGATGCCGGAAAACAATCCCGTTTGAGGGAGATCAATAAAGAATTGTCGACTTTGGGGATTGCTTTCGACAATCATATCTTAAATGAGAATAACGCTTATCAGTTGGTTATCGAGAATGAGGCTGATTTGGCCGGGTTACCCGAATGGGTGAAAGCGGGGGCCGCAGAGGAAGCGAAAGCTGCTGGAAAAGAAGGGAAATGGCTATTCACTTTGCAAAACTCCAGTCGCTTGCCTTTTTTGCAATATGCTGAAAACCGTGAGCTAAGAAAAAATATTTATGAAGCTTATATCAACCGGGGGAATCATGATGATGCGAATGACAATAAAGAGATATTGGGAAAGATTATGGCATTGCGTTTGGAACAGGCAAAATTATTAGGATTCGATTGTTATTCCAATTTTGTACTGGATGAGAACATGGCTAAGAATTCGCAGACAGTCATGGATTTCTTGAATAACCTGTGGGGATACTCACTGGAAAATGCAAAGAAAGAGGCCGCCGAGTTGCAGAAAATAATGGATAAGGAAGGTAAGGGAGAGAAGCTGGCTGCATGGGACTGGTGGTATTATGCCGAAAAATTGCGTCAGGAAAAGTATGATTTGAATGAAGATGAAATCAAACCCTATTTCAGTTTGGAAGATGTGCGTAGCGGATTGTATACCGTGGCCAACAAATTGTATGGCATTACATTGACCGAACTGAATGATGTGCCCGTATATGAGTCTGATGTGAAAGTGTATGAAGTAAAGGATGCCGATGGCTCATTTTTGGGATTGTTCTATGCAGATTACTTTCCACGCGCAGGTAAGCGTGGTGGCGCATGGATGAGTAATTTTCGTGAACAGGCCGGTGAAGTACGTCCTTTAATTTATAATGTGGCAAGTTTTACTAAACCTGCAGGAAATATGCCTTCTTTACTGACTTTGGATGAGGTGGAAACCATGTTTCATGAGTTTGGACATGCATTGCACGGTATGCTGACCAAGTGTAACTACAAAGGAGTGTCTGGTACCAGTGTGGCGCAGGATTTTGTAGAACTTCCTTCACAGATTATGGAACACTGGGCTGTAGAACCTGAAGTGCTGAAACTCTATGCCAAGCATTATGAAACAAGAGAAGTGATTCCGGATGAGTTGATTACGAAAATCCAAAATCAGGGTACTTTTAATCAAGGTTTTATGACTACGGAATTATTGGCAGCCGCTTTGCTTGATATGGAACTGCATAACCTGACTGATACAGAAAATCTGAATGTCGTTGCTTTTGAAAAAGAAACGATGGACAAGCTGGGCTGATTCCTGAAATAGCTCCTCGGTATCGCGCCACTTATTTTAGTCATATTATAGGTCGGATATGCTGCTGGGTATTACAGCTATCTATGGGCAGAAGTTCTTGACACGGATGCTTTTGAAGCGTTTAAAGAACATGGAGTGTTCGATAAAAATACCGCAGACTCTTTCCGTAAAAATATTCTAGAGAAAGGTGGAACGGAAGATCCTATGACCCTTTACAGAGGTTTTCGTGGGGCTGATCCCAGCTTGGAGCCTTGCTTAAAAATAGGGGTTTGAAATAAAATAGGCTGTGAGATAGAATAATTTAGGCTGCAAAAAATGCTTTTGCAGCCTTTTTTTCTCTTTTGGAATCTAAATATTTGTGTTTGATACCGTGGGAATGTAAAAAAAAACTATATTTGCAACCTTGTATAAACTAAGAATTAATCAAAAAGTAAAAATAATAAATTTCAAAGTAACATGCAAAACAAAGGATTTGTAAAGGTTTTTGCGGTATTACTCACCCTTGTATGTGTGTTTTATCTTTCTTTCTCTTTTGTGACCCGCTATCACATGGACAAAGCGGCACAGGACCCGAAAGGTGAAGCACATTACCTTGATTCTATGCAGAATGAAAAAGTTTATTTGGGTAGTTATAGCTGAAACAGTGTCGCGAGATGGAGATTGGTCTGGGTCTAGACCTGAAAGGTGGTATGAACGTTATCCTTGAAGTTTCTGTACCGGATGTAGTGAAGGCTTTGGCTGACAACAAGACTGATGAAGCTTTTAACAAAGCGGTTGCAGAAGCATCAAAACAATCTATCACTAGTCAGGATGACTTTATCACTCTTTTTGTAAAAGAGTATAAGAAACAAGCTCCCAATGGCAAATTGGCTGAATTATTTGCTACTCAGCAGTTGAAAGACAAAGTAACCACCCGCAGTTCCGACAGTGAAGTTGAAAAAGTATTGCGCGAAGAGGTAAAGGCTGCTATCGACAACTCTTATAATGTATTACGTACACGTATTGACCGTTTTGGTGTGGCACAGCCTAACATTCAGGCATTGGAAGGAAAGATGGGCCGTATCATGGTGGAACTACCGGGTATCAAAGAACCGGAACGTGTCAGAAAACTGTTGCAGGGATCTGCTAACTTGGAATTCTGGGAAACTTTCGACGCAAAAGAAATAGTTCCTTATCTTTCTTCTGTAGATAACAGACTGCGTGATATTCTTGCTGTTGAAAGTGGTGCTGCTTCTGCTGATTCTGTAGCAGCTGATACTGTTGCTGTTGCACAGGCTTCTGCAATTTCTGCTGCCGACAGTCTTGCAGCCGCATTGAAAGGCGAAACGGCAAGTAACTCTGCCGCAATGGAGCAGATGAAGAAAGAACATCCGTTGGCTTCTGTTCTTCAATTAAATCCGAATGGTTACGGGTCGGTGGTAGGTTATGCCGATTATAAAGATACTGCTCAGGTAAACCAGTACCTTGCTATGAAAGAAGTGAAAGAAATGTTGCCGAAAGATCTTCGTTTGAAATGGGGTGTAAAGGCTGCTGATTTTGACAAGCAGGGACGTATCTTTGAATTGTATGCTATCAAGTCTACTGAACGTAACGGACGTGCTCCGTTGGAAGGTGATGTGATCACTGATGCTAAAGATGAATATGACCAGTTCAACAAGCCTTGTGTCAGTATGTCTATGAACACTGACGCGCGCGCCGCTGGGCTGTTCTGACAAAGAACAATGTAGGCAAGGCTATCGCTATCGTACTGGATGGTTACGTATACAGCGCTCCGAATGTAAACGGTGAAATTACGGGCGGACACTCTCAGATTACCGGTAACTTTACTCCGGAGGTGACAAAAGACTTGGCTAACGTATTGAAGTCTGGTAAGATGCCTGCTCCTGCACGTATCGTTCAGGAGGATATCGTTGGTCCGTCATTGGGTCAGGAATCTATCAATCAAGGTATCATTTCATTTGTTGTTGCGTTGATTCTGTTGATGATCTATATGTGCGCTATGTACGGATTGATTCCGGGTATGGTTGCAACTGCGCATTGGTTGTTAACTTCTTCTTCACATTAGGAATCCTTACCTCGTTCCAAGCTGCACTGACCATGTCTGGTATTGCCGGTATGGTGTTGTCATTGGGTATGGCTGTAGATGCTAACGTGTTGATTTATGAACGTACAAAAGAAGAATTGAGAGCCGGTAAAACTGTTAAGGCTGCTTTAGCAGACGGTTATTCTAACGCATTCTCTGCTATTTTTGACTCAAACTTGACATCAATTATCACTGGTATCATTCTGTTCTATTTCGGTACGGGGCCGATCCGTGGTTTTGCCACTACGTTGATTATCGGTATCCTCTGCTCATTCTTTACAGCAGTATTCTTGACTCGTATTGTTTATGAGCACTTCATGAATAAAGACAAGTGGTTGAACTTGACATTCACTACAGGGATTTCCAAGAACCTGATGCAGAACGTGAATTACAACTTATGGGAATGATGAAACGTTCATTCACGGTATTCGGAGCGATTATCGTTATCTGTATCATTTCATTCTTTATCCGTGGTTTGGCGCAGAGTATTGACTTTACCGGTGGACGTAACTTCGTAGTTCAGTTTGAACAGCAGGTTGAACCTGAAACAGTGCGTGACTTGTTGAAGAAGAAAATCACAGAAGATAATGTACAGGCTATCGCCTTGGGTACGGATAAGAAGACAATCCGTATTACAACCAACTACCGTATTAATGAAGAGTCTCCTACTATCGACTCCGAAATTGAAGAGTTCTTGTATCAGTCTTTGAAAGATGGTAACTTGCTGGGCGAAGGTACTACATTGGAAATCTTTATTGATCGTGATAATCGTGTCGGTGGTTCTATTATCAGTTCTCAGAAAGTAGGTCCCAGTATCGCTGATGATATCAAGACATCGGCTATTTGGTCTGTATTGTTTGCACTGGTGGCTATCGGTTTGTATATCTTGCTGCGTTTCCGCAATGTAGCTTATAGTGTGGGTGCGACTGTTGCATTGGCTGTCGATACTATTCTGATTATCGGTGCATACTCATTATGTTATGGATGGGTTCCGTTCTCATTGGAAATTGACCAGACCTTCATTGGTGCCGTTTTGACCGCTATCGGTTATTCTATCAATGACAAGGTGGTTATCTTTGACCGTATCCGTGAGTTCTTCGGTCTGTATCCGAAACGTAACCGTATGCAGTTGTTTAACGATTCACTGAATACTACTTTGGCTCGTACCATCAATACTTCATTAAGTACATTAATCGTATTGTTGTGTATCTTTGTGCTGGGTGGTGACAGTATCCGCAGCTTCGCTTTTGCAATGATTTTGGGCGTTGTGATCGGTACGTTGTCTTCCATCTTCATTGCTGCTCCTATCGCTTACCTGACTATGGGCAACAAGATGCCGGAAGAAACAAAGGCATAAAAAGAAAGTTTCTTTTAAGAAATAAATAAAAAGAGGAGGATGCTCATATCATGAGAATCCTCCTCCTTTTATAATGACTGAATGGAATTGATTTGTGGAAAAAGGATAGATGAATCTTCTGTGGCTTCAAAAATAAACTTAAGTACATTGGATAAGTAACTTAGCTTGCTTGCCCCATGAAGTAAACTTGCTTTTTTACGCTACATTTTGCAGATCAATTCTGTTTGGCTATAATCATGAAAATAGTTATCTGACTACTCTTCCTGAAGTGTTTCCTTGCATTAATCCTTCCACTTCTTCTACTGTTACTTGATTGAAATCTCCATATATGGTATTTTTTAATGCAGATGCGGCAAGGGCGAACTCTAATGTTTTTTGGTCATTGTCGGAGTAGGTCAGCAAACCATAAATCATGCCGCCTACAAATGCATCTCCTGCACCTACACGGTCTACCTCATGGACAATATCGTAAATACCGGTATGCCTTAATGTCCCTTTAGAATAAAGTATGGCTGCCAGCAGATTGTGATTGGAAGTGATGGTATTACGCAATTCCAGAAATATTTTCTGGCATCGGGGCGCTTGTTCTGATACTTTTTGACCGAATACTTTGAAACCGGACAAATCTAATGGATATGAGGTGTCTACAGCTTTAAAACCTACCGGGGGAATGCCGAAAATTTCTTTGTATTCGGGTTCTGCACCAAAAATGACATCACTATATTGGACAAGAGGGAGCATTACTTCTGAAGCGGATTTACCGTAATTCCATAATTTTTTGCGGAAATTCAAATCGCACGAGATAGTTAACCCTAGACGGTCTGCTGTTTGTAGTGCTTCCAGGCAGGTATCTGCTCCTTCCTGTGACAGGGACGCCGCTATACCCGACCAGTGGAACCAGCCTGCATCGGAAAGAATCTTTTCCCAGTCTATCATGCCGGGACGTAAAGTGGCAAAGGAAGATCCTTCACGGTCATATACTACATTGGAGTTACGAAATGCTGCACCGCTCTCCAGAAAGTATAATCCCATGCGTTTCCCGCCATAAATAATGCCGTCTGTACCTAATCCGTAAGCTTGGAGTGAGTTTACACAAGCTTGTGCCATTGCATTCTCGGGAAGTCTGGTAACGAATTCTGTGGAGATGCCGAAGTTGACCAGTGATATGGCTACATTCGCTTCACTTCCTCCATAAGTAGCAATAAACTCGTTTGTTTGGGAAAAGCGCTGGAAATTGGGGGTGGTCAGCCTTAACATTACTTCTCCGAATGTAACGACTTTCTTGTTTTTGGTAATAGCTCTTGTATTCATAGTATGTTTTTAATCAGTATGTTAATTTGCACGAAGATACGATCAAAATTTTATATAAGTGCAAGAAATGTATAAAAATAGCCTTCTCTATCTTTTCCATATAGAATAGAGAAGGCTATTTTTATACATTCAATATTAGTGGTTTATTTATTGAATCGTACTTTTAGTTTGGCAAGCATATCCTGTGTCATACTGTCTAGATCATATTCCGGTTTCCATCCCCATTCCTCACGGCACAAGTGTCGTCCAGTGAGTTCGGCCATGATTCGGCGATAGCTTGACGTAGTGGATCTACTTTGTACTCCATATGGAAGTCAGGCATATACTTCTTTATATTATTATAAATAATTTCCGGATCAAAACTCATTGAAGCAATGTTGAACGAATTGCGATGAATTAGTTTGTCGGGATTCGCTTCCATGATTTCAATGGCTGCACGTAAACCATCAGGCATATACATCATATCCATGAATGTATCGGCTGCGATAGGACATTCAAATTTTTCACCTTTTACAGCCGAATAATAGATGTCTACAGCATAATCAGTGGTCCCGCCACCCGGAGGTGTGACATACGAAATTAATCCGGGGAAACGAACGGAACGGGTATCTACACCAAAACGGATATGGTAATAATCGCTCAGTAATTCTCCTGATACTTTTGTAACGCCATACATGGTACGCGGATTACGGATAGTGTCTTGTGGAGTCTTGTCTTTAGGGGTGTTGTTACCGAAGACACCGATAGAACTTGGGGTAAATACGGCACAACCCATTTCGCGTGCTACTTCCAATACATTAAACAGGCCTCCCATGCCTATTTTCCATGCTAGTTGAGGTTTGGCTTCTGCTACAGCCGAGAGTAAGGCTGCCAGATTGTAAATGGTGTCGATGTTGTACTTTGATACTGTTTCGGCAATTTGTTGTTCATTGGTGATATCTACGATGGCAGAAGGGCCTGATTCTTTTAATTCCCCTTTAGGCTCGGCACCGGGAATATATCCGGCTACGATATTACCATTGTAAATACTTCTCAATTTCATGGTTAGTTCCGAACCGATCTGACCGGTGGAGCCGATAATTAATACATTTTTCATAGTTTGCTATTTGCTTTAAGTTTCCTTTTGGAAGCAAAGATAGATAGAAAACTGCATATTTTATCAAAATTTTCTCTATAATTTAATTGGATATCAAAAAAAAATAAGAACTTTGTCAAGTCAGACTGATTTTTAAACTTAAACTATATACTTAAATAAAAAAACAAAGCTATGTATGGTAAAATGAAGGAGTTCCTTGCGAAGGAACTGGCTGATATTAAGGCAGCCGGATTGTATAAAAATGAACGTATCATTACCACACCTCAGCGTGCAGACATCAAGGTGAATGACGGAGAAGATGTGTTGAACTTTTGTGCCAACAATTATTTAGGTTTGTCAGATAACCAACGTTTGATCAATGCTGCCAAAGAGGCAATGGATACACATGGCTTCGGTATGTCTTCCGTACGCTTTATCTGTGGGACTCAGGATTTACACAAACAGCTGGAAGCTGCCATTTCTGATTATTTTAAAACAGAAGATACTATACTTTATGCTGCTTGTTTTGATGCTAATGGTGGTTTGTTCGAACCGCTGTTTACAGAAGAAGACGCTATTATTTCAGATGCGTTGAATCATGCATCTATTATAGATGGTGTACGTTTGTGTAAGGCAAAACGCTATCGTTACGCTAATGCTGATATGGCTGACTTGGAACGTTGTTTGCAGGAAGCGCAGGCACAGCGTCACCGCATTATTGCTACAGATGGTGTATTCTCGATGGATGGTAATGTGGCTCCATTGGATAAGATTTGTGAACTGGCGGAAAAATATGACGCGTTGGTAATGGTGGATGAATCTCATTCGGCCGGTGTAGTAGGTCCTACAGGGCATGGCGTGGCCGAACAATTTAAAGCATACGGTCGTGTGGATATTTTTACTGGTACATTAGGGAAAGCATTTGGTGGGGCAATGGGAGGATTTACCACCGGTAAGAAAGAAATTATTGATATGTTGCGCCAGCGTTCACGTCCTTATTTATTCTCTAATTCTGTAGCTCCTGCCATTATCGGTGCTAGCTTGGAAATGTTTAAGATGTTGAAGGAAAGTGATGCCTTGCATACTAAGTTGATGGATAATGTGAATTATTTCCGTGACAGGATGCTGGCTGCTGGTTTTGACATCAAACCAACTCAGAGCGCGATTTGTGCTGTGATGCTTTATGATGCGAAACTGTCTCAGGATTTTGCTGCCAAGATGCAGGAAGAAGGCATATATGTAACTGGTTTCTATTATCCGGTTGTTCCGAAAGGCAGGCACGTATCCGCGTCCAATTGTCTGCCGGTCATGAAAAGGCACATTTGGATAAGGCAATTGCTGCATTTATTAAAGTGGGTAAAGAACTTGGGGTGATTAAATAAGTAATCTAAAGAATTTCTAGATAAAATAAAAGCAGTAAATGATTGTATAGTAATTGTTTACTGCTTTTGTAGCCCCGAGGGAATCGAACCCTATCTAAGTTTAGGAAACTTCTATTCTATCCGTTGAACTACAAGGCCCTTTTATGGCTACAAAGGTACTCCTTTTTGTTAAAATGGCAATATGAAAGATCGAAAAATGTCTTAAGTGGGAAGAAAATAATCCTTTCTTTGTTGTTTTGTTGTTTTTTGTCTGTTTTTTATAATCTAATAATGTTATTATTCTGCTATGAACTTTCATGTTGTTTATAAAACATGGATAAAAATAATAAATTGTAAAAATGAATCGTTTTTGCTGCTGTCATAATGATAGAAATTTATGCTTTTAAACAGGTAATTATCTCTACTTTTTCTTAGCTTGGAAATAAATAAACCTTTAATTTTGTACATTTTGATATTCAAACGTAGTTTGACAGCGGAATATTTTGTCCTTTGACAGAACTTTCCGAACTTTGCAAACAGTGAAATTTTGTAACCCTAAATAATAAGTTATGGCAGATGAAATGATAGTCAAGGAGTTGGACCAAGTGGTGGTCCGTTTCTCAGGCGACTCAGGCGATGGTATGCAGCTGGCCGGAAATATCTTTTCTAATATTTCGGCTACAGTGGGAAATGATATCAGTACATTCCCCGATTACCCGGCGGATATACGTGCCCCGCAAGGTTCGTTGACCGGTGTGTCAGGTTTCCAGGTGCATATTGGTGCGGGTAAAGTTTTTACTCCTGGTGACAAATGCGACGTATTGGTCGCAATGAATGCCGCTGCATTGAAAACACAATACAAATTTGCGAAGTCCACAGCTTGTATCATTATTGATACAGATTGTTTTCAGAAATCAGATCTGGACAAGGCGGCTTTCAAAACAGACAGTCCGATTGAAGAAATGGGTATTAAGCAGGATGTAATTGCTGCTCCTATTTCACAGATGGTGAAAGACTGTCTGGCAGATACAGGCATGGACAACAAGTCAATGTTGAAATGTCGTAATATGTTTGCTTTGGGATTGGTTTGCTGGTTGTTTAATCGTGACCTGGCGGTTGCTGAAAATTTTTTGCGCGAGAAATTTGCAAAGAAGCCGCAAATAGCTGAAGCGAATATTAAAGCGATACACGCCGGATATGATTATGGCCACAATACCCATGCGTCTGTGGATCATACTTATAAGGTGGAAACTAAGTCTAAAGTCCCCGGAAAGTATATGGATATCAGCGGAAACAAGGCTACGGCTTATGGCTTGATCGCTGCTGCCGAGAAAGCAGGCCTGCGTTTGTTCTTGGGATCTTATCCCATTACTCCGGCAACAGATATTTTACATGAGCTTTCTAAACATAAATCATTGGGAGTGACTACTGTTCAATGTGAAGATGAAATTTCAGGTTGCGCTACGGCTATCGGTGCCTCGTTTGCAGGTGCGTTGGCGGCTACTTCTACTTCGGGGCCGGGTGTTTGTCTGAAATCAGAGGCTATGAATCTGGCTGTTATTACAGAATTACCATTGGTGGTTATTAATGTACAGCGTGGCGGTCCTTCTACTGGTTTGCCTACTAAGTCTGAGCAAACAGATTTATTGCAGGCTTTGTTTGGCCGTAACGGTGAATCTCCTATGCCGGTCATTGCCGCAGCTTCTCCAACTCATTGTTTTGATGCTGCTTATGATGCTTGTAAGATTGCCTTGGAACACATGACTCCGGTGGTGTTGCTGACTGATGGTTTTGTAGCAAATGGTTCCGGCGCATGGAAATTGCCTGATCTGGCAAACTATCCGGCTATTAACCCACCCTATGTTACTCCGGAAATGAAGGATAATTATACTCCTTACAAGCGTAATACTGAAACAGGTGTCCGTTATTGGGCATTGCCGGGACAGGAAGGTTATATGCATATTTTGGGAGGCTTGGAAAAAGACAGTGATACAGGTGCTATTTCTACCGAGCCTGAAAACCATAATTTGATGTGCCGTTTGCGTGCGAGAAGATTGCTAAAATTCCAGTGCTGATGTTAAGGTGCAAGGCTGCGTAGAGGATGCAGATTTGTTGATAGTGGGTTTCGGTGGAACTTACGGTCATTTATATTCAGCAATGGAGGAAATGAACCATGCAGGCAAGAAGGTTGCTTTGGCACATTTTGTTCATTTGAACCCGCTGCCTCAAAATACGGCAGAAGTGCTGAAGAAATATAAGAAGGTAGTCGTGGCTGAGCAGAATCTTGGTCAGTTTGCCGGATATCTCCGTATGAAAGTGGACGGATTTGTTCCTTATCAGTTAATGAGGTAAAAGGCCAGCCGTTCGTAGTCAGCGAGTTAGTTGATGCTTTCACTGAGATTTTAAATAAATAATAACCGTAAAGAAAGTAAAGACTATGAACGAATATACAGCAAAAGATTTCAAAAAGGGACAACCTCGTTGGTGTCCGGGTTGTGGTGACCATTTTTTCTTGGCTTCGCTGCACAAAGCGATGGCTGAATTGGGAGTGGCTCCTCATGATACTGCCGTTATTTCGGGTATCGGATGTTCCAGCCGCCTGCCTTATTACATGAATACATATGCCATGCAGACTGTGCACGGTCGTGCGGCAGCTATTTCTACAGGCTGCAAGGTGGCTAATCCAAAGATTACTGTTTGGCAGATTTCAGGGGATGGTGATGGGCTGGCTATTGGTGGAAATCACTTTATACATGCCGTTCGTCGTAATATCGACTTGAATATGATTTTGTTGAACAACCGTATATATGGTTTGACCAAAGGACAGTATTCTCCGACTTCTCCCCGTGGATTTGTTAGCAAATCATCTCCTTACGGCACTGTGGAAGATCCGTTTCATCCGGCTGAATTATGTTTTGGTGCGCGTGGACGTTTCTTTGCCCGTGCGGTAGCTACGGATGGTCCTGGTACAGTGGAGATTCTGAAAGCTGCTGCCAATCATAAAGGTGCGGCTGTATGTGAAATTCTTCAGAACTGCGTCATTTTTAATGATGGAACACACGAATCAGTATATACGAAAGAAGGTCGTTCAAAGAATGCCATTTATTTAGAACACGGTAAACCGATGTTGTTTGGTGTAGACAAAGAATACGGGCTGATGCAGGAAGGTTTCGGACTGAAAGTGGTAAAGCTTGGTGAGAATGGTGTGACGGAAAAAGATATTTTAGTGCACGATGCTCATTGTATGGATAATACTTTGCAGTTGAAACTGGCATTGATGGAAGGACCGGATTTTCCGGTTGCATTAGGGGTGATCCGTGATGTGGAGGCGCCTACTTATGATGACGCTGTTAATGCACAGATTGAAGAAGTGGCCGCAAAGAAAAAATATCATAATTTCCAGGAATTACTGATGACAAATGATATTTGGGAAGTGAAATAAGATTTTTCATCTTCCTGTAGGGACCAGATCTACAGAACTGTTTTAAAAATTAAATGGTTAGTAATAGGCTGTGAATAATTGCCGGTTACTAACCATTTAATTTAGAATTTTAGTGTGTGCAAGCGAACACACGTGAAACTGTCTTTATAGTTTGAGCCCTAAAGTTTCTCGCCGAATGCTAAATCACCGGCATCCCCCAATCCCGGAACAATGTATTTGTGCTCGTCCAAGACAGGTCTATGGCGGCACACCATAATGTGACATCATCGCCGGGAAAAAGTTCTGCCATATGCTTTACCCCTTGTTGGCTGGCAATGACACAGGCCATTTGCAATTTAGCGGGTTTGCCTTTGGTAAGGAAAGCTTTCCAGGCAAGTTCATGCTTTCACCGGTGGCAAGCATGGGGTCAACGAGAAGCAAGGTCCTGTCATTCAATGAAGGGGCGGCGATGTATTCAATGTGCACATCTACAATACGGTGCTCGTCATCCTTGTAAAAACGGAATGCGGAAACGAAAGCGTTGTCGGCATGGTCGAACATGTTCAGAAAACCGGTGTGCAACGGCAGTCCGGCACGGAATACCGTTGCAATCACTATTTTGTCATCGTGTGTGCTGGCCGTGGCAGTTCCCAAGGGTGTCTGTACTTGCTTTACGGAATAGGTTAGTGCTTTACTCATCTCGTATGCCATGATTTCTCCTATTCTTTCAATATTTCTGCGGAAACGCATACGGTCATTTTGAACATGTATATCGCGCAATTCCGCTACATATTGGTTTAGGAGAGAATTGCCTTCACTGAGATTGATGATTTTCATATCTATGCTTTTGTTATATTGTTGACTTTGACCTGCAAAGAAACAAATAATTTCTAGATTTGTAAAGTACGAATTGCATTTTTGTTACACAAATATAAATATTTGATTATTACGGAAATTTTTCTCTAATAACTTCTTTTTTTTAAAATAAAGCACTAATTTTGTAGCGCCTTAGACAAGGGGGTGTTGAAAAACATCTTCTCTCAGAAAATAAAGAGTAAAAATAACATTATACAATAACCAAATTAAATCATTAAAAAATGGCAAATTTAGATTTAAGCAAGTACGGTATTACCGACGTGAAGGAAGTTCTCCACAATCCTTCTTATGATGTGCTTTTCGCTGAAGAAACTAAACCGGGATTGGAAGGTTTCGAAAAAGGACAGGTTACTGAACTGGGTGCTGTAAACGTAATGACTGGTGTTTACACAGGTCGTTCTCCTAAAGATAAATTCTTCGTTAAGAATGAAGCTTCTGAAAATTCAGTATGGTGGACTTCTGACGAATATAAAAATGATAACAAACCTTGTACAGAAGAAGCTTGGGCTGATTTGAAAGCTAAAGCTGTAAAACAATTGAGCGGCAAGCGTTTGTTCGTTGTTGATACTTTCTGCGGTGCTAACGCTGCAACTCGTATGAAAGTACGTTTCATTATGGAAGTAGCTTGGCAGGCTCACTTCGTAACTAACATGTTCATCCGTCCTACTGCTGAAGAACTGGAAGCTTATGGAGAACCTGATTTTGTATGTTTCAACGCTTCTAAAGCAAAAGTTGACAACTATAAAGAACTGGGCTTGAACTCTGAAACAGCTACTGTTTTCAACTTGAAGACTAAAGAACAAGTTATCCTGAATACTTGGTACGGTGGTGAAATGAAGAAAGGTATGTTCTCTATCATGAACTACATGAACCCGCTTCGTGGTATCGCTTCTATGCACTGCTCTGCTAATACAAATATGGAAGGAACTAGCTCAGCTATTTTCTTCGGTTTGTCTGGTACAGGCAAGACTACTTTGTCTACTGATCCGAAACGTAAGTTGATCGGTGACGATGAACACGGATGGGATGACGAAGGTGTATTCAACTACGAAGGTGGTTGCTATGCTAAAGTTATCAACTTGGATAAGGAAAGCGAACCCGATATCTACGCTGCTATCAAACGTGACGCTTTGCTTGAAAACGTAACAGTTGATGCTAACGGTAAGATTGATTTCGCTGATAAGAGCGTAACAGAAAATACTCGTGTTTCTTATCCTATCTATCATATCGAAAACATTGTTAAACCTATCTCTAAAGGTCCTCACGCTCAACAAGTTATTTTCTTGTCAGCTGATGCATTCGGTGTATTGCCTCCGGTATCTATCTTGAATCCTGAACAGGCTCAGTATTACTTCTTGTCTGGATTTACAGCTAAATTGGCTGGTACAGAACGTGGTATCACTGAACCGACTCCGACATTCTCTGCTTGCTTCGGTGCTGCTTTCTTGTCATTGCATCCTACTAAGTATGCTGAAGAATTGGTTAAGAAGATGGAAAAGACTGGTGCTAAAGCATACTTGGTTAACACTGGTTGGAACGGTACTGGTAAACGTATCTCTATCCGTGATACTCGTGGTATCATTGATGCTATTCTGGATGGTTCTATTGATAAGGCTCCTACTAAGGTTATTCCTTACTTCGATTTCGTTGTTCCTACAGAATTGCCGGGTGTTGATCCGAAGATCCTTGATCCTCGTGATACTTATGCTGACGCTGCTCAGTGGGATGAAAAAGCTAAAGATTTGGCTGGTCGCTTCATTAAGAACTTTGCTAAGTTTACTGGTAACGAAGCAGGTAAGAAATTGGTTGCTGCTGGTCCGAAGTTGTAATTTGAATTTTACAGATTTAACATATAAAAGTGGTTCCTTATAAAGGAACCACTTTTTTTATGCTTGAAAATGCCTAGATTTGTTGCAAACCAAATATGATAGCAAATGAAATTATTTAGATTAATGTTAGTTGGTGCAGGCATGTTCGTATTATGCAGCTGTACATCGCAAGGCTCCCGACAGAAGGAAGTTGTTGCAGATAGTGTTTCCGTGAGCCAGGTAAACCCTGTGGTAGAAACTATTATGAGTCGCCGTAGTATACGGAAGTATAAGCCCGAGGCTGTGGAGCGTGAAAAGATGCAGACTATAGTAGAATGTGGAATCAATGCACCTAATGGAATGAATAAACAGTCATGGGAGGTTCGTGTAGTAGATAATCCGGAATTTATCAATGGTTTGACTGAAATATTCAAAAAAGAAAATCCCAAAGCGGCAGAACGTCCGGGATTTAAGAATATGTTCAATAATGCTCCTACAGTAGTGTTTATTGCTAACGATCCTGCATATGATATGTCACAGATCGATTGTGGTTTGTTGGGTGAGAATATGATTTTGTCTGCCTGGTCAATGGGAATAGGTTCCTGTTGTTTGGGAGGACCTGTGCGTTTCATGAAATCACCTGCAGCTGCGGAATATATGAAAAAGTTGGGATTCAGTGAAGGGTATGAGTTGCTTTATGCGATTGCTTTCGGTTATCCCGATGAAATGCCGGCTGCTAAACCTAGAGAGGTTAGTAAAGTGAAGTTTGTAGATTAGAGATAAAAAATCCCGAGGTAATATGGCCTTCGGATTTTATATTCAATGTAGATTGATTAGCTTTTGTTGGCTCTCTTGCGTTCTGTTTCGTCAAGAATCACTTTACGCATACGCATACTCTTTGGAGTAACTTCTACATATTCATCTTCCTTAATGTATTCTAATGCTTCTTCCAACGAGAATACTACCGGAGGAATGATGCGTGCCTTGTCATCAGAACCTGATGCGCGCATATTGGTAAGCTTTTTCGATTTAGTTACATTGATCACCAAGTCGTTTTCATGAACATGTTCACCTACCACTTGGCCGGCATATACTTCGTCTTGCGGATAAATGAAAAATTTGCCACGATCCTGTAATTTGTCAATAGCGTATGCAAAAGCTGTTCCGCTTTCCATAGCAATCATAGAACCGTTGCTGCGACGTTCTATCTCACCTTTGTATGGTTGGTAACATTTAAAGCGGTGGGCCATGATCGCTTCTCCGGCCGATGCAGTCAGTACATTGGTGCGAAGACCGATAATACCGCGCGAAGGCATATCAAACTCAATGTTTACGCGGTCACCCTGTGTTTCCATAGAAACCAAATCACCCTTACGGCGGGTTACCATATCGATCATTTTACTGGAATATTCTTCGGGCACACTGATCGTTAATTCTTCGATAGGTTCGCATTTTACTCCGTCTATTTCTTTGAAAATAACCTGAGGCTGTCCTACTTGTAATTCGTATCCTTCGCGGCGCATGGTTTCAATCAGTACAGAAAGATGAAGTACACCACGTCCTGATACAATCCATTTACCGTCTTCCAGTTCGCTTTTGCGTACACGCAATGCCAGGTTCTTATCTAGTTCTTTGGTCAAGCGATCTTGGATGTGGCGTGAAGTCACAAACTTACCTTCTTTGCCGAAGAAAGGAGAATCGTTGATAGTGAATAACATGCTCATGGTCGGTTCGTCAATGGCGATGGGGGGCAATGGTTCCGGATTTTCGAAATCGCAGATGGTATCACCAATTTCGAAGCCTTCTACACCTACTACAGCACAGATATCTCCCGATGAAACGGCATCTGTCTTTTTACGTCCTAAGCCTTCAAAAGTATGTAGTTCTTTGATTTTAGACTTTATCAGACTGCCATCACGCTTTGCCAGTGTAATATTCATACCTTCTTTCAGGGTACCACGATGTACACGTCCCACAGCTATACGACCTGTATATGCTGAATAGTCTAAAGAGGTGATTAACATTTGAGGAGTTCCCTCTAGCTGTTTCGGTGCTGGAATGTGCTCAATAATAGCATCCAACAACGGGAACCAGATTTTCTGTTGGGGTCTTCCAGTCAGTACTCATCCAATTATTTTTGGCAGAACCATAAATAACGGGGAAGTCCAACTGATCTTCTGTAGCATTCAGGCTGAACATCAAGTCGAATACCATTTCGTATACTTCTTCCGGACGGCAGTTGGGTTTATCCACCTTGTTCACAACAACTACAGGTTTCAAACCGATCTGTAACGCCTTTTGCAATACGAAGCGTGTCTGCGGCATCGGGCCTTCGAATGCATCTACCAATAAGATACATCCATCAGCCATATTGAGTACACGTTCTACTTCGCCACCGAAGTCGGCGTGTCCCGGAGTATCAATAATATTGATTTTTGTTCCTTTGTAGTTAATTGAAACGTTCTTTGAAAGGATAGTTATCCCTCTTTCGCGTTCCAAGTCATTATTATCCAATACCAGTTCACCATTTGTCTGGTCGTTGCGGAACAAATGTCCCGCCAGCATCATCTTGTCCACCAGTGTTGTTTTTCCGTGGTCTACGTGGGCGATGATCGCAATGTTTCTAATGTCTTGCATACTATACCTATATATTTGGCTGCAAAGGTACGATTTTTAATTCAAAAAATATTTGGCTGTTAACGATTATTTTTTATCTTCCGTATCTTCTTTACTATTAAATGTGGAGGGAGTAGTGCCATAGAAATCGACAAAGTGCTTTCTGAAAGTGGGGATGTCATTATAACCAACCATTTCGGCCACCTCCTGAACATTGTATTTGCGGCTTCTCAGTAATTCGGCAGAGCGTTTTAACCGGACTCCTCTTACTAATTCTATGATAGTGAAATTAGTGAGTTGTTTTACTTTCCTGTAAAGGGTAGGTTGACTCATATTCAGCATTTCGGCCAGTTTTTTCACATTGAATTCCGGATTTTGCAGGTTCTCATTTACAATATTCAGAATTTGTGTGATGAACGGGTCTTCTATGATGATTGTTTCCGTATTTTCTTCTTGCGAGCCGTTGACGGTGATGGAAGGCATTAGTAGTTTGGTATAAATCTGTTTCAGTTCAGTCCGGCTTTTTATTAAACGTTTTACTTTGGTGCGGAGAATCTCCGGATTGAACGGCTTCAGAATATAGTCATCAGCTCCTAATTCTATTCCTTTCACTATATTTTCGTCATCTGTCAAAGCTGTCAGTAGAATAATAGGGATATGGCAAGTTTTTAGATCTTCTTTTAGGATACGGCAACATTCAAAACCGTTCATGATAGGCATCATGACATCCGTTATTACAAGATCCGGTATTTCTTTACGCGCTATTCTTACTCCTTCTTCCCCATTTTCCGCCATAATAATATTATAGGTAGCAGAGAATAATACTTTCAGATAGAGGCGGATATCTGCATGGTCTTCAACAACCAGTAGTTTGTATTTGGTTTCGGGGTTGTCAATAGGTTTGGCAGTTATGCTGTTTGCTATTTCCTGTTGTCTCTTATCCTCTGCGGTAATCATTGCTTTATTTGGATCTTCCGCTATTGTTTCGGGTTCGATGAAACATACGTTTTCATCATTTTTCAAATGTTGCTTACCTAGAGGGATATAAAGGACAACTCGGGTTCCTTTGTTTTTTTCTTGAGTGATCTGGATATCACCGTGGTGGGCGAGTACTGTCGTTTTCATAATTTCAATGCCTAATTCGGGGTGTAGCCGGTTGCTTGGAGGGTTGTAATTATCCGATCCAAGGAAGATAACAGAGGACTCTTCTATCATTCTTTCCCGTCATCCTCTATAGTAAAAAGGCAGAAATCCTTTCCGTTGATAATACTGGTGTTTACAGTAAAACGGATGGAACCGGAATACGAGATATGCCGATAGGCATTGGATAATATATTACTTAGAATAAAGGTTATCTTTTTCCGGTCAATCCATATTTCTGTATTTATTTTGTTGTCTTTGTCATAATGCAGGTTAATGGGACTGACGTTCAGTAGCTCGTGAGAGGCACGAACTACAGTGTCGGCTATCACGCTGGCGGGATAGGGGCCACATTCAATTTAAGACTGTAACTTTCTTGCTGATGAATATTCAATAGCTGGTTACAAATGTCTTGCAGGCTGATTGAATTCCGATAGGCCATTTTAGCTTTTTGCAGGAATGATTCCGGGAAGGTCGTATTAGTAATCATTTCTTTTAACGGAGCAGTGATGAGTGATAACGGAGTGCGTAATTCCTGTGCCAACATATATCTGATTTGGTCACGCAATTGGTGGTTTTTCTCTTCTTCTTTTCTTATTTCTGTTTCTTCTTCCAGCTTTTCTTTCAGTTTCACTTCTTTGGCTTTGTAAACTTGCCGTTTCTGTAATTTCCGGTTAAAGTACATCCATGTAAACAAGGAAATAATGATAATAGTCAGGATGTATGCGGCGATGGCCCATCCGGTTGCAGCCCAATATCTATTTACATTGATGGATAACCGGGTTATTTGTTCATTTTCTTCCAACGGATAAGACGAGCGTATTTCCAGCACATATTTCCCAGGAGTGATATTGCTGAGTTTTATATGATCGTCATAATTCGTATTCCATTTTTCTTCTGTGGGTAACAGGCGATATTTCACTGTGTTGGGCGAGGTTCCGTATTTCAAATCACTTAGATAGAGAATCAAGTTGTTGTTATTGTAGTCTAAAGATAAATGTTCTATCAGGTACGCAGGTATGTCTAGGATGACTTGTCCGTTTATTTTTTCTCCTATTTCTACTTTATTGTAATTAATATCTATATCGGAGATATGGAATTGGCGGTTACTTGAACTTTCTTTTAAAGTGCGCGGTTCAAAATAGAGCAACCCTGTAGAGTTCGCCCATAGTAATTTCCCGTCATTCAGCCGACATACATCGTAATAACTCTCCGGTAATACATAGGCATATGATGCATTGTTCTTGTTATTTAGTGTGATAAAACCAGCATTGCTTCCTAGCCAGGTATTTCCGTTCTTATCATCTATCATACAGCTTATGTGTCCGTTAGGCAAGTCCTTTTGCAAGATCATGGTAGAGGATACGGTTTTCTCTTTTCCGTCTATTTGGATAATTTTATCAGTGTACGAGATAAGCAGTTGGTTATAGTTGTTCAGATAAAGTGCTAATACTTTTCCGGGTGTCAGGTTTCTTTCCTTTTCATAACCACCAGTGAATTTTATTTGTTTCCCTTTACAGTTGGCACGGTGTATCCCTTTTTCAGTACCCAGCCACATGGTTCCATCTCCATCTTGCATATAGCGGTTATTTTTTTGAATTCTTTCGTATAAGGTTGTGCTGCTATACATTCGTGTGTCTGATGGTTATAGACCATTATTCCTTTTTCGGTGGCAATCCATAAATGGTTTTGTGAGTTTAGATATAGTTTCAAGATAGCAGCAGTTACAGCAGAGTCTGCTGTTTCGGGGGGTAGTTGGTGAATCACTGTTTCACCGGTAGTAGGATTTACCCAAAGAATGTTTCCTTTGTTATCGCCGAACCATAGTCCTCCATTTCGATCTTTGTGCAGGCAATAATGATTATTCTTGTTACTTTTCTCCCATAAGGAAAAGCGCAGATTGGGGAAGATCTTATTTTCTATACTTTTATATATGCCATCTTTTTCGGTGACCAGCCAGATGTATCCATCGGCATCTTGTGCTATACCATTCACATATCTTATTTCATCGTTCAACAGGATACGGTTGATATCGTTTCCTTTGAGATTCAGTTTCAGTAATCCTCTGCCGAAAGTTCCTACCCAAAGCACATTGTTGGATTTGTCAAAATGGATGTCGGTAATTCTGTTTTTGAGGATAGGGGTATAGTAAGAATCATGTTGGGTCAGGTCTATAATGTGGAATGGCGACTGGAGGTAGTTGTCCGTTTCAAATCTTATGGCTGACAGTGAACTCCATGTGGCTATAATGAATGTGGTTTTATCTATCTGGATAATATCGCGTATATCTTTTTGAATGAAGGATGACTGGCTGTTGTCATTCAGTGTGCGGGATGTTTTAGTGTTTGTATTATAACAGATGATCCTTCGGTTTGGTCACAGATCCACACATTATTATTATATATATGTATTTTCTCAATGTTGTCGGCTTTCACAATACCTAGATCGGTTCCATTTATATGCTCGCTACTTTTATCGGAAACGTTATAAAGTAAACGCAGAAAGAAAAAGCAAGGTTGATGATAATACAGCAAAAATGCAGTCTATTAAGTGGTTAGGTGTTTAACTCATAATACTGCATAAGCTGAAAAAGGAGGTCCGATAAAAGCTGCGAAAGACTTCAGTTCCCATATCGTTACTGATATAACAGGAACAAGAAACGGCACAACAGATTCTATTTCAGTAATTTGCACAGTTTTTCATACCTGAGGACAACTCGCTTGATATTAACTTTGTAACGATCAAAAAAGTATGAAAACGAGTATGAGCAGATCGACCTTCAAAATCCTCTTCTACGTGAAGAAGGGCAGCGAGAGAGCCAACGGCTATCTCCCCCTGATGTGCCGTCTTACGGTAGACGGCGAAATCAAGCAGTTCAGCTGCAAGCTGGACGTGCCCCCGAAACTTTGGGACGTGAAAACGGCACGTGCCACGGGCAAGAGCGCCGAGGCGCAGAAAATCAATGCGGCGGTTGACCGGATACGCGTGGACGTGAACCGCCGTTACCAGGAACTGATGCAGTCCGACGGCTATGTCACCGCCGCCAGGCTGAGGGACGCCTGCCTCGGGCTGGGCGTGAAACGCGAGACGCTGCTGAAGCTCTTCGAGCAGCACAACGAGGAGTTCATCAAGAAAGTGGGACACAGCCGCGTGCAGGGAACATACAACCGCTACCGTACCATATACAGGCACCTTTGCGAGTTCGTCCCGAAAGTATACCGCCGTGACGACATCCCCCTGAAGGAACTCAACCTGACCTTCATCAACAACTTCGAGTATTTCCTGCGTACGGAGAAGAAATGCCGCACCAATACCGTATGGGGTTACATGATCGGGCTCAAGCACGTCATCTCCATCGCCCGCAACAGCGGTGCGCTTCCCTTCAACCCCTTCGCCGGGTACATCAATTCCCCCGAGAGCGTTGACCGAGGCTACCTGACGGAGCGTGAGATACAGACGTTGATGGAGACCCCGGTGAAAAGCGGGACCTGCGACTGGTACGCGACCTCTTCATCTTCTCTGTGTTCACCGGACTGGCATACGCGGACGTGAAGGCACTGACGACCGACCGGCTCCAGACCTTCTTCGACGGCAACCTCTGGATCATCACCCGCCGTCGCAAGACAAACACCGAGTCCAACATCCGCCTGCTGGACGTGCCCAAGCGCATCATAGAGAAGTATAAGGGACTGTCCAAGGACGGTCATGTATTTCCGGTACCGAGCAACGCAGATGCAACACCATATTGAAGGAACTTGGCAGGCAGTGCGGTTTCAAGATACGGCTGACCTATCATGTGGCCCGGCATACGAACGCCACCACCGTGCTGCTCTCGCACGGTGTGCCCATCGAGACCGTAAGCCGTCTTTTGGGGCATACGGATTTGAAAACCACCCAGATATATGCCCGGATAACCAACCAGAAGATCAGCAGCGACATGGAAATCCTGTCCCATAAGCTGGAAAAGATGGAGAAGGAAATATGCGATGCCATATGAGGAAATGGTATTTATGAAACGGACGATTTTCCCCTTCCTCATCAAAGTTCGTCCGTCCCTGCGGGACTCCGCGTTTTCCCTTCGGTTTCCGGTAGAAAATTTCCGCATGGTGAAATTCTACCGGAAAAAACGCTCCGAAAGCGCAGGGACGGACGTAAAAGGGATTCAGAAGGCGAAAACTGCGACCGACGTAGTGCATGTGCGACAAGGAAAAGAACTGTCCGGGAGCCCCTTTTCATGCCGTACCCCGGCATGAGACCGCTTTCCTCTCCGGCTGTGGTGAAGGCTCTCCTGCTCCCTCTGCATTGCATATGCGAGTTGTTCCGCCTGTATCCACGTCAGCCGGTATTGCCTGCCCTTTCCTTGGTAGAAACGGCTTGTCGCAACAGGCGGCGTGACACAAACTTTTCCGGATATGGAGGACCATTCCGGAAAATACACCGTACATTTGTACATCGAACCAATAATAACCGAATAACCGTTAAAAGAACATGGCTAAAATTAAAGTCCAAAATACAGAAGTGACAGTCATCACGTACAATGACAAGGATTATATCTCCCTGACCGACATGGTCCGCAATATGGAAAACGGTCCCGCCCTTATTGAAAAGTGGTTGCGTAACAAGAATACCGTCGAGTTTCTGCATATGGGAGGAGATGTACAATCCGGATTTTAATTCCCCCGAATTCGAGGGAATTAAAAACGAGGCCGGATTGAACCGTTTCATCCTTTCCGTCAAACAATGGGTGGAAAAGACCAACTCCAAAGGTATCATCGCCAAGGCCGGACGCTATGGAGGGACTTACGCACACAAGGATATCGCGTTCGAGTTCGCCACGTGGGTATCCCCTCAATTCAAGCTGTACCTGCTGAAAGAGTTCCAGCGGTTGAAAGAGGAGGAACAGGCCCAGCTCGGCTGGAGTGCGAAACGGGAACTGTCAAAGATCAACTACCGCATACATACCGATGCCATCAGGCAGAACCTGATACCGGTGGAAGTCACCCCCGCACAGGCCGGCGTCATCTATGCGGAAGAGGCGGACGTGCTCAACGTAGCCATGTTCGGGATGACCGCCAGGATGTGGCGTGAGCAGAATCCCGGTCTGAAGGGCAATATCCGTGACTATGCCTCCATCAATGAACTGATCTGCCTCTCCAATATGGAAAACCTGAACGCCCGTATTCATAGACCAGGGCATACCGCAAGGCGAACGGCTCGTGAGACTGAACCGGATAGCCATCCAGCAAATGCGTGTGTTGGAAGATGATGGCGGACGAAAACTGCTTGAATGAGAATTCCGGCAGGCAACGCATCGGCATGTCCGTAAACGGGGCAAGGAGGTGAAATGCCGCCTGATCCACATTCATGCATGGGATATGGGATACTGAAGCTACGGAACGGCTTACAGCCTGATATCAAGTGTCATAACCGTTCCGTGGCGGGGTATTGTTCGGAACACATTCCCGAATGAGGTCTTCCATGATTTTAAAAGACTCCGTATTCCAGAAGGAACAAACGTACACATACAATTTCTCCGGAACGGCTAACCTTCCTGTCACTTCCCTGTAATCCTCCCCAAAATCAACACTGCCGTATAAACCGCATGAAAGCCCGGACATGCTTCCTGTTTCCAATCCCATTTCCGCTCCTTCTGCAATATCACGTATTGCCGTTCTCATTCCATATCCTTGAATATTTCTCCAAGTATGCCGAAGACAGAAAAGCTGCATGGTATTTTAGATTCTCACCGGACAGGCAATAGACAGAAGGAATCCGTCATCCTCATTTCTTGCGGCAAAAATAGTTGTTTTTCAGGCCGGTCCCGCAAGGCGGCCCTGCGGCTGGTTGCTCGTGAAAAATCTTCCTCACGCTTTGCGTGAGCGTATTTTTTCAGGCAAGCCTTGCCGGAGACCGCCGAAAAACAAACTGGAGGAAGCACAAGAAATAAGAATGCCTACCCGTGTAGGCCATGTATAACTCAAAAAAAT
>ENA-OQER01000040-OQER01000040.1-human-gut-metagenome-genome-assembly--contig:-NODE-40-length-60706-cov-10.371053_pt1 | contig 60706 bp, 73 predicted proteins | sample MGYA00242797_ERZ504639 | MGnify/ENA primary metagenome ERZ504639 (study PRJEB26092, sample SAMD00036306) | human gut metagenome | host: Homo sapiens | study: EMG produced TPA metagenomics assembly of... | reverse complement strand
GTTAGACTTGTCATCTGGCAGATGCCGAATGGCAAGAAGAAACTATTCTTCTCTACAGACACCTCACTTTCGGGTGAAGAGGTACTTCTTTATTATAGAACCAGGTTCCAGATCGAATTTTGCTTTCAATGCTTCGTTCACATCACTAAATGTAGCCAAGGTAACTATGAAGGAGATGGGAATGGAATATTCGATGTCTTCATTCAAGTCACTGATGACCAACATTTATCTGGTAAAACGAATTTTTAAAGCAAGTGGGTACACCCCGAACCGAACTTTAATTAGCAAGATTTTCAAAGATCTCTCGTGCTTACAGCGTATAGCTGCTTAGCACATTATTGAATTATTAACGAACTATTGTTACTATATTATAAAGGTATAACCAAAAAGAAAGAATAAAATGGCAAATAAAATGTCTTTATGTATCATCAAATACACCTATACTCGATATGTAGGGGTGGATATCGAAAAATATACTCGGGGACTATTCGAGTATGTGAAGGAAGAGTTTGGGAGTTTCAACCACAAATGTCAGAGCCTGGAACTATACCTGATATGCCAGACTATCTGGATATCCTGCTCAGCAAAAAGGACGGAAGTATCTTCTACGAAATGGATATCGAAAGACGTGCCATCAACATCCCGCTCGACTTTCAGATAGAAGGATTGGTCCTGGAAATCGACATCACCAACTGTGATGGTACAAAATACAAGAAGACACACCAATTCTTAAAATAACCATCCCATGACATACGAAGAATTCAAGCAATTGGCTGAACATCCACAGCATCGGGATGTTCCTGCCATCTTCTTGCTCAAAGTATTAGAAACAGAAGAGCTGGAGGAGAAAAAACGTTCACATTATCCGAAATATAAGGTGAATACCTATTGTCCGCAAGCCTTCACCACAACTTTGGAGGAGGCTGAGAGACTGATGCACCAGGATGTCCAGTACCGCAAAAAGATGAAGGAGGAAGACGACTATCCGCTGGATACCTTCTGCTATATCTCGGAGATTCCAATGGGACTGTTGCACTACGACCGCAAATGTCTTTCTGAAAGAGTGTATGACGGTGAGGGAAAACTGATCGAATACCACGACCATGTTCCGTCGCTGTATGTCTTCGCCCCTCACTATCATGTGCCGCTCTATCTTCAGAGACGATTCAAGGGGTATCTGGAGAAGGCTGAGAAGAAGCAGAAAGAAGAGGAGGAGAAAGACAGGATTTTCCGCCAGACTCACGATTGCAGTTTCAGCAACAAGGAACAAATAGAAAAATCTGAAAAGTGCGGCTGTTTCTTCTGCGGCGAAATCTTCTCGCCATCCGAAATCACGGATTACCTCCCTGATGAGCCGCCTACAGCTGAATGTCCCTTCTGTTATACCGACTCCGTAATAGGTGATGCCTCCGGCTTCCCTATCACCAAGGATTTCTTGAAGAAAATGAAGAAGAGATGGTTCTAGGCGATTTTTCAACGTTTTTCACCGACCTGCCCCCTAACTCATGGGGGCAGTATCAGTTTTGAAAACGGACATTAAAATACCATTTATCCAAAGAGATCATTCATCCTTACCTCACTATTCACCAATCCACTATGCATATTCTGCTTCACCCCATAAGTCGTGATGAAAGTATGCAGCAATGCCTTCTTCGTCTTGGTCGCCACAGAGAAGGAAGACATCCTGTCACGCAGCCGCTGCTCATAGCTGGCATCTATCACAAACTCATCCTTGGCATATTTCATCTCACAGATATTGATAGCTCCATCAGCACGGTCTATCAGCATATCAATCTGACCTCCTCGCCATTCTGCACCAGTAGAATCTACAAAAGGACGGCAGGACCAGGAATAAACATTCGCCAAAACACCAGAAATACCCAATGCCTTCTTGATCTGTGGGATATGATGTAGGCATACCTGTTCGAAAGCATAACCGCTCCAGGCTGTTCTATTTCCCGAATTGCGCATGTTACTCCAGAAGTTCTTATCCTGCCCACTGTTATTTGCCACAAAACGGGTATAGAACAATGAGTATAAGTCAGTTAACTGATATAGGGCATCCCTTTCACTCTTTCCTATGGTAGCATATTTCCTGATAAAATCGCATTTCTTCAGATTCTCCAGGATTTCTGATAACTGTCCTCCGCCTTTCAGTTTCAACTCATCCATCAATTCCTTACGGGTCATCCCCTTCATTTTTTCAGAAAGCACCTCTACTATCTTGCGATAATGCTTGGAGTCATTAAAGAGGGAACGGAAGAGGAAATCGAATTCTCCACGTAATGGCGAATCCTGCGAGAAAAACAGTCTGTCGATGCACACATCTAACGGCACACCACGCTCCAGCATATCAAGATAATAAGGAATACCACCCAATATCATATACACATCCAATACCTGCTGGCGGGTAAGAGCAAGGCCTTTCAATTCGTTTAAGAACAGCTCTGTCTCGCCCAGAGAGAATGGAGCCAGATAGATCTGCCGGGTAACGCGACCATACAATCCGCCCTTATCGCCTATAAACTTAGCCAACATCCACGTGGTGGAAGAACCACAGACGATAAGTTTCAGTTGAGGGACCATAGAAGCCCATGAATTCCAGAAATAACTGAAAGCTGCGATAAAATTGCTTTTGGGCGTATCCATCCAAGCAACTCATCAAAGAACAGAACAATCGGTTCCTGCAGAGATAAGCCCGACAGATATTCACGCAAAGCAGCAAAAGCCTCAAACCAGGTTTTCAGCTTGGGCACGGTCTGCTTAGCATACTGCGCCAACGCCATCCGAAACTGCTCCAGCTGTACCGCACGGCTCACTTCATACATACCAATAAAGGAAAAGGCAAACTGGTCGTTGAATATTTTTCGAACCAGAAAAGTCTTTCCTACGCGCCTACGACCATAGATAGCTATCAGTTCTGCCTTGTTGCTTTTACAACGTTCCAGAATGAGTTTCTGCTCATATTCACGTCCTATCATTCCGTTTGCATCCATAACTTTCTGATTTTATTTCATTTATACTAAATTTTATCGGTGCAAAGATAAACAAAAAAAATGAAATCTGCAAGGATAGTACCGCCCTAACTATCTTTTTTTAACATAGTTAGGCGCACCTATAAACGATAACACCGCCCTAACTGCCTATTTTTATATAGTTAGCGGTACTATCGCAAATACATCCCCTCCCCCCCCCTATCTCATGGGGACAGTATCAGTTTTGAAAACGGACATTAAAATACCGTTTACCGCAAAAGCACAAAGTAAACTGCCTAAAATAAGTAATGCCCCTCTAGCATGCAGCCTTTCGGCGCGCCAGAGGGGCTTATTATCTTTTATTTGTTATTTTGTGCGGAGATAAATCAAATCAAAATACATCAGCCGTGTTTTCATCGGCTCAACAGGAGTTGCAGGTTCTAGACCTTTATTGTGCAAGAACGTCCATTCCTCCTTATCTGACGAAAACAGAAATTTGAAACCATTTCGTTGATAATATTCAAACACTTTCGGATGGTTGACAGCATCAACAATGACATACCGGCATCCAGTCTTATTCAGTGGGTCTATAAACCATGATTTGATGAAATCCAACAATTCATCTCCCACATGATGTCTACTGAATAAATCGCTTACTGCCAACTGTCCAACCAACACTGCTGGATACTGCGGTCTTCGCTTGGCATTCGGAATCTTTCTATTAAGCTTATTCCGAAGGTTTGAAGGAAGTGAATCTACTTTTACACTCGAATTAGCGACTGTAAATGCGCAGACTATTTCAGATGTATCTGGTTTAACAAAACAATATGATTTTCCAAGCAACTGATAGGCATAGTCAGCATAGTCTTGGGTGAAGAACTCTGTTATGTCCTCATCCTTACAAGTGAAGCCTTTGCATTGCTGCAAGACTTCCTCTGTCAGTTCCATAAAATCACATTGCTCTAACATTTTAAATGTACAATTTTGAACGTTTTAATATAGCACGTGCCTTGGCTACTTGCTTGGAGAAGTCAATGGAGCCACGCTTTTCCAATGCCTCATCAGCTGCTTCAACGAAACGAGCTGCTGCCTCACCATGAAGGACAGGTATTGTTTTAAATTCTATTGCCATAATCTTCTTGTTTTTAATGTTATGTACTTATTTAATCTGCAAAAGTATGCTTTTATTTCCACATTACCAAACTTTTTGTTAACTTTCTGTTGAATTTTACCAAAAATTCCAAATTCACGCCTATCCTAGGAGAATAATGTATAAACTTGAGAAATCCCCAATCTGTAAAGTTCAACAGATTGGGGATTTACATTTTCTGAAACTCCATTAAAAACAAATAAGACAATGTCTCATAGGGGCAGTATCAGTTCCCAAAGCGTACATTAAAAATGCGATAGCACCGCCTAACTACCTGTTTTTTATATAGTTAGGGCGGTGCTATCAGAAAAGAAGCAGGAGGGAAGACTGGTCCACCCTGCTATTTTTATTAGAATACCTTTACGAAACGGTCGATATCGATAGAAAGCCTACCGTGAAGGTGCGACCGGTGGTCATCGCCGAACTCCAATAATAGTTCTTTGGCGTATAACCGAAGAGATTATCTACCGTAAAGTTCAGATTGACGGCATCCAGGAATCGCTGTTGAAGCGTGAACTTCCACAACTGATAACTGCTGTCATGCTTCTCGATGTTCGTATCAGGAGAAGACAGGTATCTGCCTGACAGAGCGGCATTGATGCGATAGAACGAACAGAGCTGACGATCGTAGTCGAGACGCCAGGTAGCTGAATGCGGACGAGGCTGGGAGAACTGGAATCTACGCTTCTGCCACCCACATGGAGATAGCTGTAGTCGAGTTTTACACCTAGACCCATATCCGAACGGTACTGGCACTGAAGTCAATGCCGCTCACCTCTACTCCATCCTCGTTGCAATAACGCGAAGCCACATCCGGCTGACCGGTTCCCGGGGTATAATCGGCATAATCCTCGGTAGTGATGCGCTTATCATACTTATTATAATAGCCCATCAGGGTAAGACTATACTGACCGGTAAAGAAGCCAGCATTCTTCACCCTTCCGGCATGCTCCAGCGCCAGGTTGTAGTTGTTACTCTTCTCCGGCTTCAGATCCGGATTACCGTAAATCATCTGCATACCTGCCATATCAAAGTTCATATACATCTCCTTGAGCGTTGGGGCACGGAATCCGCCGGCATAGTTGGCACGGATGGAGAAACCCTTCCACTTGGTCATCAGAGCCAGACGACCGGTAGTGGCATGCTGGCTGGATGCAGAGAAGTAATCATGACGAAGACTTGCCACGATGTTCAACCACTGCAAAGGATTGTAATCGAACTGGGCGAAGGCATCACATGAATTCTGATTCTTTGATGCATTATCCTCAACTGATAGGTGGTAAGATAATCGTTCAGGAAATCTGCACCTACCGTCAATGTATTCTTGCCGAAGATATGGGAATAGAGGGCACGGACGGTGTTCTGACGGTTGGTATAATCGTGGTCGTGAGTACGCTCATCATTCACATATCGAGCCTTGTCATACTGGTCGAAGCCGTAAGAAATCTCCAGATTATCATTCTCCGAAAGATTCATCACGGTCTTCAGTCCGGCAGAATAATCCATGTAATGATCATCATAGTTGCTGCGCTTGCTGATACGATTGAAATAACCGCCACGACCTATCAGTTTTATCTTATCAGAAAGCTTGTAGGTAAGACGCTCCTTCACATTGAAGGTCTCTCCACCATAGATATGGAGGATGTTGGATTCTGTATCGAAAGGACTGGTGAGTTGAACCTCATCCGATGTGGTGCGCTGGATGCTGGTCTGCGAATTCCATTTTCCGGCATTGAAGCTGAAGCTTCCACCATGGCGCCACTCCTTGTTGAAGTCGTTGTAGCGGGTATTGACATTGGCAGTCCAAGGTTCGCTGTTTTCACGGGAGATGATGTTGATGACTCCGGCTACGGCATTGGCGCCATAGAGCGCCGAAGCAGCACCCTTTACAATCTCGATACGTCCTACATTATCCAAGTTCAGACGACTATAATCTACATTATCCATGGTTTCGCCAGCCAATCGCTCACCATCTACGAGGAAGAGCACGGCATTTCCACCGAAACCATTCATGTTGAGAGAAGTCTCCTGATTCATGGCATAGCCAAATTCCAGACCCGGCATCTGCTCGGTGAGGAGGTCCTGGATATTGGTAGCATCAGCTATCTTGATATCATTGGCGGTAATCAGACGGGTTACCACAGGAGCATCCTTCAACGCCTTCGGAGTTCGGGTTGCGGTAACTACCACCTGATCGAGGGCAGTAGCATCCGGTTGAAGGCGAAGCACATGCTGCTCACCTTTTCTCTCATCCGCTTTCAGTACGAAAGTCTGAGTCTGATAGCCCACAAAGCTCACCTTCACTCTCACCGCTCCATCCTTGCTGTAAGGAATGCGGAAAGATCCGTCTTCATCAGTTGTTACCCCATCCTTTGTATGCAAAATCTGGACGGTAGCACCTACCAGAGGTGCGCCCGAATCATCAAGCACCCTACCCACGACATCGCCCTGGGTTTCGGCTTTCAGATTCAGGCACAATCCGCAAAGGATCAGGAATAGTGCGAATATCTTTTGTTTCATCGATCATTACTTCTTTGTTGCATTCGAAGAACAGTTCATGACAAAAGGCATATTACCATACTTTAAAACAAAAGTAATCTGCATTTTACCATCTTTTATAGTTGCTTTAATAGCTGATTTAGAAATACCTTTGCCATTTTCCAATGTTTGATCAAAACTGGTTTCAGGAATAGAATAAGTACCATTTGACTCTGTTACAGCAAGATTCTTCACTGTAATTGAAGGCAAAGCCATAGGGGCAGATCCAAATGCAGGAAGGATGATATTTACATGACTATCATCAACTTTTTCCAACTTAAAAGTTGCATTCTCCAATGGGTCCATATCACCCTGACCTGCCAAAGCAACAGACATTGTTTCACCAACGTAAGTACCAACAACCTGTTCTGCTGTTGCTGAAGAGCCAGCACCATTATTGTCATCATCATCGCTGCTGCAAGAGCTGAATGCTACACACATAGAAACCAAAGCCAACATCATGGCCATCATTGTCTTAAACTTTTTCATTTTTCTTTATTTTTCTTTTAGTTACAATATTATTTATTCAAGTTCAGAAGTTAAAGAAGTTAAAGGAGTTATCGCTCCCTACGGTCGCTGAGGAGTTAAGACAATAGTCTTTTTGGCGTAGTTTTTAAGCAGCAAGACATACGTCTTAACTCCTTAACTTCTTTAACTCCTTTAACTTCCTGACATACGGAAATTCAATTATTTATCTTCCGGAACATAGATGATTTCGCCATTCTCCAACTGGTAAGCAATGCCTACCTTCTTTCCCTTGTTGCCCGACTTCTTACTCTGGTCTTCAGAAGGGGTATAGCGATTGATCTTCTGTCCATCCTTGGTAATGATTTCCATATTCTCCTTGCCAGGGTTCTTCACCATCGTGAAGTTATCCTTGCTGAACATTTCCGTCATATTATAGCGCGAAACGAGTGCCACCATCAGGGCGAGGGCAAACACCATCGCCACATCGAAGAGGTTGCTCACTACGCTCATCGGATCATCATCCTCGCCTTCATGCGCAAGCCTATTTCTGCGTCTCTGTCTCATAAATTATATATCTTTACTTTTTTTACCTTTAAAAGCCTTTTTTACTTTTTTACCTTTTTACTTTTTTACCTTTAAAAGCCTTTTTACTTTTCCTCCAAAAGGTCTGCCATAAACTCGAGGTTGCTCATATCCTCGGTGTACCAGCGGTTCTTGGTCTGCTTGGTTACGAAACCGATGGCTGCAGAGAACAATCCCACTACGGTGGTAGCGAAAGCCACCTGCATGTTGTAAGCCATCGAAGCAATATCGCCGGTAGAAAGACCTACCAGGGCAGGACCCATCGGAATCAAGGTACCCATCAAACCGAGCATCGGACCCATCTTCAAAAGTGTAGAAGGAAGAGAAAGATCCTTCTCAACAAACTGGGCATACTGGTCGAGGATGCGGTTCACCTGCGCCTTGCTCTGACGGTTGTCCACGAGTTTCTTCATATAGGAAACGATGACAGCCTGCTTGTTCTTTGGCAAGCGATCGCCCAGGGTATCAATGTTATCGAGTGTCAGGGTGTTCATCTGTTCACGAATCTCCGCACCCGACTTGCGCTTTACAAGATACTGTCCGAAGAAACCTCCGAGGAGCAGCAAGGCTCTGAGGAAGAAGAAAATCAACAAAATAATCACAGGAACCAGCATGCCTGTGGAAATCCAAAACAATACGTCTGATATGTAATTCATCTTTATTTTATAATGTTAAGTGTTGAATGTTAAATGTTAAGTTGCTAGCGCCTTTACAGTTTCTGTGATAAGCGCTGCATCTTGATGCGATAGCAGCCCCATCCGATAGCCATTCCTACGATGACGATGCGATGACGCCGAGAAGCGAGAGGGCATCGAAACTGTTGAATCCTGCCACCGCTGTCCTGCCATTCACCGTACCGATGATGCCCATCAATCCGAGTAGCACCTCTACCAGGAAAAGCAGTTCCAAGCGGATTGGTCGCTCCGCCAAGAGCCATCTCAAACCGTAGGTGAATACCGGCATCAAGACCAGCAGCACTACGGCAAGCACCCATGCTACTACCTGGAACGATACGCCGGGAAGCAGGAAGATGGTCATCACCAGAACACTGAACAGCACTGGGAAAACCAGCAAACCCGGGAAGTACTTCAGGAAGATGAAGAACACCCATTTGCGGCGGCTCACATGTTCCGAAGTCTTCAGATCTACGTGGTGCACACAGAAAAGCATCGTGAGTGCACGTCGATACTCAGCAGCACCGCCATATCGAGCATCAGCTTCTGGTCGGCTATCCAAGCCGCAATCTGCGTCTTCGACTGCTCGATGGCGAATGGCCAGGTCATTCCCACGAAAAAGGCTACGAGCACCGAGATGATTATAATCTCCTTCACTCCGTGGAAGGTCTGCTTCAGCACAAAACTGAAGCAAACCAATATCATCATTACTAAAACTAATGTCTCCACTTTTTTTCAATGTTAAGTGTTGAATGTTAAGTGTTAAATTATTCTTCACTGTTAAGTGTTGAATTATTCTTCACTCATCATTTTGCGACGACGTCGCAAATATACCGCGAGCACAACGAAAGCTACGATGACGATGACACCTACTACGATGCCGCTCACCACAGTGGTGGTCTTCTGAGCATCCTCATTCAGCGTCTCCTTCTTCATCACCATACCCTTGTCGCTGCTGTTCTTCGCAGCCTCAGCATCGCGGATCTGCTCTACATTCTGTTGATATTCCTTGGCAGAAGCAGCATCGGTCTTGCTGGCGATATAGTTGCGCAGCTTGGCATTGTCGCAGACAAAACCGGAGCATGAAGGCTTATACTTGTTCACGGTCTCGGTATGGAGCTTGGCGATGTCCTTGAGCTGCTGAGGAGTAGCTTCCACATTCCCTTGCGGGCACTCTCCATCATCACGGCGGTCATCTCCATCAGAGCAGCCGGATTCTGCTTGTCGAAGAACTCCTTGGTGCCGAGATTGTACTTGTCCTTGACATATACATTATAGATCTCGTCCCACATCTCCTTGTCGATTGCCTTTGGCTTCATCACATTCCAGCCGTAGGTATTGGTTACGATTTCGGCGAATGTGCTGGCACTGCTGGCTCCACCCTTCATCTTCTCCTTGATATAGGCAGGATTGAAGATGGTGGTTCTGCCCTCGATACCGATAGCCTCCTTCACCTCCTGCATTCTCATATTACTATGGTTGCGATAGTCGGCGAGATAAGCATCCGGATCTTTACCGGTTACGTTGCGCACTGCGAGGTTCATACCTCCCATAAACTCATATACGTGGTCGAGACTCAAGGCACCCCAAGTGTTGCTCTGTCGTGGCTGAACTACCACATCAGTACGGGTCAGCGCTGCCTCGAAAGCAGCCTTGCGAACGGTTTCCCAGTTCCTCTCATCACCGTAGTAGGCACCCATATTGTTCAGATAGACCTCGGCTATCTGACTCTCCTTATCCCAGCGGTCGCCTGCGGTTACCATCTCCTGGATACCGGTACCATAGTTGCCGTTTACGCCACCAAAGACACGATACATACTTACCTCGCGGGCCTCCTTTGGCGACATGCCCTTCTCTACGAGCACTCTTTCGGATTCGGTAACACCGGCTTTCACCAGGTTATCATACTTATCACCCTTGGCATTTGCCGCCATCTCTATCGCCTTGTTGATGAGGAAGAGACGGGATGCTGCCAGGTCGCGGAGCTGACCGGAAGTCTGAACCACGACATCGATGCGAGGACGGCCCAACTGCTTGGATGGGATGAGACGCAGATCGGTAACACGACCGAAGGCATCTCTTACCGGTTCTACACCGAGCATATAGAGAATCTGAGCGATGGTAGCACCCTCCGTTTCGATAAACTCGCTACTCCAGAGCGTATAGCTCACCTTACGAGGATATTCACCCTTATGTCGCTCGCAATACATCTTGATGGTATTGTCGCAAAGTTCCTTCGCCTTCTCCCAGGCATCCTCCGATGGCGTATTCTCCACATTGATTGAGAAGAGGTTTCTACCGGTAGGCAGAGTGTTCGGATTCACAATCAGATCACCACCAGGAGTTGGAGCAGTAAAGCCGCCATTCAGGGCATTCATCAGAGAAGACATCTCGTTGAGCGGACTCTGACGGAGCGCCTCCGAATACTTGCCCACATTCTGCAAGGCATGCTCTACGGTAGTAATCGCCTGAGCCAGATGAATCTGCTGACGGGTATATTTAGGTGCTTTCGACATCATCATACCCTTATCTTTAGAAGATTTCTGAGATGCTTTGCCTTTGCCGCTTTCGCCATCTTCGCTTTCTTCAAATCCTCCTGATACCATTTCTGTCCCTTCTTGATGGCTTCCATCATCTTGTCAGGGAAGCGACCGGTCTGCTCCATCTTCTCAAAAGCCTCACGACTCATCTGCGGAATCTTCTTCTTATGAGAAACCTTGGCAGCACGGAGCTCGCTTACCGTACGGTGGTCCACCCTCTTCGGCTTCGCTCCTTCGCTCCACCCATCTGGTCTGCCATCTGCATCATCATCTGGATAGATCCGGAGCTGTCTGCATCGCTTCAACCTTTCGGGCCATCTGGAGTTCGGCAGGAGTGATTCCTACATAACGGCAGATGTATTCATCAGAAACCGAGGCTGAACCCAGAAGCTGAGTCACGGTATTGCGTGCCTTGCTCAGATAGAGACGGTCGAAAAGCTGCTTGTGCTTCTCCACACCCTCCTGAGCACGACCTTTCAGTTTATCTACTGCCAGCATTCCGTAGGCAATAGGATCTGTAGCCATCGCATAGACACTGGTGCGGACATCATCGTTATCGTATGGCACACCCAAAGTATAGAGTTTGCCGGTAATCTTCTCGTTTGCCAACTCTTCTGCAAAGTTCTCTACTCTCGCGATTTCATCTGCAGAATAAGGCTTGTTCATCTGCTTGGCATCGAGCCCCAGTTCTCGGGCGATTCCCATCTTCACGGTCAGCGCCTTCACTTTCAGCGACTGTTCGGCAGATGTCTTCTTCTCATATGACTGGATGGCATCGCTCAACTGCTTATAGGTCTGTCGCAATTCACTCTCCTTGAAAGGAGGGGTGAGATAGCTCTGGGTCTGGGCATAGGTGCGGCGCTTGGCAATCATCGCCTCGCCCACATTGCCGATGGTATATATATAAAGATGTGGAACCACACCAATCAATCGGTCACTCCAGTCGTTGCTGTCGAGGGCCACCTGCTTTCTCGGAGTATATTCCAGCGAACCATGAGTTCCGAAATGGATGAGTGCATCGGCACTGAAACCATAACGAGCCCAGAGATAAGAGGCAACATAGGTGTAAGGAGGTGCCTGGTCGGTGCCATGCACAATCTTGAAGGAGTCGCCTCCCACACCTGCCATCACCTGTGGAAGCAGAACTACATTACCGAACTGCAGTCTTGCCACCGCCAACTTACCGTCATCGGTAGCCATATATTTGCCAGGGAAGGAACCATAGAGCTGATTCATCTCCTTGATCATCTTCTTAGACAAAGCCTTCTGGGTCCATCCGGCAAACTGCTGGGCGGTAACCAGGGCTGGATGTCCAGACTTCAGGAACTGGGTATAAGCACCCTCGCATAGGTTCCGAAGACGGCACCCTGAGCCTGGATCATCTTTGCCAGTTCCTGAGGATTGGCTGGCAACTTGCCTACATTGTATCCCTCATTCTTCAAGCGAACCAGGAGATTGTAGAGCGATGGAACCACTTCCATTCCCGAAGCGTAAGTGCATTCTGACCGGGACCCTTGAAGTAGAAGATGGCTATGCGCTTGTTGCTGTTCTTCTTGTTCTTCAGATTCACATAGCCCTGCACGCTCTCTACGAAACTCTCCATTCTGTCAGGGATGCCGTAAACCTCCTGCAAGCCCTCCTTGTTGATGCGCTGACCGAAAACCACGTATGGACGGATGGCACCATCAATCTCCGGAGTCACGATGCTCTGCGACATGAAGCCGCCGTTCATTCCCTGCTTGTCGTTCTCCCAATCGGTGGTCAAACGGTTGATATTAAGAGGTGAGAATAGTGGAATATTCTTCTGCTTCAGGAACTCAACGAAGTAATCGCCCAGTCTGCCATGCGCCATATTTACTACGGCATTCACCTGAATACTGTCGGCATGATGACCGGCAATAAAGCTCTGAAGCTTATTGATGCGATACACCATGAATCCCTTCTTCTCGAAAGCTTTTTCCATATCAGGAGCCGCACCCATAAAACCGGTAAGCAAGATGGTAGGAGCACCTTCTTTATATAAACCGTTCTTTGCCAGGAAGGCATTGTACTCGCGGATGCTGTTGAAGCCCAGTTCATCGCCCTTTTCATCCTTCGGGTTGAAATGAGTCAGGAGATAGTCTGGTCGCTCATCCACACGTTCCGGTTCTGGAGCCATGAACTTCTTTCCGTCGATAAACTTGCGGATGTAAGCGAGCATACTGTGATAATTCTTCTTGCTGCCGTTCTCGATGTACTGCATCAGATAATCGGCATCGAAATTATCTACTGATACGATATTGTTAGCAGGGTTGGTAGCAGCATGAGTCAGGGTCGGCACCTTATAGGAAGCCTCTTCCAACTGCTTGCGCTGGTTCTCGTCAATTCGGAGTCCCATACCATTCACGATAATCATATCGTAATCATCCAGATGATTGAAATCATCGGTCGTGATCTCACTCAGTTTAATCATCGCATTGTCGTTGGCATGCGAAATCTGTCCCAGCGCAACAGCCTGATAGTTGAGGAAAGCGATGCGGGTAGTACCCACCCAGGCAGAGTAAGCCTTCACCAGACCTCCCAAAACAATCACGACCAATAAGGCCAGGAAGATGTGTTTCTTTTTAATTTTTCTGATTTTTCCTAATCCTTTTTTCATATCTATTCCTTTTTTCGGGCTGCAAAGGTAAGGCTTATTTAGAAATTGTACAATACCGAGAAATTGTGATTTTCACATTTTTTATACTTAGAAGTTGGTATTAGGTTAAACACATTGATATAGTCTGTACTAATAAATAAGTAGTGCTTTCAGGTTGAAAGAGATGGAAACGTTCAATAAACCGGCTGAATCAGCCACCGGAAGTGTCTCATTTCGCATACGGAGTCGTCTCGATGAACTAACGGAGTAATATCAGTCGGCTAATGGAGTAATATCTGTCGGCTAATGGAGTAATATCTGTCAGCTTACTCAAGCAGTTCATTGCGCTTATTCAAGTGGTTCATTACACTCTCTGAAACGCTTCAATAAAATAGTAAACATGTTTTTGTACTATCCAAGATATTTTTTTTTGATTTTTATTTGGTTGTTTCAATAGATTTCATTACTTTTGCCATGTAAATGCGTACTTTTAAGTGCGAAGAATATGAAGTAAACTAAAAGATTATTGAGACGAAATTTCATTTTTCCAACCTTACCGGTAAGGACTACAAGTTTTTTTGAATACATTTATAACGCTTGCAAGCTGTGTGATTTCCAACAAAGCCAATAGCCAAGAAAAGAGGGTGTGCCATAAACCTATGACACACCCTCTCGTATATTTACAGGCTTGGCATCTGAATCTCAGGAATCACCAGATCAGCCTCATCTTCTATCTTGTTGTTAAAGAACATACAATAATATATAGGCATATAAGTGATTCCGTTTTCTGTATAAACCTTCTGCTCATTGCTCAGCACTACAGCCTCATGAATATGATATTCCGGGGTATCCAGGAACTTATCAAGTGCACTATGCACCATATAATCCTTACCCGACTTGATTTCCACAGGCAAGACCGTCAGGTTTCTGTAATCATCAATCAGATAATCCACCTCACCTTTCTGCTTGTTATCATAATAATGAAGTACATAACCATGGGCATGAAATTCCTGAGCTATGACCGACTCATATACAGCACCCAGATTCACACTCCGCTCATCCCTCAACACGGCATTGATATTCGTACCATAAAGTATACTGGTCAATAACCCCACATCGTTCATATAGAGCTTCAGTAAATTCTTGCTCTCCGACTCTATCAATGGAAAACTAGGATTGCTGATAGCCTGCACCGACAAAGCTACCCCGGAATTCGTAAGATACTCAAATTCCTCAGCGTAGTCGCTAAATTGCTTATGCGCCTTCAAGCCTTCGATATTCTTTACGATGATACGCTTTTTCTTATTTTCCATATTCGATGGAATCATATCATATATCTTTCTGATAACAAGTTTGCGCTCATCATCATACTGCGATGCATCTATCTTATAAAGCGCATGAATATCCCGCTGAATACTTCGCACTTGAGCCATATTTCTATTTTCAAGAAATTTATTGACGGCATCAGGCATTCCTCCCACGAGCAGATAAATTTTAAACTGCTGAAGCATATAGTTATGCATCGACTCATTCAAGGCTTTCCTATCCAGAAAACTATGCCGCATGCTCTCTATCGCCTCCTTTCCACACCCCATCGCCCACAAGAATTCCTCGAAATCAAGAGGATACATCTGTTGGACAGCGATACTGCCGATGGGCACAGAAGGGGTTTGCGACAAGGCGACACCCAGTTGGGAGCCACTAGCCACATATCGGTATTTACCATCCTCGTTGAGAAACTTAAGCATGGTCATCAAATGAGGATAACTCTGTATTTCATCAAGAAAAACCAGGGTATCATCCTTACTTCCGAGATTGTTACCTGCCATGGCACCCAACTGCAAGTAAAAATCTTCCTTGCTCCTTACTGTTTTAAAGATGCCATCTCCCTCTTGGTCAGCCTTGAGATTTATCTCAACAAAATGCTTGAAAAGTTTCTTTCCCACATATCTTATCAGATACGATTTACCTATCTGCCTTGCACCATTGACAAGCAGAATCTTCCGAGGTTCGTGAAGGAGAAATTTTTCCAAATTTTCTGCAAATTTACGTTCTAACATAAGCCTTCCATTTAATCCGGTGCAAATATACTCATTTTCAATTAATTACACAAGCTTTCAGGACTTTTTCTTTCATTTCAGCCCTCAAAAAGAGGAATTATTCCGTTAAAACAGAAGGTAAAAACAGGAATTATTCCGTCAGAACATGCATCAAAAAGAGGAATTATTCCGAAATATGCAGAAAGAGCGTAATCACCATTACGGCAATCACGCTCTTTCTACTTATAAACATAAAACATTACAATGATGAAAGAAAAGCTTAGCAAACTTTCTTCTTGCGCTCACAATAGCGTTCGCATTGGACGCAGATGTCATATCCCAGCATGCACCCAGGATGAAATCCTCCTCCGGTGTAAGCTGGCATAATGGTTTGGTGATTATCATGCGGATAGCATCCAGGCATTCCTTCTTACCAAAGAAGAGATTCAGACGGTCGTTGCCAACCGGCTGGATGATATAATCAATGTTCTGACGCTCTAATCTAGTTATGGCAAAAGACTCATATTTCTTGTTGAAGGTGTAGAGCACCAGGCGGCGCACGCCCTTCTTATATTCATATATATGATTCATCAGAACCTTCAAATCTACTGGTGTTGCGATTTCCTGCTGCATACTATCCGAATTTATCTGTTTTTAAACCAAGAATCAGAGAATTCCATCATTCTCCAATTCTTGAAAAATATTTTTTTAAAATTATAACGCTGGCTTGATGTCCTCGAGCCAGGCATCGATGCGCTCCTCAGTCTTGTCGTCCTCGTTCACCTCGTCGAGTGCGAGTCCCAGGAACTTATCGCCATCAATTGCCTCACTGTCATCATAGGTGTATCCGTCTGTAGAAACACCAGGCAATACGGTAGCGCCAGCCTCAACGGCAGCATCATAGAGTTCCTTCATGCCGCCACAGAAAGTATCAGGGTAAGACTCGCTGTCGCCACAACCAAACAGGGCCACAGTCTTGCCAGCCAAGCCGGCACTCTTCAATGTCTTCACGCCATCATACCAATCATCCTGCATCTCACCAGCACCCCAGGTAGAAGTACCGAGAAGAAGATTCTCATGACTTGTGATAGTAGCGTCATCGATGTTAGCTACATCTACAGCTTCCACGCCCAACTTAGAGGCGATGGTTTCGGCAATCGACTGGCATGAGCCAGTGGAAGAGCCATAAATTACGATTGTTGTTTTCATTTGTCTATCTTACTTTTTACTTTTAGTTACATTTATTTTCGGGTGCAAAGATACATCCTTTTTCCATCATCTGCAATACCTAAAAATGATGGTTTCGCAGAAATACCTAAATATGGGGATAGATAAAAAGTAGGACGATTCATCCTAAAACTTCTCTAATTTCAAAAGTAGGACGATTCATCCTAAAACTTTCTTAAATATTCTACTTTTAGGATGATTTATCCTAAAAAAATAGTATCTTCGCAGCAAATATATAATCAAAGAGCAATGAAATGATATGAAACGAATAGAAAGAACGGAATATCTCAATAAACTGATCGCTTTCAAAGACAAGTCTCTTATCAAAGTGATAACCGGCATTCGCCGTTGCGGTAAATCCACCATTATGGAGATTTATCGTGACTGGCTTAAGAGGCAAGGTGTCAGTGCCGACCAAATCATCTATCTCAATTTCGAGGATTACGACTTCTATGAACTTCGTAATCCACATAACTTATACGCTTATATCAAGCCATTAATTCATCAAGACAAGATGACTTATATCTTCTTTGATGAGATACAACATGTGGAAGATTTCCCAGACATGATCAACAGCCTCAACCTGAAGCCAACAGTAGATCTCTATATTACGGGGTCGAATGCCTATATGCTGTCAAGCGAAATCGCCACGTTACTATCCGGAAGATATGTGGAAATCGCAATGCTTCCCCTTTCATTCAGAGAGTATGTTGAAGGTATCGGAGGAACCGACAATCTTCCCAAAGCCTATACAGACTACATCACAAGGAGCAGTTTTCCATATACCCTTGAACTGGATACTCCCGCAGAAATCAGCGACTACCTGAATGGCGTATATAACACCATTGTAGTAAAGGATATCATGAGCAGGAAGAAGTTACCCGATGTCATGATGCTGGAAAGCGTTATCCGTTTCACAGCCGACAATATCGGCAACATCCTATCCACCAAGCGCATAGCCGACATCATGACTGCCGATGGAAGGAAAATAGACCAGAAAACCGTAGAACGGTATCTGACCGCACTCTGCGAAACCTTCTTCGTATATGAAACCAAAAGATACAACATCAAGGGTAAGCAGCTGCTCAAGACATTGGGTAAATATTATCTAGTAGATATCGGTTTGAGAAGAATGCTCCTAGGTTCCCGCTCATTCGATGCCGGCCGCATCCTGGAGAACATCGTTTATCTGGAACTACTCCATCGCCAGCAGAAAGTATATATAGGAAAGATGGATAATCTGGAAGTAGATTTTGTAGCGATTGATGAAAACAATATCACGTATTATCAGGTAGCTGCTACCGTTAGAGATGAGACTACCTTAAAACGTGAATTGGCATCTCTGCAGCAGATCAATGACCAATATCCTAAGTATATCCTTACACTTGATGAAGACCCTACTGCCGATTACAACGGTATCAAGAGAATCAATGCCCTAAGATGGCTGATGGGAGAAATAGAAGTGTCTGCTCGGTGGGCATTGTGATAGTGAGGGGTGGCGTATGGCAAACATAGTGGAATTGTTCAAAAGGAAGTTAAAATGGAGGATTTGTTTAAATAAAACAAGCGTAGAATCCTGCTGGCAATGATGCCGGCAGGATTCTGCATTATTTGGATACTGAAACAAATCTATATAACAAAAGTGTTCTATATGCATATTTTCCACGTTCTACTGCAAAAACAGTCGCAATTGCGACAAAAGTTGCAGTAAGAATCGTCTAAAGTTAAAATTATGGTAATAGAGCGAAAGGAATACATATCTCTGCTTATGCAGAAGTGCTTTAGTAGATGCACTATCCTCATCTATAGGATCACTGACCAACCCTCATAAACTGGCATGTACAGCTGCTTCACTATTAGATAAGTCAACATCAGATCACACAATAAAAAACTATCTAGACTATCTGGAAGATGCCTTTCTTTTTAACAGTGTAAAAAGATATAACGTCAAAGGAAGAAGTATTTCAATACCATCCAGAAGTACTATGCAGTTGATCTTGGATTAAGAAATGCCAAGCTAAACTTTAGGCAGCAAGAACGCTCACATTTAATGGAGAATATGTTGTATAACGAGCTTTTGCATAGAGGGTATAATGTTGATGTTGGAGTTGTAGAGGTTGACCAAATGCTTGACGGCAAACGCAAACGATGTCAATATGAAATTGATTTTGTAGTCAACATTGGCAGCGAAAAGGTATATATTCAATCTGCCTTAAATGTCAACACTCCCGAAAAGAAAAAACAAGAAACATTCTCTCTGCATAACACTGACGACTTTTTCCGTAAAATTGTAGTACTCGATGGTAGCCAAAAGATGTGGGTAGATGATGATGGAGTAATATATGTCGGAGTCATCCCATTCTTACTTGAAGACTATTTGACTACTTAACGGCACAACTATAGATAAGATAGGAAAAGTGAATCCTGCTGGCAGTAATGCCGGCTGGATTCTGCGTTATTTGGATGCAGCAACATATACATGAATCTCAAAAGAATAAGCTAAAGAAAAAACTCAAAAGTTTAATTCAATTAAAAAATCCCAAAAACTTTGGCAGTTATAATAATTTGCACTATATTTGCACACATATAATTAAAATGTAAGTAATATGAGTACAACAATAAAAACAAAATCTTCCGCCTCTATAAGATAGATACGGATTTGCTCAATATTCTAAAGAGCAATGCTAAAAGAGACAACAGAAGCCTCAGCAATTATTTGGAGACGATTCTGTTTGAAATAATTCCTCAGCAGCCAATTGACAGAACCGAAGGAATTTGTCAAGGACTCCGTGAGGTTAAAATGATAAAGGAGGGTAAATTGAAAGCAAAATCCGCAGACGAACTTTTCGATGAGCTATAATATTGAAACAACTCCTCATTTCGAAAAGGAGTTAAAGGACTTAGCTAAACGCTATAAGTCCATGAAACAGGATTTTGGCAAATTCAAAGAATCCTTAAAAGAAGATCCTTTTCAAGGAGTTGACTTAGGTGGTGGGTTAAGAAAAATCCGCATGGCTATTGATTCCAAAAGAAAAGGTAAAGCTGGAGGAGCTAGAGTTATTACATATACAACATTAGTAGATGAAAATACTGGTGAAGTATGGTTGATAGAAATCTATGACAAATCTGAATTCTCCACCATCAAGACTGACGTCATAAAGAAAATGCTAAAAGAGTTGGGACTATAGGTCCGGTTTTTGAAAGTGAATCCTGCTGGCAGTGATGCCGGCAGGATTCTTGCTTAATAGCCCCTGTTAAACTCATCAAGTATCTGACGAAGATTATCATCATCAAGCACATAATTATATACACAACGAGATACTTATGGCTATTTGCGAGGACTAGGGATGAAGAAATCCTCAGGAGAGAAATCTCGCCACACTTCCTCGGCAAGATACTTGTCACTACGGCAATGCAAGTCGGCAACACCCTCCTCCATCAGCTGCATAGTATCAGAATGATAGAACATATCCATTGCCTCATCTAAGGAGATAGAATACATATTACTGATTTCTTCAATGATTCGAGCATACTTTGCTTCCAATATAGCATGATATCCTGCATCATGCCGATTTTTAACAGGTTCTATCATAATTGTATACTATCTTTAAAGGTTAAACAATTATCTATAACTTTCTGGCTACGAATACACAACTGATCATTAGGGCGCTCGTATAAAAGGCGACTCAGTGCCTCCAACTTTGTTATGTCGCCAGCAAAATATAAATCTACAGTGCGAAACACCTTGTCATTAGCAATTCCACCCCGCACAATATCATAGTCATCAGCCACATTACCTACTCTGCATGCTGAAACATAATCAAGCCATTTCTCATCATAACAGAAGAATTCTTTCAAATTATATGAAACAAAACTATCGTCCAATTCATACTCGTTCAGCCAAGCTGGCTTTCCACGACGCAAAAAACGCTGTGCATATTTTATTGCTTGGTCACGCAATGTTGTAACATAAAAGCCCTGACCAAAATCCAAAAACTTTCGAGAATGAAACACATCTGGATGCTCCACTCTAACAGATGAAGAATGATAAACTCTCATACTAATTCAACACTCCTTTCTCCCTCATATAATCTATGAGGTCTTCCATCAAATATTCCTTACCAAAAGTATGGAGCACATCATAACTTGGTACAATATACCCATTCAGTATACCAGATGTCTTCAATCTTTCGTATACATCCCTAGCATTCAGTCCTAATCGACGAGACAAGTTACCAATGCAATACGTTGCGAATTCTACTGTATCTTTATCCATACATCAATTGCTTTTTGTCCTTATCGATTGCAAAAATAAGAAATAATCTCGAAACCACAAAACTTTTACTAAGAAAAAACTATGATCTTAGCATATCCAAGCTCTTTTCATCCCTTTCCCCTTGATAGCATACCTCCAGACATTCCGCAAAGATATCATTGGGCAATACGGCATCAAAGAGCGTGAGGCAAGACTCAACCTTGTATGAATCAATTCCTCCCAAGATTTGGTGAACACTCCTTCCTCCCCTTACCTGCTCCAAAAGAATACGGCAAACCTTTCTCAACCTTTCATTGAGTATTTTATTCTCCAGATAAGCCTCAGCTTCTTCTCGGCAGGTAATCCCATAGAAGTTAGAATTATAACTATACCCCAGTCCCTTCATCTGAGGAAACACAAACCATATCCAATGGCTCCGCTTCCGCCCTCGTTCCAACTCACTGACGGCTATATCATATATCCCGTACGCCTCTTGCGCCTCGACGAAGCGCAGGAGATTGTATTTGTCGCTATTATTCATCATATATAAGAAAGCAATAGATATTATTTTTTATTCCTCATATTCTGAATCCCCGAATTCAACAAGCAAGTACAAACTTACTATTTATTTTTCAAACAACCTACTAAATTTGTAAAAAAAGACATCAGAAGTCACAAAAATATTCATTTTGAATACAGTTATTTCCCAACAAAGCCCTAGTAGTTACTACAATGCATATCATCCGTAAAACGAGACTCTTTGTATATATCGAAGTTCCCATGCTTTACCGGATGAAATTCATACGCAGCCCCGAAGCAATCGCCAGCAATAGCTCCAATGATACCAGTTGTAGGTACAGTTTTACAAGTTATATGTCCCATGAATATATTCTACTAGATGGAAATATCTGATTATAAATGTTACAATAAATGCATAGAAGCCAGCCAATGCATCGTCAAGCATACACCCCCATCCACCATGAATATTCCGGTCTATCCATCTGCAACCAAGCGGCTTAGTTATATCTATCACTCGAAATAACACAAAACCTATTGTAGCAAGGGATATTGAGACATAAGCTGGACCATCTACACAAACAGCAGCTAAAGCTGCAACCCACGTACCAAAGAACTCATCAATTACGACAGCCCTTGGGTCTTCACCCCAATATTTCTCCATCACATTATCAGTCCAGACTCCAATCAACAAAGAACTAACAACCAATAAAATTGTAGCCACCATCAACCCTATCGGAGAAAGGACATAATAAAGACCTATCCAAATGAGCAAAGCCAGGAAAGCACCTGCTGTACCAGGTGCTTTAGGTATAAAACCTGTGCCTAATCCTGTGGAAATAATTACATGCAGCCAAGGAGCTTCACCTAACTGTTTATTATTGTTATTACTCATATTATTTTCCAAACAATGCCTTCAGAACTATCTTGCCAATTTTTCTTTCCAATCCTGCCTTTGAGGTTGGAATACCTGTCTCACGAGCAAACTTTTGTTTTGCTTGCGTGATACCTAAAGCCCGATTTAAGGAGAATGACACTCCTGGTATTTTAAACTTAGACATATCTTTATAAATTTTAGAAATTGATAAAAAAGAGTTGCGCCTTCTATCTTAAAGAATAACGCAACTCCTTCTATTTTATTTTAGATTTTCTTTAGCAAACTCCAGATTTCACGAATCCAAAGCACAAGTGAAGAACCAACGATGATGATTACCCAATCCTCAAACTTCAGACCAGTAACATTGAAGAAATTCTGCAAACCAGGAATCTCTACCATAGCAATCTGACCAGCCAAAATGATAGTTGCAATAATCAACAAGCCCTTGCATCCCTTGAAATGAAGCGCACTCTTACCTGTCTCAAATGCTCTTGCACAGAAGAGATAGAAGAAGTGAGTCATCACGAAGATGGTGAAGAATAAGGTCAACTCGTAAGGAGTAAGATCATCAGATGCACCTAACTGAACGTTGAGTAAATCTGTTAACTGCGTAATATTCGAATGCTCAAAGACATAAAGTAATACAAGCAGCAACACAAAGAAGAATCCACCTACGCCCAAGATGTTCTGATACATCGCCTTATTCAGGATAAAGGCATTTCTATCTCTTGGCTTATCTTTCATCACGCTCTCTGATGGAGGCAAAGATGCCAATGCCATTGCAGCAAAAGTATCCATAATCAAGTTTACCCAAAGCATCTGAGTTACGGTAAGCGGACTTTCCTCGCCCATAAATGCGCCAAAAAGAACGATAAAGCAAGCAGCCACATTCACAGTCAACTGGAAGAGCAAGAAACGTTGGATATTCTGATAGAGTGAACGTCCCCACATCACCGCCTTACCAATACTACTAAATGAGTTATCGATAATGGTAATATCAGATGCCTCCTTTGCTACAGAAGTACCATCACCCATAGACAAACCAACATGAGCAGCCTTCAAAGCAGGGGCATCGTTGGTTCCGTCACCAGTAACAGCAACGACTTGGTTCTTTCTTTGCAAAGCCTCAACCAATCGTTTCTTATCCATAGGACGAGCACGAGAGATTATCTTCAAATCCAAGACTCTCTTATCCAACTCTTCATCAGAAAGAGCAGCAAACTCTGGACCAGTAATAATATTCTTATCACCATCCTTTGCTGTCCACAGACCAATTTGGCGACCGATTTCCTTAGCTGTACCAGGAGTATCACCAGTAACAATCTTCACATTGATACCGGCATTCATACATTCTGCAACGGCTGCAGGAACATCCAGACGAACAGGGTCGCTGATAGCCACAACACCCATAAAGGTTAAATTATCAGCCACAACCTTACCATCCTTGAATACGTCAGCCTTACTATCAATTATTTGATAAGCGAAGCCGAGGGTACGCATAGCTTGGTTCTGATATTCAACCAACTGGTTCTCAATATCAGTTTTTGAAACATTGTTCTCGATGTTCTTGCACAAGCCACTTACAATTTCAGGAGCACCCTTGACATAGAGAATTGTCTTGCCTCCAAACAAGGAAGACTTAACAATTGTTGCCATATACTTACGCTCCGTAGAGAAAGGCAACTCCTCCAAAACCTCAGCAGACTCACGTAGATTCAGATAATCAACGCCAGCCTTCTTGAGCCAAAGAAGCAAAGCGCCCTCTGTAGGATTACCCAATACTTTTACAGCCTCAGCATCTGAATAATCCAAAGAAGCAGTTGAATTAACCGCGATACCTTCCTCTATCAACAGACTACCCTTATCATTACCCAACGTCTGAGCAGAAAGACCATAGAAATTGGTATCATGCACTTGCATCTGATTCTGTGTTAAAGTACCAGTCTTATCGGTACAGATAACTGTCGTAGCACCCATTGTCTCACAAGCATGCATTTTACGAACCAAGTTGTTGGTCTTCATCATTCGAGTCATACTATAAGCCAAGCTAAGAGTAACAGCCATTGGCAAACCTTCTGGTACCGCAACAACCACAAGTGTTACTGCAATCATCAAGGTATCCAACGTATATGTAATCAACTTAGCTATTTGCTCACCCGGCATCAAAGTATCATGGAAATAAACTACCATACCCATCAATATCACAAAATAGCCAATGATTGATGGAACAACAGCTTTCCAACTCCAGTCGTCAAACTTTTTTATAACCATCCAGAAGAAGATGCCTGTAGGAACCGCCAATGTCAAAACAATAGGACTCCAACCGAAGAACACCATCAGTTTGAGAACGATAATAAGCGCAGCGAAAATATAACTCAATTTAGTTATCAAGTCTGCCAATCCATCCAACTGTTCATTTAATGGTGTGCGAACACTATCATCTATCTGGGCAGCCTCAAAGACTTTACCATTTTCCGTTTTGTCGCCAACTGCCAAAACTTTGACAATACCATGACCTTCCATCACCTTTGTACCACGCATCACATGGTTAGAAGGGAATGTTGCATCCTTATCTAACTCCTGTTCATGAATTGTTTTATGGCAAATAGGCTCACCAGTCAAAGAAGACTCATCAACATTCAAGGTAATCGCCTCTAAAAGTTCACCATCAGCAGGAATCTCCTCACCTGTATTTAACACGACAATATCACCAACAACGACATCTTTCTTCTTGATAGAAGTTGTGTTCCATTTCGGATTACCTCTACCATTTCGTCGTCATTAACTTGGTTGAGGACAGAGAACTGCTTATCAGCCTTTAACTCAAAGATAAAGGCGATACCAGTGGCAAGCAAGATAGCCACAAAAATACCAACTGGCTCAAAGAATGTCTCTGCACCTTCATGCAATCCCCAAAACTCATAGCAAGAAATGCCGATAGACAACACTCCGGCTATCAGCAAAATGATAATCAGAGGGTCGCCAAACTTCTCTAGGAATTGTTTCCATAAAGGTTCTTTCTCAGGTGGTGTCAAGATATTGGCACCATGTTTACTACGGCTTTCGAGCACTTGGGCATCAGTCAAGCCTGTGTAATGATGTTTTTGTTCCATACTATAATTGTATTTAATTGATTTTTTGCTTATGTGTAATACGCAACACATTCTTCGTATTGTCTATTTCTATCTTTCCCAATTTACTCAGAACACTTTGTCCTAGAAGCAAAGGGGCTGCCTGATTGCGGACAACAGAAGCCTTGATATTATTCAGATGTAAAGAACCGAGTTTTACATCTTTCAAATTAATAATCGTACCTTCCGTTATGTTTCCATCAGCAGTCTGATAGTTCTGTTTCCCGATAATATCTGAAGAAGACAAGAAGTCATTCTTTGCCATAAATGTAGCCTCAACAGAAGAAATAGAAACATCAGCAGCACCAGTATCAAAGATGAAATGCAAAGGCAAACCATTGATAGCACACTTCACCTTGCAAACACCACTCTCTTTTGTAAATGGAATCTCTTCTACTTTCAATTCGTATGAAGAATCATCCCCATCTGCATCAGCGGCTAGCTCCTGCAGATGCTTTTCTTCAAACTCTTTCAGTAAGACCTTAAATTCTTCTGTATTACGTATATTATTCAAATCACGGTCACGCTTGATGTGAGCAAAGCGTCTATAACCATCCTCCAAAGACTGGCGAAGATACGAAAGAGCTTTTTCTTTCTCTCCCATTACAGAGTAAAGACATGCAGCATCATAACAATTACCCTTTTTATCTTTATCAAGTATTGTATTCAAAATCTCTATTGCCTTATCTTTCTGTCCCAAGTAATAATAAGCATAAAAAGAGCATTCTGCTTCTTCTGGTATAGAATCCAAACGAACAACTTGCTTGAAATCAGACTCTGCCTTAGCATTTTCACCTTTCAAACGATATAGAACACCCCTATTCAAATACGCATAAGCCTCATTTGGCTGCAAGGTAATTGCCATGGTATAATCTTCCAAGGCCCCTTCAATATCACCAGAATGATCCTTAAACCAACCTCTTTGATAATATCCAGCAGGCTCATCTGGGGTATTTGCTATATAATCACTCATGGTCTTTATTGCTTCCTGAGTACGTCCTGCATTATCTAGAATATTTGCCTTTTCATACAAATAATTAGCTTTTACAGAATCTAAAGCTATCGCTTGATTACAATACTCTAAAGCCTTATCATAATCACCCAATTTATTATAACATTGAGATATACGATTAACTGTTATGATATTGGATTCCTTCTCCAAAGCCTCTTTATAATATGCTATAGCCTTAGTATATCTTGCAGTTTTTTCAAAAGCTACACCTAAATAATAAGTCCAAGAATTATCATTTGCATCTTTAATATTTTGGACTTTTAATTTTGCTATAGTCTGCTCAAATGCAGAATCTGCCAATTCCTGCAATTCATAAAAAGCCTTATCATCATTATCAATATATAATGCAGTTATCACATCATCTATAGCCTCATTATATTTTTTCTGTCCCATGTAACTTTCTGCACGGAAAGAGTAAGCAGAAGAATAATTTTGGTCTAATTTTACGACATAATCAAACTGTTTGATGGCATCCCCATAACGTTTCTGGGCATTAGCATTTCTACCTATACCCATATATCCCATCACATCCCCTTCCTTCAAGGAAATCATCTTTTGGTAATCCCTATCTGACAAATCATATTTCGCCAGCTCATAATAAAGTTGAGCTCTAGCTTCATAATAACGAGTATCATTAGGCATCGCATTGATTGCAAAACCACAATCCTTTAAAGCTTGAACCGTATCTTCTAGATTCAGATACACTTTTGCTCTGGTTGCATAAGCAAAAGCCCTAAACTCTTTATCCTTTACTGGAATCTTCTTGACAGCAACATTTGCCGCAGTCAAAGCTCGACCAAACTCTTCATTGTAGTTCCTCACCAAAGAAATCCATGTAAAAGCATAGCCATTGTCAGGATGTTCATTGATTTCTTTATTTAGATAATCAAGAGCTTCCTCAAGATTATTGTTAGTGATTGCCTCCACGCCACGAGTATAGTTGTAGCTATCAGGGCGTTGATGTTGTCCGCAAATATTGCAGAAGAACACAAGACTAATATTGACAAAATTAAATATCTCATAACAGTTTCATTTTATGAAATTATGAATTATAAGCGAACTCTCTAAGTTAAACTTTAGCATTTGCCTCTTCTTCTAATCTCAGTCTATCATACTCCTCTTTAAAGCTACGTTGAGCATCAAAGAAGCCAGTAAGCATTGCAACCATATAGTTTCTATCTGAGGAATTTGAGGAATAAGCAAGCATTGCCGTTTTGTATGAACTGCAAACTTTTGACTCTTCTCGTCTATAGAATACATCAATGTAAAACCTTGTCTAACATTTATAGTATTTATAGCTTTACGTACACGGCTAACATCATCGAGGTTATCCAAGTCAACAGTTCCCCACCATGTATCCCAAATTGTTATCATGAGACCATCTTCCCAAGTTTCCACGCTAAAATTTTCTCCTTGATATGAGAAATGCATATTATACTCATTTTCATCATCAAACTGAACATCGCAGTTTAACTTACGCAAGACTTCGGCACAAAGGTCACGTGTACTAAAATTTTGATTTTCTTCCATATTATTATTGTTTAAAGGTAAAACTTCTGCGCTCACAGTTCCACTTGGCGCATTCATAATACGATCCATTTCTTGATCTGCCTTTTGCTGCTTTGCCTTATAATAGGAAAAGCAGAACAACGCTATTACTATTAAAATAAATGCTATCATAAATGCAAAATTATCTAATTTAAAATGAAAGACAATGCATATTAATATTACATAGCCCAATCTTTTTAGAAAATCACGACATGATTCATAATCCATATTTATATCACACTAAAACATTTCCGTTTCACTACTCAGTTCTGTATTAAAGTTACCATTACGCTGTGGTATTAGCTCATAGTTAAGACTTGGTAATCCAAAGTAACGGCATTATCTTTCGAGAAGGACTCATTAGTAATGAAACCTCCTGTATAGCCACCAGCCATTTTCTTGTCTGGATTCCATCCTTTTCCTCCATAGAAGAACACTTGATAAGTTCCGTTTGGTACAGAGAATTGATAAGAGTCACCTCCCTGTATGTAAGCATTTCTTACGATTTTACCATTATGCTTAATGATAACTACAACATCGTTCTCATCACCTGCTGATGTCTTAACCTCAATAGTCGATTCATTACCAGATAATCTTATATTTTTATAAGGACTATCTCCTGTTTGCAAACGATTATCTATGTAAGGATTATCTTCCTCTACTTGTGAAGAAACTTCGTTCTCATACGTTGGAGTTTGCGAACTAACATCAGAGCCATAGGAAGATGAAGTACTCACAGACGGCATTGACTCTGCATAGTTTTTTTCTATTGTATTGCCTCCCCAAAAGCATAATGCAGCAAATATACCACATATTATAGTTATCAAACACCCAACTCCACTTGCGGAACTTAATCCACAGAAAGCGACAAAAGCAAATATGACTCCTAAAATTCTCAAGAACCATATATAACCAGTTACTCCCCATAACAAGCCAATACCTGCAACTAAAGCGGCAATAATTACCAAAACAACCAAAAATGGTAGTAGGCAACTATTCTTCTTTTCTTTCTTATCTAAATTTATAGCCATATCTATATTACCTTGTCCGAGAACTATATTTTACTCAACACTACCGAAACTTTTTAATATCTCTTGGGCACATAAACCTTATTGCCACGGCTATTCACATAATACTGTCCTCCACGGCTACCAGTCTGAACAGTATATCCAGAGCCATAGTTATAAGACTGTGTAGAATAGTCTCTAGCACGACTTCCTATTGTACCTGTATATGGATTGTGATTACCATATGTAGAGTAGTTATCGTGATTGGTACTATTGCGTTGAGTACGAGTATAACCATTTACATAAGTTCCATTACTACGAGTATAGCCACTAACTGTTGCCGTATTAGTGTTCACACCATAAGAATACGTTGCATTTCTACGACTATTGTAGTTATAAGACTGACCAAAAGATACAGTTGATGTTGCAATCATTGCAACCAATGCTACTATTATTTTTTTCATAATTGTTACTCTTAATTTGTTGTTACTTTATTTTCTGATGCAAAGGTATCTATATTTTTGATATTGTGCTCAATTTCTAAAACGTTGCACCTTATTATCATCATCAATGAATATATTGATTGCAAGATTACATTTCAAATATATTAATTTGAATATTATTTTGCTTGCACTCTATTAAAAGCCATATTAAACTGAGCCATTTTTACTTTTTCAGCTCCTTTTATTGCCATTTCATAATCACATTCTTGGTCTCCCATTTTACTTGTGACAACGAAAAGCTCCAAACTCATCAACAACATAAAGAAAATGAGATAAAACGCTCCTGCGACCTTACGAGTCGTCACTATAGACACCATTGCCTCCAATTCCTCCAGAAATCCAACATTAGCCTGGCATTCTTTTCTCGTATCTTCCTCCATAGTCAGTCTTTTCTTGTTCAAATCCATCTCTTGCAAAACAATTTGCTTTATCTTTTCATTATTAGCAGAGACTACTGATTGTTTAGGATTTGCGACCTGGTTGGTTGTCACAGATGGATTGTTTACCACCTTAATTTTTCCATTGACAACAAGTCTATCTTGGCTGTTGGTCACTGATTTTTGAACAATCCAAGGATGAGCATTAATGTCTGCTTGCAATTCCGAATTGACTTTATCCAAGGAATCCTTTTCCTCTTGGAATGCCAGCAACTTACTATCGATGTTACTTACTCTCTTCTGAGTAAGAGCCTGTGTTTGGTGTTCTATCGTGGCAGCCATCTGCTTGTCTATATCTTTTCCAAACATTGTCTGGTCAAAGATTGTCGAGCCAACAATTGCCATAATAATAGCTATTACAAACCTGAAAGCAACTAACTTTTTTGTTGGGTGCAAGGCCAAAAGAATTTGACGTTCAATCATAATCACTATGGTAATGAATACCAATGAAACTAAAATGCATCCCCAAACAGGAAGTCCAATATACCTTTGAGCAAAACAAAAGCCTGTAATACTCCATACAATCATCAAGATGAGCAAAGCAGAGGTATATTTGCTTAACTGTGTTTTACTTGCCTCAGAGCACTGAGCCAAAACACTTGAACTCCAACCTGTCAATTTGCAACCAAATTTAATCCACCAGTTCATAAGACATTCGTTTTTAAAGTTCAACTATAACTATGCAATAGCTTGCTTAGATACTATATTGTTCACATTCTGCATATGTGAAATCGGCGTACCTTTAGCACCACTCATCGCAATTGTTGCAATACCTCTCAAGAATCCACAATCATAGGATTGTAATGGAATGGAAGCCTCATTTGCATTATTACGAAAATCTAACTCAAGTTGACTCAACTCTTCTTTGTGAGCATTTATCAGCGACATGGTCTTTTCGATTTCAGCAACGGTGGTCAACAAACCAGCAGCATTGCAATTATCAATACGTACCTGCAAGTCTTGCTTCATTACATCATAGTTGAGGTTGATTTCTCTGAACACCATGAGTATCTTATTACGAATGAGACTCATATTTAAATCACGGAAAGCCAAGTCACTCTTGACCATAGCATCAGCAAAGCCCTTATCCTCATAATTCTTATGAAGATAACCATAGATAACATCTATAGGCCAACCTGTTGCATAAGAAACTGTCAAAGGCTTATTCTCTCTTGAAGCCTCTTCTTTTACTGGTGCAACACTCTCAACCACCTCCTTTGCTTCAGAAGGTTCTACTACTGGAAGTGAAACTGTAGCTGCGCTCTCGTTATCACTTTTCTTGTTAAAGATATTAAAGATTCCCATAATCTTGATTTTTTAAATGTTATTATTTTTATTTCTGGTGCAAAGGTATTGCTTTTCTTTCAACAAGACCGAGAACCCCTAACGTTACACTCACTATACACTCTTTGACACTAACATTTGCATGCAAGGTTATAAGTCATTCTTTATTGCCTTAATTTCGACTGATAATCAACGCTTTGCTTCAAATACATCATCAAAAGCATCAAACCCAAGAACACCATAACAAGCGAAATAGCCCCTAAATCAGCAAAGGAATCATATAACCCATGAACTATAGCAGGAATACTGATTGCAAGAACATATAATCCTCGTCTATACTTTGGATAGAGATGAGCAAACGACAAGAAATAACCTGCAATACCGCACCAACAAGCATGAAGGAACGGCAAACTTGTCAATCTTGCAATGTTCAGGAAGAACGAAACATCATACGTCTGCTCAGCATTTACCGTCATCTGATATTGAACTCCTTCAAAAACTCCAAAAGAGATTCCTGCCATCAAGCCATAAAACACCATCGTTTGAGGTATTAACGGTTCCTTTGCCTTCCTTAATATAATAAGGAGCGGTATCATCTTTCCTAATTCTTCCGTAAGTCCAACTCCAAAGACGTACCCAAGAAGATTAAAAGGAAAATGCACACCTGTAAAAGCATAGAAAGGATTGACTTTAGGTAATCCTAACAAATCCCATGCAACAAACACACAAAGTTGAGTCAAAAAGAATACATTCAAAGTTGTCTTCAACTTGACCTGATGAGTTTTGAAACAAGCATAGAAGAACAAGCCCCAAATTATTGAGAAGTACAATGAGACCTCATAAAAAATGAAAAATCCTCCTAATGGTATGGTCATGATAATCATTGGCAACAATCCACTAAAGCCAAGATTAAGAATCGCTGATCTGAAAGGAATTGCTTGGAAAACAACTTGGCTTTCGGGAATATTAACTCCGAACCTATCGCAGACAACTGTGCTAATACATTTCCTTTGTTTGGGACATGACTCTTTAGGTTAGCTTGTTTCAAATAAAAGCCAACCGTCCGTTCAAGCTATCACCATCGGCAATAGCCTTGTCTTGTTTTAACACCTGTCCATTGTTCACATACGAAAGTAAAGTTTTCTCATCGTATGGTCCAAAGCGATGATTGTTGCGGATTACATAAATGACCATCTTATCCAAAGAGTTTATCCATTAACTTATTCCAACCCAATTTTATCAAACCAAACAACAAGATTCCACAAATAATTATGAGTGCCAAAAACACTTTAGTTGTCCAATCTTCATCTCCACCAATAAGCCCCCAAAAGATACCACCCAAAAACATAATATTAATTATTTACAAGTTGTACTACTATTAATCTACCTCCCTGACTCTTATCAAGCAATATCTGCCTACCATCTGTCAAAGGCACATATTCCCCAATACCAATAGGCTTTTTATCCGTCGCATCATACATATCTGGCAAACGGCGATTAATGAGAATCCATTGATTATTAAAGAAATGGAAGTCACCTACAGGTTTTTTATCCTCATCTGTCGTTTTCTCATTTGCAGAAACAAGACGATTAGAATGCCACTTATACAAAGTCTGCTTATCATACACCATCAATCTGTAATTCTCAGACATATACTTTCCGTGAGAAGGTGCATAATAGAAATTGAGAATAGGCAATTGCCCTTTATATTCTGTTCCACAGAAAGGACATCTTGCTTGGTAGTATTGTCAAAGACATACCAATGCGCCTCACATTTCGGATTTTGACAAGGTTGAACCAGATCACAAGTTTTAACCAAAGCATCTTCCCATTCGGCAGCACTTGGACGAGCAGAAGGATTATGAAGTCCATCTATAAAAGCTCTATCAAATAACTTTTTCAAATACGGACCACAAATTGTATATGGTAGTTTTGTAGGGTCACCTTGTGGCAACTGACTCTTATCTAGATCTTTAGGTTTGACACGATTTGTCTTATCTGTCGGATGCTCTATAAATAAAGCCTTTTCTCCCATCGACAACTCTTCATCTTTTGCAGGATCTATATCCCATACTTTGCCACCTCGCAGAGGATGACGATTTAGCAAGTACATATATATGAGCACAGCTAAAGCATGACGGTCTGTTGCGATACTCGGAAGTTTTTTTATTAGGATCGCCAATCTTCAAGCCTTTGGTTTCCATAACCTCAGGTGCTATAAAATCAGGTGTACCTAAAACTCCTGCATCATATTTTCCAGGAACAACCAATTCATCAGCATCAATAATACAAGAATTACCAGAAATAGGATCTACAAGCACATTTTTATACGATAAATCAGAATGAGCAAGACCGGCAGCATGCAACCTTCTGACAGCACGAGCTAGTTTTAAACACATGTGTAAATCAGAAAGCCAAGTACCCTTTTGGTCTGCTGGGACAAAACGATTTCTCAATTTTGCAGATGCAAACCATTTACCTTCTTTTTCCTTACCATCAAAGGGCCCACCTTTAAAGAAATACTTACTTGGATAAAAGGGTAAGACCACACCGATCTTTCCATTCCATTCAACAAGTCGATCTGGCATAATTAAATAGTCTTTCCAATATTTACCCTCTACAGTCTCAAATATTCGTTTATGGTAAGGGCCTACAATATTTTCCAAACGATTTTTATCACTTGGTGAAAGAGTCTTTCGATAAAAAGCGACAACGTATGTCTTGTCTATTGAAAAATAAACATCCTTGACACCACCTTGAGCTTTGATTTCATCATAAAACTCAACGGTTGTGCCATCAGATGCCTTTAATATTACTTTGTTTGCCATAATATACTTTTCTAATACAATATTGCAATCGTTCTATCATCATGGTTACCTGGTGACCAGAAGTCTAGCCAGTTAAGAAGTTGTTCTTTGGCTGCTTCATTATCATCAGACAGATCCACCCCTTTTTCCTTTAAATCATTCCAAAGTGCATCCCATTTATCAGGATTATTCAAGTTTGCGTCTGTTTCAAACTTTGGGTCACTCACACCATCAGTCATTAAGAACAAAGCGGTAAAATCTGGGACGATTTTGCATTTCAAACGTCCATAGAACTCTTTAGGGTCACTAAAAATATCTGTCATAGTCAAGAAACGAGTTTGCCCTGCATATTCTCCCTCATCAGGTCCCCCAACAACGATGAAGTATGACTTTCTTGATCATATAAGCACATCGCGCCATCTCCAACCCAAAACGAAGCCACAAACCACCCAAAGTCAAATTTCTTACAAATTGCCAGTAACAATGTTGTAGCATAAGCCTTAGAAGGTATTTGCTGAAGTTTTGCTTCTTCATTGATAGCTCTATGAGCTTTTAATGCGGCATTTCCAACAATACGATATATATCTGCACTTATGAGTTTTCCTGCTTCAACAGAGCCTTGATCCAAATGCCATAAGTTGATATTATCTTCAAAACTTTGACATTTAGCTAATTCTTCTTCACAATGTTTTATTACAGTCTCACAAGCTATTCGAGAACCCTCACGAGAATATTTGGCAGAACCAGCTCCATCAGCAACAGCCATAATATACCAGCCATTTTCAAGATGAGCCATTTTGAAATGGTCATCACGAGGTTTTGCTTCTTGGGCATGAGAACGACCACGCTTGCTGGCTGCTACAATATCCTTTTGAGGAGCTCCATCATTCAAAGCCTCAACCTTCACATATTCACATTGTACATCTTCATTCTGATACTGTGGTTCAGGCATATTTTCCCAATCCACAGGTAAATTCTTCCACAATTTACGTGGGTCTTGATTGATGACAAAAGGAATCTTACGTTCTAAGACGGGTCTATCTTCTGGCAAAAATATACCTTTATATTTATAGCATAGCGTCAGTTCAAATGTTGATTCTGCCGTTGTTGTACCGCCATTACGCAATGGCTCCAATGTTGGCAAACCACAAATTGTAAAACTATGTCCATCCTCTGCCACAGTTATTGTTAAGCCATGCATTTCTTCTGATATGCCGTTTACATCAACAAGCACCATATTTTCATCAGGAACGTTCACTGTCTGTGAATATTCCTTTCCTTCTTTAGCATTCGGTATCGAAAATGCTAAAGACTTTACTTTATTTTCTGCAACTAAAATATTGTCCATCAGATGTTCTTTATATTGATTCCACAATTTGTCTGAAAGGAACTTCAAGAAGTCTTCCACCTTCTCGTCGTTCTTCCCTTGACAAACTATATCTATTATCTTTTCTACATTCATAGCTTTATCCTCTTCCTCTTGTTATATCAGTTCCACCTGCAGCAATTTCACCCAAAGAGCCTTCCATACCACACCAAGGGCAAGCTGTCGTATTTCCGTCTGAACACATAATATTACCACATTCACAGACCACTACACCTAATTGTGCGCCACAACAAGGACAGGTTGGTACACCACGCAAAGCTGTAGTATTGATACTCTGGTTAGAATTTCCATCAGACAAGCTATTATATGTTTCTTCATCTATAGGATAAGCACCAACCAACTTAAACTCATTCTTCAATAAGCCAAGGTTTCCGTAATCCATGTCCTTGTACTCTGCCATTCGTTTTGCATATTTTACGAGATAAGTTTTCTTGGTATTGGAGCATTTGCCTACCAACACTACAAAATTCTCATCTATGATACAAGGCTTAGAAGTATCTACCTTTTCAAGATTTATACCAGATGTAGGTGCCAACTTTACTTCATCATCACCCATATCCGTCACAGAAACGCTTGTTGCCTTGATGGAAGCAGTAACCCATTTGAAGAATGACTTGAACGAAATTTCATCAGTATTATTCAAACGAAGCACATTATCTGATATTTGTCCCAGCAACTGCGTATTCGCATTATCACCGATAGATATTGCTACAATATTAGCAGAATGACGATACTTCTGATTCCAACGAATGAAAGCAGGAGTTGGATCATCTGTAGGAGTTCCATCTGTAAAGAGGAAAATGATTGGTTTCCAATCACCTTTTTTCTCCAAGGTTGTCTTCACTAACGACTTGTCCATATCATCCATCAAAAAGTTAAGAGCAGCACCTAAAGACGTACCTCCACCAATAGGAAACGTTGGAGGATAGAATTTATACAATTCCGTCAAAGGCGCTACACTTTTTGCTTTACCAGCAAAAGCTATCACTGATATATATGCAGTTTCAAGAGCATACGGATCGGTACGCAATTCTTGAACTATCATTCTCATACCATCCTGCACTTGCTGGATTGGCTCTCCTACCATTGACTCTGATACGTCAACGAGGAAATATATAGGTAATCTTCTCATTGTTTTGTTATTGTTAGTTATTTTTATAGACTATCATCGGTAGAGGACTCAGATAGACCTTACCAGGTCCTGTCACCTTCATTAAACTCAATCCCTCGCCTCGAAAGACATTACCAACAGACCAACCTGCTTGAATCTGTGAAGGAGAGAAACCTTGGAAAGCTACGATATGATTTTCATCAATTTCTATCGTTTCACCATTGCCCAGAATCTTTTCTATTGGAGAACCAAGGGAATCAAGAAAAACTGTAGCATTACCATCTATCTTTTGGAAAAGTCCTACTCCACCCAATAATCCTTGAAGGCTTATATTAAGGTTCAAGTTTATCTTATTCGTGGATGCAACATAATGTCCACGACGACAGATTAAGTTTTCTCCTTGCAATCTAATAGGAACGAGAGCACAACAACTACCAGAAAGTACCATTTTTCTCTCCGTATTTGTAGGATTATAGAAACGGATTATCAAAATAGACTCACCTGATAACGCTGATTTCAAGACACCTCCCAAGAGGCTACCTAATCCACCATTGCTAGAGCCACTTCCATTAAACTCCACATCACGTTGCAAAGCCTCATCAACATAGACAATACTTCCACGCTCTGCATAAAACGATTCTCCTGGTGACAATGTCACTTCAAGAGTCTTATACTCATATCCTACTATCTTGCAATTCATATCACTTTATACCACTAAATTTACTTCTGTTGGAGGTGCAGGCAGTTCTAGCTGGTCTGTAACTCCCATCGTCTTACCACCTCCTATGATATTAATTGATACCCATTGGAAGAACTTCTTGAATGTATTACTATCCATTGTGTCAAGTGTAAAAACATTGTCAGTAAGTTTCTTCAAAGGTTCTGTTTTTGCCTTAGGTCCTGCAGCACAAGCCACAATATTTGTGAACTGATGTGCTTTGACCTTTGGTATCACATTATCGTATGCCAACAAATCCGAGGTTTTCCATCTGTCAAGATAAACAGTAATGGCATCCAATCGCCTTTTTGCTCTTTAGATCCCATATTCACCTCTGCATCATATCGTTGACACAACAATTCCAAAGCTGCTCCCATGTGAGTTGGTCCAGCTTCAGGACAAACAATCTCCGGCAATTGAAGGTTCTCCAATTCGGTCAAAGGAAGAATTTGCTTGACATCCTTATCGTATGTTATAATACTGATACAGGCCGTTTCCAATGCGTATGGGTCCAATCGCAAAGATGCTATCATGTCCGACAGTCCCACCTTTACAGACTCTATAGGTTCACCCTTCATGGAACCAGAAGTATCTATCAATATATATACAGGTAATCTTCTGCTCATAATTAAATTTTTATTCAAGTCCTCTCCGTGTTGTAACTTTCGTTATTTTCTTATAACTACATGAATCATCACCATATTCCGCAAACTGATAATTTCCCCCAAAAACATATCTCATAGTGAAGGCATAGTTTTGCTTATTATAAGGATTAATTGTATAGCATTCAAAACGGTTGCAATTAAAATCTGACATTTCTTTTTTTAATCGGTATTGTACCAGTACCATTCTAAAATTGTCTTACGATACTCATAAACTATTAAATCAGGTACAGAAGAAGAGATAACCTCTCTTGTCCAACCAAAAGAAGATATCATATTATTAAAATATGTGTCCATTTTTACAGTTTCCATACCGCCACGAGAATATCCAGCTATATTCGCCGTAATAAAATCCAAACAATCAAGTATTGCTTTCATATTACGAAGATAATCTAAATCTATTTTTGCATCATCTGAATAAATAGAATATGCTATAGCTGAATTATATACTTCATCTATAGTCTTCTTGAAAGTTTGCGTTAAATTATATATCTTTATTGTATTATCATGATGATATGGATTATCCATGAATGACCCTACTATCTGAGTAACAGCATCTGACAGTCTTTGAACATCAGAACTTTGAGCCTTAATAGGTAAAGAAATAACAATTAGGGATATTAAAATAAAAATATACTTTTTCATTTTTTCAATTATTTATTGGGGCTTATCGCCCCCAATTATTATACTACAATGTTAACCTCTGGTGGTGGAGGTGGCAACTCACTCATTGTTGTAGCTTCACAAGCTGTATCCTCAACAGATTTACTACTTGTACTAATTGAAGCTGAGACCCATTTGAAGAAAGCCTTGATAGTCGCACTATCGGCAGTATCTAACTGAACCACATTTTCTGTGATTTGCTTCAACGTATTGGTATTAGCACCTTGACCAGCAGCACAAGCTACAACCATACCACATTTACGCTTCTTGAATTCCTCAAGTCCCTTTGTAATAGAATCGGTTGGTTCACCATCTGTCATGATGAAAACCAATGGTCTCCAATCACCTTTTACTTCAGCAGTAGTTTTTGTGACTTCACTATCAATCTTCTGTGACAGTAATTCCAGAGCGCCGCCTAAGGCTGTACAACCGCCAGCATCAATGCCCGGTTGTTGGAATGCTGCCAATTCAGTTAATGGCGACACCTGCTGAGCAGTTGTATTAAAAGTGATAATACTGATGTACGCTGTCTCTAGCGCATAAGGATCACTTCTCAATGTGGAGATAAGCGTTTGAACGCCATTCTTTACTGCCTCAATGGGTTCACCATACATAGAACCCGATGTGTCTAGGAGTAGATATACTGGTAATCTTCTCATATCATTTATAATTTAAATACTATAGGAATACTATATTTTACTCTTGCAGTTTTCCCTTCAGTCGTTAAAGCTGGTATCCATTTAGGCATACTCTTTACAACTCGTACTGCCTCTTCATCCAATAGAGGTGACACAGGAGTTTCTACTTGAATATTTTTCAATGTCCCGTCTGGTTCAACAGTAAATAAAACTATTACCCTGCCCTCTATTTTTTCTTTTATCGCATCAAACGGATAAATTACATTACTTTGAAGATAAGAAATTAGACCTTCAGTACCACCTGGAAATTCTGGCCATTTTGCCAATTTTACAAGTTTTTTGGATGGAACTCTCTTGGAGGTTGATTCCTTAGATTCTCCTACAATAACGTACTCTTTTCCATCTTTAATAATAACACCAACTTCATTTGAACTATTTTGGTTACGCTTTAGATGCGTCTTAACCTTTTGAGATGTTACTTTTGATTGATTTATATCTGAAGTTAATGCAATACAAGAAAGAGGCGCATTAGGGAAGAGACTGTATGCGATGATAGCCAACAGTACTTCTTTTTTACATCCATAGTCCTCTTATTTAGAATAATCTCTTGCCACACGAACAATGGTTTGTCCGATAGTTCTATCTTCAAATGCATCACCGATTGCTGCAAATTTCCATTCACCATTGCGTCGGTACAACTTACCCATTACAAGAGCACGCTTACCTACACATTCTGTCTTAGTCGCTACATTATATTGAGCAAACACTTGCTTAGGTGGTCTTTCAGGTGTACCCTCAAACATACGAATAGAAGCATATGGAATTCCTGAGAAATCACCACTATATTCATTATTATTATATATGTTCAAAAAGAACACGATAGAGTTCACATTATAGCTGACACGATTCAAGTCAACAGTAATAATCTCATTGTCAAGACCATCATCTCCATTTTGATCACCTGTTAGGTCATCACCTGTATGATGAAGAGCACGATCATTTGAATCCAACTTGCCTTGAGGTAGTTTGCCATTGAATTGATATAAAGGAGACCAAATATGGTCAACCACATTACCATTAGCATCAAACATCATACAACTAAGATCCAAATCAACATCTACAACAGATGTAGACAAACCAAAGAAAGTTTTCTTAATGATAGCTCCCCAGTTACAACCAACACAAAAGTTGGTCAATTTCGCACCAGTCTCTTTTTCAAGATTAATGCGTTGTCCTTTTTCAAGTTTTATTGCCATAATTTTCAAGTTTAAATAATTAATCTTTACTGCCAGGACTATAATTGAATCCCCATCCATATTGTTTGTCACAATCACGATGTCCATCATGAAATGTTACCAGTTTCTTCACTGTAATAGAATTATCACCAGCAAAATCTAGCTGGGCTATTGCACAGAACTTTTTGTCACTGTACTGTTGCCCCATTTTCACGATGACATCTTGATTGCCTGGAACTTTGACTTTTACAACAGCATTCGTCTCCGACCATTTAGCTACGCCTTCATAAATAAAGGTATAAACTATAATGCGCTTGACTTCATTGATACCTACAGGATTCACAAGAATTGTTTCTCCAGAAGAAGCACCACCTCCACGGTCATCGCCTTGATGCCATATATAAGGAGCCATATCATAGCAGCCTTGTCGAGTCACATGATGACGGTCGCCTCCTCTACCATGAGAGAATTGCAAACCATCTATCAGCATCTTCTTACCATTACGCAACTCATAATAACAGCCTAAATCCAAATCAATGGCATTACCAAAGAGGCTTTTAAAAATTCCCCCTTTACTCCAGTCAAGATTGATAACTATCTCACCTGCAGAAGTCTTGCCCGCTGTAGGCTTTTCCAAATTAATGCGATGAGTATCACCGCTCTTTTCTAGAATGATTGCCATAATTACATAAATTTAGAAGCATACTTCTGCAAATAGGTTCTAGTCCATCTTTATGAGCCTCACCTACTGCTTGAAATTTCCATTCAGAGCCACGACGATATAAACGTCCAAATTCAACACCTTTATCGGTAGAGAAGTCTTCATCCAAATCATAACGGCAAATTACCTCTCCATTAATTGCATTCTTAATCTGAATATATGCATCACGGACCTGACCAAAATTATACTTCATTCGTGGAGCATTCGCAGGATCATTTGCATCTGATGGACTCCAATAGATACTTGCTGTAAAAAGGATTTCTTGCACCTTAGCCGAAGTTTTTGTCAAATCCACTTCTATTTCCTCATTTCCCTCTCCAGTATCATCGTCATCATCACCTAAATCATCAATAGATCCTAAGACGCTTTTATCTAAAGATATTGGACGCATAACAGGTTTGCCGTTTTCATCAAAGATTGGTTTGCCATTATCATCTAAAGCCTGAGTCTGATTACCAGAACCATAGAATACGAAATCATATTCATTTTCTATCTGCCCATTGCTACCCAACAGGAAAGTAGATGCATCCAAATCATAAGCAGGTTCTGCATTAGGATTGACCTTCCAGCCCATCTCTACTTTCAAACGAGTCAAACCAGATTCGATTTCAACTCGTTGACCTTTAATCAAATTAATAGCCATAAGCGATTATGCAAATTGTTTAGCATATTTGTTTACGAGAGCCTGCAGACCACCTTTATTACCATTACCAATAGCCTCAAACTTCCATTCTCCATTATGACGATACAGACGCCCAAACTCTACAGCTGTCTCTATAGAAAAGTCCTCATCCAAATCATAACGAGCTATCTCTGTATTTGTCTTTGCATCATAGATACGAATATAAGAATTTCGTACTTGACCAAAATTCTGGCGACGTTCATCAGCTTTATAAATAGTTGCAGTAAAGATTATCTCTTTAATGTTTTGACTAACCTTTGTCAAGTCAACATTCAGGGTTTCATCATCACCACCATCACTATTTCCACCAGTCAGATCATCGCCTGTAGATTCTACAGAGCCATCTGGAGCTTTCTGATTTCCATAGAATACAAAGAATTCCTGTTGTGGGATCTGACCATTCTCACCCAACATGAATGCAGAAGCATCCAAGTCGAAATCATAACCAGAACCCTCATTTGGATCCCAACCGAGTCCTACACCTACTAATGACAGCCCCTTATCCATACTAATGCGCTGTCCTTTTTCAAGATTGATCATATTCTCAAATATTTAAATTGTTATTATTATCTGTTTGATGGTGCAAAGCTAATCATTTTTCTCCACACCTTATTATATATGCAAACGTGCAAGCTAACAAGAGCAAAAAGTCCAACAAAAAGCTTGCAACCTTACAAGGCTGAGATTCTCTGCCATTCATCAGAATCCGTTAATTGTTTTATTCCTTCATCTATACCTTCCTGATAAGTCATCAAATCTGCCGAGATTCTTACTCCATAGTTACCATACATATTACGCTGTATAATATAGTCTTCTGCATGGAACAAGACATCATTCAATTTCAATATCTGTTTTTTCAATAATGCAATCATTGGTGCACGAGTTGCATAATCCAAGATATTAGGAGCTTTATCTGCCTCACCACCAAACTTCTTATAGATGATTTGATATTTCTTCATAATAGCAGCCATTCTTTTTTGATATCTTTCAAGTTGTTTGGCAGTTACAGGCTTATTAAAGTTGATACCCCCACTCACAGACTCTAACAAAAACAAAGCATACAAAGCCTTTTCTCTTCGGTGGATTTTCTCTAACTTGACATCTGCCTCCGGAAAGTAAATTTGCTCTTTTAACGTATCTATGACAACAGAACTCTTTACGCCCTTACGAAGCATTAGAATATCAAAAATCTGCTTATAAAAACCACGGAAAATAAAACGTCCGGTTTCTTCCTGCAAATAATTCAGTCTTAGATTATGGTAGTTCTCTGCCAACAAATCCAATATTTTACGAATAGTACCAAGAGCATCATCCTCTATTTCTACAAGCAAGAAATTCGACACCATTCTATCATTAACAAAAGATTCCCCAATCTTTATCATGAAAGAAGGATTTACCATTCCAAACTCTGTCACATTCAATTTCGCAGCCAATAGGTCTTTACAAAAACGTTCTGTTGACAAGCTACGCAACTGCTTAATAATAACTTGCAGTCGTTCATTGCTCACCTTAGGATATAAGAAATCTGCAATCTGATACAAATCCGTTTCAGAAATACTTTGATAATGTTCCGCTATTTTTGGCAAATAAACAAAATCAAAACCTGCTAATCGTATCTCCGAACAGATTTCCCGGTAAGTATTTTGGATTTGCTCATTGATTTTCTTATCAAATTCACTTTCAACATAAAGAATTTGAGTATCTTCAAATTTTATTTCAGATGTATCAATGGAAAGTACAGTTACCGAACTTCCCATATTGATAGTCATACAACAACGTAAAGCTAGAATCAGCAAAGCCTCTTCCCTTGCACAATAATTGTCAGACATTGCCGTTTGATTGAAATCACCTATCAAATCATGCTTAAGACTATCATCAGCCAAAAGAAGTTCATTCAAAGCTGCAGCAAAAGTATAGGAGCAGCAGCCACTTCATCTTCCTTTTTGATTCCATATTTCTCACGCAAAGAATCAAGAAAGATAATCTCTCTTGCATCAATGATACCATCAGCCTCTATCAAATCAGAAACTATTCTCATTATACTTGCACGTTCAGACTGCCTCATGCTTTTCCTATTTAATGACAGAGGCTCCTAACCTGCCAGATTATTATTAAGGTATATATACAAAAAGCGCGGAGCCAGTCTGTTGCCCGTTCCACGCTATTAAGGCCTTCGCATTGCCCTGTCTGTCGAAACGAACAACGCTGGAAGCCCCACGCCGATGTAAGTATATAGCACCATCTATCAACTCATTGCCGAAATGCTATGAGCCGACAAGGACTGTATATATGATACATCCCAAGGGGCGTCCCCGTTGCTTTGTTCTTGACAGACATTTGGAAGTTGCGAAGTTCTAATAGCGTCAAAACCAAAGCGTACAGTTACGCCTTTATGTATATATGTCCATCCCACCTTCGCCCAATTGGAGCTTCCAGTAAGGATATGACACCGCAAAAGTAACAATTATTATCGAAACAACAAAACTTTTAGCTAAAAAGTTTCGAAAAAAGTTGCGTGAGGGGGATACAATAGTAAAAAGGAGAGCTATTTGCGGAGCATGATTCTTCCAACAAAAGGAATGATATTTAGAAAGAAGTACGGCGGCGATAAAGAACCTATTGATACACACACGTATAAATCTTTTTTCTCGAAAAAAAGTATCAAAGTCTCATTTTTCGGTATAAAATAAGAGTTATATCTTTAATACACAATACTTTATCACGAATGAGACTTCTCTAAAAATAAAGGGAGAAGTATCATCGAAGTATCATAAATTAGCGAGAAGTATCATGATTTCTTGCTTGCATCGAAAAAAATGCTTTATGAAGTGATAATAATAGCATTTGCAAGGCAATAAACAGGATGTTTTTGCGTTTAGTAAAACAGAATGTTTTATTCTTAACACTTAAGAAACATGGATGAAAAGGAATTACTGAAAAAGGCTTTTGAGTACGGAAACGTACCTAGCAACATCACCTACTGTTTCACCGAACCATGTCCGATGAAAAACAAATGTATCCACTATCTATCCGGTCTCTACAAAAACGAGAAGACTGATAGAGGGGATGCCATCTTCCCAAATGCCCTGAAAAACGGAGAATGCAAGTACTTCGCTCCGCTGCGTGTCGTGAAAATGGCATGGGGATTCGACAAACTCTTTGCCGAAATGAAAGTGAAAGACGCTCCTGCTCTGCGCGCCGAAATGAGAGACTACCTAGCAGCAAAGGACAATACTACCGTTACAAACTGGGACAACTGAAACTCCTGCCGGAACAACAGGCATATATCAAACAGCTCTTCGCCAGATACGGATATAAAGATGTTGAATTCGACTATTTCTCAGAAGAGATTGATTTCACTAAAAGCTAATCTTTTTCTCTGCCCTCCAGATGTTCCAGCCATGCCATTTAAACGGTCCCACAGAGAACACGTGACGGGCTACCGGTGAACACGTGACGGGCTACCAGAGAACAAGTGATGGGCAGCCATTGCCCGTACAACGGGAAACGAGTGCCCAATTTACCAACAAACTTTGGGCAACACTGATAAGATTTTATAGTCTATAGTTGACAGTTTATGATTAATAGTTAACAAACAAACATTCTAATCAATATATTCAATGAAGGTAACAATCGTTCATACAAACAACAAGAAGCAGCTCCTCGTCAGCACTAAGACGATGGAGAAGTTGCTGCAACGTATCGCAAAAGATGACAGCAGACTTACTGTTACCCATTTCCGCGAATACGTGACCTATATGGAAAGCGGCTACGAGTATTACAAGGATATGCCAACATGGATGCACATCTACCCCGCTGCTGAATTCGCCAAAGACGAAAATAACAACCTGAAGATGAAGGCGTGCAACGGTATTCTGATGCTGAAATTCGGAAACATCACAGATGCAGACGGCGTGGAGGGCGTGAAGCGCTCGGTTGCCATGCTGCCTTCTACCTTTGCTGCGCTGGAAGGTGCTGATGGTAAGTCGGTTATCGTATTGGTGAAATTCTGCAATGAAGATGATTTGCTGCCTGCTGAGGAGGCGGATGCCGAACGACTGTACCGCATCGCTTACCAGCAGATTTTGCCTGTATATCAGGCGATTGCCAAGCTTCGGTGCTCACAGACGGACCGAAACCTTCTATAGAAGCGGCTCAAACCTGTCTTTTGAGCCTTCGATGCACAACAGTTTTATGATGACGCTCGATGCGAAGCCTTATTTCAACAGTAAGGCGGTGGCGATGAAAATTGACAGCAACATGCACCCTCAGAACCAGGCTTTCAACACGGAAGATAATCAGCAGATGATTCTGGTTCCGATACTTCGGAAGAAGAAAAGAAAGTTGACAAGAACAGCGTTCGCGAGAATATCATGAGCATGATGCAGTTGCTGAAAAGTAAATATAACTTCAGATACAACACGGTGATGAAATTCGTGGAATACATGCCGAAGGAGAAGGGGTGGTATGGTTTCCAGCCTGTGGATCCGAGAGTGCAGAAGCGCATGACGCTGGAGGTGCAGCTCGCTGACATCCGGGTGAGCATCAAGGATGTCAGGAATTTTCTGGAGTCTGATTATATCAAGAATTATAATCCGATAGATGAATATCTCTTCCAATGCTACGACAAATGGGACGGAAAGGACCATATACGTGCTTGGCTCGTACGGTTCCTACCAACAATCCTTACTGGGCAGACTGGTTCTACACCTGGTTTCTGGGCATGGTTGACCAGTGGCGCGGCTTTACCCATCGCCAGTATGGCAACTCAGTGGCTCCGCTTCTCATTTCCAAGCAGGGTTACAACAAGAGTACTTTCTGTCGCCGGCTGTTGCCACCGGAGCTGCAATGGGGATATAGCGATAATCTGATTCTGTCAGAAAAACGTCAGGTTTATCAGGCGATGGCGCAGTTTATGGTCATCAATCTCGATGAGTTCAACCAGATTTCTCCACAGGTGCAGCAGGGATTTCTGAAGAATCTCATCCAGTTGCCTACGCTGAAATACAAGCCTCCGTATGGCAGTCATGTCATGGAATTTCCTCGTCTCGCCTCGTTCATCGCCACGAGCAACATCACGGATATTCTCACCGACCCATCCGGCAACCGAAGATTCATCGGTGTGGAACTGACGGGACCGATCGATGTGAGTGTGCGTCCGAACTATCAGCAACTTTTCGCCCAGGCGCTGACTGCTTTGCACAATGGCGAGAAGAGTTATTTTGATGCGGAACAGGTGAAGTTGATCATGAAGAACAACTGCCAGTTTGAGGTGGCTGAGCCGATAGACCAGTATTTCATGCTCTATTTTGATTTGGTTGAGAATGAGAAAGAGGGTGAATATCTGACTGCTGCCGAGATTTTCGACTATCTGAAAAAGCAGATAGGTTCATCGCTCAAGGTGAACAGTTTGATGGGATTCGGCAGAAAACTGGCGAATATGAGTGAGTTAAAACATAAGAGATTTGCAGATGGCATGAAGTATCTTGTAAAGAAAAAGTGAAATAATGATACTTCTATGATACTTTAATGAGACTTCTCGGCACCAAAACCGAGAAGTCTCATTTTCTTTATCTTATTATCTATCAAGTCTTTAAGTCGATATTTTCAACAGAAAATGAGACTTTGAGACTTTTTCTCAAAAAAAACTTTTTCACGTAAGAAAGAAAGCCTACCTTATAAGCAAGTTCAGAAGTTAAAGGAGTTAAAGAAGTTATCACTCCCTATGGTCGTTCGGGAAGTTAAAAGACAATAGTCTTCTAGCGTAAAACTTAGAACATTTGTCCCTCTAACTTCTCCCTAACTTCCAAACTTCCCTTAACTTCCCCATATACGAAGTTCGGTCCTTTAGATAGCATAAAGGAAGGTGCGGATGAACCAGTAGCAAACGATACCTGCGATGTAACCTACGAAAGCAATCCAGGAGATGTGTTTCATATACCAGCCGAAGGTAATCTTCTCCAAACCCATTACTACCACACCAGCGGCACTACCGATAATCAGCATAGAACCACCGACACCGGCACAGTAGCGAGCAACTGCCAGAAGACGCCATCCACAGCCATATCGCCAGCGGCTGCCACAGGATACATTCCCATACATCCGGCTACCAGAGGCACATTATCAACAATACTTGAAAGCACACCGATGATACCGGTTACGAGGTAGTGGTTGCCATCGAATACGACGTCAGGCCCTGACCCAAAGCAGTCAACACGCCAATCTCAGCCAGGCAGGATACTGCCATCAGGATTCCGAGGAAGAAGAGGATGGTACTCATATCAACACGAGAAAGCAACTTGGTTACTCGCTTCTGAGTGCCCTCGGCATCAGCTCCACGATGCAAACCGCGATAGAAAACTTCGGTAGCAGTCCAGAGAACGCCCAATACTAGGAGGATTCCTACGAATGGAGGCAAGTGGGTGATACTCTTGAAGATAGGAACGAAGATCAAACCGCCTACTCCCAACCAGAACACAGCCTTGCGCTGACCTTCGGTGAAATCGCTGACCGATGCATTCTGCTGGGCAGAAACCTCAGGCATCACGAGTTCGCCCTTCAACATGGTCTGAAGGATAAGGGCTGGAATCACCATGGAAACCACAGACGGAATGAAGATTTCGGCGATAACGCCGGCAGCAGTAATCAATCCCTTGTTCCAGAGCATGATGGTGGTAACATCGCCGATTGGTGAGAAAGCACCACCCGAATTGGCTGCGATGATGACTAGGGATGCATAAACCATGCGGTCCTTGTGGCCGGTGACGAGCTTTCGGAGAATCATGATCATCACGATACTGGTGGTCAGATTGTCGAGGATAGCGGAAAGGATGAAGGTAAGGACAGCGATACGCCAGAGGAGCGCACGCTTCGACTTGGTCTTCATCACCTTGCGAACCCAGTTGAATCCACCGTTCTGGTCAACTATTTCCACGATGGTCATCGCACCCATCAGGAAGAAGAGTGTTGTGGCGGTATCGCCAGATGTTCCTGGATGATTCCGGTCACCTTCTCCACCATTCCAGCAGCACCGCCTGTATAATCAGGGTGCATCAACTGGAGATACTGCATTGGATCCACCATGTAGAGGGTCCAACAACCTACCAACATCAACAGGGCAATTGCAGCCTTGTTTACCTTAGTCAAGCTTTCGGTAGCTATGAGTGCATAGCCGAGCACGAAAACGACAATAATAGAAATTGTAAGTGTAGTCATTACTTTTTATTTATTATTAGATATTCTTTTTCCTTTATGTATGATTTGGTACTCACAATTACCAAACGGCTGCAAAGATACAAAAAGAAAAGCAATAACCACACGATTCCTTATTATAATTGTATGAAATCGTTTACTTACTTACAGTTTAAACCTAAATAATAACAGATTTCGCCCTGTATGGTTGAGGCATTTCATAAAACATGTAACGTAAAACATGAAATAGATATAAAACATTATGGAAATGCAAAATCCGAAACAGATAGCTGTCAAAGCTTCTGTTTCGGATTATCTTTTCGTATTCTTTCTTATTCATCCTTAAAACATCGGCTCATACTTCTAGATGGTCAGGTAACCGCTCTGGTAAAGCAAAGGCAAAGCATCCGTCATTTTCTCTGTAGATAGGCCGAAGGAGCTCAGTAGTGCCCCCTATTAGTTAACAAAAACTAAAATAGGGGATTTCGCAAGTATTTACTTGTTTAAATTGGGGGATTTTGCTAACTTTGCAGCAAATAAAAATGGGGATTTTGCATATGAATACATTTAAAAGGAAGATTTACAGCCAGTTACGTTTATGGAAAGAAAACTCTGGAGGCAGACGTGCTTTGATGATAAAAGGTGCTAGACGTGTAGGCAAATCAACAGTAGCAGAGGAATTTGCCAGGAACGAATATGAATCATATATTCTAATAGACTTCGGACAGGCATCCAAACGAGTTATCGACTTGTTTGATGACTTATCAGATTTGGATTTTATATTCCTGCAACTACAGATGATCTATAAGGTAAAGCTTATAGAGCGTAAGTCTGTTATTATTTTTGATGAAGTACAGCTTGCTCCTAAAGCACGCCAGGCAATCAAGTATTTGGTTGCAGACGGACGCTATGATTACATTGAAACAGGTTCGCTTATAGGCATTCGCAAGTTTACAGAAGGAATTTTGATACCGAGCGAAGAAACTACGATAGAAATGTTTCCTATGGACTATGAGGAATTTAGATGGGCTTTGGGAGACGATGTCAGTATTCCTTTGTTCAAACAGTGTTTTGAAACACAAAGAGCTCTTGGAGATGCGGTCGTCAGACAATCCTTGCGCGATTTCAGACTCTATATGTTGATAGGTGGTATGCCACAAGTTGTATCAGAATATATCAGGACGAATAATTTTGCTGATGTCGACGAGATGAAGCGTTCTATCATAAGTCTCTACGATGCAGACTTGCGTAAAATAGATTCCACAGGTCGTGCCTCGTTACTTTTCAACAATATACCTGCACAGCTTTCTCATGGCGGAAGTCGCTATCAGGTAAGTTCGGTAATAGAAAATCAAAGAGCAGAAAACATACTTCCAGTATTGGAAGATATGAAAAACTCTATGATTGTGAATGTTGCATATCATGCAGATGATCCGAACGTAGGTATGTCTCTGACTAAGAATCTTGAGAAATTTAAGCTCTATCTACATGATACTGGTTTGTTTGTGACTTCCATGTTTATGGATAAGAAGGCTACAGAAAACGTGATTTATGAAAAGTTGCTTAGTGACAAGTTAAATGCAAACTTAGGATATGTTTTTGAAAATATTGTTGCTCAGATGTTAACTGCATCCGGAAACAAGTTATTCTATTATACATTTGCATCTGAGACATCTAATCATAATTACGAAATAGATTTTCTGCTGAGCAGAGGCAACAAAGTGTGTCCATTGGAAGTGAAATCTTCGGGGTATGCGACACATACATCCATAGATCTTTTTTGCAAAAAGTTCTCTTCTCGCATATCTGATAAATATCTTATTTACACAAAGGATTTTCGCAAGGACAAAGGTGTAACATGTCTTCCTATATTCATGGTACCATTCCTATGATGTGTTGTGCATTGTTGTAGCCCCCAAAAAACGAAGTTAGCTTCATCAGGCATTGAAAGTAGTTTCGTTGCCTGATGAAGCTAATATACTTACGGAGGGAATTTTTGATGGATAAGCACTGTCAAAATGCAAGTTTTAAAAATTATTAGGAAAAGAAGTGGCGATAGTTACATAAAAAGTAGTATCTTTGCATTTCATAAAACATGTAACATAAAACATGGAATAGATATAAAACGTTATGGAACAGCTGAATAACCCATTTGTTATCTACGGATATAAGGGAGCAGAATACTTCTGCGACCGCAAAAAAGAGACGGAAGTCATCATGAAGGCTTTGCAGAATGAGCGTAACATCGTGCTCATCTCTCCTCGACGCATTGGAAAGACGGGACTCATACACCATGTCTTTGAGAACATCAGTAAGCAGGAGCCTGAAACGCATTGTTTCTATCTCACATCAATGCCACAAGAAATCTGAGCCAATTCATCCAATTATTGGCAAGGACGGTTATCGGAAAGGTTGATACTTTCTCGCAAACTGCCATGCGCAAGATTACCACTTTCTTTGCCGGCTACAAGCCTACGATGTCGTTTGATGAGATGACGGGAATCCCTACGTTCTCGATTACGGTTTCACCAAGCCAGCGCGAGGATTCTCTCAAACATATCTTCGAGTATCTGAAACAATCGGAGAAACGAATCTATATTGCCATCGACGAGTTCCAGCAGATAGCCGAATATCCCGAAGATGGCACAGAGGCCCTGCTGCGCTCCTATATCCAGTTCTTGCCGAATGTATATTTCATTTTTGCAGGCAGCAAGCAGCACATGATGACCGACATGTTCCTGTCGGCAAAACGCCCATTCTATCAGAGTTCGCAAATTCTCAATCTTCCCCTCATCAACCTGGATGAGTATCATCATTTTGCCAACAGATGGATGAGGACCCGGAATCTGACCATGGATCATGACACCTTTGCCTATCTATATAATAAGGTGGATGGTCAAACCTGGTATATCCAGGATATTCTGAACCGACTCTATCAGAACGGAAAGGAAATTACGACAGCGGAAATTGATGATGTAACCCTGGAATTGGTGAACGAGCAGGAAGTGGCATTCGTGAATTACTACGATTCCCTTACTGACAATCAGGCTGCCCTTTTATCTGCCATTGCCCAGGATAAGGCTGTCACCTCCATTCTTTCGCAGGATTTCATCAGCCGCCACAACTTGCCTGCTGCCAGCAGCGTGAGTCTTGCTCTCAAGACGCTGATCAACAGAGAATTCATCTACAAGTACAATGGCAGCTATATCATCTACGACCGCTTCTTCGGGATGTGGTTGAGGAAGAACTGCGCAGGAAATTAATCATTGCAAAAAATCCGAAACAGATAGCTGATAACGCTTCTGTTTCGGATTATCTTTTCGTAATCTTTCTTATTCTTCCCTGATTATCCAATCACCAATCGTACGCTGACTACTATCGAAATTTACACCTATTTTAAACAGGCGCTTACCATCTGCAGAATATGGAATCAGATATCCCTTTTCATCAATCTGCCTGATAGCTTCTTCGGCAGAACCATCATACTTCAGTTCAAAAACAAACACGGCATCAGGCATATACACCACGCATCAGCCTGCCTATCGCACTGTTCTCCTCTACCTCATGTAGGCACCCATCAGGTTGAAGATAAGATAGAACACCGTCTGGAAATCCCGTTCGTTCTTATTACTCAAGCGGTTGGAGATACTGGCAAGATAGGCCTTCAGGCGCACCATCGCTCCCTCAACATCAGCATCATAGAGCTTTTCCAGGAAATCACCTACCAGACTATTGTTATCCAGCGATATTGGTGAAAGATAGTTGGGCGCAAGACTCTTGAGCATCCCCGTCTTAACCTCCTTGTTAGGATATTCCAGCGTATAGCGATGCAATATCGGATTATACTTCTTGATGGTGAGGTAACCGCTCTGATAGAGCAGCGGAAGTGCAGAGGTCACCAGTTCGGGCGAAACATCAAAGTCATCTATATCACATGACTTTTTCTCTATATCCATCACGCTGACATGGTACTTCTGCAACGTTTTGATAAGATAAGTTGGCGTTCCAGAACCAAACCAGTAAGGGGCAATTTTTTGGGCGTTCAAGGCCTTTACCAAACTGAACGGATTAAAGACATCCTCTGATTTCTCACTGAAATGATAGCCGTCATAGTATCTTGTCAACTCAGCCAGACATTCCTCGTACGTCATGCTAAGAGCTTCACCAAGAGCCTCTATATCCGGTTTCATCTGCGTACAAAGTTCAGCCTTACTGATACCACAGATAGCCGAATACTGGTCGAACATGCTGATATTATCGAGGTTGTTGAGTTCGCTGAAGATACTGAGCTGAGAGAACTTAGTAATACCCGTAATGAAGGTAAACTCCAGATATGGGTCGAGCTTTTTTAAAGGACTATAGAAGTTCTGCATAATGAGACGCAACTGCTTGAGTACATCCTTCTCATGCACAACATCCAGCAATGGGGCATCATATTCATCAATAATGACCACCACCTTTTCGCCCGTCTGTTCGTAAGCTCGCTTTACGATTCCATCCAATCGGTCGTTTGGATACAATTCATCATCATCCCTGCCATAGAGCTTCTCGTATGGTTTCAGCTGCAAGTCGAGATAATGCTTCAAGCCTTCCTCATCAAAATGCTTGGCACCGCTCAGGTCGAAGTGGAGCACAGGATGCTTCACCCAATCCTTCTCATAATCAGCAATGGCCAATCCCTCGAAAAGTTCCTTTCTTCCCGCAAAATAAGCCTGAAGGGTAGAGGCAAAGAGCGACTTGCCGAATCGTCTTGGACGACTCAGAAAGACATACGACATCTGCTTTTCCCTGAAATCCACGATATATTTGGTCTTATCTATATAGAGATAGCCATTCTCGCGGATTTTTTCAAATGTCTGAATTCCCACAGGATATTTATTTACTATTTTTGCCATATTCCTACATGCTTTACGTTTTGCGCTGCTAAGTTACGAAGAAATTCTGAATTAGCCAAGCATATTCTAAAAATTATTAGGAAAAGAAGCCCAAAAACGAAGTTAGCTTCATCAGACATCGAAAGTAGTTTCGGTGTCTGATGAAACTACTTTCGATGCTTGATGAAGCTAATATACTTACGGAGGGAATTCTTCCTTTATCAACGTTTCCTTTTATTGCTCTGAAGATATAGAAGCAAACAAAGTTACTTTTTGCGAAGTTGCTACTCTGTATGTCCAGTAGAGGCTGCTCTCTTCGGGGAAAGCATCCATGTATTCATTGAGAGAAGCCAAATGCTTGGATAGAGTCTTCTCATCATACTTACCTACTGTAAACGACAGAAGATATTTGCCATTGTCTTTTAAATTGACTGGCTTTAGATGGCAGATAGCCTCAGCTATGTCGTCTTGATATTCATACGAATAGACAGATACCACATTCTTTCCTCTGATGATATCAGAGAAACTTCTGAAATCAAAGCCTACCATACCATGAATTTCCACATTCTCATGGTACACTTGCAAGAAGTGCTTCAATTCCATGTATGGATTACAGCCTGGATTTTGCTGAAAAGACAAGATAGAGTCGATATCAGATTCATCCTTAATGCAGAGTTCCGGAGTCATTTTTACGACTACATTCTTTCTGGCACGTTCGTGGTTCTCCAATACCTGATGAACATGTTCTGCTCCTTCGACAGTAGATACCACTACCATATTGATAAGTGTGCAAGAACGGTTCTCGACGGAATATATTCCATCTGAGCGAAGCTGATTGATAGCTTGCTGACTGACATCGTCAGCAGCTATCAGCAGCAAAGAATCCAATGCGATTTCTTTCATGAAATTGATGCTTGGTTGTTATGAAATCCAACTTTATATATTCTCGTATTATAACTCAGAGCTAGGTCCTTATAAAGTTCTAAAGACCTAACTTATGAGTACAAAGAATATTATTTATCTCTTTAAAAGAACATCCAAATATCTAGCAGCATCTTCAAAACTTTCATTCCAAGATCTAGAACTTGGATGGTAACAATTAAACAATACTATATCATGGTCTACATTTGGAATATTCATATGACAAATATATCCTTCAGTATTATCAAAACACTCATCCAGATCGTAAATAAACTGATTATTTTGTCTATCTCTTATAGGCTCAGCGATAACCGTTCCCCAAATAACTACGACGTCAGGTTTTTGTTCTTGAATAACCTCAATGAATGCATCAAAATCTCGAGGAGATAAATGCTCTGGTAGAGTTGGAGCAGAACTTACCTTTCCAGAATCATCCTGCTACATGGCAAGAAAAATTGAACATAATTTGTAAAAGCAAGATAGTCCCAAATATTCTCACCTTCTTTTACATATGGGGAAAATAGACGAGCAAAATTCGAATACGCTCTAGCCTCACCTGTAGTATATGATGGCTCATCATGCAAACAACGATTGCTAGCAATATACGATGGGCAACATTTATCATATAAACTACTATCCTTCTTTTCTACACTTGTGCAGTCCTTATAATAAGGACAATTTACTTCTTTACAGTAATAACTGGCACCAAAAACCAAAATCTTCTTGCCATTGATACCCTCATTATACTTTTCAGGAATCCATGGTTCAAAAAAAACGTTTTCCATAATCTTCTTTTACTTAATTAAAACTTCGCAACACTATAATTTATATTCTACAAACACCCAAGCTGCAAAAAGCTGCCTAGGATTATGCCATATCAGAAATTCCTCTAATCTTAGTGCTGCATGAATAGAATAGCAAAACTCTGAATGACATGGCAAAATTACAAATAAAATATGAAAATTGGCTGCACAGGTTCATTTTATTTTCACAAAACGATGAAATAATTGAAATCTGCATGAAATAAATCTATCTTGTGCAACATATTTTCCTACTTTTCCGTTATCTTTGTAACCAAATAAAAGAAACAGAATATGGCTATCAATCAATTGAACAAATATGTCTGGCTCGTGGAAACCATCCATCGAGCCAGAAAAAGGGGCGGCATCACACTAAGAGAAATCCAAAGCAGATGGAAGGATTCTGATCTCAGCGAAGGAACGGAACTCTCTCGCCGTACCTTCATCAACAACCTCCATTCCATCGAGGAACTGTTTGAAATCAGCATCTGCTGTGGCAGCGGATACCGCTATTACATTGAGTATGGCGACTGCTTCGAGGAAGGAAGTGCCAGAAGTTGGATGCTTAATGCCTTCTCCCTCAATGCCATGGTTGGCAACAGTCACAAGCTCAAGAATCGTGTACTCCTGGAAGATATGCCTTCTGGCAGAAACTATCTGGAAGACATCATTAAGGCAATGCGTGACAACCGCGTCATCTCCATATCCTACTATAGCTTCAATACAGAGAAGTATCATGAATTTGATATTCATCCTTATTTCGTAAAGGCTTTCAAGAAGCGTTGGTATGTGGTGGCTTACAGTCCTGGCACAGATGACATCAGATGCTATGCGCTCGACCGTATGGAGAATGTCACCATCTCTGAAGAAACATTCAAATTGCCTGAGGATCTGGATCCTGCTGAATATTTCAAGGATTGCTTCGGCATCATCAACAACGAGGATTCTGAGGTGCAAAAGGTGGTACTCAAGGTGGATGCATTCCAAAGTAACTATATCCGCAACCTTCCTCTCCATACCTCACAAAAGGAAACGGAGCGCACAGATGAATATTCTATCTTTGAATACCATCTGAAGCCTGAATTCGATTTTGAACAGGAGATATTCTCCAACATGGATACCATGGAAGTATTGGAACCTCAATGGCTAAGGGAGGATATTGCCGAAAAATTGAGAAAGCTCACCAAGAAATACCAAATTTAATCAATTAAGGAATAACAGATTTAATCTATCAAGAAATATCAGATACAATCATCTGAAACTAGGAGAAAAAGGCGGCAAATACATTTTTCGTATTTACCGCCTTTTCTTTATGGGTGATGCATCAGAACCCAACCTTTCTCTTGGGGGGTCTTCCTTCCAGCCTTTCACTATCGCAATACCCGACAAGAGATTTGAGCATATCCGCCGGTTTGCCATGCAAAATGGATTGGATGGTATAATGGCGGGCAATGTTCTCAATCTCTCCACCACTGAAATCATATCTGGCGGCAAGGAAAGAAGCATCAGCATCATTCAAAGATGGTATCATCGTTTGCCAAATCTGTAAACGACCATGCAAATCAGGCTTTTCGAACTTCACTTTATAAAGGAAACGACGCTCGAAGGCCTTGTCCATATTCTCGCAAGATTGGTTGTGGCAATAAGAATGCCATCAAACTGCTCTATCTCCTGAAGAATGATGTTCTGGATATTGTTCTCCAGTTTATCCACAGCCTTCTCTGCACCCACCATACGCTTGCCGATGATGCATCAGCCTCATTGAAGAGCAGAATAGGAGTCTTTGCCGATTGTTTCACCATCTTTCTGTAATCATCAAAGATACCCTTGATGTTCTTTTCGCTCTCCCCTACCCACATACTCTTGATATCCGAGATGTTAACCTGTATAAGGTCACGACCCGTTTTCCTGGCTATCTGAAGAACCGTCTCCGTCTTTCCGGTACCTGGTGCACCATAGAATAGGCAGGCAAAGCCACTTCTGAAATTGGTTTCCTTCAAGCGGTCTCGGATACCCTGGAAATTCTTTTCATCCAAAAGAGCTGCGAGTTCTTCTACCAGTTACGTTCCTTGTCGTTGTAAAACAGCTGTTTAGGCATGATACTCTCAAAGGATAATATGCCACCTTTAGGACGGGAGCCTCGCATAGCAAAAAGGTTCATCTCCGAAAAGAGCAGCTTCTTCGCACTGTCTGTAATCTTAAAGGATTCCCTGTCGGCAAAGCGTCATCGTTGGTATATTCTATGAACTTTTTCTGCAAGAACGATGATTGCCTTGGTTAAGGTCTCGCTTAGCCCATCGCCAGACCGACTCACCTTCCTCATAGATGAAATCCAAGTCATGGCAACGGATATCATCATCGCCATCAATAACAAAGAGTGTACACAGCAAGATGAAAAGCGGAAAGTCTTTATCCTCCACATTTATATCATACAATGCCATTGCCTTGACAAAAGCCAGGTTGCTATTCTTGACAACCAGCGCTCTGAGTTTCTTTCTCAAAACCTGCTTGTTCAGTTTTTCGCAGCGGCATTTCGAGAAAAGTTCATCAAACTTATCAAACAGTTCTCTGGCTGTGAATTCATCCACATCCGAAGGAATATATCGTCGATTATGCTGGAATGCCTCCATCACCTCCATCGGGATGCTATAGCTGAGTCCTTCTATCCGATTCTGACAAACATATTCCTTATCGATAAGTTCCTGAGTTTCGTTGGAATATCTGAGCAATGTCAGGATTCTACAATCCAGGAATTCCGTCAAATCAGAAAACCGGATATGGGTATCATAACACCGGTCGCAAAGAGGGCCATAATAACACTTGCTCGCTTGGAGATACACAGTTTATCAGAAACAAAAACAAGATACGGATCTGCTTTCTGATAAAACTCTTCTCCGAGAGAAGACCCTTTTGCCTTTTCTACGATTATTTCGAAGGCCTGGAGCAAGTCTATCGGCTCCACATCTGTCTTATCTGATATTTGCTTAACCATCATCATACAACATTAATACATTCTTTTTTGGATGCAAAATTAAGTTGTACCTATGAAAGTTGGTTTCACAGATTGAGTTTTTTTTCTTCTGCGTAGTATTTTTGATGGATAAGCACTGTCAAAATGCAAGTTTTAGTATATCACCATTACAGCGTAAGGTTTTAACACATTAAGTATTTACCTTTGCATCCGAATTCTTAAAAATCAGAATTATGGAAACAAAGGAATACTTCGAAAAGGTGATGCAGGACTTTAACCAGAACCGTAGAGGTCGAAACCTGCGTAAGTATTGTAGTGATGAAGGAATCGACTACAAGTGGTTGTCTGAATACAAGAAACAGTACTCTTCTAGCAAGGGTAAGGTAGAGAAGGAAGAAGAACCTTCATTGATACCTCTTCAGGTTATTGATGAACGCTTCTCAGAACAGCCTGTTGTACAGCCAGAGGCAAAGTGGTGCGTAAAGCAACTGGTGATAGCAAGTCCTACTGGAGATGAGTTGGAGATAAAATGTTCAAACTTGGCGGTTGTTGTAGAACTGCTGCGTAAAATGAGTATGTAGTATGCTCAACTTTACGTCACGCACCAATTTCTATATCTGCAGCATCCCAACAGATATGAGAAAAGGAAGAGAAGGATTGGCAACAATAGTCCGTGAGTATTTTCATCGCGATCCAACGGCCTATGGAGAAGCCTTCATCTTCTATAACAAGAAATATGATACGGTGAAGATCCTTCACTATGACTTGAATGGCTATGTGATTTATCAGAAATGGTTTGATGATGGCAAGATGCTGAAACCAAAATTTATGGAAATAAAGAGTTGTCATCTTATAACTCGTGAACAAGTGACTTTACTTGTTTCAAATGCCGTTCAATCTAAAATGTATATTTATGATGATTGAAACAGAAGATCCTGACTTTGTTGCCTCTTGGCAGAAGTTGAGGAGGCTCTAAAGCGTCTTGATGAAAATCAGGTGGAACGTTTGTTCTCAAAGAAACATGCGTCCTTGGCTGATTTTCACCAAGCTCTAATAAAAGAGTTGGAACTAAAGGCTACTGCCTTGGAATCTGCTGTGGCTTCTTTGAAGGACGAGAGTAAGGCAATAATGCAGGAAACCTTAAAAATCAAGTCAGAAACAAAGAAACTTCGTGAGGAAAGAGAACGGATGAATGAAGAATTGTTGCAGAAAAAGCGTGAGCTAGACCAGTTGAAAACTCGCAGGAAATGAGAGAGTTAGCAGATGAAAAATAGTTCAAAAAATAAACGTTCTTTAACTCGTAAAATGCTGATTTCTAGAGATTTTTTGTATCTTTGCATACATGAAACAGCAAGAGAATATGATATTAAACAAGCTCAATCAGTACAAAAATCTGTACCTTCAGGCGAGCAATGAAAATGCTCACTTGAAACATGCTGTGTCTAAGCATGAGGATGAGTTAGAGGCCAATCGCAAGACGATTGAGTCTATGGATAGTCGTATTCTCGAGCTGGAGGAGAATCAAAAAGAATGGGATAAGGAAAAAGCACAACTTCAAAGTCAACGAGACTGTTATAAAAAGGAACGCGATGAAGAGCGTGAGTCTCATTCCCAGACTAAAAAGGAACTGGCAAAAGCCAAGGAGGAAATAATGAAACTCCAAGAGTCCAAGGAAGCCAAGGAACTTAGCGAACAAGCCAATGTGGACTTGCACAGCGTGGTTCTGGTGCTCCAACGCCGTCTCTTCAAGACAAACAGCGATGCTAGTTCCTATATGAAAGGCGAGGTTGAGTTCGATGAACGTCGAATGAACGACATGGAATTCACTGATGTCGTTGACGAAGCAACAAGTTGGCCAGTGGAATTATTGAGGAAGTTGACCAAACCCCAGTTGACACAGGTAAAGAGCCCAAGTTGCCAAAGTCCGACAAAAGGAAAAGAAAAG